>Ga0182024_10020080_pt1 | contig 12239 bp, 8 predicted proteins | sample P32metaG_FD_120480 | JGI IMG/M metagenome (GOLD analysis project Ga0182024, IMG submission 120480) | Permafrost microbial communities from Stordalen Mire, Sweden - P3-2 metaG (Illumina Assembly) | ecosystem: Environmental > Terrestrial > Soil > Wetlands > Permafrost | place: Sweden: Stordalen...
CAGTCGACCCAGCGACAACCCGAACCTCTACTATCCCGTCGTCGGACCCTGGCTTGATCTTGCGCAACGCGACTGCAGTACACAGTTGCCTTGCTCATCAAAAGAGACCGGGAACAAAGCACTACTGATCATCGACGGCTCCATTCAGGGACTCGGTGCGCTTGCAGCCGTCACGAGCTTGTTCCTTCCGGAGAAGATCGGTCGCCACTTTCTGATCATCGGTGGGGACAAACTCCGCGCCTTTCCAACCATGGTGGGGAGCGGCTACGGTCTTGGAGCGGGAGGCCGGTTCTAGCGCATCAAAGGGCGGGCGCGGAAAGCGCTCCATAAGGAGAAGATCATGCGAACCGCAGGCATCGTAGCGCTGGCGTTCACCGCCGGGCTTGGACTCATCGTCGGGCAAACACCTCGAAGCGCGGCCGCCGCGCCTCTCCACGCGTCGTTGCAACAAATTCCCCCCCCGAACCAGCCGGCCCCTCCGCCCTCGCCGCCCCCCAACACCAGACCCGCGCCGGCTCCCACTCCGTCCCCTGCGCCGACGCCTTACCCTTCACCAACGCCGACACCGAATCCGCCGAATCCGGTCCCGCCGCACGTGCGCCTCTGACGCGACCTCGGCTCGTGGAATTACCGCACGACGAAGACGCGTTGCTTCCGGAGAAACGCGAAGTGTCCTTTTTCGAGATCGAGTCGCCGCGAGACGAACTCGAACGGTGTCTCTTCGTTGCGGAAGCGCGTGGATTCATGCTGCAAACGCAAGGTTTTCTGGTTCCCTTGGGGAGCGGACCCGAGCCGCCTCGTTCGACCGCGCTGCATTTCTTGCTCTCGACGGGACGACCGGCGCGGATACACTCGTCCTCACTATGCTTTCAAAGTCTTCTTCCTTTCTCGTTCTTGGCGTTTCACTCCTCGCCTGCGGAAGCTCCTCCGGCTCGTCCAGCGACGGCGGGACGAAGATCCCCGACACCGGGCTGACGCGCGTAGATAGCAGCGGTGGGCTGATCGACAGCGGCGCTGAAGCCTCTTCAGACCTTCTCACGCAGCGCGGAGACAACTCGCGGACGGGCGTAAACTCGAACGAAAAGGTGCTCACCCAGGCCAACGTCGGCTCCAGCGTCTTCGGGAAACTGACGTCGTTTGCGGTCGACGGCCAACTCTATGCGCAGCCGCTCTATGTCTCGGGCTACCCGATCGGCGGCAAGCCCACGAACCTCCTCGTGGCCGCCACGGCGAACAACTCCGTCTACGCGTTCAACACCGACACCGGCGCATCCGTGTGGTCCGCGCCGACGAAGCTCGGGCCGCCCGTCCCTGCCAGCGCTGCCAACGGGACCAATGCCTTCCCGCCCCCCGCGGTGATCGGCGTCACAGGCACGCCGGTCATCGACCGTGTGAACGGGCTCCTCTACGTCGTAAACATGGATTACGCCGGGAGCGTCGTCGCGCACTACTTCCATGTCCTCGACCTGGCCACCGGCGCGGAGAAAAAGGGGAGCCCCCTCGTCATCAACCCCTCGGTGGCGGGTTCGGGCGACGACGCTTCCACGCTGCTCTTCGGCCCTTCGCACGAGCTCAATCGCGCGGGCCTCCTGCTCCTCGACGGCATCGTTTACGTCGCGTTCGCGTCGCAGTTCGACCAGCTGCCGTACCATGGGTTCATCCTCGGCTATCAGTACGACACGGCCCTCGGCACGATCACCCAGAAGCTCGCTTGGAGCACCAGCCCGGACGGCCAGGCCGGCGGCATCTGGCAGGGCGGACAAGGGCTTACTGTCGACGCCGAGAAGAACATCTACGTGATGACCGGCAACGGCACGGTCAACGTGCAGAACGGGGGAACGAGCTATGGTGAGGCCTTCGTCAAGCTCTCTGCGAACCTGACGGTCGAGGACTGGTTCATCCCGTCGACCTTCTCAAACCTCAACGAGGACGATGTCGACGTTGGTTCGGGTGGCCCGATCTTGATTCCGGGGGCGAGCAGTTACGTGGTGGGGGCGGGCAAGGACGGCATTCTGCGCGTCATCGATACGAAGCAGATGGGGCATCTGGTCGCGGATGACACGCAGATCGTACAAGAGATTCCATTTACGAACTGGTTCTTCGGATCGCCGCTCGCGTGGGAGGACCCAGGCGGAACAACGCGGCTCTATGTGTGGGGGGAGGACGTTCCTTTGAAAGAGTTCGTGCTCTCGGGCAAACTGTTCGGCACGACACCGATCGCGGTGAGCACGGCGATTACGCCCGGCGGGTATGACCCCGTGGGTGTCCTCAGTCTCTCCTCGAACGGTGACGCGTCGACGAGCGCGATTCTCTGGGCCAGCATGCCGACCGACGATCCGAACGGTATGTCGGTCCCGGCGATTCTGTACGCGTTCGACCCGGTGACCCTCGAAGACTTGTGGGACAGCTCGATGGTCACGCGCGACAGCGTCGGCGCGTTCGCGAAGTGGGTCCCTCCGACGATCGCAGACGGGAAAGTCTTCATGGCGACGAATTCGAACGAAGTCGTCGTGTACGGGCTGCGGCCCGACGCCGGTTGAGGTCGCTCCAATGAACCGCTCCTTTACTCTTCGCTCGCTTCTCGTTTTCGCCTTTGCGGCCTTCGGCTGCAGCTCCGGCTCGAACAGCGCTTCCGGCGACGCGGGACCTCCTCCCGGCGACGCTTCGACGGACCGCACCACCACGGGCGATCGCGACGACGATCACGACAACCTCGACGCTGGCAACGCCTTCTTCGACGCAGAGGGTTGCGCGGTCGGCGATGCCGGCGAACCTTTGGACCTTCGCTGCACCGGGCTCTACTCCGACTGGGCGACCAAAACGGTGTCGCCCGAGAACCAGCCGTACACGCCGGGCCTCTTGCTCTGGAGCGACGGCGCCGGCAAGAAGCGGTGGATCTACCTCCCGAAGGGGCAAAAGATCGACACATCGGTCATGGACGAGTGGACGTTCCCCGTGGGCACGCGCATCTGGAAAGAGTTTAGTCTCCCGGTGAGCGGCGCGACGGCTTCCGTTCGGATCGAGACCCGCCTCATCTGGAAGCTGCACGACGGATTCGACGGTTGGTACTACACCACCTACCGGTGGTCCGCCGACGGGAAGACCAGCGCGACCGAGAACACGGCAGGGGAGCTCGACGCCAACGGCGCCGGCTATGAGGTGCCGAGCCATGACGAGTGCAACGAGTGTCACAAGGGGCGTGAAGACTTCGTCATGGGGTTCGAGGCGCTGAGTCTTTCGCTGCCGGCCGCCGACGGGCTTGCGATGGCCGCGCTGCTCGACGCGGGTCGCCTCACTGCTCCTCCGGCGTCCAACCTGGCGATCCCCGGCGACCCGACGGCCGCGGCCGCGCTCGGCTGGCTCCACGTGAACTGCGGCATCTCTTGCCACAACCGCGGGGGTGGGGTCGCGGGCGCCTCGGGCTTCTTGACGCGGCTCGACGTTGCGACGCTCGGGAGCGTGCAAGACACCGATACCTGGACGACCGGATGGAACAAGCCCGCGCTGAAGTTCACTATCCCAGACGCCGCCACGAGCGACGTGCTGCACGCGTGCTCGCTCGCCACGAGCGCCGCCTACTACCGCGCGGCCCATCGTGACGGCGTCGACGGCGACCCCGCGGAGGCGGGGATCCAGATGCCCACGTTCGACACGCACCGCGTCGACATCGCGGGTCTCGCGCTCCTCGCGGCCTGGATCAACGAAGGCTGCGATGCGGGCTCGGGGGACGCGAGCTCCGGCACCACGGATGCTGGCGACGCGTCGTCTGCGGGCGACTGACCGCGACACGTCGAAATGTTTCGCCAGCTTTTCGCCCGTCCTCGCCCTATGTGTTACTTGTGTGCACGATGAACGTGCGTAAAGCGATGCCGCTCGTCGTGGACGTCCCGACTGCGGCTGAGGACCGTCCGCCGTGGGTCAAAGTGGGGATCATCGCCGCCCTCGGCTTCGTGATTGGAGTGGCCTGGCCCCGCCTCGCCGGAGTGCGTCTGGGACCCACCGTTCCAGTGGAGTCGGCCCCTTCGGCGGTGAGCGCGCGCGCCGACGGCCCTCCCCAGGGGAGCGCGCCTACGGCTGCGACGGCGGCTCCTGCGTCCGCCCCGGTGCCCCCTGCAGCTTCCGCCGTGCCTCTCCCGGTCTCTGCGGCCGCCGCCGAGATACCCTCGGTCACCGTCAATCGCGGGGTGATTCTCTCGTGCAAGACCGAGGAGGGCGAGTCCCAAAAAGGGGTGACGGCCTGCGGTCCGGTCGTCGGCTTCGACGCGATCGCGCAGCCTCGGCTTCGGAAGCTCGCGTCGTGTCCGGCAGCCGCGGAGGCGAGCGGCAAACTCTCCGTCGTGTTCAACATCGACTTTCCGATGAACAAAGTCTCGGTGGAGATCGGAAAATCGTCGACGGTTGCGAACGTCGATGGGTTTGCGTCCTGCGTCCGCCCTGTCTTCCAGGGAGTGTCTCTCGGCGCGCTCGATCATCAGAACCCGCGCTACGCGATTTTCTACAGCGTCCTCTTCGGACCGAAGGACGCCGTCGCCGCTGGCAGCACCGCTACCGTCGCGCCGTCCCAAGGCTCGACCAGTGGCCCTGTCGCCGTCGGGACAGGTCCCGCGACCGCGTCGCCGGTTCCGACCGACGACAGCACGGCGCAAGTCGTGTGGGAGGTGGCGATCGTCCGCGACGCGCCGCGCACCGGGCAGGTGCTCGCGCGCTTGCAGCGAGGGACGAAGGTGAGTCTCGGCACCAGCCAGGACGGCTGGTACCGCGTGAAGTACGGATCCGATCTCTCGAGTGACGGGTGGGTCTATCGCGGAGCGATCGGGCGCTAGAGCGACCGTCCATCGTTCGAAACGAAGCGCGGGTGAGGTTGCTCTAGAAGTCGGGATCCTCGTCGTCCGCGCTCGTCGCGAACGGCTCGGTTTGGGCTCGGCCCTGCTCGTCGACCCGGAGGAGCTTTTCGACGCGCTTCTGGGCGCGATCGAGCCGCTCTTGCGAGAGGCGCGAGAGCTTGACCCCTTCTTCGAAGAGCTGGAGAGAGTCCTCCAGAGTCAGCTCGCCTTGCTCGAGTCGCTCGACGATTTGTGTGAGGCGCTGGATCGATGCCTCGAACGAAGCGAGCGTGGGCGAGGGATCGGGGGTCTCGGTCGTCATCGCGCAGAAGCGTCGTACGCAGGCAAGCGGGGCGCAAGGAGGAGTCGCGCGTCTCCCTGTGGAATGGGAACGAGCGCGTACCCGTCCTCGTCGAAGGCGATGGGAACGGCGAGCCCGTCCGAGCGGAGAAGGGCCCCCGTGAAGCTCGGACCGGAGGGGGCAATCCCCTCTCGCGTGGCGAGCCGCACCCACGCGACGTCGAACCGAGCGTTCGGGGGTGGGCTTGCGGGGAGGGACGCCAGGGCGCGCGCGGACGCTTCGCGCGTGGCCCCGTCCGGGTCGAGTTGGCGCGCTGTGCGAAGGATCCGAAGGCGGGCTGGCGCATCACGGTCTTGCGTGCGTTCGGCGAGCGCGAGGACGATGGCGCGCCGCACGGAGGGGTCTGCCTCGAACGGGTAGGCCTCCGCGAGCTGCCCCGTCGCATCGGGCTCGCGAGATTGGCCGAGGCCGCGTGCCACATGGGAGCGGAGGAGCGGGTCGGACGACGCGAAGAGTGCGCGCACGTGCTCTCGATAGGCGGGGTCGGCGCGGGCGGCGAGAGCGAGCGCCGCGAGCGGCGCGTCGTCCTCGCCTGCGAGGGTGCGCTCGAAGAGCGCCGTGGTCGGCACGAGTCCGTTCGCGTCGGCATCGAGCAGCCCCCCGGCCATGACGCGCCGCGTCACGGCGTCCAGCTCCCGGCGTGCGGTCGCCAGAAGGGTTTGGCGCGTCGCTTCTTGCCCGTCTGCGAGTGCGGCCATGGCCACGGCGCGCCGCACGGCCGCGTCACCGTCCGCAAGGGCGCCTTTCGCCGGATACAGACCCAGAAGCACCAATGCGGACAGTCCCACCGCGCGCTCTCGCGTATCGCGACTCGCGGCCATGGCCTGCAGAGTCGTCGTACACGCGGCGCGCTCGTGCCCTTGGGTGAACGCGCGAACCGCGCACGCACGCGCGCCCAGTCTTCGCGTGGGAGTCGAGCGCACGAGCGCTTCGATGGCGGTCTCGGCCGCGGCGTTTGGGCTCCGCGCGAGCGCTTCGGCCGCATCGCCCTCGAGCAGGGGGTTCTTCACCAATTCGGCGAGGGCGCGGACCGCGTCGGTGCTCGGACTCCGCCCGAGGGCAACGATCGCCGCGGCACGCACTTCCGGGTCGGACGACGCGGAGACGCGCGCGGCGAGGGCCTTCGCCACGCCGTCGTCGCTCACGAGCTCGGCGAGCCGTGCGCCCTCTTTGGCCGTCTCGATGTCGCCGAGGAGCGCCTCGACGGCTCGTGCCCGGTCCGGCGCGCCGAGACGGACGAGCGCGCGTGCGCCCGCTTCTCGGACACGCGGGTCCGCATCCTTTGCGGCGGAGCGCGCGGCATCGATCGCGCGCGTATCGCCGAGCTCGGACACGGCATCGAGCGCGGCGGCGCGCGTGGGAGGGTCGGAGGAGGAGAGCGCGGTGCGCACCGAGTCGAGCACGCGCAGATCGCCGAGGTTGGCGGCCAAGCGGAGGAGGGGAGGAGACCACGGGCCGGTCACGACTGTCGCCACCCGTTGCGGCGGAAACGCGGCGAGTGCCTCTGCGGCGGCCGCTTGTCCCGGCCCGGCATCTCGAGCCACGAGGATCACCGCCTCGATGGCGCGCGGGTCGGGCGACGTCGCGAGCGCGAACGCCGCGATGGATCGTGCGAGATCGAGGCGGGCGTCCTTGTCCGCGCCTTCTGCTTCTTGTGCCGATCCGGCGGCAGCGTGCTGAAGGACGCTCGAGTCGAGAATGCCGTCTCGAAGGAGCTGACGCACTTCCCCTTGCGACGTCGCGCCCGCCACGCCGCGTGCGATCAGGAGGAGCGCACGGGGGTCGAATCTTCCCGTCCCAAGTGGGTCTTTGACGGCGTGGACGAGAAGCGAAATGCCTTCGGGCGTTCCAAGAGAGGCGGCCCGTTCGAGGGCGCGCAGACGATCCTCCGGGTCGGTAGAGCGCAAGAGGCGTGCAGCGAGTTCGATGCCGAAGCGGTCACGGAGGCTCGTCGAACCTTCGAGAGGGTCAAACGCCGGGAGTGCGCCGCGCGAGCTCAGATCGCTTCCGGCGGCGGTATGTCCCGGGTGACCGGAAGAACCTTGAGCCCAGGCTCGGCTGGACGCGACCGTCGCCAGCACAAAGGCGGCCAGGCCGTTCCACCGGTGCCGGATCACGGGCGTTCGCCCCCTCCGGGAGGAACCGCCGCGTCTACCGGCGCCGCGGGGCAGCCGTTCTTTTTGGGATCGTTGGACGGGACGCCTTTGACGTTCGGGCACGCGTCGTCTTTGTCGAGAATCCCGTCTTCGTCATTGTCGATGTCGGGGCAGCCGTCGCTGTCTTCGAAGCCGTCGATGTCTTCGGGGATTTCCGGGCACTGATCGACGTCATCAGGCACGCCGTCGTTGTCCTTGTCGTGGCTTCGGGGCGCCCAACCAAATGAAAGGAGGGCTCGAATCGTAGGAACGCCCACGGCCCCGGTCAGCCCCACGTCCCCGCCGACGAGGACGTAGGCATCTCTGAAGTGCCCGAGCGCCACCCGGTCGGAAAAGGCGAGGAGGACCGGCGAGAGTGCTGCGCTGCCTGGATCCCCGGTTCCAAAAGGCCCGACGGGTCCCGCGGGCAAAGAGCCGTGGAGCGCGACTTCCCACGACTGGCGATCCCCGTTGTCGAGGACGTGGAAAATCCCCGGGTGGAGGATGAAACCGAAAGTCCACGGGATTTCGTCGCCGAAGACCACCCCCCCGGTCGGCCAGGTGTGATGCTCCGTTCGCAACGTGTACCCGAGGCTCGCTTGGAGACTCGCGAGGACCAAGGAGTAGTCCGCCAGGAGACGGGCCGTGACGGTCGCGGAACCCTCACTCATGAAGCTCAGTCGGTTTCCGGTGGGTAAGGTCACGGCGCCGAGTGCGGCGAGACCGAAGCCGCCGGCTTCATTGGTCAAGATCGCACCCTTCCCGGTGATCGCGAGGTCCCCGAGGCCGCTCGTCGGAACTCGAGTCGCAGAGAGAAGCGCGGGAGGGAGGCCGCCCAATCCTTCTTGATAGAGGAACGCGGGCAGGTCGACCCCGACGGCGGCGCGCGCGCCGAGCCCGAGGTCCAAGGTGAGGTCCCCTCCCATCTGATTCTGGACTGGAACGAACAACGCGCCGTCGCGGATGGCGACCGGCCGGTTCGCGTAACTCAGCCAGGCACCCGCGCTGAACCCCCACGGGCCGGGGGTGGCCACCGGCTCGAGCACCAGACTCGCGTTCGGGTCGGTCGAAGGGCGCCAGGTGCGGACGTCGAGCGAAGGCAACGTCTGCGCAAGCGCAGCACGGCCGATGACAGAGAGGCAGACACACCCGGCAAAAAGCGGAATGGAACGCAAGGGCAGGAGCATGGCTCAAACGCTTTCCGCCGACTAGCGGTGCCCACATGCGCGCGCACAGAGCCGTTTCGAGGCTTGCCCGCTACTGCACGACGACGCTCGACGCTCGCGCGGACGTGCGCTCTCGTAGGTGCGTCTATAGATTTGCCACTATCTACGCTACTGAAGCTAAGGAACAAGCCATGTCGACTGCACGGTGCTTGACGAGATCCCTTGGGCCTCTGCTACTCACCTTCTCGGTTCTAGGAATCGGTGGTTGTGGCTCCGGAGGCTCGGACGGCGCATCCTCATCTGACTCAGGTGCCCGGGGACAAGGCGGTAACGACTCGAGTTCGGCGGGTGGCGACTCCACCACGGGGGGCGGCGAGACGGGTGCCGGCTCGCCCGACTCATCCTCGACCGTGGGGGCCGACGGCCCTGTGTCTGTGAGCGGCGGCGACGGCAGCACCGCGGAAGCCGGCGACGCGGGCCCCTCGTCTCCGTGGAGGAACGTCGCGATCGGTGGCGGGGGGTTCGTATCGGGCATCGTCTTCAGTCCTGTCCAGCAAGACCTGGCGTACGCGCGCACCGATGTCGGCGGTTTTTACCGCTGGGAGGGCGCGAACAATCTCTGGATTCCTCTCACCGACTCCTTCCCCATGTCGCAGGGCAACTACTTGGGGGGCGAGAGCATCGCCCCCGACCCCATCGATGCCAACGTCGTGTACGCGGCGGGCGGGATGTACTTGGGAAGCGGGAGCGGGGTCATCTTGCGCTCCACGAACCAGGGCAATACGTGGACGGTCAACACGATCGGCGTCCCGATGGGCGGAAATGCCAACGGCCGGGGGATGGGGGAGCGGCTCGCCGTAGACCCCAACAACACCACGATCCTCTTCTTCGGGTCGCGCCAGAACGGTCTCTACAAGAGCACCGACTCCGCGACGACCTGGGCGCCAGTGAGCACCTTTCCGACGAAAGGAGATGCGACTTACGGGCTTCCCGTCGTCCTCTTCGACAAGACCGGGGGTAGCGCCGCGGGCTCGACCAACATCTACGTGGCGGCGGCATCCACGAACGCCAACAGCAATCTGTACAAGACCACGGACGGCGGCGGGAGCTGGGCACTCGTGACCGGCGGCCCGATGGGACTGATGGCGCACCACGCCTCGCTTGGGAGCGACGGGACGCTATGGCTCGCTTACTCCAGCACGTACGGACCCGGCGGCGGACCGGGCACGGGGCAGGTTTGGAAGTACGCGACCGGTACGGGGACGTGGACGAACGTGACGCCTCTCGGGGCCAACTGGGGAGCGATGGCGGGCGGAATCAGTGTGGACGCGAAAAATGCGCAGCACGTCATCGTCTCCACTCTCGACTGGTACAACCCGGACCGGCTCCTCGCGACGACCAATGGCGGCACTTCGTGGAGCGTGATCGCGCAGCCGCCGGTCTCCTACAACCCGAGCGGATCCACGTACGACATCAACGGAGTTGAGTTTTGGTTGGTCGGAGGGGCAACGGACGTCGGCACCGGCGCCACCAACTGGGTCGAAGCCGTGGCGCTCGACCCCTTCAACCCCGACCACGCCATGTACGGGACCGGTGCAGGGGTCTGGAGCAGCGTCGACATCCAGGCCGCCACCGGCGCGAACGGCCAAGGCGTCACCTGGACGTTCCTCGACAAAGGACTCGAAGAGACGGTCCCCATCTACCTGATGCCGACCATCAAGGGCGCGTTCTTGGGCACCATCGGCGACTTGGGCGGGATGCGGAACACGGATCTCGACGTCTATTCGACCAGCGGGGAGTACTCGAATCCCATCGACAACAACACCAATGGAATCGACTTCGCCGAGACCAATACAAACTTCGTGGTCCGGGTGGGAAACAGCGGAAAGATTGCCTCGGACGTCGCTTATTCGAACGACAACGGCGTGACCTGGACCCCCTGCACGACAGCAGCCCCCGGGTACACGACCAGCGGCCAAATGGGCTCCGTCGCGGTAGCGGCAGACGGCAGCCGATTCGTCGTCTCCCCGAATGGCGGGAGTGCGGCCTACACGACGACCAATGGCGCCACCTGGACGGCGTCGACTGGATTGCCTTCGGGGGCCATGCTGGCTTCCGATCGGGTGACGGCGAGCACCTTTTATGCGACCAGCGGCGGCACGCTTTACGTGAGCACGAATGGCGGCGCGACGTTCACCACGGCAAACACCTTTACGGGCAACGGCGCGCCTCGGGCCGTCTTCGGACAGGCGGGCGAAGTGTGGGTAGCCGCCGGTGGCGGAAGCCTCTACCGCTTCACAGACTCGGGAGCTACGAAGGCGGTCGTTGCGAGCGTCAGCAACGCGTACGGCGTCGGCTTCGGGATGGCGGCGACGGGTCAGACCCACGCCGCGGCCTATATCATCGGGACCGTGGCGGGGCAGTATGGGTTCTTCCGCTCGGACGATGGGGTTGGTACAGCCTGGACGCGAATCAACGATGATGCTCATCAATACGGCAGCCTCCAGGGCAACTACATCGCGGGGGACGAGACCGTATACGGACGGGTGTATTTGACCACCGGCGGACGCGGGTACATCTACGCAGACGTTCCGTGATCTTCGAGGAGGGGGCGTAGGGGAGGGCGTAGCGGCGGCGCGTTCCTACGAACGGGGTGCCCTTTCCGACGGGTCGCGTCGACAGACCCCCGAACGCGTGCTGAAATAGACGCTCGAACAGGAGCGTTTGACCATGAGAGCATCCGTCCTTGCCTTTGCCGTCGCCCTGACTACGGCCGTCGCGGTCCCCGCGAGCGCCCACGATCACGAGAAGCGTTTTCCGATGCCCGCCGCGGTGTTCCAGGAGCACGTGGATGGGCGCGTGGCGCGAGCACGCGCGCGCATGGAGGCCGCTATCGTGGAGTTCAAGCTGACCGACGAGCAGGCGAAAGCGGCCAGGGCACACTTCGATGCGGTGATCGCCGCGGTCCAGGTCGAGGTCGAGAAAGCCGTGGCCGACGGAACCGTTACCTTCGAGGAGGCCAAAGCAGTGCGTGCCGTGGCTCGGGAGCTCGGGCCGCGCCACGACCATCCTCGCGGAGAGGGTGCCTGACGAACTTCCGCGTCGCCGCGGAAGGACAGGGGCCGCGCGATGGTTATAATGAGGGTTGGAATGGTGATGTCATGAAGACCATGAAAAGCGCTATCGCCTGGGTTGCATCGGGATCCATCGTGTTGCTGAGTGCCGGCACTGCTGCGGCGCAGACGAGTACGGCGACGCCGGGTTATCCCGGGGCGGTTCAGTTGCCGCTCGTGGCGCAATCGCCAGCTCAAGCGCCGCAAGCGTCTGCTCCCGCCGTGCAGATTGACCCCCAGGTACAGGTCTCGCCGTCCACCCAAGCGCTTCGTGCGGAGCCGGTTGCGGAACCTTCGAACGCTGCCGTCCAGACGACGGCGGACGGCCAGTGGGTCTACGCGAACAACGGGTGGGTGTGGGTCCCTGCGGGAGCGGAGAGCGCCTCCGTTGAGGGGCAGCCTTACGCGTACGTCTACACCCCGTCCTACGGATGGGCCTGGCAGGCTTCGCCTTGGGGGTGGGGTCCGTTCTACTACGGCCCCTGGGCCTCGTATTACGGTCCTAGGTTCTGGGGCGGCGGCTACCACGGCGTCGGAGGCTACGGCCGCGGATGGGGCGGAGCTCGCTATGGAACCGGATATGGAGCTGGCGTCGCCGGTCACTATGGCGCCGGGGGTGTGCGAGGAGGCGTTGTCGGCGG
>Ga0182024_10020081_pt1 | contig 12239 bp, 8 predicted proteins | sample P32metaG_FD_120480 | JGI IMG/M metagenome (GOLD analysis project Ga0182024, IMG submission 120480) | Permafrost microbial communities from Stordalen Mire, Sweden - P3-2 metaG (Illumina Assembly) | ecosystem: Environmental > Terrestrial > Soil > Wetlands > Permafrost | place: Sweden: Stordalen...
GCTAAATTCATTCTGGCGACAGACGGCGCGGGCTTCGAGGCAGAGGACTTGACGAGCGGCGAAACCGTCGCCTGTGCCTACAAGGACTTCCCGGACCACTTCGGTTTTTTCCTCCCTCTCGCCGGTATTACGACAGTCAAGCAGATCACAGAAAACTCTTTTGACATTCGAGCCACCAGCCGCCTGAACCGGCTATACGTCGAGTTGCTCAAGGACAATCCCGAATGGGGTACGTCCGCGCGTCGCCACGATATGAATCACTTTATGGCGCGCCTCATCTTTTGCTTTTTCGCCGAGGATACAGACATCTTTCTTGGGAAGGGATTGTTCACTGCCACCATCACGCAGATGAGCGCGAAAGACTCGTCCAACACACATCAGGTAATCAGCGAACTGTTCCGCGCCATGAACACGAAGATCGAGAACTGGGCAAACGCCGGAATACCTCGATGGGCCGATCCGTTTCCTTATGTCAATGGCGGCCTCTTTTCGGGCAACATGGATGTACCGCGCTTCAGCAAGATCGCGCGTTCCTATCTCCTCCACATTGGCAATCTCGACTGGACGAAGATCAATCCGGACATCTTCGGGTCAATGATCCAGGCTGTCGCGGAGGACGAGGAGCGCGGCGCGCTTGGTATGCACTACACGAGCGTGCCGAACATCCTCAAGGTGCTCAATCCACTCTTTCTCGACGACCTGCACGCGAAACTTCGGGAGGCAGGCGATAATCCCCGCACATTGTTGAACCTCCGCAAGCGCATGGCGAAGATCAGGCTCTTCGATCCGGCTTGTGGTTCCGGTAACTTTCTTGTCATTGCCTACAAAGAAATGCGCGCCATAGAGGTGGAAATCAACAGGCGGCGGGGCGAGCCAGACATTCGCAGTGAAATTCCGCTCACCAATTTCCGGGGCATCGAGCTGCGCGACTTTCCCGCCGAAATTGCGCGTCTCGCACTCGTAATTGCCGAATATCAGTGCGACGTTCTATACCGCGGCCAGAAGTTAGCGCTGGCCGAGTTTCTGCCTCTCCGCGCCGACAACTGGATTACATGCGGCAACGCGCTGCGGGTCGATTGGCTGAGCATCTGCCCGCCGACCGGAACGACCGTGAAGTTTCAGGCGGATGACCTGTTCAGCACGCCATTAGAACAGACACAGATCGACTTTGAGAATGAGGGCGGTGAAACCTACATCTGCGGGAATCCGCCGTACTTGGGTAGCAAATGGCAGACTGACAGCCAAAAGTCTGATCTCGACCTTATCTTTGCGGCTCGGCTCTCTGGATGGAAGTCTCTCGACTACGTTTCCGCTTGGTTTTTGAAAGCCGCCGAATATGGTAACAAGACAGAAGCAGCATCGGCTTTTGTGGCAACAAATTCAATTTGCCAAGGCGCGCATGTGCCGCTTCTGTGGCCGCTCATCGCCAAGCTCGACCACGAGATATTCTTCGCACACACAAGTCTAAAGTGGGCAAACCTGGCAAGTCATAACGCCGGGGTCACAGTTGTAATTGTGGGAATAAGTAGGCGTGGGAAGAGGAAAAAACGAATCTTCTCCGAGGACGACCGGGGACAGGCCATTTCGCGTGAAGTGACGGAGATCAATGCTTATCTTCTGCCCGCCCCTGACGTTTATGTGCAAGCCGTGCGCGCACCGCGCAGTGATCTGTCAGAAATTGCTGATGGCAGCGGGCCTTTGGACGGTGGTCATTTGCTCCTGACAAGAGAGGAGCGAGATGCTCTGCTAACAAACTACCCTGAGGCAGCACACTTTGTGCGACTCTTTCTTGGTTCAACCGAGATAGTCAATGGCAATCAAAGATGGTGCATATGGATTGAGAACGACAGACTTGATGAAGCCAATAAAATCCCACCACTTCGCAAGAGGATCGACGATGTTAGAAAGTTCCGGGAAGGGGCTGGGACTCGTGCAAAAACCGCAACTGGACGACCTCACCGCTTTGCCTGGATAACTCAACCAAGACAACAACAGATCGCAGTACCGAAAGTCGTTTCGGAACGTCGCCCCTACATCACAGCTCAATTCCTTGATGCGCAAACGATCATCAGCAATAGGGCATGCATATTGCTCGATCCAGACCTTTTCGAATTATCGATAATGTCATCCAAGTTGCATTGGATATGGATCGCAACAGTTTGCGTTCGGATGCGGACCGACCTGTCGTACTCCGGCACGATTGGCTGGAATAATTTCGCGTTGCCGACCCTAACTGACAAGAACAAGGCTGACCTGACGCGCTGCGCCGAGGACATCCTGCTAGCGCGTGAGCACCATTTCCCGGCGACTATCGCCGATCTCTATGACCCCGATGCTATGCCCGACGATCTGCGCCAAGCCCATGACCGTAACGACGAAGTGCTGGAGCGCATCTACATCGGCCGCCGCTTTAAGAACGACACCGAGCGGCTCGAAAAGCTGTTTGATCTCTATACTAAAATGACCGCCTCGGCCACATCAGCCAAGAAACAAACGGAGAAGGCCGGAGAATGACCACTATGAATTGGCCATCTTTCTTCCCCCCGAAGTGCCCACCAACAGAGGCCAAAGATGCTTCTGGAGAAGTGTTTAGACTCGTCTACACGGCCCCTCCGTCTGTCAAAGATTTCGAGTCTTACGCGGAGATGCGCCCCAAGGAGTTTATGGGCAACTGCGAGGCGTCGGGGCTGTCGGTATTCACGGCGAAATCGGATGCATTGCGTCTGGTCAAAAGAGTTCAGGCCCTGGCCAAACAGGGCAAACCGGTCCCATCCGGCGATTTAGTCGCAAGCGCAAACCTGTTGCCGCAAGCTGGGAAGCTCATGCACACTCCTCGCAACGGCAACTCGCACCACACTTGGTGGGCGCCGGACGGGTTCGATCACGCCGCGGCGTTCAAGGTGGCGAAATGATGGAAGTGTTCATTGATGGAACTACTCTTGGGACATTGAAAGTGCTTGAAGTCTACGAGTACTATGACGGACCTCGCCTCTTTGCATCCGTAAACGGAACTGGGTCGGTCTTCCTCGTATTATGGGTTGGTTTCACTGGCAAGAGTGATGAATACTATGTACAACCGATGTCATTTCACCGCTTCCGCCAAGTGCGTGATGGTGAGATAAGTCTGCGCAACGCCTTCATTCGTCCTGAGGGCGCCGGGCTAGTGGTTCTTCAGATTGATCGGCAATCTGACGAAGCTCGCACCAAGCACCTAAACAGCAACCAAATCGATGATTCCCTGCTTCCTTTGGCCGGGGAAGCGCTCAACTTGGAATCTCCCCTGCCACTCGCCGAAATGAAAATGCAAGTTCCCTCTATTTCTGTCTCCTACGCCCGGAACGGGAGTTCCACCCGGGCCAATGCCCTCGGCATGAGGCCAATGCAGGAACGCGCCTACGAAAAGCGAGGTGAGCAATACCTGCTCATCAAGTCGCCGCCCGCGTCGGGCAAGAGCCGCGCGCTCATGTTTATCGCGCTCGATAAACTTCAAAATCAGGGCCTCAAGCAGGCCATCATCGCCGTGCCTGAGAAGGCCATTGGCGCAAGCTTCTATGATGAACCTCTGTCGAAGTTCGGCTTTTGGGCCGACTGGCACGTGGAACCGAAATGGAACCTCTGCAATGCGCCCGGCGCCGACAACGGCGGAAAAGTCAAAGCTGTTGGGACTTTTCTTGAAAGCAGCGACAAGGTGCTGGTCTGCACGCACGCGACATTTCGCTTTGCCGTCGATGAATATGGCGTGGAGAGGTTCGACAACCGTCTGATTGCCGTCGACGAGTTTCACCACGTTTCCGCCAGCCCCGATAACAAGCTGGGCGTCCATCTTGGGCAGTTCATCGCCCGCGACCGCGTCCATATCGTCGCCATGACGGGCTCGTACTTCCGGGGCGACGCCGAGGCCGTCTTGGCTCCGGAGGATGAGGCGAAGTTCGATACCGTTACTTATACCTATTACGAACAGCTCAACGGTTACGAATATCTGAAGCAGCTCGACATCGGGTACTTCTTTTATTCCGGCTCTTATGTCGATGACATCCTGAAAGTCCTTGATCCGGCCGAGAAGACAATCATCCACATTCCCAATGTCAATTCGCGTGAGAGCACGAAGGACAAGATGAGAGAAGTTGAACACATCATCGAGGAATTGGGCGAATGGCAAGGAATCGACTCCGCGACGGGCTTCCAGCTTGTCAAAACATCGCAAGGGCGTGTCCTGCGTATAGCCGACCTGGTTGACGACGACCCATCCCGGCGCGACGGCGTTTCCGCCGCATTAAAAGCTCCATCGCAGAAAAATAACCGGGAATATGTGGACATCATTATTGCGCTCGGCATGGCCAAGGAAGGCTTCGACTGGATTTGGTGCGACCACGCTCTGACTGTCGGATATCGGTCGAGTCTGACCGAAATTGTGCAGATCATTGGACGCGCAACCCGTGATGCCCCGGGCAAGACCCGTGCACGCTTTACGAACCTGATTGCCGAGCCCGATGCTTCTGAGGAAGTTGTTACCGAGGCTGTGAACGATACCCTCAAAGCAATCGCTGCCAGCTTGCTCATGGAGCAGGTGCTCTCACCGCGCTTCGAATTCAAACCAAAACACCCGGAGAACGGACCTACGCCGGGCTACGACTATGGCCGAGGCGGTTATGACCCGAGCAAGTGCAATGTCGGTTTCAACGAGCAGATGGGGCAGTTCCAGATCGAGATCAAAGGGCTCGCCGAACCTAAGAGCAAGGAAGCCACCCGCATCTGTAAGGAGGATCTTAACGAGGTTATTGCCGCATTCGTTCAGGACAAGACTGCACTTGAGCGCGGCCTGTTCGACGAGGAGATGGTGCCCCAGGAACTGACGCAGGTTCGCATGGGGAAGATCATCCAGGACAAATATCCGGAGCTTAACGAGGAAGACCACGAAGCCGTTCGCCAGCACGCCATTGCCGCCCTCAATTTGACTCAGCAGGCCAAGAAGGTTGCGCTGGGCAACAACACCGAGCAGGCTGCCAACACCGCCCTGATCGATGGCGTGCGCAGGTATGCAATGGATATGCGCGAACTCGACATCGACCTTATAGACAGTATCAATCCATTCGGCGAAGCTTATGCGATCCTCGCGAAAACCATGAGCGAGGAAAGCCTGAAACAGGTTGCAGCGGCGATTACTGCCAAGCGAACGAGCTTGACGCCGGAGGAAGCGAAGGAGCTTGCTGTGCGCGCCTTCAGGTTTAAGAAAGAAAGGGGTCGGCTCCCCTCGCTAACCGCCCAGGACGCTTGGGAGAAACGGATGGCAGAAGGCGCCGCTGCGTTTGTCCGCTACAAGGACGAGGGCCGCTATGAGTGACATCGACCTCGACAAACTGCGTGAAGAACTGAACGACTTCGCGGAGCCGGAGAAGAAAGGCGGACGCTCGCCGCGCGAGGAGCGCATCATAGCCGGGTTCGAGGAGATACAGCGGTTTGTTGAGAAACACGATCGAGTTCCACAGCATGGGGAAGACCGTGACATTTTTGAGCGGCAATATGCTGTGCGTCTTGATCGCCTTCGCGCGCTTGAGGAGTGTCGTTCGCTGCTCGCGCCTCTTGACCATCAGGGCCTGCTCACTGGCATGGAGATTGTGGTTGCCGAGCCGTCTGAGACTATCGACGATGACGCGCTGCTGGCCGAGCTAAGGGACAGTGCGGGTGCCGGCGCCATCACCGAGCTGCGGCACGTCCGCAAGAGCGCTGACAAACGCGCCGCCGAGGAAATCGCCAATCGCACCGTCTGCGAGGACTTCGAGAAATTCAAGCCGATCTTCGAACAAGTGAAGAGAGAGTTGAAGTCAGGCCTTCGCCATACGCTACCCGTACAAGCTATGGACGAGATTAAGTTGGCTGAGATTCAGAATGGCGAGTACTTCATTGTTCAGGGTCAGATCGCCTACATCGCCGAGGTAGGTAAGGATTTCACGACCCAGTACGACCGTCGCGACAGCCGCTTGCGTGTCATCTACGACAACGGAACAGAGAGCAATCTATTGATGCGCTCCTTCCAGCGTGCGCTTCACCGCGACTCAGCGGGACGGCTAATCACTAATCCGGATACGGGACCGCTGTTCGCAGAGGAGCGCACTGACGATGATCTGGCAAGTGGCACGATCTATGTTCTGCGGAGCAAGTCGAACCATCCCGTTGTCGCGTCTAACCGCGATGTTCTACACAAGATTGGCGTGACAGGGGGCAAGATCGACACACGGATAGCAAACGCTCACCTGGACCCTACCTTCCTGATGGCCGACGTGGAAGTCATCGCTACCTACGAGCTTTGTAACATCAACCGGGTCAAGCTCGAAAACGTTCTTCATCGTGTGTTCGACCGCGCGCAGTTGGATATTGAAATCAAGGATCGATTCGATAACCTGGTCAGACCGCGCGAGTGGTTTCTTGTTCCTCTCTTCGTGGTGAATGAAGTGATCGAACGCATAAGGGATGGAACAATCACTCACTATGTTTATGACCCAACGACCGCTCGCCTTGTGGAAGCGGCTTCCTGAGGTGGGATGGCCAAGGCATTGTCCAGTCGTTGAGATTGCGATGTAAGCAGTTCGGCAACGATTCATGCCACTAACAGCAGACAAGTACGGCGATGTCCTGAAGATGGTCCAGATCGGCTTCTACACTGTAGCCGCCATCGTCGCGATTCTGACGTACCTAGCCGCCCGGCGGGGTCTCCTGAACACCGTCAATACCGAGTATCAGAAGCGGGTGATGGATCGATTGCAGAAGCTAGCGGAAGACCTGCACAGCGAGTTTGACCCATCGTCGGAGACATATTGGCCGAAAGTGCGCGCAGTCCATGAAGCGATCGACGAGATCAATGATGTCTTCGAACGAAACCGAGTTGAAATCCTCGCAGAGCGGAAATACTACTACGGCACCCCTGTCACGAAGGATGTCGAGAGGCTGCACCGACTTCTCAATCCGGTGATCTCAGACCCTTTCATCCCTGATGAGATTCGCAGTGCAGCGATTGATCTCTTGGAAAATCGTCTTCAGGTGCTTGGCAGCCTTTATATTGAGGAGTTCGAGAAGTACTCGAACAATCTGGCGAAGGGCAAGCATGAACCTCTCACTGAGCTTGATGAGGTGAACAAGATTCACAATAGGATCGTGGAGCAACAACAGTTAAGGGGCTGCGGGATCGGGCAGATCGAAGAAGAGGTTCACGAAATTCGCGCTCTGATACAGGATTACTTTGATTCCTTCAATCCGCACCGGCGCTGGTGGCAAGGCAAGAGGAAGCGGCCACGGAATAAACGAAAGCCTGAAGAGAACGAACTATAGAGGACTGGGGCCATCCGTCGGCTTCAAGTTAATTGCATCGGTGGTTCGGAAGGCGGGTCACTAGTCGCATCTTCTTCCGCCTCTGGTTCGCTCTCAACAGAGTCTGGTAACAGGCCTTCCTCCTGTAAGTATTTGCGCATGAGAGCCTCTCCTACCTTGCCATGTCGGAACTCGTCGACCTGAGCGACAGCTTTGCCGACTCTCTTCTTCGCCCACTCTCGCTTGCTCACTTCGTGCAGGACCCAATCAATCTCATGTTGCTTCTTGTTCTGGAATTGCGGGTCACCGGGATGTCGGCCATATTCATCCATTGCCCACGCCCAGCCGTCGCCACCCATCACAATTTCGCTGGTGAACGAGACGCTCCAGAGGTTCGGCAATAAGAACCAGTCGTCATCCAGCTTCCTCCAGTCAGTCGTGGACACATGCCGCTCGGGATACAGCCACTCTTTCTCGGCTGCTGCGATATAGCGGGTTGCACGATTCTTGAGAATGTAGTTAATGCGTACAACGTCGTTCTCATCAAGTTCGCGGCCAAACTGTATCTCGCCAAGGTGTTTTACAGTCTGGTCATAGTAGCGCGCGTTCGCCCGGTGCTCTGTCGGGGTAGCCTTAGGGTTCCGGGCCAGCTGCAAATGCGTGAGGATGAGGCACGAATCGAGACCGAGCGGAAACACGGTGCGCGTACCGATCTGTTTCAAATTGCAGTCATTGGGGTAAAGCCAGTCGCTGGGGAACATTGATCTGCAATAAAACGTGACGGGGTTGTCGCTGACGATGAACTTCGTCTTGCTCTGCCTCGCACGAACAATCTCCCATACACCCTCCATCCACATCGTACTGTAGGCTTGGAACACCCCCATCAGAACAGAGAGGATTTGGTTCGGATCGTCAGGAGCAAGTTGGGACCGCATCTTTCTCATCTGGTAGAACTCCGGCGGTAGCCTGAAGCGCTGAGTGGATACATAAACCTCGGCAAACGGTGTCAGGTCCTCCCAACTGGAAATTTTCTTAATCTCATCTAATCCCCTCGGGGTTCTGAAGCGCTGAGCACCCATATAAGGTGGCAAATTTCTGAACGCGTCGGGTCCGCTGAGTGATCCAATTCCGGCAAATTCCGCCATTTCGGTCACGGCGCTCATGCCGAGTCGATCTACCATTCCGAAGAAGAACCTTTCCATGACATCAGTGGTCGCGGGTCCAAACCTCAAGGTGTAGAGGTCGTCCTTGTAGAAGCATCGAGCAGGACTCCAGTGGAGCCGATCATTGCGGCGATAGGAAATTCCATCGCGCACAACGGTGTCCGGATTCATGTCTAAGTAGTGATACCGCGACTGGCCGGGCAGGAGGAAGCGCCGCTGATACCACTGCGGCACGTAATGATGCGCATGCGACTGCTGGCCAGACATACTTGCGGAGAAGTCCTTCTGCCCCGATCTTACCATCTTGAACGAAAAATGTTTGGACGGCCTGTGGCGAACAAATGGCGAAGATGGTACCCTGCTGTGGATGGATGAGGGACGCAAACGAGTCTTGCTCATTGCAGCAGCTATCTTGGCTGCCAGAAAACTGTCGAGCTTCGACGGCGGGAAGAGAGTTCCCGCAACCGTTGCGGCGATTTCGGATGCAGTGCGTTGGGCCGAAGAGCTACTGAAGGCGATTGACGACCGCTGGCCTTCAAAATAGAGCACAGTGCGGAGACGATAAGAATAAAATACTGAAGAATGTGGACAACGAGCCAAGTGGACCAAACTGGCGTATCGCTCGACGAAATCGTCGAATTCTATTGGCGCTTTCTGTCGCGCAATAAAGAGTATGCAGCACATTTCGAGCAGTTCAGGAAGCGCCTGGGTTCAGACCGGAAGGCTGCCGAATCTGAGGCCGTTGTGTTTTCTCTCCTTCGGGCCGAGAAGCTGAATCCGGATATCCACGAAGACCCCGGTAGTGGGGGACCAGACTTCTGCTGCACACTGTCTTCCGGTGAGTCGTTTCTCGTAGAGGTCACCTCGCTGGATTCGGCTTCAGTCTCAAAGAAATCACACCTGCCATTAAAGATCACGGGGAGGGGCGGCGGTGCATTCAGTCTTATCACTGACAAACTGCGCCAAGAGGCTTCGAACAAAGCCAAACAGCTAGGAGGCCGCAGTTTACCAGGAGTTCTAGCCATTACTTCTGATTATGATTTCGCGGGCATTCTGCTGGACCGTGGGGCTGCCAAATACCTAATGACCTCTGCTCCACAGACAAATGTTCCGCTGAACGGAGATCCGTCCTACGAAACAACTGACCTTCGTGATGGTGTATTCTGTCGCCGTAGCGATCTTCTCAGTGCTTCTGGAGAGGTGATGGTTTTCCCATGCCGCCAGAGCATCGCTGCAATTCTTCTGATTACCATCCATCCCGGAGAGGTGAATTTGGTTGGCTTGCTACACCCTGAAGCGGCCTGCCCGTTTGATCCGTACTGGTTTCCCAAAGTGCCCTATCTGCAGTTCACGCACTGGCCTCTCGCTGGTGGAAGCAGCGCGGCTACGGAATGGATTCTTGGGGACACAGAACACAGAGAAGCTAGTTTCAAGCATAGGCGCATTCGTTAGCCCATGACGGACGAGACCAAAGAGAAAGAAGTATCGGGACTCAAACTTCTACGTCAACCCGTGACGCTCGCCCTCGCGCGATATCTCGGTGATCTTCATTCGGGGATTGGATTCCAAGCGTACCTGTGGCGCATGATCGTGGATGCAGATTACGGCCACGGCGATGTCACAAGGTTTCCCAAGCCGGGTGATCCGCCCCCGCCCGAAAGCGCTGTCGCCCAGATGGACATTCACGCGGCGCTTCTGGAAGAGATGCTCTTCTGCCGTGGCGTCAACAGTTTCCTCATCTACCTTGCAGACTTGGTGACGCTGATCTACGAGAAATACCCGAAGATGCTCCAGTCAGACAAACAGATGACGTATCAGTTCGGCATCGAGCACCATCTCGCTGGTGATCTGATTCCCGCCCTTGCGGAGAAGACTGTGATGGACCTAACGCATCAGGGTCTCGTTGCGCTGGAGAAGTATTTCGAGAAGAAATTGAAGCTCGTGCTGTTCACGAAGAAGGCCGATCTGACGAAGGCTGCGCTCTCTGTGGATATACGGAATGTCATTACACACAATCGCGGGATCATAAACCGATTGTTCATTCAACGAAACCCCCAGTTCGCGGAAGACCTCGGCAAGCGCGTGGTGCTGGATGAACAGGAGAGACGGGAGATGCTCAGTACATTGGGGTACCGTGCACGGCAACTCGACCTCCGAGCGATCAAGCAGTTTAAGTTGGAGACTATCGCGCCTCAGCGGACGAAATGAAACGTGACTTGGAGTTCTTCAATCCCAACTGAGTCCCGCTTCTACCGCGTCTTCTGGGCTAAATTTTAGGACATCATCTGCCAAGTCCCGCGAGATCACCTCAGAAGTGATGTCGCTTAGATCGCCTACCTTAAAGTGAAATGGCGCGTGAATGCCGGGTTCTACCGCGATTCGATACTCGCGTTGATAGGAGTACGTGGACCGCTTGAGGAATCTCCCAACCTGCCCTGAGTATTTTGTTTCGTCGTAATATTTGACCATTCGGCCTTCAGCCCCCAAGTTCTGGCGCTTCGCTGCAACAATTACTCTATTCAAAAACTCTGCCGTGTTGGTGAAAAGCACAAAGTGGTCCCCGGGCCATTCATATGTCTTCGGGAAGATTGAGCCGCCAATCGGCTCATTGATCGCGAACATGCAGAAAATGTTGCATGCAGATGTTTTGTGCAGCGAGATTCGAATATTCACTAATCCATCAGGCGGGCCATCAAAACGCAATGGATTGATACCGGGCATTCCCGTGTCAAAAACGAGTTCACCAACATCACACTGTTGGATGATCGAATCCGTGCCCTCATACGGATCACTTCGCGCGGCATCGGACTCCAAGGCGGTGAAGTACGCCAGTGAATTCATGTACAGGAGACCTGTTCGCAACTTCTCTAGGTGCTCTTTGTGACCGAGTTTGAGCAGCCGTGGCAGACAAGGTTGACCGCTCTGCATCTTGAGACTCATGACTGATTATCGCACCCAGCAGCCGCGAAGTGAGCCTCTGCAAACTTCCAGAACCGTGCAGCCCGCTTCGTGTCAAATCGCGCCTGGCTAGACTGGTACGAATGATACGAAAATGGAGACAACGCCGAAAACTGGCAGAAACTGTAGCGGAAGTTCCGAATACGCTTGAAGCCCGCATAAACACTAGCTACAATCACTAACTGTCCGCATCACCATGACTTCGAGGAAAGAGCGATTCTAGAACCCCACTCTCTCCGCCATTTTTCTTCGACGCATGAAAATCATTGACTTGGAACGACCGTCTGTCGGTCGATCGATTATGCTATCGGCGTTCCGCTGCTAATTCTGGTACGTGCCTCCTGTGTACTGACCTCCCATTCCTAACAGCCATCCGTCATTCTCAAGCGGAAAGCTACGCTGTCTCTTTTCCACTGCGCCCTCTTCCGGGTGGACGCCGCTTGGCCGCGGCTCGGACGGGCCTTTCGGACTGCGCCGGTTTCGCGCCAAACCATAAACCAAAAACGGTTTGGCACTCGCCGCGCTTTCCCTCACGCCCTGCCACCCTCCTTCGCGCTCCGTTTCGTCCCTTCGCCCGTGTCGCCTTGTTTTTCCTCGCTGCCGCTCAAGTGAAAGAAAAAACAAGCCGACACCGGCAGAAGGGAAAAAACAATGAAATTAGAAGAAGTCAACACACGAACAAAAGAGGCCGTCGATTTCCTCGTTGCAGCATTGGAGTCCGGTCACAGTGAAGTCCTCACCGCATACCTCGGAGCAATGGCGAAGTTTCACACCTACAGCTTCGGCAACATCATGCTCATCGCACGTCAGAAGCCC
>Ga0182024_10020082_pt1 | contig 12239 bp, 8 predicted proteins | sample P32metaG_FD_120480 | JGI IMG/M metagenome (GOLD analysis project Ga0182024, IMG submission 120480) | Permafrost microbial communities from Stordalen Mire, Sweden - P3-2 metaG (Illumina Assembly) | ecosystem: Environmental > Terrestrial > Soil > Wetlands > Permafrost | place: Sweden: Stordalen...
CGCGTCGTCCAATGCGGTCCGAGACTGGCGAGAACCCAGATCCGCAATGCCTGCAAGATTCCGAACAGGCCCAGCAGCGGCCAGGAACACGCGGCGTGCCAGGGCACCAGCAGGGCGATCGCCACGAACCAGGACAGATGCAGCAGCGCGATGAGCCAATAATGGCCGCCGCCGAATTCGACGCCGCCGCGCCCGAGCAAAGCCCTTGTGTTCCGCGCGGCGTACAGGAGTTCGCCGCCGCGCTGCAGCGCGACCAGGAAAAGGACGATGCCGAGCGCGCTCACGCGGCGTCGAGAATCTGAAAGCCGACGGTAAAGCCCGGCCCCATCGCGGCGAGCAGCATTCGTCCCGACGCGCCCCGGCGCAGCGTACGTTCCAGCACGAACAGCAATGTCGCCGCGGACATGTTGCCGTACTCGCTCAGGATTTCGCGCTCGAGAGCCAGCGTGTTCGCTTCGAGACCGAAGGCGTCTTCGAGGGCATTAAGCACCTTCACGCCGCCCGGATGGCAGGTGAAGCGGCCGATATCCGCGATCTTCATGCCGTTGCGGTCCAGAAACGCGTCCGCGGCCCGGCGCATTTCCCGCCGCACCAGAGCCGGGATATCGCGCGAAAAAATCGCCTTGAGACCGCTCTCCGTCACATCCCAGCCCATCACATCGAGCGAGGCTGGAAACATGTGCTCGCCGGAGGGTCCCAGCGCCGGTCCATCGCCGTCCGAGGACAGAATCGCGGCCGCGGCACCGTCGCCGAACAGGGCCGTCGCCACGACGTTGCTCTTGCTGGTGTCGTTCTTGCGGAAGGAGAGGGCGCATAGCTCGACGACGAGAAACAGGACCCGCATGCCGGGATGGGCCCGCGCCCAGTCGGCGGCGCGCGCCAGGCCCAAGACGCCTCCGGCACAGCCCAGCCCGAAGATCGGCAGGCGCTTTGTATCGGGGCGCAGCCCAAGCTTGCCGCTCAGGACCGCGTCGAGGCTTGGGGTCGCGATTCCGGTGGTGGAGACGGTCACGATCGCATCGATGTCGCACGCCCGGAGCCGCGCGCGGTCGAGGCACGCTCGCGCCCCGCGCTCCAGCAATTCCGCCGCATGCTCAAGATAGAGCGCGTTCCGATCTGTCCAACCGTGGTCCACTTCGTACCAATCGATCGGGACGCAGGAATAGCGCGTGGCAATTCCGGAGTTGGCGAAGACCGGCATCAGACGGTCGAGATCGGCGGCGGCGGTTCCGGCGAAGAGATGGCGGGCGCGGGCTGCCACCTCTTCCTGTCCCAGGGCATAAGGCGGCACGGCCGTCGCGAGCGCGGCAAGCCGAGGCGAGGAAGTGGATTCGGTATTCATATACTAGGTGTAGCCCATGCCGTCGCGCCGATCATGCGGTTCATCGCCTCGACGGATCACAATTTCGCGGGCTGCCGTGAAGGCTGGCGTCGGACCGTTTCCATTCTTCGTTCGGCCCGATCCCCCTTCGTAGGACAGTTCCGTTGTTTCCTCGGGACAAACCCCGATATAACGATGGTTGGATTGCATTCGACGCAGCGAGGAATCATGGCGAAAATCGTGCTCGGAATGGCGACATCACACGGACCGTTGCTGTCGACCCCACCGGAGATGTGGCATTTGCGCGCGGCCGACGATCGCAAGATGATCCATCCCTTCCGCGGCGGCGATTACGCCTTCGACGATCTGGTGAAGATAAGGGCGGGCGAAAACCTGCCCGAGAAGGTCACGATCGAGGAGCGGACGCGCCGCTTTAACGCCTGCCAATCCGCGATCGCCACGCTCGCCGGCGTTTTCAAGGAGGCGAAGCCCGACGTCGCCGTGATCGTCGGCAACGACCAGATGGAAATTTTCACCGACCAAAATATTCCGACCTTCATGGTCTATTATGGTGAAACCATCGACAACGCGCCGTTCTCCGAGGAGCAGCGGAAGCGCATGCCGCCCGGTATCCTGATCGCGGAAAAGAGTCATCATCCGGAAACGCCGCAGAGCTACCCCGGCCTGCCCGATCTCGGTCAGCACATCATCAAGACGCTGGTAAAGCACGAGTTTGACGTTTCGACGGCGAAACGGTTGCCGAAGGGCGACGCGTCGCACACTACCGGCATTCCTCACGCTTTCGGCTTTGTCTATCGCAAGATCATGGGCGACAAGGTCGTGCCAAATGTGCCGGTGTTCGTGAACACGTTCTATCCGCCGAACCAACCTTCGACCCATCGCTGTCTGGAAATGGGCAAAATCGTCGCCCGCGCCATTGAAAGCTGGGAAGCGGATGCGCGAGTTGCCGTGGTCGCGTCCGGAGGCCTTTCGCATTTTGTCGTCGATGAAGAACTCGACATGGCGCTGATCGACGCGATGAAGAACAATGACGAGAAGGCGCTGGTGAATATTCCGGCGGATCGCTTCCGCTCCGGTTCGTCGGAAATGAAGAACTGGATTCCCGTCGCTGGAATCATGATGAATCGCGGCATGAAAATGAATTTAGTCGATTACGTGCCATGCTATCGTTCGGAAGCCGGAACCGGCAATGCGATGGCATTCGTCTACTGGCAATAGCAATTTCTAGGGAGGCTCTCCATGCCCGCCACTGTGCGTACCGAATCCGGCCAGGTTTCGGGCACCGGCAACGACGTCGTTTCCTTCAAGGGCATTCCCTACGCCGCGCCGCCGGTAGGCGAGCGGCGCTGGAAGCCGCCCCAGAAAGCGGCGCCGTGGAGCGGCGTGCGTGCCTGTACCGCCTTCGGCGACGATCCGGTGCAGATGCCGGGCCCCGATTTCCGCGGACCGAAGATTAGCGAGGACTGCCTTAGTCTCAACGTCTGGACCCCGGCGCCGGGCGCCGGAAAGCTGCCGGTGATGGTGTGGTTCTATGGGGGCGGGTTCGTGCTCGGCTCCAGTTCGTACGCGATGTATGACGGCGAGGCGCTGGCGCGCAAAGGCGTGGTGGTCGTCACCGTCAACTACCGCGTCGGCATTTTCGGTTTCATGGCGCACCCGGCGCTCACCAAGGAATCGCCAAACCACAGTTCGGGCAATTACGGCTTCCTCGATCAGGTCGCGGCGCTGAAATGGGTGCGCGAGAATATCGCGGGGTTCGGCGGCGATCCCAACAATGTCACGATTTTCGGCGAGAGCGCCGGCGCCGTGTCGGTGGCGACGCATCTCCTGTCGCCCTTGAGCAAGGGCCTGTTCCATCGCGCGATCCTGCAGAGCCCGGCGATCCTGCGCAAGCTCTACACGCTGGAAAACGCGGAAAAAGCCGCGGTCGCGGTGGTCGGCAACGACATCGCCGCTTTGCGCGCGCTGCCCGCCGAGGAATTGCTGCCCAAGACCTTCCAGATCGGCGGTCCCCCTGGTGCGCTCACGGCGCCGCAACCGGTTCGCATGATCGTCGACGGCTGGGCCTTCCCCGAGGATGAGCGCGCCGGGTTCCTCGCCGGTCGCTTCGCCAAGGTGCCGATGCTGATCGGCGGCGTCGAGGAAGAGGGCACGTTCTTCATCGGCCGCATGCCGGTCAAGACGCACGCCGATTATCAGGGCTTCGTCCAGGCCGGATTCGGCAAATTCGCGGATGAGGCGGCAAAGCTCTATCCCGCAAGCAACGATGCCGAAGGGCTGGCCGCGGTTTCCCATTTCTTCGCGGATTCGCTGTTCAACTATGGTGTTCGTGGACTAGCGCGGCTTAACGCGAAAGATGAGAAACGCACCTTCCGCTATCTCTTTACCCGCCGGCGCGGCGACAAAGCGATACCGCCGAGTCATGTCGAGGAAGTGCCATACGTCTTCGGCACGCTCGATGCGCCGTTCTTCGGCGGCAATCCGCCGACCGACGCCAAGGACAAGGCGCTGTCGGAGGCGATGATGGGCGCATGGGTGCGTTTCGCCGCGGCCGGGGATCCCAATGGCGGGGGGTTGAACTGGCCGACCTACGATCCCGACAAGGACAATTACATCGTATTCGGCGACCCGGTCGCGCAGGGGGCCGGCTGGCGGACGAAGGAGATGGATTTCTTCGAGCGCGTGTTCGCCGCCGCGTAAGAGGAACGGAGGCCGCGCATGATATCCGCTGAGCAATTCAGGCTGGGCATGCGCCGGTTGCCGGCCGCGGTAACGTTGGTGTCCTGCCGTCATAACGCCACCTATTATGGCCTTACGGCCACGGCCGTTTGCTCGCTGTCGGCGGAGCCGGCGTCTTTGCTCGCTTGCGTCAACCGGGAGGCTTCGGCACATAACGCGATCGTCGAGACCCGCGCCTTCTGCATCAACGTCCTGCCGCACGGCAAGATCGCGCTGGCCCGCCTCTTTGCGTCGGCCAAGCCCGAGGATAGGGCACGCCGCTTTTCGACCGAGGATTGGGTTGAGCGGGTGACAGGAGCGCCGGTGCTGAACGAGGCGATCGTCGCCTTCGATTGCACGCTCGATCAGGCGATTGTCTATTCCAGCCATTCGATCCTGATCGGGCAGGTGCGGGACATCAAGCTCGGCTCGGCCGCCAAACATTTGATGTATGTCGAAGGCGATTATGCCGATTTCGCGACCGGGACGCTGCGCGAAGTCGAGCCTTAGAGCCCGGCGAACGGGCCAGCCGCTCAAACTACGCCGCGACGGCCTCCCGAACGATGCGCCAGGATGGCAAGATCAGGCGCACGGTCGTGCCCTGGCCAAGCGCGCTCTCGATGGTGAGAGTGCCGCCGTGGAGTTCGATCATTTTCGCGACCAGGGCGAGGCCTAGGCCGCTGCCCTGATGCCGGCGGCTGATGCTGCCCTCGACCTGGGCGAACGGCTCCAGAATCTTTTGAATATGCTCATGGGCGATGCCGATTCCGTCATCCTTCACGGTGATCGCGATTCCCGCGCTGTCCGGAGACGCCGCGATCTCGATATGGCCCCCGGTCGGCGTGAATTTCACCGCATTGGACAAGAGGTTCATCAGCATCTGCTTCAAGCGCAGTTCGTCGGCGTAGACCGTCGGCAAATCCTGCGCGATGCGGATCGTCAGGGAATGTCCGGCCTCGGTGGCGCGGAGGCGCAAGAAGCGGCACGATTGATCGACAATTGTCGCAATATCAACCGGTTCCTCGAACAACTTCAGCTTGCCCGCCTCCGCTTTCGATAAATCAAGTATATCATTGATAATTGCTAACAAATGGGATCCGCTCGCGCAAATATCCTTGGCATAGCCGCGATAGCGCTCGTTCAGCGGTCCCTGGATCTCGCCCATCATGGCCTGGGAGAAGCCGATCACGGCGTTTAGGGGCGTGCGGAGTTCGTGGCTCATATTGGCGAGGAATTCGGATTTCGAGCGGCTCGCGGCTTCCGCCTCGTCCTTTGCGATCCGCGTCGCGTCATAGACAGTCTCGCGCTCCTGAAGCCGGTGGAAGTACATAATGGCGATAAAGAGCGCGACCCCGTTGAGGGCGATGAAGATGATCAATCCGAGTCCGATGCTTTGCAGCAAGTCGGTCCGGAAGAACGGCGCCGCCGGCACGTCGATCGAGAACGCGCCCATGACGTCGCCGAGATGCCATTGCGTCTTGTCCGGCTGAAGTTTGTTATGGCAATTGACGCAGCTTTGTTCCGTTGCGACCGATGGGTACACGGTGCGAAATACCAGTGAATTGCCGACCTCCAGAAAACTCGCCGCCGGCTTTGGCGCGGGCTCGTGGGCGAAGATCTCGATGATTTCCGCCATGGGCGCGTCGGCCGGTGCCGTGGCTATCGCGCGTCCAGCTCTGCCAACCCACAGCAACCGGAGAACGTCGTCGGAATCGCGCATGCGATTGAAAAGTTCGATGGAGTGGGCCCGAAAGGTGGCTGGAACGGGCGTGTCCTGATCGTCAAACTGGCTGCGAATTCTTGAATAATTGGTAACGAAGGCATCAACAAGTTGGAGCGCCGTGATCTTCTCTTCGCTCTTCGTGGCGATGTAGGCGCGCAAACTCAGATGGTAGGTTCCATAACCGACCCCCGCCGATAGTAGCGCACCGAAGAGCGCGAACTTGATGAAGCTCGATCCTGCCCGCGAGCGGATGAAGCCCCTGATATCAAGCCGTCTTTTCATGATGGTATCGCGCACATCTAGCGAAGCGTAGGCGAACAATCCTAAGGTATGGTAAAAAAGACTGCCCTCTATTAGACAGCTCGTCCGCCAATTCCGCCGGGCTAACCTGACCGAAGGTAGCTCGCCGCTCGGTCGCGCTCGAAGAGATAGAGCAAGATCTTTAGAGCGGACCCGCGGTCGCTCGTCAGTTCGGGATCGCGCGCAAGCACGAGGCGGGCATCGTCACGGGCGATCGGAACCAGATCGGCATGCGCGGCGAGGTCCGCCAGCCGCATGTCCGGCTCGCCGCTCTGCCGGGTGCCGAGCAACTCGCCGGCTCCGCGCAAGCGAAGATCCTCGTCCGCGATGCGGAATCCGTCCTCGGTTTCACGGAGGATCGCCAGCCGGGCTTTAGCGGTCTCCCCCAAGGGCACCGCATAGAGCAACAGACAGGCCGACGAGCGCTCGCCGCGTCCGACGCGGCCGCGCAATTGGTGAAGTTGGGCCAAGCCGAAGCGTTCGGCATGCTCGACGACCATGATTGTGGCATCCGGGACATCGACACCGACTTCGACAGCCGTGGTGGCGACGAGAAGATCGACGCCGCCATGCGCGAAATCTTCCATCGCGCGATCCCGCTCAAGCCCCTTCATGCGGCCATGGACGAGACCGACGCGGCCGCCAAAAAGGGCTTTAAGACCGGCGAAACGCTGCTCCGCCGCCGCGAGATCGGTCTGTTCGGATTCCGTCACCAGCGGGCAAATCCAATAGATCTTCGCGTCGGATGCCAGCGCGCGCCGCGACGCCTCGATGACCTCGTCGAGACGCGAAAGCGGCAACGTCCGCGTCGTGATGGGCTTGCGCCCCGCCGGTTTTTCGGTGAGCTGTGATGAATCGAGATCGCCGTACGCGGTGAGCATGAGGGAGCGGGGAATCGGCGTCGCCGTCATCACCAGGATGTCGACGCCGCGTCCCTTGCCCGACAAGGCAATGCGCTGCTCGACGCCGAAGCGATGCTGCTCATCGACCACGGCGAAGGCTAGATCCTTGAAGGCGACGTCTTCTTGGAACAAGGCGTGCGTGCCGATGATGATGTCGATATCGCCGGCCGCCAGGCGTGACAGCAGGTTCTCGCGAGGCCGGCCCTTTTCGCGGCCCGTGAGCAGTGCGATTCGCACGCCGACCTCGCCGGCGAGCGCGTTCACGGTGGCAAAATGTTGGCGGGCCAGTAGTTCGGTGGGCGCCATCAGTGCAGCCTGAGCTCCAGCCTCCACAACATCGAGCATCGCCATCAAGGCAACGACCGTTTTGCCGCTGCCGACGTCGCCCTGGAGCAGTCGCAGCATTCGGGTCGGGGCCATCATGTCGCCGGCGATTTCCGCCAGCGCCTGGCGCTGCGAATTCGTCAGGGCAAACGGCAGGCGCGCCAAAATCGCCTTGCGCAAACGTCCCGCAACTTGGACGGATCTACCGGGGAGGCGCCGCGTATGCGCGCGAATCAGGGCGATTGCGAGCTGGTTGGCCAGCAATTCGTCATAGGCGAGGCGTTGGCGCGCGGGCGCGCCGGGCAAGAGATCGGCCTCGTCCGCGGGGGCATGGGCAGCCGCGACCGCCTCTTTCCAGCGCGGCCATCGGCGCCGCTCCGCCAGAGTGGGATCGATCCACTCTGGCAAATCGGGCGCCCGCTTCAGTGCCGATGCGACGGCTTTCTGTACCGTTCGCAAGGGAAGGCCGGCGGTAAGGCCATAGATGGGCTCGATCGGCTTCACCGCGTCGAGCGCGTCAGGTGCGACCATATGGTCGGGATGCGTGATGCGGATTTCGTTGTTGAAACGCTCGATCCGGCCGCTGACGATACGTGTTGACCCGAGGGGTAACTGGCGTTCGAGCCAATCGCCTTTCACGTGAAAAAAAACCAAATGGAGAAAGCCCGTTTCGTCTCGGCAGCGGACGCGATAGGGGTGTCGTGGATTGTGGGGACGCAGATGGGCCTCGATCGTCACCGTCAGGGTCGCGATCCGGCCTTCGGGAGCGTCCTTGATCTTGGGCGCGAAACGTCGATCGATCACCCCGGTCGGCAGATCGAAAAGAATATCGACCAGGTGAGGCCCGGCCAGCGGCTCCAGCAGCTTGCCGAAGCGGGGACCGATGCCGGCGAGCGACGTCACCGGCGCGAACAGCGGATAAAGAATTTCCGGGCGCAAAGAGCGTCTCGTCATTGAGGCAGGCGCGATGCGTCTCTATATCGTAAGAACAATCGAGGAGTACAGCGTGGGCGATCCAAATCCGGTCCGCCGCAAGAAACTATTGTTCCGGAGCTGGCATCGCGGCACCCGCGAGGCCGATTTGTTGCTCGGCTCTTTCGCGGAGCAACATCTGGATTTGCTCAATCCCGATCAACTCGACCGCTACGAGGCGCTGCTGGGGGTTGAAGACAACGTCCTCTACGACTGGATCACAAAGCGCGCCACCCCGCCCCCCATTCTCGACACGGATGTGCTGCGGTTGCTTCTCAATCACACATACCGGGTCCAACCTGCTTGAGCACTCTTGATCGATTCTTCCAGTCGCACGACCTCGGCTCGTCGCGCCGCCTCGCGCTCGCGGGCGCGCCCGAGGGCCACGATGCATTCGTGCTCGGCGGCTTGGTCGCGCGCGATATCGCGACCAATTTGCTTGTGATATGCGCGGACGATTCGCGCATGGCGCGGTTCGCGGCGGCGCTCGCCTTCTTCCAGCCCGGAATCGAGGTACTGAATTTTCCGGCTTGGGACTGCTTGCCCTACGACCGCGTCTCGCCCAATCCGGAAATCGTCAGCCGGCGAATCGACACATTGACACGACTCGCCGAAGCCAACACTGCGAAGCGCCGCATCGTTCTGACGACGGTCAATGCCGCCATTCAGCGTGTGCCGCCACGTGTCCTTTTTCGCGATCGCGTGCTGCGTCTCGCCGTCGGGGACCGAATTCCGCTGCAAGAACTGATAGGTTTTCTGGCCCATAACGGATACGGCCGGGCGGAAACGGTGCGCGAGCCGGGCGAGTTCGCCATCCGGGGCGGCATCGTGGACCTCTATCCATCAGGCGCGCTTTCCCCGGTTCGGCTCGATTTTTTTGGCGACGCGGTCGAGGCGGCAAGAACGTTCGATCCATTAACGCAGCGCACGACCGGGACGCTCGAAGCGTTGCGGCTTCATCCGGTGAGCGAGGTCCTGCTCGACGATGCGGTCATCCAACGCTTTCGCGCGCGGTACCGGGAGCAGTTCGGCACGGTGGGCGCTGACGACCCGCTCTACGAAAGCGTTAGCGCCGGGCAACGCTTCGCTGGGATGGAACACTGGCTCCCGCTTTACTATGACCGGTTGGAGACACTCTTCGACTATCTTCCCGAGGCTGCGGTGGCGCTCGATCCGCAGCTCGATTCCGTGCGGCACGATCGACTAGCCTCCATCGACGATTTCTACCAGGCCCGCCTCGAAGCGCCCCGCAGCGGCGCGCCTCTGTATCGGCCGGTTCGGCCCGACCAGTTTACAGTTGAAGCGCGGGAATGGGATGCCGCGCTGCTGACGCGGGATGTCCTCGCATTGAGGGCGTTCGCGGTGCCGGAAAGCCAGGAGGCGAGCTTCGATGCCGGGGCCCGTCCGGTGCCGGGTTTTGCCGCAGTGCGCAACAATCCCGAGATCAATCTGTTCGATGCCGTCCGCGACCAGCTTGCGCAGTATCAGCGAGCGGGCACCCGGGTTTTGATCCTCGCTTATAGCGTCGGTTCGGCCGACCGGCTCGCATCCGTGCTGGGCGAACATGGGGTTGCGGGACTTCAGCGCGTCGCGAATTGGGGCGAGTTTCTATTGCTGAAGCTGCCCGGCATCGGTTTGGCGGTGGTGCCGATCGAGCATGGTTACGCCTTCGCCGATACCGTTTTGCTGACGGAACAGGATATTCTCGGCGAGCGTTTGGCACGGCCGCCGCGGCGCCGCCGGGCCGCCGCCGATCATTTCATTTCCGAAGTATCGGCGCTCCAGCCTGGCGATTTGGTCGTCCATATCGATCATGGCGTCGGCCGTTACGAGGGGCTCGCTACCCTCGATGTCGCGGGTGCCCCCCACGATTGCCTGCGTATCCTCTATAGCGGCGACGACAAGCTCTTCGTGCCGGTGGAGAATATCGAGAATCTGTCCCGTTACGGTACGGAAGGGGCCTCGGCACCGCTCGACAAACTTGGTGGCGTCGCCTGGCAATCGCGCAAGAGCAGGGTCAAGGGACGCGTCAAGGATATGGCTGGGGAGCTCATTGCCGTCGCCGCGGAACGCCAGATCCGCGAGGGGGAAATAATGCCGCCCCCGGAAGGGCTCTACGAAGAGTTCGTGGCGAGATTTCCATTTCCCGAGACCGACGACCAAGATCGCGCCATTGGCGACGCCCTCGCCGACCTGGCATCCGGCAAGCCGATGGACCGGCTCATTTGCGGGGATGTCGGATTTGGCAAGACCGAGGTCGCGTTGCGTGCCGCCTTCGTCGCCGTGATGTCCGGCACCCAGGTCGCCCTGGTGGTGCCAACGACGCTCCTCGCGCGCCAGCACTTCCAGCGGTTCAAGGAACGCTTCGAAGGCCTGCCGGTCCGCGTGGAACAGCTCTCGCGCCTCGTGACCGCGCGCGCCGCCAAGGAAATCAAGAAGGGCATTGCCGACGGCCGCGTCGAGATCGTGATCGGGACGCACGCCTTGCTGGCCAAGGACGTGATCTTTCGCCATCTCGGCCTCTTGATCGTCGACGAGGAACAACATTTCGGCGTCGCGCAAAAGGAAAAGCTCAAGAAGCTCAAAGCGGACGTACATGTCCTGACTCTGACGGCGACGCCGATCCCGCGGACCTTACAATTGGCATTGGCCGGGGTGCGAGAGATGAGCGTCATCGCGACGCCGCCGATCGACCGCCTCGCGGTTCGCAGCTTCGTTCTACCTTACGACCCGATCATCCTGCGAGAAGCGATCCATCGCGAACGTCATCGCGGCGGGCAGATTTTCTGCGTCGTTCCGCGTATCGCGGATCTCGACGAATTGCAGAGAGAAATCCGCGAACTGGTACCTGATCTGAAGATCGCGACGGCGCACGGGAAAATGGCGCCCACCGCCTTGGAGGAGGTCATGGCGGCGTTCGATCGCCGCGAGTCCGATCTGCTGCTTTCGACCGATATCATCGAATCCGGGCTCGATATTCCGTCGGCGAATACGCTGATCGTCTATCGCGCCGACATGTTCGGCTTGGCACAGTTGTATCAACTTCGCGGGCGTATCGGGCGCAGCAAACAGCGCGCCTATGCGTATTTCACCGTGCCACCCGGTAAGTTGCTGACCGAGGCCGCGCTGAAAAGGCTGGAAGTAATGCAAACGTTGGATCAGCTCGGCGCCGGCTTCATCCTGGCGAGCCATGATCTCGACATCCGCGGCGCCGGCAACCTCCTCGGCCAGGAACAATCTGGCCATATTCGCGAAGTCGGTATCGAACTCTATCAGCATCTCCTGGAAGAGGCGGTATCGCAAGCGCGGAACGGCGGAGCGCCGAACGGAGCCGTCGAGGACTGGACGCCGCAAATCACGCTGGGCACTTCGGTACTCATTCCGGAGGCCTATGTCGCCGATTTGAATTTGCGGCTCGGCCTTTATCGTCGCATCGCGCAGTTGGTGGACCGGCGAGACATCGATTCCTTTGCCGCGGAACTGGTGGATCGCTTTGGGCCCTTGCCTTCCGAGGTCGACAATCTGCTGGAGACAATCGCCATCAAACAGCTTTGTCGCCAGGCCGGCGTGCAAAAGGTCGATGCCGGCCCGAAGGGCGCCGTGCTTTCCTTTCGGGGCGAACGGTTTGCCAATCCCGCCGGTCTGGTGACGTTTCTGCAGTCGCACACGAACACGGCGAAGCTCCGGACGGATCACCGGCTGATCATCTTGCGGAACTGGGAGGACCCCCGGGAGCGTTTGCGGGGCGTGGATGCTCTGTTGCAACAATTGGCCGCTATTGCCGCGAAGGCGCCCGCTCCACAGAAAGAAATGAGCGCCGCCGCGGGTTGATCCTTCAGGCGGACACCGCACTCCCGCGGAGAACGAGATCGAAGACCGGCAGAAAGATCTCCGGTTCCTGCGCGCCCGATACAGCGTATTGCCGGTCAAAAACATAACACGGAACGGCGTCGACACC
>Ga0182024_10020083_pt1 | contig 12237 bp, 12 predicted proteins | sample P32metaG_FD_120480 | JGI IMG/M metagenome (GOLD analysis project Ga0182024, IMG submission 120480) | Permafrost microbial communities from Stordalen Mire, Sweden - P3-2 metaG (Illumina Assembly) | ecosystem: Environmental > Terrestrial > Soil > Wetlands > Permafrost | place: Sweden: Stordalen...
CTGCCGTCCGGGCGACTCCTCTTGCACCCCGGGACCGTCGTCCGCCGACTCGGCCAGCTGGCCGTCGCGGATCGTGACCCGGCGCTCGGCGCGCCCGGCGACCGCCGGGTTGTGGGTGATGATGACCAGCGTCGTGCCGCCCGCGTGCAGCGACCCGAGCAGGTCAGTCAGCTCCCTGGTCGTCGCGGTATCCAGGTTTCCGGTCGGCTCGTCGCAGAGCAGCAGCGAGGGGTGGTTGACCAGGGCGCGGGCGATCGCGACCCGCTGCCGCTCGCCTCCGGACAGCGCCGTTGGCAGTGCGTGCGCCCGGTGCTCCAGGCCGACCTGGGCGAGCGCGGCCATTGCCGCGCCCGGCCGGCCCCGCCGTGGCAGGTCGGCGTAGACCTGCGCCAGCATGACGTTCTCGGCCGACGTCCGGTGCGGCAGCAGGTGAAAGGACTGGAAGACGAACCCGATGCGGTGCGCGCGAACCGCCGCGCGGTCCCGTTCGGAGGCCGAGCCGACGTCGATGCCGTCGATCTCGAGGGTGCCCTCCGTCGGCCTGTCGAGCAGGCCAAGCAGGTTCAGCAGGGTTGACTTCCCCGAGCCGGACGGCCCGGTGATGGCAACGTGCTCACCGCGCCGGATGACGAGGTCCGTCGGGCGCAGCGCACGGACTGGCGGCGGCCCCGCGTAGGTGTACGCGACCGCCGACAGCCGGATGACCGGTGCGGCTGCCTCGGTCGTGGTCATCCCGGCGGCACCACGGTGAAACTGCGCTTGCTGCGGCCGGCCGGGCCGGCGGGCAGGCCCGGCCGTACGTAGTTCTCACCGGTGAGAACCGCGTCCCCGGCGGCAAGCGTCCCGCCGCCGACTGGCGTGATCTCGACCAGCCCGTCGCCCGTGATCCCGGTCCGGACGGGCATCCTGACCTGCGAGTGGGCGCCCGTTACCTTGGTGACGTAGGTGCTGCCGTTGACGCTGGCGAAGACCGCTGCCTCGGGTACCGCGAGCACCGGCCCGCTGCTATGCGCCGCGGTGATCGTTAGCGTGACGTCCTGGCCGATCAGCGAGGTGGACAGCGGCTTGCTCGGCCTGATCCGCATCGGCAGGAAGATGCCCCCGGAGATGCTGCCCTTGGTCTCGGTCCGGCTCTTGACCGACGTGATCCGGCCGCGGACGGATTTGCCCGTCACCGTGTTCGTGATCGTGACCTTCATGCCCGGCCGTATCAGGCCGCGGTCGTTGGGGTTGAGCTGGCCGGCCACGGCGGGGTTGCCCATCGAAAGCGTCACCAGCTTCCCGCTTGCCGTGCCGCCGACCTTGGCCCCGATGCTGGCCACGTGCGCGGGGAACCGGGGGATGAACATGAACTCCGACAGCGGCATCATCGCGCCCCGGTCGGCCTTCGGGCCGGTGGAGATCATTGGTGCCGAGTACCCGATGTCCTGGTAGAACGCGGCGACTGCGGTTGCCGTGCCTGGCCCGTAGACACCGCTCGTGTCATCGCCGACCCCGAGACCGATCTCCTCTAGTGCCACCTGGAGCTCGGCCACGTCCTCGCCGGTCTCGCCGGGAATGAGGTTCCGGTAAGCGGGTACCGTGCCGGGGAACGCGAACACCGGCCGGCCGGCGACCTCGAGGATCACGCTGCCCGGCCCCACCTCCGCACCGGGGTGCAGGAAGATCCGGGTGACGATCGGCTGCGCGCCGGACGAGCCCGCGCCCCCGCCGCCGGCGGCGGCGGCCGGACCTGATACCTCCGCGGGCTGGCTGACCTTGCCCTGGGCTAGCACGGTGCTGCTGATGACCTGCCGGTGCACGGCCGCGGTCAGCTGGGTCAGCCCCGGCGGCTGGGTCTGCGCGGCGACGTCGGCGGGTGACTTGATGGTTGTCGAGATCAGCAGGCCGCCGACCGCCGCGATCAGTGCGACGATCACGATGGCGAGCACGATCGTCCTGCGGCGGCGCAGCCGTGCGTAGCCTGGCCCCTCGTCAGTTCCGATATCCACTCAGCCGCGCTCCCGCCAGGCGGTGGCTCGGCCGCCGCCGCCGCCGGTGCCGTCGTTCATCTCGTCGTCCTTAAGACTCGCGTGGATAAGACTCTGGTGGATAACTGGGCTGGGCGTCATCATGGTGGCTGCACCTTAGGGCGCCGCTGGAGTTAAGCGTGAGTTCTGTGTGAGTATTCAGCCCGGACGGCCGGTCTCCGCCGCGCTGGCGCCGGGCTTGCCATCGTCGTCTCGCCATCCTGCCAGCGTCGCGCTTGGTCCGCAGGTCCGGAAGACTTGGGGCATTAGGGTGCTCCGCGAGGATCCCAGGATCCTTCGCACGGGCGCCGGCGCAGTGCCTGAGGGCGGGGCCGGATTAGGATCGGGGCCGCTTGCGGACTGCCTGCAGGACAACCTTCACAGCAGCGAGGTAGCGCGATGATCAAGGTCGGGGTGCTCGGCGCTAACGGGCGGATGGGTTCCGAGCTGTGCCGCACGGTCGCGATGGCCGGCGACATGGAGGTGGCCGCGGCGGTCGACGTCGGCGACGATCGCGGGCCGCTGGCGGACTGCGACGTGATCGTGGACTTCACCCATCCCGGTGCGGTCATGGACAACCTCCGGTGGTCTATCGCCGCCGGGCGCAACGTCGTCGTTGGCACGTCCGGCTTCGATGAGGGGCGGCTGGCAGCGGTGCGGGAGTGGCTCGCGGAGTCGCCGGACGCCCGGGTGCTGATCGCGGCCAACTTCTCCGTGGGCGCCGTGCTGATGATGCGCTTCGCTCAGCAGGCAGCGCGGTTCTTCGAGTCGGCCGAGATCATCGAGCTGCATCATGCGGGCAAGGCCGACGCGCCGTCGGGGACGGCATCCCGCACCGCGTCCCTGATCGCGGTGGCGCGCCAGGCAGCGGGCCTCGGCCCGTCCCCGGATGCCACGGTCACGGCCGCCGAGGGCGCCCGGGGCGCGCTGACCGACGGGGTGCGCGTGCACTCGGTCCGGCTGGCGGGGCTGGTGGCGCACCAGGAGGTCCTGCTCGGCGGGCACGGGGAGCTGCTGACCATCAGGCACGACTCGCTGGACCGAGCGTCGTTCATGCCCGGGGTGCTGCTCGCGATCCGCGGCGTCGCGTCGCTGCCCGCCGGGCTGACCTTCGGCCTGGACTCGCTACTTGACGTGGGCTGACCGCTTGACGTGGGCTGACCGCGTTTCGTCCGGCGGTACGCGCAACTTGCCGATGTGCTGGCCGAGGCGGCAGGCAGGTTCGTCAGCGGGGTGGCGAACGCGACGTACCCGGGGGCCGAGCACAGCTACGGGTGAGATTGGCATACCGTCGGCTCATGTGCAGAAGCATCAAGACCTTGCGTGAGCCCTATGCCGAGAATGTGACGAACGAGGACGTGCGGGCGGCCGCCCTTCAGTACGTCAGGAAGGTGAGCGGCTTCCGGAGCCCGGCAAAGCACAACGCCGAGGCGTTCGGCCAGGCGGTTGACGCGATCGCGGCCGCCACCAGCGCCCTGCTTGGCCAGCTTGAGGTCCGCGCCGCGGCCTCGCCAGGACAGGCTTCATAATCCCGGGAAGTTCTCAGTCGCCATGACGGGCGGAATCCCCGGATCAGCAGAGACGCGCGGGCGGTGACCGAGCCCGGGCGCGGCCGGTGGCCGGCGTCAGGCAGTCTGGGTCTGGCTGGCCGACTCCAGGCCAAGCTCGGAAATCGAGGTCTCGCGCATCTTGAACTTCTGCACCTTGCCGGTGACGGTCATCGGGAACTCGCTCGTGAACCGGACGTACCTCGGCACCTTGTAGTGCGCGATCTTGCCGGTGCAGTAGGCCCTGACCTCGTCGCCGGTCAGCTCGCCGCCGGGGCGCAGCTTCACCCATGCGCAGAGTTCCTCGCCGTACTTCTCGTCCGGCACCCCGATGACCTGAACGTCCTCGATCGCCGGATGCCCGTACAGGAACTCCTCGACCTCGCGCGGGTAGATGTTCTCGCCGCCGCGGATGACCATGTCCTTGATCCGGCCGACAATGTTGAGGTAGCCGGCGTCGTCCATCTCGGCCAGGTCCCCGGTGTGCATCCAGCGCGCCGTGTCAATCGCCTCCGCTGTCTTCTCCGGCTCGTTCCAGTAGCCGAGCATCACCGAGTAGCCGCGAGTGCACATCTCGCCCGGCACCCCGCGCGGCAGCACGAGGCCGGTCTCCGGGTCGATGATCTTCACCTCGACGTACGGATGCACCCGGCCGACCGTCGAGACGCGGCGCTCCATGTCGTCGTCCGCCGTGGTCTGCGCGGAGACCGGCGACGTCTCCGTCATCCCGTAGCAGATCGTGACTTCCGACATGTGCATCTCGCTGACCACGCGCTTCATCACCTCAACCGGGCACGGTGAGCCGGCCATGATGCCGGTCCGCAGCGTCGAGAGGTCGTAGCTGGCGAAGTCAGGCAGGCCCAGCTCGGCAATGAACATGGTCGGTACGCCGTACAGCGAGGTGCAGCGTTCCTGCTGTACGGCGCGCAGCGTCGCGGCGGCCTCGAATCCTGGCGCGGGGATGACGATGCAGGCACCGTGGGTGCTGCAGGCCAGGTTGCCGAGCACCATCCCGAAGCAGTGGTAGAAGGGCACCGGGATGCACACCCGGTCGTCCGGCGTGTACCTGCACCCTTCGCCGATGAAGAAGCCGTTGTTCAGGATGTTGTGGTGGGACAGGGTCGCGCCCTTGGGGAAGCCGGTCGTGCCGCTGGTGTACTGGATGTTGATCGGGTCATCGAAGGACAGGTCGGCTGCCCGCCGCGCGAGGTCGCCATCCTGGCCGGCCGCGCCGGCCCGGGCCGCCAGCGCTCCCGCCGCGACCATGTCGTCCCAGTCAGCCGTACCCAGGTAGATCACCCGCTCCAGCTCGCGAACGCCGCTGCGGACCTCGCCGACCATCGCGCGGTAGTTGCTGGTCCTGAAGCTCTCCGCGCTGACCAGCAGCCGCACACCGGACTGGCGCAGCACGTAGCCGAGCTCATGGCTGCGGTACGCCGGGTTGATGTTGACCAGGACCGCGCCGATCCGGGCGGTCGCGTACTGCAGCAGCACCCACTCCGCGCAGTTCGGCGCCCAGATGCCGACCCTGTCCCCGGCCTCGATCCCGGCCGAGGCCAGGCCGAGGGCAACGGCGTCAACATCGGCATCCAGCTGCCGGTATGTCCACCGGCGCCCGGATGGCACGTCGACCAGGGCCTCCTGATCTGCGCAGGCGGCCGCCACCCGGCACAGGTTCGTCCCGATGGTCTCGCCCAGCAGGGCGATGGCCGAGATTCCGTGGCTGTAGGACAGCTGAGTTCCACCGGACATGACGCATCCTCCTCCAGGCGGGTCACCCCATCGTGCCCGTTCTGCCTGCTCGGGGGAAGCTCGGGGGACGCCGGCCCGCCCGCGGTGGTGCGCTACGGGTCGCGGCGGGGTTACTGTCAGAGAAACGCGCACGTCAAGTTTTCCCCCCGGAGCGGTTATGGGGATCTGGATTGTCTGGCTGATCGCAGCCGCAGTGCTCGGGGTGGCCGAGCTTGTCACCATGACGCTGGCGCTCGGCCTGATCGCGGTCGGCGCGGTGGTCGCCGCCGGGGTGGGCGCGGCCGGCGGGAACGGGCCACTGCAGTTCGGCGCGTTCATCGCGGCGTCCCTGGCCGGGATCGTGGTGGTGCGGCCAATCGCGTTGCGTCATATCAAGCAGCCGCCGCTGCTCAGGAGCGGGACGTCCGCGCTGGTCGGGCGGTCGGCGATCGTCGTCGAGGAGGTCACCGCCCATGCCGGGCAGGTCCGGATCGGCGGCGAGCTGTGGTCGTCCCGCCCGTACGACGAGACGCTGACCATACCGGTGGGCGCCACCGTCGATGTCTTCCAGATCGAGGGCGCAACGGCCCTTGTCTATCCCCGGGAGTAGCAGTGCTGGAAATTGCGGTCCTGATTGTCGCCGCCGTCATCGTCGCGCTGATGGTCGTCGTGTCGATCAAGACGGTGCGTATCGTGCCGCAGGCGCGGGCCCGCAACGTCGAACGATTCGGCCGGTACCGCAAGACGCTGGAACCCGGGATGACCTTCATCATCCCGTTCGTCGACCGGGTCAAGCCGGTGATCGACCTGCGGGAGCAGGTGGTGTCCTTCAACGGGCAGCCGGTCATCACCGAGGACAACCTGGTCGTGCTCATCGACACCGTGCTGTTCTTCCAGGTCACTGACCCGCGGGCGGCCGACTACGAGATCGTCAACTACATCCAGGCGATCGAGCAGATCACCGCGACCATGCTGCGCAGCGTGATCGGCAGCATGGACCTGGAGCAGACCCTGACCTCCCGGGACAAGATCAACACGAGTCTGCGCGGAGTGCTCGACGACGCGTCCGGCAAGTGGGGGATCCGGGTCACCCGGGTGGAGATCAAGGCGATCGAGCCGCCGAAGAGCGTCATCGAAGCGATGGAGAAGCAGATGCGCGCCGAGCGGGAGAAGCGCGCGGCGATCCTCAACGCCGAGGGGGTCCGGCAGTCCAAGATCCTGACCGCCGAGGGCGAGAAGCAAAGCCAGATCCTGCGCGCCGAGGGCGAACGGCAGGGTTCCATCCTGCGAGCCGAGGGCCAGGCGAAGGCCATCGAAACGGTGTTCCAGTCCATTCACGAGAACGACCCCGATCCGAAACTGCTCGCCTACCAGTACCTCCAGACGCTCCCGCTGCTTGCGCAGGGGGAGGGCAACACGGTCTGGGTAATCCCGAGCGAGGTGACCAGCGCGCTGAAGATGGTGACCAGCGCATTCGACGGGTCCGGGCCCGGCAGCGGGGCACCCCCGCCCTCGTCGAATGGTCCCCGGCCCGCTGCGCAGCCTGGCGCCGCCATCGGCAAGTTTCCAGCGCGAGCGAGCCTGCCCGAGGTGACGGCGCGTCCGGACTCGCCCGAGGTCACAGCGCCAGCGGCGTTGCCTGAGGTGACGGCGCAGGCGGACCCGGCGCAGGCGGACCCGGCACCGGCGGACCCGGCTGAGGCGCAGGTCACGCCGGGATCGAACGGGACGCCAGCCCAGCCGGGCTCTCCCGGCCAGCCGGCGTCAGAGCCGGATCGCCAGGCCGACGGTCAGTAGCGCGCCGAACGCCAGCTGCAGCCGCCCCGTCTGCCCGAGAGCGGTGATCAGCCGCGGGCCGGATGCGCCGGCCCGGACGAGCCGGATCGGCGCCACCGCCAGCGGCAGCGCTGCCAGGGCGAGCAGCGCCAGCGGCCGGGCCGGCGCGATGGCGGCGGCGATCGCGAACGGCAGTAGCGCGCAGGCCGCGTACAGCAGCCGGGTCCGCTGGTCGCCGGCCACCACGGCGAGCGTCCGCTTGCCCGTGGCCGTGTCGGTCGGGATGTCGCGCAGGTTGTTGATGACGAGCAGCGCGCAGGCGAGCAGCCCTACCGGCACGGCAGCCGCCAAGGCCAGCCAGGCGACCCGGTCCATCTGCACGTAGGCCGTGCCGGCCACCGCGGCCAGCCCGAAGAAGATGAAGACGGAGACCTCGCCGAGCGCGCGGTAGCCATAGGGCCGGTCACCGCCGGTGTAGAACCACGCGGCGGCGACGGCCAGGCCGCCGAGCAGGATCAGCCACCACGAGGTCACTAGGGCAAGCACGAGCCCGGCCACGCAGGCGGCGGCGAAGCAGCTCAGCGCGGCCGCGAGTACCTGCCGGGGCCGCGCCAGGCCGGAGCCGACCAGCCGGACCGGCCCGACCCGCCGCTCGTCGGTGCCGCGCACCCCGTCGCTGTAGTCATTGGCGTAGTTGACGCCCACCTGCAGGGCGAGGGCCACGAACAGCGCAAGCACCGCGCGCCACAGCTCCAGCCGCCCGTAGCCAGCCGCGACGCCGGAGCCCACCACGACCGGGACGATCGCCGCCGGAAGCGTCCGCGGGCGGGCGCCCGCTACCCAGTCTCGTGCTCCGGCCACGTCCCGCCCTTCGTCGTTGAACGGCCGGTCACAGCCTAGTGGGCGCGGCGATCACGCCTCCCCGCGCCGCCGGGGATCGCGCCCGCCGGGAATCCGTGCCTCCCCGCGCCGGCGATTACCCGGCAACCGGCGGAAGCACTCGATCGGCAGCCTCCTGGATCAGGCTGATCTGCCCGGCGTCCAGCTGCACAGCCCGGCGGGCCTTGGCCTGCTGCCGGAAATACTTACGCAGCCTGTTGCCGCTGAACACATCGACGCCGTACAGGCTGACTACGTTCCACGGAATCTTCGGCCCGTAGATCACCATCGTCGGGTGGACGTCGATCTTCCGTTTGACGGCATTGCCGAGCAGGCGGCTGGCCTGCGCCGCCTCCCAGCGTGCGTGCTCCAGCCGGTCCCGCTGGCTGAACGGCCCGTGGTAAAGCTGGCTGCCCTGGATCGCCCGGACGGGCAGGCGGCGATCCCAGCGCTCCGAGTCCAGCGCGAATACGCCGGCCGGCCCGACCACCAGGTGGTCAATGACCTCCTTGGTGTTCGGGATGGCCCGGGCATTCAGCGTGACGTACCCGTTGGCCCGCAGCCGGGCAAGGCGGCGCCGGGACCGCCGCTGCGCCGAGGTGACCCGGGCCGAGGCGGGAATGATCGGCGACGTCCTTGACCGGAAGATGACGTCGGCGATCGCGACCAGGGCCGCGAAGGTCACGCCGAGGCGCCAGCCGAGCCAGAAGGTAGCGGCGGCCCCCACGACGATGGCCGCCACCGCACGGCCGATCCAGACGGGAACGCGCGGGTCGGCGGCCATGCCCGCATACGTCGGGCGGATGGCGGCTCTTGGTCTAGGTCGTGGTCTGCTGCGAGCGTGGTCCCTGTCGTCGTCCGGACCGTGGTCCCCTGCCCCGGCCGGGTTCTGGGGCTCAGTCGATCTTATGGCTGGCCATGGTTCCCGATCCATATCTCTTAGCGTAGCTGAATAAATACTTATCGCTGAGAGAAACTTTATGCGGCATTTGCGATGTGATGACGGTACGCCGGCGAGTGCGGCGCCGGCCGCGCTGGACCCCATCACACCAGGCGGCTACTGTTCGGTAACATGACCCAGATCCATGACCTGACCGTGACCGAGCTTGCTGCCGCGATCCGGGCCGGCCAGCTCTCCCCTGTCGAGATCACGGAGCACTACCTGCAGCGCATCGACAGGCTGAACGAGCAGGTCGGCGCCTTCTATACGGTGACACCCGAGCTCGCGCGCGAGCAGGCTGCCGCTGCCGAGAAAGTCGTCGCGAGCGAGCTGCGCGGCGACGGCGGGGGACGGCATGCCGCGGCGCCGCTGACCGGGATCCCTATCCCGATCAAGGACCTGAACATGGTCGCCGGGGTCCGCCTCACCTATGGCTGCACGCTGTTCGCCGACAACGTCGCGACCGAGGACGACTACGTCGTCGCCGCGCTGAGGGCGGCCGGAACGGTGATGACCGGCAAGACCGCCGCCCCGGAGTTCGGCCTGCCGTGCTACACGGAGACCAGGATCGGGCCCCCGGCCCGCACGCCATGGGACCTGAGCAGGTCGGCCGGGGGATCCAGCGGCGGCGCCGCCGCGGCCGTCGCCGCAGGCCTGGCGCCAGCCGCGCAAGGCAGCGACGGCGGCGGGTCGATCCGGATCCCGTCCAGCGTGTGCGGGCTGTTCGGGATCAAGCCATCGCGCGGCCGGATCTCCGGCGGGCCGCTCATGCCTGACCTGGTCGGGCTGTCCACCGACGGCCCGCTCGCCCGCACCGTCGCGGACGCCGCGCTGCTGCTCGACGCGATGACGGGCAACCACCCGGGTGACATGTACACCCAGCCGCCGCTGCCGGCCGGCCAGACGTTCGCATCGCACGCGGGCCGCGATCCGGGCAGGCTGCGCATCGGCCGCTCCCTGCAGCACGCGGTCGAGGGTGCCGAGGTCCATCCCGATTGCGTCGCGGCGTATGAGGACGCCAGCGCGCTGCTAGCCAGCCTGGGGCACGAAGTCGAGGACGTGGAACTCCCCTTCGGCCCCGACGTCGTCCCGATGTTCGAGATCCTCTGGTACTCGATGGCGACGCTCGCGCCGATCGGCCCCGAGCAGGAGGAGCAACTGCTCCCGCTGACCCGTTACCTGCGCGAGCGCGGGAAGGCGCTCAGCGCGCCCGAGCTGCTCTTCGCGCAGGCGTACCTGCAGGCCATCATGCGGGCTGCCATAAAGATCCTGAACGGGTATGACGCCGTGCTCAGCCCGACACTGGCATCACCCCCGGTGCCGGTCGGGTACTTCGACGAGGTGGAGCCTGCCGAGAACTTCGAGCGGCAGAAGCGGTTCACCCCCTACACGGCCCTGTACAACCTGTCCGGCCAGCCGGCGGTCAGCGTGCCGCTGCACTGGAACGCCGCCGGGCTGCCGATCGGCGTGATGCTGGCGGGCCGGATGGGGGAGGAGGCCACCCTGATCTCGCTGTCCGCGCAGCTGGAGGCCGCCCGCCCGTGGAAGGACCGGCACCCGCCGATCTGGTGAGCCAGCCCGGTTGCCGTCGCGTGACCGGGATCCGGGCCAGGCCGGCCGGGCCCGATGCCTCAGGCGCGCACCGGCCCGCCCGCCTGGTGGCCGCCCGCAAGCTGGGCGACGATCAGCTGGCCCCAGTCGACCTCCACAGCGGTTCCTCGATTTGCTCGCCCGCGCAGTGCTCGATTTGCTCGCCCGCGCAGTGCTCGATGCCATGCTCGGTGCCGTCTCGTCCCGTGCCGTGCTCCGGTGCTGGCTCGCCGCGAACGTACCAGGGGGCAGTGACACTGCCTCATGTCGGCAAAGCTCATGATGGGAAAGTGGATACCGGAGATGGGGCCGCGAGCGCTGGTACGGGCGTGGTTCCCGGCGCCTGCCCGTTCACGGTCGACAGGCCGGTCATGCGGCAGCGCTGGGAGCGGCTGACGTTCCTGCACTGGTCTTTCGATCCGGCCCAGGTGCAGGAACTCCTGCCGGCCGGCCTCCAGGTCGAGACCTTCGACGGGGCGGCCTGGGTCGGGCTGGTGCCGTTCTTCATGCGCGTCGCCACCGGCGGCGGCCGCAGTGCGCCGTGGGTGTCCGATTTCTGCGAGACCAATGTGCGGACGTACGTCCGGGACGGCGCGGGACGTTCCGGGATCTGGTTCTTCTCGCTCGACGCGGCGCGCCTCGGTGCCGTTGCCGTTGCCAGGACTACCTACCGGCTGCCCTACTTCTGGTCCTCGATGCGGATCTCCGGCGCCGAGCCCGATGTCTCCTACAGCTGCCTCCGCCGGTGGCCGGGCCCGCGGGACGCGACCAGCCAGGTTCGGATCAGCGTCGGTGACAGATTCGGCGCCGGCGAGCTGGACGAGCGTGATCACTTCCTCACCGCCCGGTGGATCCTGTTCAGCGTGGCCGGCGCCCGGTACCGGTTCGCGCGGGCGTGCCACCAGCCCTGGCCCCTGCACCGGGCGCAGGCCCGCGTCGTCGATGACCGGCTGGTCGCGGCGGCCGGGCTCCCGCAGCCGCAGGGGCCGCCCCTGGTGCATTACTCACCTGGCGTCGATGTCCGCATCGGCCGGCCAGAGAAGCCAGCCCGGTAGCGACCGCTCGGCATCGGCCCGCCGCCCCGCACTCACCCACCCGCACCCGCCGCCCCGGGGCACGGTAAATCGGTTATCAGTTCGGTTTTTGCACGCCCCAGCGTGCAAAAACCGAACTGATAACGACTATCCACAGGGAGCGGCCGCGGGCGGCAAGTCCCAGGGCGTAGCTGGCCAGCCTTCTTGTCAGGCCAAGCTGCGGGGAGTGCGGGTCGCCCGCGTGCTCGTTGCCGAGGCTTTTCGGCGGGCCGGCGGCCTTTACTCGACGTCCTTGAGTATCCGCTGCACCGACTCCAGCTGGTCCCGCAACTGAGCGAGCTGAATGGCGACGTCCCCGAGCTTGAGGTCAGTGTGCTCCTGGGCGGTGATGGCCATGTCGGCCAGCCGGTGGTATTCGTCGGCCATCCCGCGGTGCTCCTCGCCGCTGGTCAGCGCCATCTTTGCCTTTCGCGAGGCGCTGAGCTGCCAGGACCCCACCACCATCCCGATGGCGATCAGGATGCTCCCGAGGATGGCTACCGCCTCGGCTGTCCCGGGCTGCAGGAAGGTGAGTCCGCTTACTACCACCGCGACGGCACACAGGATGCTCACGCAAATGATCAGTGTCTGGGCTACCGGCCTTGACCTCACTACGCCTCCGCCTCAAGATCGCTTTCGGTGCCCAGCGACCGCGCCGCAACCATGATCGTTTTTGGCGTCAGCTGCAACGC
>Ga0182024_10020084_pt1 | contig 12237 bp, 11 predicted proteins | sample P32metaG_FD_120480 | JGI IMG/M metagenome (GOLD analysis project Ga0182024, IMG submission 120480) | Permafrost microbial communities from Stordalen Mire, Sweden - P3-2 metaG (Illumina Assembly) | ecosystem: Environmental > Terrestrial > Soil > Wetlands > Permafrost | place: Sweden: Stordalen...
GAAGAGGGGCTGCGAAAAAGCGAGGCGTATTTGGCGGAGGCGCAGAGGCTCAGTCAAACTGGCAGTTGGGCATCAACACCTACCCTGGGCGAGATCAGGTACTTGTCTGAAGAATGCTACCGGGTTCTAGGCTTTGATCCGCACGATGGACAACCGAGATTCGAAACGTTCTATCAGCGCATCCATCCGGATGACCTGGCCAATTTTAGGGAAGCGTATGAAACAGCAGAGCGCGAAAAAATGGATTTCGAGCTGGAATACAGGATCGTTCATCCGGGCGGCGAGATCAGAGACATTCACGTTGTAGGCCATCCCGTTCTCAGCCCATCCGGTGAGCTCGTCGAATTCGTGGGTACCGTGATCGACGTCACCGAGCGCAAGCGGGCGGAGGAAGAGCGTGAGAGATTGCGCCAGGTTCAGGCTGATCTTGCGCGCGTGACCCGGGTGACTACCATGGGGGAGCTGACTGCCTCGCTTGCGCACGAAATCAAGCAACCTATTTCCGCGGCATTAATGAATGCTGGAACCTGCTTGCGTTGGCTTGGTCGCGAGGAACCCGATGTGACGGAGGCGCGCGAGGCAGCTTCGAGAATCATCAAGGACGTGACCAGAGCTTCCGATATCATCAGCAGGATCGGCTCGCTATTCAAGAAGGGAGGACAGCAAAACGATTTGCTTGACGCGAATGAAGTTATTCGAGAGATGATCGCCCTTCTTCGTAGCGAGGCGGGCCGGTACTCGATTTCGATTCAGGCCGATCTTGCCGACGGTCTCCCCAAGATTATGGCAGACCGAGTGCAATTGCAGCAGGTTTTCATGAACCTCATGCTCAATGGGATCGATGCGATGAAGGATAGTGTTCGCGGGAGAGAACTTAGCATCAAATCTGAAGCCGCCGATGGTCAATTGCTAATCTCGGTGAGGGACACCGGCATCGGCCTCCCACCGCAAGAAGCAGATCGGATCTTTGACGCCTTCTTTACGACAAAGTCTCACGGCACTGGCATGGGACTGCCGATCAGCCGCTCCATCATTGAGTCGCATGGCGGGCGCTTGTGGGCCGCCAAAAACTCCGTTAGAGGCGCCACTTTTCATCTCAAACTGCCCACCAAGGTCGAGACACACGAATGATGGCTGCAGCCACTGGTATGGTGTTCGTTATTGATGACGATGCCGGCGTCCGTGCGTCCATCCAAGGCCTGTTGAAATCGGTCGGTTTGCGGTCGGAAGCCTTTGGGACGGGACCAGAGTTCCTACGTAGCAAGCGGCCAGACACGCCCAGTTGTCTTGTTTTGGATGTGAGACTTCCCGGCGTGAACGGCTTGGACTTCCAGCGCCAGTTAGCTGACTCGGGTGTTCATATCCCCATCATCTTCATCACCGGGCATGGAGACATTCCGATGACGGTGAAGGCTATGAAATCCGGCGCCGTGGAGTTCTTGACCAAACCCTTTCGGGACCAGGATTTGCTGGATGCGATCCACCAGGCTTTGGATCGCGACCGGGCATCGCGCCAACAGCAAAATGAAGTTGCCGAGCTGCGGAAGTGCTACGAGTCTTTGACTCCGCGCGAACACGAGGTCATGGGCCTGGTGGTTTCGGGCATGCTCAACAAACAAATAGCCTCCGATCTCGGGACCAGTGAAATCACCGTGAAGATCCAACGCGGACATGTGATGCGGAAGATGCGGGCGGAGTCGCTGGCCGAACTGGTCAGAATGGCGGCAAAACTGGAGATTCCTTCCAGGTAAAAGTAGCTGAACTCGCCGCTTATAAACAATCTAAATTCCCAGATGGCATGTCCGCAAACTTGACTGCTGCTATTGCTCTTACGGCGTCCCAAAGTTGGTGAGTGCCTCATCGTTTGGGTCGGTATTAGTCCATCATACCAACGTATAATTGCGCCGCTTTTGAGCCCGCTCTATATTCATCTCATGGCTACGGAGACTACAAACAAATTAATTGCGATCGTCGATGACGATGACTCGATGCGCGACGCGCTGGACGGCCTGCTGAAAGCGGTCGGGTACCCGGCGCGAGCTTTTGCCTCGGCCGAGGAATTCCTAAAGTCCGGCCAACAGCACCAGACTTCATGTCTGATTGCGGATATCCGCATGCCAGGAATGTCCGGTTTGGAATTGCAAGCTCAATTGAATACTGAGCGCTGCAGAATTCCGATCATCTTCATTACGGCCCACGGCGACGCAAAAATGCGTATGCATGCATTGAGAGCGGGCGCTGTGGAATTCCTCTCAAAACCATTCGACGAGGAAGTCCTTCTTGAAAGTGTGCGAGCAGCTTTGGAGAGTTAGGCTCGGCTACGGAACGGCGCACTGAGTACGCAGGAGATCCTCAATGGCAGCTTTTTCTGAGGCTTTCGAAAGATCAGGCTCCAGTGACCAGGACCATAGTCCGCGCAGATTCGAGCAGGTCGTAGGCAACAGTTCCGCTCTTGAGTCAGTGTTCGCGCAGGTCGAATTGGTGGCGCCAACCGATTCCACTGTGTTGATCCAGGGAGAAACTGGCACGGGTAAGGAGTTGATTGCACGGGCGATTCACAATATAAGCTCTCGGTGCGGGCGCCAATTCATACGACTAAACTGTGCAGCTATTCCGTTCGATCTGCTGGAAAGCGAGCTATTTGGCCATGAGAAAGGCGCGTTCACCGGAGCCATTGCGCAAAAGGTTGGCCGATTCGAGCTCGCCGACAAAGGAACGCTCTTCCTGGACGAAGTGGGAGATATCCCGCCTGGACTGCAGCCTAAGTTGCTTCGTGTTTTGCAGGAACAAGAGTTCGAGCGCTTAGGCAGCACGCGAACTCATCACGTGGACGTTCGACTGGTGGCTGCGACCAACCGAGATTTAGCGGGCATGGTGAAGCAGAAGGAATTTCGCAGCGACCTCTACTATCGTCTGAACGTGTTCCCGATTCAACTGCCACCGTTGCGCGCGCGCCGGGAGGACATTCCAGCTTTAGTGGCGCATTTTGTCGAAATCTATAGTCGGCGGATGGGCAAGCAAATCGACCATATTCCCCAGGAAGCCATGTCCGCGGTTACCTCATACTCATGGCCCGGAAATATCCGGGAGTTGCAGAATTTCATTGAGCGAAGCGTAATCCTAAGTGTGGGTTCTGAGCTTTCCGCCCCTCTCGCAGAGCTAAAGGGCTCCCTGGAAGCAGAATCGATGGGAGCAACCACATTAGAAGAAGCCGAAAGAGATCATATTCTTAAGACGCTCGAGTACACGAGGTGGGTCGTCGCTGGTCCCAATGGTGCTGCAGTTCGTCTTGGAATGAAGCGTTCTACTTTGTACTTCCGCATGCAAAAACTTGGTATATCACGTTCCAGCATGAATCATCCTACCGCGCAGCAGTAATGCCATGATACGGGAGTGAACCTTCCTATAGATTGTCTTCGAATTCGGAGGCCGAGATTCCCTTTGGGTTCCTGATCCTGTCCCAGCCCAGCCGTGCAGAGTTCCGTGGCTGGTTGCCCCGTCTTCACCTCTGTACCGTAAAAGCCGCTCAATGCGAGTTCGGCGACTTGCCGTGCCAACATGGATTTTCATCGGGATCTTCGGAAATCCTGGAACATATAAACCCTTTCGCAGTTGGGGATTCGATTTACCTGGGCTCAGTGTCAATCATTTGGACGTAGTGTTTAGCAGGTTGGAATTTCATTCTGCGCCATCACTTCTAGATGGCCTCTACTTTCCATCACTTACAAACTCAACGGGTTTGGCAGCCGCGTTGCTCATTCAGGTTGTGTCGCTCAAGGTAGTCAGGCATCTGGCGACTATATGAATGAGGAGAATTAACAATGTTCGCTCAAGCGAGTAGCAGGATTCAAGCAAGGCGCGACGTGACGACGAAAACGCGTAATATGTTGTCGTTGTTCATCGCTCTCGTATTTACATTAACGATTTTCCCGACGAAAGCACATGCCCAGATCATTGGAGACCTTGAGGTTACGATCCCATTTCAATTCCATGCAGGGAACGCCAAGCTTCCGCCGGGCAAGTACATCATTCACACCCTCGACAACACCGATCTGAAGGTAATGGAAATCAGCAGCGAGGATGGTTCTACTTCCGCTCTGTTCGATGTGGGAGAAGCCGAGGCCAATTCCAGACCCGCCAAGTCCGAATTGATCTTTAACAAATATGGAGATCACTACTTTCTTACGAAGTTGTTCGACGAAGGCAACCTGAGCGGCAGCACGGTCGTTGAATCACGCTACGAAAAAAGGGTCGGTCAAGCGGCTGTGGAAGGCCAGATCCACGTGCCTGCACACCACAAGGGGCAACCGGGAAACTAATGATCCGCTGGAGAGGCAACTGCTCGGAAGTGAGTGGGTCGCTCTCGCGCCTGAGAAGCTCAGTCACGGAATATCGAAAAAGGAGGAAGTATGAAAGCACAGAAAGTTGTCTTCGTTTTGATGGGAATGATGCTCTTGTTCGCAGGCAAGTTATCGGCGGGGCAGGTGAAGACCGATTACGATCGCAACGCGGACTTCACGCAATATAAGACTTACTCGTGGGAGCAAGTCAAGACGCAAGACCCCCTGAATGTCGAACGGATCAAGAACGCCGTCAATGCCGACCTGGCGGCAAAAGGCTGGACCCAGTTGAATTCTGGCGGCGACGTTTCGATCGTTGCCATGGAGATTACGCACAATCAACAGACCCTGAATACCTTTTATGACGGGTTTGGTGGAGGTTGGGGTTGGAGGCGATTTGGAGGCGGAGGCTTTGGGGGCCTTGGTGAGGCGACCACCACAACAGAAACTTACAAGGTGGGCACGTTAGTCGTCGATTTATTCGACGCAAAAACAAAGCAGCTTGTATGGAGAGGCAACTCGACCGACACGCTCTCCAATAACTCCAACAAGAATATTCAGAACCTGGATAAGGACATTGCGAAAATGTTCAAGCAATTCCCTCCAGATTCCTCGAAGAAGTAGGGGCCGCATAATATCAAATTTGCAACGGAGGATTTGCCATGAATAGGAAATTAATCAAACAAGTTTCTACGGGCGTTCTCTGCTGTTTTTTTGTTCAATTCACTGCGCAAGCCGGCGGTTCTGGCCCCGCCGCTGGCCAAGCCGACCAGGGGTCACCGGCCCCGGCCGCACAGGAGTCTCCTCAAGAGCTGCAGCAACTGGTCGCGCCGATCGCCTTGTACCCGGACGCCCTGGTTGCGCAGGTTCTCGCGGCTTCTACCTATCCGACCGAAATTGTCGAAGCGGACCGCTGGTTGCAAAACCACTCCGACCTCAAAGGCGATAAGCTGGCCGGGGAAGTCGACAAACAGCCCTGGGATCCAAGCGTAAAGGCTCTCACGCAATTTCCCTCGGTTCTCGAAAACATGGATAAGAACCTCTCTTGGACTTCCTCCCTTGGCGACGCGTATGCCAATCAGCCGCAGGATGTGATGGATGCCGTTCAAGCGATGCGTCAACAAGCTCGGAACGCTGGCCATCTGAATAGCAACGAACAGGAAAATGTAACGACTCAAGGAAACACAATTGTGATCCAGCCGGCGGACCCTGACGTGGTGTACGTCCCTGCCTATGATCCGTGGCTCGTCTATGGAGATCCTATCTTTGCGTACCCCGGTTGGTATCCTGTGCCCGGAATCTTTTATGACGGCCCGGGACTTTTCTTCGGCGTTGGATTTGGAATCGGCTTCTTCGGTGGATTTGGATGGGGCTGGAACCACTGGGGATGGGACTGGCATAGCCACAGGATGCTCTACGACCACCACGACTATGTCTCGCACAGCCGAACGATCGTCAATCGCAACAACTTCAACGGACGCAACAATTTCAACCGCGGTGATGCGTTCCGCGGGAGCAATTCCGTTGACAGAAACTCAACATTCCGTGGCTCGTTGCCTTCTCATGGTCAAGCCGGAATGCGCTCCGGCGCGTTCAGTGGCTTTGATCACGGCGGAACTGTCCGAGGGTTTTCTTCCCGTGGACAGTCGAGCTTTGGAGGTGGGTTTCATGGTGGTGGCTTCGGGGGCGGCGGCTTCCATGGCGGTGGTGGTGGACGCAGGTGATGGCAGCTCTCAGTTTATGGGATTAGTAACAAATCGAGAATGGAGGGAACTACCATGCTACAAGACATTTCAATTTTGCTTCAACCCCGTTTGAAGAAGGTTATTCGATTTGCGGCGCTTATTTCGTTGGCACTTTCTTTGGGGGCTTCCTTCATGCTCACGTTCGCTCAGCAACCGGGACAGCAGACCTTTGCCTCGGTTGACGAGGCCGGCCGCGCTTTCTTTGCTGCCATGAAGGCACCCGATGACCGTTCCCTCATAAGAATCCTCGGGCCCGCCGGAAATGATGTGATTTCGTCAGGCGATCCGGCGGAAGATTTGGACGCTCGCACCAACTTCACGACGAAATACGAGGAAATGCATCGATTTGTGAAAGAGCCAAATGGAACTGTAACCCTGGTCGTCGGGGCCGAGAACTGGCCACTCCCGATTCCCCTCGTAAATAAAAACGCAGCTTGGTATTTCGACACCCCGGCCGGCAAGGACGAAATCTTATTCCGTCGGATAGGAAAGAATGAACTGGCAGCGATTCAAGCCTGCAGCGATCTGGTGGCTGCCCAAAGACAGTACTACGACAAAGCTCCGGACGGCTTTGCCAAACAGTACGCACGAAAGCTCGTCAGCGATGTGGGACTACACAACGGCTTGTACTGGGAGGGGACGGCCGATCAATTTGATAGCCCGATCAGCCCTTTGATCGCTTACGCGCGTCAAAATCGCCCGGTGGACCAAGTTGGAACGCATGATCCGTTCAATGGTTATCTTTTCCGGATCCTCACAAGCCAAGGACCCCATGCACCGGGTGGCGCAATAAATTATGTTGTCGATGGAAAGATGACCGCAGGATTTGGCTTCGTCGCCTATCCTGTGGAGTACCGCTCCTCGGGCGTGAAGACTTTTATTATAAGCAAATCGGGCGTGATCTACGAAAAAGATCTCGGTCCTAACACAACACAGCTTGCACAATCTATGACCACCTATGACCCGGATTCCACGTGGCACAAGGCGGAATAAGCAAGATGCCATCGTCGCAATTTTTGCATGTGGCGGAAGGAGCGTGAGAGATGAAATATAGAAAACTGGGGAATACCGGGCTCATCGTGAGTGAGCTAGCCCTTGGCACGATGCAGTTTGGCCGCAGGATGAACATGGGCAACCTTGGTCAAGAGGATACAACGCGGATGGTGAAATTAGCTCTGGACGGGGGTATCAATTTCATCGACACGGCGGACGTGTACAGCCTCGGAGAAAGCGAAACACTGGTGGGCAACGCCTTGAAAGGCGTGAGGCAAGAAATTGTTCTGGCCACCAAAGTCCGCCTCCCCATGAGCGAGAACTTCAACCGAAGCGGCGCGACTCGCGTGAATATTTTGCGCGAAGTCGAGGGCAGTCTCCAACGTTTGCAAACCGATTACATCGATCTTTACCAGGTGCATGGTTGGGATAGCAATACGCCGCTCGAGGAAACCGTACGGACGCTCGACGATTTAGTGCGCCAGGGTAAGGTCCGCTACATCGGGCTCTCTAATTTAATGTCATGGCAAGCGGCAACCGCGATTATGTTGCAAGAGCGCCTGGGACTTGAAAAATATGTGACAGCGCAAATGTACTACAGCCTCGTCGGCCGGGGCCTCGAATATGAGTTTCAGTCCTTCGCCGAGTACCACAACATCGGCATTCTAGTTTGGAGTCCACTTGCCGGTGGCTTCCTCACAGGTAAGTACAGCCGCACTAATCCTACTCCTGCCGGCACGCGATTCGCGGAGGCAGGTTCGTTCGTCCCATTCGACAAAGAGATGGGCTACCGCGTGGTGGAAGCGTTGAAGGATGTGGCTGGAAGGCATGATGCAAGCCCGGCGCGAGTAGCGCTCTCATGGGTCTTGGGAAGACCGGCTGTTAGCGCCGTGATCATCGCTGCTCGGAAAGTCGAGCAACTGGAAGATAACATTGCTGCTGTAGACCTACAGCTCTCGGACGAGGATATCCGGCTCCTGGATGCGGCATCGGATCCGGGCGTTCCGTATCCGAAGTGGATGGTCCTTCAGCTCGACACCGCGGAGGATCCACGTCCGAAGGTCCTGCACCCGGAGCGATACGCGAACGGAGGTTCCTGGAAGGATCTGCGCGGGACCCGGTGATCCAAGGGATGCCAAGGGTTACCAGAGACAGTTTCCAAGTGTCACTCTTCAATCGGACGCCATCGCCGACCGCACCATTGCAGAGCGTCTCTTTGCGGAACTTTTTGCTTTTGTTGAGAAGTTTGGCCCTGAACCCGCTTTCGTGCTCTCGATTGCGAACGCAATCTTCCGAAGATCCGTGGCTGTGAGTTCGAGAGAGGCAGCTTGAATCCAGCCGTCCACTTGTGCGGGCGTGCGGGCTCCCACGATTGCTCCGGTTACTCCCGGCCAGGATAATGTCCACGCAATTGCGATCGAAGATACCGAAGTTCGATGCTTCTTTGCGATCAGGTACATTGAGTCGCGAAGGGCCAGGTTTCGGCTAAGGTTCGGCTCCTGGAATTCGGGCGCCCGGCGCCGCCAGTCATCGTCCGCGAGTTTCGCAACCCGAAGTGCAGTGAAGCTGTCCGTTAAAAGTCCGGACTGCATTGGGCTGTAGCAAATCACGCCGGTATGGTGCTTGTGGCACCAGGGAATTTCCTTGGCAGCGGCCGAACGGTTCACCAGCGAGAACGGAGGCTGCAGAGAATCCACATGGCGGATCGCTTCACACCGTTCAAGCAGGCCAACGTTGAAGTTTGACACGCCCGCGGCTCGAACTTTTCCTTCCTTCACCAGCTTGTCCATCTCCGCCCAAGATTCTTCGACGGGAGTTCCAGTGTCATCCGGCCAATGAAATTGATAGAGATCAATGCGCTCGACACCCAGCCGGCGAAGCGACGCCTCGCATTCACGCCTTATGGATTCAGGCTTGAGCACGCGAGCCGGTTCTTTCATGCGATTCTTGCCATCCCAGATGAGGCCGCATTTCGTGAACACATAGGGCCGCTGAGATTTCGGCAGGTCGCGTAACAGGCGGCCAACGACTTCTTCGGAATGGCCCAAACCATAGACTGCCGCCGTATCGATCCAGTTAATGCCCAATTCCAGAGCATGCCTCATAGTGGCCAGGGAGTCGGAATCATCTTGCGGTCCCCAGCCGAATGACCAGCCTCCGCCTCCGACTGCCCAGGAACCAAATCCAACTCTTGTGATATTGAGTCCGCTGGAACCCAGCGGGCGTGTAGGTAATGCCATAGTTTCTCCTCATGAATCACGACTTGATTTAATTTGGCGAAATGAACCGCCTCGATCTACGAGACTTGTGACCCTCAACTCTCATCCAGCAATCAAGAAGCTCTCAAATCAAATTACGCCAGCGACCCTCGAAACAAAACAAGCAAGAATCGTTCCAAAACTTGGTGACAGATTTAAAAGGATGTGTATCTGACTGAAAGTGAGGGAGCTTAAACCTGATCAAATGGTTTTCCTGGAGAGCCCGGATAGACCTAAGACCTTTCGGAATTCTCCATCATTTGGACACCTGGCGGCATTCCGACACCTGCAACGCAGATCGTCTCTCGGCGATGGACTCCCTGCGCTTTCGTGCGTCACGTAAGTACATAGTTTGCCGGTATCTGGGGTGCGCGGCTCAGCGGTTTCCATTCTGGACCCTTAAATGCTTAACCCAATCGGGTGCTAATAGTGACGGCGGAGGGCCGTGGACATGCTTACATGGATGGTTGGAACGGAAGGTGACTGGGTCATTACAATCACACGGATCGTCTTGGGAGTTGTTTTCTTTGCTCACGGAGCGCAAATGGCGCTGGGTTGGTTTGGCGGGGCGGGATTGCAAGAGACGATACGCACATTCCGAGAGCATTTGCGCATCCCGGCGCCGTTGGCGCTCTTGTCTGTCGCAGCAGAGTTCCTGGGTGGGTTAGGCTTGATTGTTGGACTTCTGAGCCGCATCGCAGCGCTCGGCATAGCAGTCGTAATGGCGGTCGCGCTTGTGGCAGTTCACCGGAAGTTCGGTTTCTTCATGAATTGGTTTGGAGAGCAAAAAGGCCATGGAATTGAATACCACGTCCTGGTCCTTGCTCTCGCCTTGACCGTAATAGTCAAAGGAGCAGGCGCCTTCTCACTGGACCAACTTCTGTACCAACATGTTTCCGGTCAGAATCGCGTTGCTGTCGAAGCAGGGACAAGGAGAGGACAATGAACTTAATAACTCAAGAACATAGCAGGCTCGGGTTTATCGGCATTGGCGCCATGGGCTTTCGCATTGCCGGACGCCTGTTGAAGCACGGCTTTCAGGTGACCGCCTTTGATCGAGACCCCGCCAAGACGAGCGCGTTGATCGAATCCGGCGGGACGGTGGCGCACTCGATAGCCGAATTGGCGGCCGGGGCGGACGTTGTTCTTTCGAGCCTTCCGAGTGATGAGGCAGTACGCAGCGTCTACAACGGACCGCAAGGAGTGCTGGGGCATATACGCCGTGGTTCGATGATCATTGAAATGAGCACAGTGAGCCCTGAAACCTCGCGGGAACTGTACAGACTGGGTTCTGCGGTTGGCGTGAGCGTGCTGGATGTACCGGTTTCCGGCAGCACTCCTGCGGCCGAGCAGGGGCTGCTGACTTTGCTCGGCGGCGGCAACGAAGATTCCTTTAACGCCGCGCAAGCCATCTTTACCGCGATCGGCCGGCAGCATTTCTATGTGGGACCCAGCGGATCGGGAGCCACGATGAAATTGGTCGTGAACACGTTACTTGGGGTCGGTATGCAAGCCATTGCGGAGGCTGTTGTCCTCGGCGAGAAGGCCGGTCTCGACCGACAACGATTGTTCGATGTTCTGTCAAAAACTGCCGTAATCGCGCCTGCGCATGTTGGAAAGCTCACAAAAGCCCTGCAGTATGACTACCGGCCCGAATTTGCGGTCGGCCTCATGAATAAAGATTTCCGGCTGATTTTGGAGACGGCTTTGGCCGTTCGAGCCCCAATGCCGACCGCGGCGGCGGCGTTTCCGATTAACAATGCTGAATTTGCTGATCATCCGGACTACGATTTTTGTGCCGTGATTGATCGAATGGAAGACTTGGGAAGAGTCAATCTCGCAAGACAAAAATCCGATGGGGAAATAATTTCGCATACAAAATAAATTGGGACTTGCTTCAGCTTTAAGGAAAGACGGTTAACATTGGGAATAATTCGAAGCGGAGACATGCGATGCCAATTAGAATGAACAAAAGAATTCTGCTGGTCGCCCTCGCGGCGCTCGCCACGATTTACGTGGGCAGTTTCTTCGTGCCGGTTCAAGTCCAATCCAATCCGGGCGCGGACACCAAGAGCCAGGCATGCCCGAACAATGATAGCGGGTTGAAGTTACCTCCTGGTTTTTGCGCAACAGTGTTCGCTGACGGCATCGGTCATGCGCGCCATTTGCTGGCTGCTCCGAACGGAGTCATTTACGTCAACACCTGGTCGGGCCGGTACTATGGCAACGACACGCCGCATGCCGGCGGCTTTCTCGTAGCCCTGCAGGACAAGACCGGCGCGGGAAAGGCCGACGTGATCGAACGCTTCGGCGAGACTGTTCAAAGTGGCGGAGCCGGCGGCACGGGCATTGGCATGTATAAAGGATCGATCTACGCCGAGATCAACGATCGAATCGTGCGATATTCACTGCCCGCCGGTTCTGTCGTGCCGATCGGCTCCGCTGAAACCGTCGTTTCCGGATTGCCTCTGGGCGGCGACCATCCGATGCATCCGTTCATCATCAGTCCCGAAGGCTCGATGTACGTCGACCTCGGTACCGCGACCAACGCCTGCCAGCTCAAAAATCGCACACTCAAATCCCCCGGCGCCGAGCCTTGTACGGAACTTGAGACCCGTGGCGGCATCTGGCTCTATGACGCAAATAAAACGCATCAAACTTTTTCCCCGGCGGAGCGCTTCGCCACGGGAATCCGCAATGCGGAAGGCTTCGCCATCGACCCGAGCGGGCGAATATTTGTGACCCAGCACGGGCGCGACCAGTTGCACGCGAATTGGCCTGACCTGTATAAACCCGACCAGGAAGCTACCGTGCCGGCGGAAGAGTTGTTGGTTTTGAAGCAAAAGGGCGATTATGGCTGGCCCGAGTGCTACTACGATTCGTTCGTGGAAAAGCTGGTGC
>Ga0182024_10020085_pt1 | contig 12236 bp, 14 predicted proteins | sample P32metaG_FD_120480 | JGI IMG/M metagenome (GOLD analysis project Ga0182024, IMG submission 120480) | Permafrost microbial communities from Stordalen Mire, Sweden - P3-2 metaG (Illumina Assembly) | ecosystem: Environmental > Terrestrial > Soil > Wetlands > Permafrost | place: Sweden: Stordalen...
ATCTGCAGCTTTGCGCGCGACGCTTGGGCATCTCGCGCACCGGTTTACACAACAAGCTGAATCAATATCGCATCCTGGATGGCGAAACTCCGCTGCCCGATCGCCGCGTCGCATCCCCTAAAACCATGGCTGCGAAGGCGGGCTTAATCTAATGATCACTAAGGTCTGTTTTACGGTCGCGCTCCTGGATGGGAAGAAAATCCGCCGCCGGCTGCGCACGCCTCCTCGGAAAGCGCTTACAGCGCTGTTGGCCTTAAAGCTGTGCTGCAACGGGAAGCTGAGCGGGTTGAGCAGTTCTTTCCCGACCGCGAATTCAGGCTGGTCCCGTTGCGCGACGGCAATTTCAATTTTGTAGAACAGACAAAAGCGTCGTGATCAGCTGAATGGCACAAAAACCGCGCACCATCTGTCCGGAATGCGGTGCGCTGGCAGTTGAAGGCAGCCGCTATTGCGCGAAGCACACTTCTAACAATCGGCAACAGCGTGAGGCGCGTGCGCGGGAGACGCGGCGACGGTCATCTGGCCTCAAACGGCTCTATGATGGCACGACCTGGCGCGAACGCACACGGCATTTTGTGCTGGCGCGAGATCCGCTTTGCCAGATTGCCGTGCTCTGCCGCGGCCACGCACCCAGCGTCGATGTTGACCATATCGTTCGCGCGGAGCTGTATATCGAGCAGCACAATGGCGATGTGAGCTATTTTTATGACCCGGAAAACCTGCGCGGCGCTTGCCATGAAGATCACGCCCGCAAAACGTCGTTAGAACAGCGCGGCTTGTGGACGGAAAAAGCTACTTCTTCTTCCGGGACCGTTTCTTTGGACGTCCGCCCAGAAGTCCATTAAGCCGGCTGGTTTCAGCCTTTTGTTCACTGGTGGCGCCGCCACGGCATTTCGGGCAGAATTCGATGAGCTTCGTCTTGGTATGGATTTTGCAGTAAGCCATGGCGATCTGATGATCCTATCACGCTACTCGCAAAGCGCTTGAATTCCGGCCTCATCCAAGAGACGCATTTCGCCGCGATCATAGGCAATCAGACCGTCGCGTTGCAGGTCTCCAAGCAGACGAGTCACGGTTTCACGCGAGCAGCTAGCCAGCTCCGATAATTGCAGATGACTATGCAGGTCGCCGGGCGCAACCGACAGCAGCACACGCGCTACGCGAGATCGAGCGGAACGAGCCAACATTAGATCACCGCTGCTGCTGTAACGCGCTTGCAACTCGCGGCCCAGCGCTTCGGTCACCAGATGAGCGATTTCGGGATCCGCCATCAGGCGAAACAAATGTTCGCGGTCAAGGAATGCCAACGTGCAAGCCTGCGCCGTTTGTGCCGCCATGCGCAGTGAGTCACGCGCAATGACAGCGCTTAATCCTAACAACGCGCCGGCGTGAGCTATATACAGCGTGACATTCTTGCCTGCTGCTGAACTTCGTGTGAGACGCACAGTGCCGGTGCATAGCAGCCAAACGCCCACTGACTCCTGTCCTTCCATGAACACTACGGAACGGAAGGGATACTGCGCCGCACCTCGAGTGAATGGAAGCAGTGCAGCGCCGAGATTGCTGTCGACATCTCCCCTCCAGGCTTCGTAAGGCGTGCGCGCGAAGCGCAGCAGAGCCGGGCGAAGGCGTGATGGTGGACCCATGGCGCGCGTGGCTTCATTGCGCTCGGTTGGATCAGATGAGCGAAGGCGTTGGATGGCGTCCCATGCTTCGCCGGTGCTGGATGAATCGCTGCTTCTCATATCGAATGTCCTCCGGCTCTGTGAATATCCTAACACGCTAGGTTAGTCAAGAGATTAAATCAGGACGCGGGGCGCGCCAAGGGAACTCCACAGCGGGACTGCCACCCAAGCAATCAGCATGATAGGGGTAGGGGGTCGGATCTCTTTCGAAGGGGTAGCTACGACCGGCTTGCAGACAATTGCACAGTTTCGCAGCGAAAGTTTTTTCGGGTTTTGGGCTGGTTTGTGTGTAAACGGCTTGGTGTGACGTGGGATCACCTTAATTATGGGCGGACGAGGATCTGGCGGGAAGAATCGGAAGCCTACGGTGCAGAAGAAGGCCGAGGGCAATCCGGGGAAGCGCAAGCTCAACGCAAAAGAGCCGATCGCGCTGCCGGGTGAGCCCGCTATGCCGGCGCATTTGACTGCGGCCGCAAAAAAAGTTTGGCCTCGGGTGTGTGCTGGGCTGGATGAGAACGGCGTCCTCTACAAAACCGATGGGCTGGCGATCGCTGCGCTTTGTTCCAGCCTGGTACTTTTCGCGCAGGCGGATGCCAACCTCGCCAAATTCGGCCCGATCTTGATTCAACTGGACGAAGAGACCGGACTCGGCGTAATGAAAGTCAATCCGGCGGCGCGGGTGCGAGCTAGCGCGTTGAAAGAGCTGCGAGCTTCCTGGCAGGCGTTTGGGTTGGATCCGTCTTCGCGTTCCGGAATCGAGCTGCCGGAAAAGCCAAAATCGCGGAGCGCGCTGGATGCGATCCTTCGCTCTAAGAGTGCGAATGATGATGTTGTGAACTGATGCGGGAAAAATGATGGCCCTCAATGTTCCGAGAGCCGTCATCAGGCGACTCGTGGATCCCCGGCACTCGCCCTTTGTGGTTCTGGCGGAGCGAATGCAAGGTTTACCCGGCCTCCCGCCAAGAACGCACACATCCTACTATGGTTCGGCACACAACGCGGTGGAAAACGTCGGCGGCGGAGAAGTTGCTGGCCACGCGCTGCAGCCGGATCCCGACCGTCGCGCGCTATAGTTTGGATGTAATTACAGGCAACGTCCCTGCGGGGCGGCTGGTCTTTCTGGCTGTCGAGCGCTTTCTGAATGATCTCGCCAATGCCCCAATCATCGATGGTCTGCCATGTCACTTCGATCAGGGTGGGGCAGTCTCCATCATCAAGTACTTTCGTGATCTCTGCCCGTTCAAGCTCGAGCCTTTCCAGCAGTTTATTGTTGGGAACCTCTTCGGATGGAAAAAAGCCGGGCCGCCGTGTGCGATCCATCCCAACGGACATCGGCGATTTCAAACGGCGTACAACGAAATTGGCAAAGGCAGCGGCAAAACTCCGCTGGCCGCGGGCATTGGCACCTACGGAGTCTGCGCCGATGGCGAGCCCGCCGCCGAAGTCTACGTCGCGGCGCCGGCCAAAGAGCAAGCCGCCATCTGTTTCAAGGATGCGGTAGGCATCGTCGACGGAGACGATGACCATCGCGAGCTGAAAAAGATTTTTAAGCAGCACGGCTGTTCGGGAAAGATGCTTTCCGGCAACCTGTCGGTTGGGACATCGTTCATGCGGCCAGTTTCGGCCGAGCACAAGACGCTCGACGGGCCGCGGCCGCACATGATTATCGCCGACGAGCTGCACGAGCATCCGAACACGATGGTGCTCGACAAGCTGACCGCTGGCTTCAAGGCGCGGCATCAGCCGCTATCGTTTGAAATCACCAATAGCGGATGGGACCGGGAGACCATTTGCTGGTATCACCACGATTATTCGCGCCAGGTCCTCGAAGGCATCGTGAAAAACGAGGCCTGGTTCGCCTACGTTTGCCAGCTCGACTGTTGCCCCGCGTGCCGGGAGCAGGGCAAAGAGCAGCCTACTTGTGACAATTGTGACAACTGGCTGGATGAAGACGTTTGGATCAAGGCAAACCCAGGCCTCGGCACCATTCTGCAGAAATCATATCTCGACAAGCAGGTCAAAGAGGCGCTGGAGATTCCGGCCACGCGCAGCCTGAAACAGCGGCTCAATTTTTGTATCTGGACGCAGAGCGAGGAGCGCTTCATCTCTCCGGAGGCGTGGAGAGCGTGCGCGTGGGAAGCAGAGCAGCTCCTGGCTTAATAGGACAAATAACCCAATGAAAGGACAAATAACCCAATGAAAACTCTAATTTTAAGCACCATCCTTTTGTTCTGCTGCATGGGAACTACCCAGGCGCAATCTTGGACCAGAAGCACCAGCACCCTGCACGGTGGGGAAATTGGATTAGGTGCGATGGTGGATGCAGGCTCGGTACTCGATTTCTGGGTATCTTGCCCAAAATGCAATCCTGCTTATCCCAGCCTGGTCGCCCCTCCGGTAGATCAGTTCGGCAACGTTTTCTCCCCGATCTCTTGGACCTGCCCACCAGAGGGCAACTGCGCTCACTATCGCTTAAAGGTTCGAAAGTCCGAAAACTTTGAATCGGTCACGGCGTTTACCGAAGAAATTGGCGACACCATCCACTACTCGGTCGTAATGACGGGAAACCTGGGGCACTGATGGATTTGGACCGTCCAGCATAGCCCGAGAGCTTAGAAGCTGAATTTCATGACCAAACTTCGTCTCAGCACCGTGCGGCTTTGCCTGGTTTCGTTTCTGATCCGATGGCTCAGTGACAGCGAACATTCGCATATTGAACTCGAGCGCGAGGACGGATGGACGCTGGGCGCGCGATTCTCGCTGCGAGGAAAGATTGCGCGCTGGCTGGGTTCGCCGAAAGCCTGGCTGGATCTGGATGGTGTGCAGTGGCGGCCGCCGGACGCAATCCAGACTGACGTTCTGTACTTCACCTTTCCCGGCATCGAAGGCGCCATCGACTGGGTAGAAAAGAATCGTATGGGAGCGCCCTACGATCTGATTGGGATTCTGGGCATTGTGACGGCCAAAGGATGGACCGACAGCCATGACGCCTTCTGCAGCGAGCTGGCGCAAGAAGTCGCGCAAGCCGTCGGAGTGTGCCAGGGCAGAGGTTTTCAAAACTGTTCGCCGCAGGCCACAAAACCGCGTGACGTCGAAATCAGTTTGATGATTACGCCGGTGAAGAATTGAGTCAATGAGTCATTGAGTCAATGAATCAATTCACTGGCAACCCGGCGGCGTGGCATCGGGCCAAGCTCGAGGCGCTGCTGGGCAAGGTTTGTTTTGGCGGGCTTGATATCGGCAAGGTCAACGATTTTACCTGCCTGGCGCTTTATTTTCCCAAGCAGAAAGGCGTGCCGGTACCGGTGCTGCTGCTCTGGGCGTGGGTGCCGAAAGACGTGGACTGCCACAAACTGCTGAAGGAACGTTATGGCTACCAGGACTGGGTGGACAGCGGCTTTCTGCAGCAGATGAATAGTCCAGTCACGGATTTCAAAGTTCTGCGGCTCGAAATCGAAGAGATCAACCGCCGCTACCAGATCATGGAACTGGCCTATGACCCGTATTACGCGGCCGAGTTGGTGCAGAACCTGATCGCTGAAGGCCTGGTCATGGTAGAGCATCGCCAGGGCACGGTCTCGATGACGGGACCGATTCAGGAATTCCAGCGCCAGATCATTGGACGCGGCTTCGTGCACGGCATGAATCCGCTGCTCACGTTCATGGTCGACAACCTGGTGGTGAAGTCGGACGGCAAAGGCAACCTGACCTGCGTGAAGCCGGGCAATCCGAACTCGCCACGCAAGATTGATGGCGCCGTAGCGGCGATCATGGCCACCGGCCGCGCCGCCGCCAATCCGGATGCCTGCGGTGACGACTCGAAGTTCTCGTTTGTGTGAAAAAGGCGCTTCTAGCTTCTAGCTTCTGGCTCCCCCCCCGGAGAACCTCAAATGCTGAAACTCATTCTTACGATTCGCGCGAAAGCCGGTCTACTTTGGCGGCTAGGGATTATCAAGCGCAGCACTGCTTTTCGCTGGGAGATGGATCGCGCCCTGGGCGAACTCAGATTCACGCTCTAGCTAGAAGCTAGGAGCTAGTAGCTAGAAGCGAACTTATGCGCTTTTTCTCCCGCACCCGCACCATGCTTTCGCATACCTGGGACGCCTTCCGGGCGGACATGGGGCTGGGCATTGTGGGGACTCCGTCGCCCGATTCGGATTACTGGTATTCCGGCCTGGGGCATCGCAGCTCGGCTGGGCCCAACGTTTCGCCGGGCTCGGCAGTGCGGCTGGCCGCGGTGTTTGCCTGCACCCGCGTAGTCAGCGAGACGCTGGCTTCGCTGCCAATTGGAATTTATCGCGAGCGCAAAAGTGGCGGGCGCGATGCGGCTACGGATCATCCTGCGCTGGAATTATTTCTTGAGCCAAATCCGTGGCAGACCTCGATGGAGTTTTTCGAGATGCTGCAAGGCCATCTCGAGCTGCGCGGTAATGCCTACGCGTTAAAAGTCCCTGGGGGTGGCAGAGCGATCGATCAGCTGATCCCGCTGCATCCCGACCGGGTGCGGGTGTATCTGCTGCCCAACAATCGCCTGCGCTACGAAGTGACTGCATATTCGACCGGGCGCATCGATCGCTACTCGCAGGACGAGATTCTGCACATGCGGGGCTGGTCGTTTGACGGCATCATGGGCATTTCGACGGTAAGCGCCATGGCCGAGGTGATTGGCAAAGGTTTGGCGGTGCAGGAGCATGCCAGCCGCTTTTTCCGCAACAATGCGATGGTTGGTATGGCCATCGAAGGGCCAAAGATGACCCCCGAAGCGGAACAGCTCATGAAAGATTCGCTCGCCGAGGGTTTCACGGGCGAGAACGCTTTCAAGGCGATGATTGTGCCGCCGGGACGGACGGTGAAGCCGCTGGGGCTAACCAACCGGGATTCTCAGCTGATTGAGTCGAGCCACTCCACCTGGTTAGAGATTTGCGCCGTCTGGCGCGTGCCGCCGCACAAAACTGGCGACCTTTCACGAGGCACGTTTTCGAACATTGAGCAGCAGAATATTGAATTCGCGACGGATTGCATTCGTCCGCGCGTTACGCGCAACGAGCGGCGGCTGGATCGCGACATTGTAGGCGCGCTGCGCGCGCAGGAGTCGGCCTCCGGCGATTTTTTTGCCGTCTTCAACCTGGACGCGCTCTTCCGCGGCGACATGAAGAGCCGCTATGACGCGTATCAGACGGGTGTGCAGACCTGGCTGACGCGCAATGAGATTCGCGCGGCCGAAGGCAAGAATCCGATTGACGGCTGCGACGAGCTGCTGGTGCCGGTCAACATGGAAACCGTGAGCCAGGCGCAGCAGCGCAACGATAATGCCACCGCCGCGGCAGAGCATGATGCCGCGGATACGAGCCAGACCACGGATCAGGAGCAGCCCGCCGAGTCGCTACCCGATGGCAATCCCGCCGAGGATAAGCAGAGAGCGCAGGAAGCGCAGCTGCGGGCGCTGGCGATGGCTTCTGCGGGCCGTGTGGTACGCCGCGAAGTAAAGGCGCTGAGCAAGCTGGCGGCAAAAGGGGATCCCGACTCTTTTAAGGCTGATGTTGGGGAATTTTATCGTGATTTTGCTCCGGTAGTCGCCCAGACATTGGCGATCTCAGACGCGGAAGCGTGGAGATATTGCAGCGCGCACATGGAATTGCTGATTGCGACGAGACCGAGCATGCTGGGTATCGCGATCGACATGATCGAAGAAGAAGAACCGGCGCATCTCGCCGACCTGGTCCTCGATGCTGCCTGCGTAACTGCGTAATGAAGCATTGAGTCATTGAATCAATAAGTCATTGAGTCATTGAAAGCTAAAAGCTAGGAGCTAATAGCTAGGAGCTGCCTTTATGAAATATGCCCGCATTGTTGCTGAAGTTTGTAGCCGCGCCTGGGCTTTGCGCGAGGAAACTCTGTGGTCGATGCAGGAGTTGATTCGCCTGCAGGCCTCCGGGGTGAAGTTTTCCGTGGATGAGATTCGCGATCGCATTGCCGAATCCAACGAGCGCAACGGCTACAAAGGCCACGCCGAGCCGCAGTTTCGCTTTCTCGAAAGCGAAGCTCGGAGCGGCTCTCGCAACGGAGCTTCGAGCGGCACCGTGGCCGTGATTCCCGTGATGGGCGTGGTCGCTCACCGCATGAGCATGATGGATATTTCCGGGCCCGGCGGGGCATCGATTCAGAAACTCACCGCGCAATTCCGTCAGGCGCTCGAGGACGGCAACTGCAAAGCCATCGTGTTCGATGTCGACAGTCCAGGCGGATCCGTTGAAGGCGTGATGGAGCTGGCCAGCGAGATCTTCGAAGCGCGCAAGCAGAAGCCCATTACCGCCGTATGCAATGCCATGGCTTGCAGCGCGGCTTACTGGCTGGCTGCGGCTGCCGGCGAAGTCGTAGTCACGCCGAGCGGCCAGTGTGGCTCGATTGGGGTGTACATGCTGCACCAGGACGAATCGGAGGCGTTGGCCAAAGATGGCATCAAAATCAGCGTTATTAAAGCGGGGAAATATAAAGCCGAAGGCAATCCCTCGGAACCGCTCTCGCCGGAAGCCCGTGAAGCCTTTCAGGGCAAAGTGGACGCCTACTACAGCATGTTCGTGAAGGCCATTGGCCAGTATCGCGGAGCATCGCAGGCCGCGGTGCGCGACGGTTATGGCCAGGGCCGCAGCCTGCTCGCCGGCGACGCCGTGAAACAGAACCTCGCCGATCGCGTGGGCACGCTGGATGAGGTGTTGGGCAAATATGGAGTGAAAAAAGGCGCTGCTAGCTCCTCGCTTCTAGCTAGTAGCCAGAAGCTAGAAGCTCTAGAAGCTAAAAATCCGTCCGATCCGGACGAGCCTGACCAGGGCGACGATCAGCCCTGCAACTGCACCTGCGTCGCCTGCCAGAATTGCGAAACCAAAACCGGCAACGCGCGCGCCGATGACATGAGCTGCCAGTGCGGATGCGAAGCGTGCAAAGCCTGCGACTTCAAAGGCGGCCCGAAGAGCAAAACCATTAGTCAGACGGTTGGCCAGGCCGAACAGATCGCCGCCGAAGCCGAAGCCGGCCGCGCGCTGGCCATGCGCCGCCGCCGCCGCCAGTTGTCGCTTTCGTAAAAAACAATCTCGAGGGTGCCCCATTCTAAACGCGCTTTTCAGCGTTTAGGGTGGGGTTCGTAAACCAAAAACAAGTCAAAACCCCCGCCCTAAAACGCTTGGGAACGCGTTTTAGAACGGGGCACCCAAAACCGATTTTCAGGAGCCCGCCGACGCGGGCTTTTTTCGTGCCCGAAACACTCTCAATCCTTCGATTGGAAGCGCCCGGGAGAGCAGTTCATTTCAACGAAGGAGTCAGTCATTATGAAGACCGCAAGCATTGATTCCATCCGCCAGCGCAAGGTCGAAATTGAGGCCAAAATCGCGGGCGTGATCGAAGCCAATCAGACCCTGCTGGATACCGCCGACGCTGCCAAGCGTGACCTCACGGCCGATGAAGCCAGCCAGTTCAACGCCAACACCGAGAAGATGAAGCCTCTGAAGGTTTCGCTCGGTCAGCAAGACTTCATGCTCGCAGAAGTTGCCGCCCAGCTCGAGCGCGAAAAAACCATGGGCGCGATCAAGAACGACAATCACCGCGCCAGCGATCCCGCTCCCCGCAAGGACGGTTTCAAATCATTCGGCGAGCAGCTCGTCGCCGTGGCCAGCGCCGCGCGCACCGGGCGTCCCGATTCTCGCCTGATGCAGGGCGACTTCGACGCGCAGGGCAACTTCCAGGCCTCGGGCGGCTCCGATGGCGCACTCAACGAAGCTGTGCCTTCCGAGGGCGGCTTTCTGGTGGGCGCCGATACCAGCGACCGCATTTACCAGCGCACCTACGCGACTGGCGAAATTACGCGCCGCTGCACGCGGCAGCCAATCAGCGCCAATTCCAACCGGCTCAAGCTGAAGGTTGTGGACGAAGACGGCCGGGCCGATGGATCGCGCATGGGCGGCGTGCTCGCCTTCTGGCAGAACGAAGCGGATACGTTTCTCAGCAGCCGGCCGAAGTTCCGCGTCGTGGAACTGGTGCTGAACAAGCTGACTGCTTTGGTCTATGCCACCGACGAGCTGCTCGCAGACGCGGCCGCTCTCGAAGGCTGGATCATGAACAACCTGCCCACAGAAATCAATTTCCGCGTGGAAGACGCATTATTCAACGGAAGCGGCGCCGGGCAGCCTTTGGGCATCCTGAACACGCAGGCTTTCCTGAAACTCTCGCCGGGCACGACTGCCACCGTGGTCGTAACCGCCGACGTGCTGGCCATGTGGGCGCAGTTCTGGCATCCCGGCCTGCTCGGCTCGATTGCCTCCGTTGCGACCGAAAATCTGTTAGGAGCGGTCAACGCGGGCCAAATGCCGGGCGCGGCCTGGTTCATTGACCAGAGCGTGATCCCGCAGCTGTTCGCGTTGCAGTTAGGTACGGGCGCGACCGCAATTTTGTTGTACCACCCACCGGGATACTACGGTCTGCCCGGCCCTTACGGCCAGTTGCTCGGCATTCCCGTGATACCCACGGAACACAATGCCGTGCTGGGCACAGTTGGTGACATTGTGCTGGCCGACATGTCGCAAGTGCTGCTCGCCGATAAAGGCGCAGTGCAGGCGGCTGCCAGCATGCACGTGCGGTTCGTGCAGGACGAAATGACGTTCCGCTTCACTTACCGGGCAGATGCGCAGACGATCTGGAAAAAGCCGCTCACGCCGAAGAGCGGCGGGCCCACGCTGTCTCCATTCCTCGGCCTGGCCTCGGGAGCGAGCCGGTAAAACCGCTTCTAGCTTCTGGCTTCGGGCAAAACCTGCTTCTAGCCAGGAGCTAGCAGCTAGCAGCCGAATTTCACAATTCCATTTCAGGAGATCTCACCATGAACGGTTTCAACATTTCTGAAGCTGGACACGTGATAAACCTGCTGCCTCCGCAATCGATCAGCGGCGGCACCGGGCTCATCAACCCAGCTTTTTCCATGAAGAACTATAAACATGCTTCCATCGCCATTAGTTCAGGCGCGGAAGCTACGCAGGATGCCGCAACCATTACGGTCAGCCTGTGTTCGTCGGCCGCCGGAGCGAATCCGTTTGCCATTCCCTTCAACTACTACTTCCAGGCGCTCGGCGGCGCCGGGAACGACGTGCTGAGCTCGATTCAGAACGCCACTGCCGCGGGCATCACGCTGGCCGCGGGCGATTGGCCGCCCAATGGGCTGATCGTGATTGAGATTGACGCCAACGAACTGGAAGCGGCAACCGGAGCGCCTCTCGAAGGCACCCTGGGAGTCGAATCCTATGTCGGTATCACTATCGGTTCACCGGCGGCGATCGACATGGCCTCCGTCCTCGTGATTCTTTCGGGCGCGCGTTACGGAAACGTGGCCAGCCAATCGGCGACCCAATAAGGCTTTCAGCACGCGGCTCCCGGGAGAACCTGCCTCGGAGCTGCGGGCTGGAGTTATTGACTCAATGAGTCATTGATTCATTGAGTCAATCTTTTCTGGAGATCCTATGTTTATTCAAATGACAGACGGCCGCGACGCCGGGCAGACGCTCGAAGTGCGCGAAGAAGAGGCTAATGAGATGCTTGCCAGCGGGCAGGCCACGCGGATTGATTTTTCGGGGCAGGAAGTCGCGGGACTGCCCGTAGTTGTAACCGATCTGGTGCCGCCCGGGACGGTGGCCATACTTCCGGAAGTAACCGTTCGCGAGCTGGCGAAAGCCGTCCAACCGTCGGGCCGCCATTTTAAGAAGTCGTCCCGGTGATCGCCGACGAATTGACTCAATGATTCATTGACTCAATGACTCAATTTGCATCATTCTTAGGGCATAAAGCGATGAAAGCCGCATGTTCAACAAGAGCTACCATCTCCGGGCAGTCCGCCAGGCCGGCGGAGGCCATAAGGTCGCCGCGAAGGCGCTGCTGCGCTTGCCCGAGCCCTGGCGTCCGCTAGTTACCGTGGCCGCAGCCGCGGAAGAAGCTTTCTATCGTCCTAAACGGCGCGTTCGGCCGGGGAAACCCGGTTATAACCGGATTAAAACCACTCAGCTCGAACTCTTTCCCGAAAATCCCCACCCAAGCAAAGAACGCTTGAGTGGGCCGCCCAGAGACTTCGAGCGGCCGCTGTTCGATCTGTTTCCCGAAGCCTACCAGAACGAAACCCGCTCCTAGCCGCTAGCCACTAGCTAGAAGCCAGAAGCTAGAAGCCAGAAGCGATTTTCCTCCCCCATGAATTCTCTCGTCCGCACAGGCACGCTGGGCCCGGAGCTTGTCTCCCTGGCCGATATGAAGAACTGGCTGCGGGTGCCGGTCAGCGTGGTCAACGACGATGTGAAAATTGCGTCGCTCATCAAAGCCGCGCGCATGCACTGCGAGCTTCTCACTAACTGCGCCCTGGTGCGCTCGACGTTCGTTCAATATCTCGACCACTTTCCCGGCTGGGGCGTGCGTGAATTTGGCTACTACGGCACTACCGGAATCTCGGGCGGCGTGGCCGGCGGCATGGGCTACAACCGGCATCACCGGCATTATGGCGAAATCAAGCTGAAGCGCCCGCCGGGGATC
>Ga0182024_10020086_pt1 | contig 12236 bp, 14 predicted proteins | sample P32metaG_FD_120480 | JGI IMG/M metagenome (GOLD analysis project Ga0182024, IMG submission 120480) | Permafrost microbial communities from Stordalen Mire, Sweden - P3-2 metaG (Illumina Assembly) | ecosystem: Environmental > Terrestrial > Soil > Wetlands > Permafrost | place: Sweden: Stordalen...
ATGTACATCGTGGATCGGCTCTTCGACAAGGCCGAACTCATTCTCGGCAGCGGAAAGAAAGCACGCAAAGTGGAGATCGCCCGTGAACCCAAAGCCTGAAACCCCCACTGTCAATCTGAACGCGTCCGGAGCTAAGCCGGATACCGGAATGGACGCGCCCAATGGCCTCGATCTGAATCCTCGTCCGCCGCGTTCGGTCCGTGTCAGCAAGCGCGCTGCCGGAGCCCTCATCGTCATCGCCGCCTTTGTGCTCGGACTCTTCGCGTATGGCGGATACAAGCGCCAGGAACGCCAGGTCGCAACTCTCGCGGAAGGCAGCGTGCCGCACAACGTCGCCCCGGCGACAGAGGCCGGCATCGAGATCGCGAAAGAGATCCCCTCCGGCAGAGCCGGAATGGCAGATTCAGGACCGCTGCAGCCACCCGGCGACCTTCAGCCAATTGGGCCAATGCCGAATGGCGGACAGGTTTACGTTCGGCAGGCTCCGGCGCAACCCCAACCGTCGGCGGTTCAGATTCCCCAGCCTCGCGAGCCATCGCCCGAGGAGCGTCGGCTGATCAATGCCTATGAGCGCGAACAGCAGGCGATCCACGCTCCCACAACGTTGCGCGAAGGGTTCGGATTGGCAGCCCAGGGAAGTGGCTTGCAACCGGCAACCGTGACCGGCGGCAGCGGCAATGATGCCGCCCAGATCGCGGCCATGGTTCAGGGATTAGTCCGACAGAATGGAAGTCCTCAACAAGTCACACCCGATATGGTCCGAGCACTCGTTGGCCAACGCCCGCAATCCGGGGAGGAAGGTAACGACGACCAAAACATGCAAAGCGGCAAGGAGGCGTTTCTCGCCAAAGCGCGCGGCGGCCAAACCGGCGATTATCTGAAGTCCACCCGGACGCCGCAACTCTCGCCCTACGAAATCAAGGCGGGTTGGGAGATCCCGGCTGTCCTGGAACAGGCACTCAACTCGGACCTTCCCGGAGAACTGAAAGCTCTTGTCACCTCCAACGTGTACGACACTGCTTCGGGCCGCTTTCTCCTGATCCCGCAAGGCGCGCGGCTGATCGGTGTCTACAATTCGCGCATCGGGTATGGCCAGGACGGCGTTCAGGTCGTGTGGGACCGGATTATCTACCCGGACGGATCGTCGCTCGATCTTTCCGGCATGATCGGCCAGGACGCCAACGGCTTCTCCGGCTTCCGCGACAAAGTGGATCATCACTATACCCGCCTCGTCGGCTTTGCCGTCCTGACCAGCCTCTTCGCCGCGGCATCCGAGATCTCCCAGAATCAGAATCGGTCCCTGCTCACCTCACCGAGCCCCGCGCAAGTCGCCGGAGGCGCAGTCGGCCAGCAGGCATCGGAACTCGGCGCGCAGATCACCAGACGCAACCTGAACGTACAGCCGACGATCAAGATCGGGGTTGGCTATCGTTTCAACGTGCGAGTCAACCGCGATATCCTGTTCGAAGCCCCCTACGCTGGCACGCCGCTCGTAGGCAGGCAGTGACGGATCGATCTTCAGCCCGTTGATGCGCCCGAAGGCGGTTCGAAACCAGCGAAGCCACTGCGCGTAGTCTGACGCACAAGGCCGTTTCGGAACACAAGCGTTTTTCGGGAGTGGTCTCCCAGATAGGGAAATTATCGGCAGTCGTGTTGTTCCTGGCTGATTGCCGAAGTGCGCAAGTGATCGAAACAGGCACGCGAGAAATCATGCTCGCTTCGGGGAGGATTATGGTGCCATGGAAGAAATTCAAAAAACTCGCACAATCGCGGAGCCGGGATTCGTGGAGCATTTAACGGTGTTTGTCGACTTCATAGGCACGTCGGAGGCTGCGGGCGGATGGGGCGAAGCCGCTCTCTCAGACCTCACTCAGTTGCTTCTGGCTGTTGCTCAATTGAAGGGAGACTTCGTCATGAATGTTGAGGACAAAGGGGAAACCAAACTATCCACGTTCAGGCCCCAGATCACGACATTCTCGGATCACATTGTGCTGAGCTATCCAGTTTCCGAACTCGCAAAGGCAGTGGTCGACAGTGGGGCAAAGTCAGACATCCATATCCTTACGGCGCTTCAGCAGGTCGAAGGAATCATCGCTCAGCTTGCGGCCGACGCGATGCGCCTTGGCCTGATGATCAGGGGCGGAGCTGCCATTGGCCCTCTTTACCATTCCGGCGGTGCGGTGTTGGGGAAAGCGATGGTTGAAGCCTACGAACTTGAATCCAAAGTAGCGGTCTATCCGCGTATAGCGGTTTCAGGGTCGATTCAGGCAGCTCTGACCCAATTCCCTGGATATCGTATACGCAAGGATGACCGTGATGGCATCGTCTATCTCGATTACTTTGGCTCGATGATCCTGAAATCGGGGAGCGGGCCCGGACCTGACATGATGGCCAACGTCAAGCTGTGGCTTGATACAACGCGCCAGCGCATTACTCAGAACATGGAAAAGTTCGCCGCAGAGAGCGCGTGGAACAAGTACGCAAAATGGGCATGGTTTCGCAACGAGCTTGAGCGTGCACTTAAGGGGATCAATCCGGGACTGCTTTCCGAGGGAGTAAAGGTTCCCACGCAAGGAGTCCCGCCAAGCGCAGACCAACTTCTGGCATGAGGCCCAAACGGGAGGGAGGGAACTTGCGGCAGCCAAAGCGCCGCCTCGCAGGCTACTGCGCTTCGAAAGGGCGACCGCCGTTTCCGAAAGAATTAAAAGCCCATGGCCTTCTTCGCTGCTTCTGTCGCCACGGTCTCGATGATCTTTTGTAGGACGTCCGCCGCGACCGGTCCGACCTTGGTCATGAACTTCTTGAAGCGGTTGGCAGCCAGGGGCGTACGCGCCGTATCGACGGCAAGATCATCGAAGGTGCCTTTCAGTGTGGCTTTTTCCTCGGCGCTCAGCTCGTCGAGATCATCGGTGTACTCGCGCGCAGCCGCGAGCGCCGTCTCCGTCCATGGGAACGGTTTCCCGCATTCGCCGCAATACCGTGGCGGCCGGTAGGGACCGCCTCCGCCCATCCAGCTATCAGGACCGCGCCCGGCAATCGGCCAGGAGCATGACTGACAGCTCTCAATGGCTGGCGCTCCGCACTCTTCGCAGAAGGATTTCTTGAACTGCGGAAACTGCTGTAGCGAACTGAGAATCAGATGTCCGTTTCGGCATACCTGAGCGACATGTTCCGGCAGCGGCTTTCGTGATCCATTGGTCTTTGTCGCCTTGGGCCGAAAGGCGGCGATGAATTGATCCTCAGGCAGCGCCGCGAGATCCGCGACGCACCTGCAGATATCGGCGGCGGTGTCTCTGGTGGCAGATACTTCCGCAGGCGGTATGTACAAAAATCCAGGGGTGGAACTGGCGGGTGGATAGTCGGCATAAAAGGCTCTTATCTTTTCGGCGCACGCCAAAAGCACCGACTTTTGCGACTCCGGATTGGGCTGCATGAGCACACGGCCGATCTCTCTGACGTAATGCGTCAGCGGCGCAAACAGATCCTTATCACTCTGCATCGCGGACGAGAGTGCTTCGACATGCAGCGCCAGGTCTTTAATCTGTTCCATTGATTTCCAAGTCCATCTGTAATCCTGAACGGCGCAATCGGTGCTCGCCTACCTATTTGCGATTATCCTCGGAGAATCCCCGCATGAGATCGCCGAGAGCGAACCCGGTCGAAGGTGGCTGCGGCCGGTAGCGCGCAATCGGCGGAGAGAGGGGCGCGGGCGTAACCGGTGTCGGCAACGCCCGGTATCGTGGCAGCGCGGACGGCGGCGGGACCATCATCACGCTCCGAACGGCGGCGACTACGGAACTGCTGCTCCATCCGACCATCGGCACCGAAGACGCCTGCTGCACCTCGAGCGGTATCCGTTCCTGGCCGCGCGGCTTGATGCCGATGATGGGCTTGCCGAGTCTTTTCGCGATGTCGATCTCCCTCTGTATCCAGTAACTGTGACTGCAATACATGCCGGATAGAATCAGCACGCAGTCGGAGCTTGCGATCTTGCTTTCCAGCGCGCTGTTTAGTTGGGCCGCCGACCGGGACGGCACCGGGTCGTGCTCCGGCACGCTGAGATTGTGCCAGGCAAAGCCCGCTTCCGCGTTGTCGAGCATATCCACGAGCCGGTAATATTCGTCGTTGTAATCCCACGCATGGCTGATAAACAGCGCGTAGCGCCTTGGCGCGGGCGGAGGGTTGAGCAAAGTTCTGCTGGTCCGAGGCGGAATGGCGAGACCGCGCGCCAGACTCGCCAGCGATCCTGCCGGAGGCTGCGCGGCGTTCGCCGCGATCAGGCGGGCAAACTGGCTCAGGGCCGATCGGTTCGAGGGTACCTTGCGATTGCATAGAGGCGTCTGCGGTGCGTAGCAGGCGATCAACGCTTCCTCGATTTGCCGGCGCTGGGCGGGGGAATCCAGCACCGTGAACATATAGGAGACATACAACTGCGCCGCCTCTTGCTTCCAGTTTTCAAAATGCTCGTGAGCGGCGTTTACCCGAGTGGACAGATCGCCGGTCTCCCCGAAATAGATGGGGCGGTAGGGCAATGGCCGCCAGTTCGCATCCGGAGCCAGAATGACATAAACACCCGCGAGTGCTGGGAGCGGCAACAAGAATGACGACGGAAACGCCGAGGGGCTACTAAAGGTCAGAAGTCCATGAGCGGAGTTGAAGTGAATCCCTTGCGGCGTGCTCAAAGGATCGAGACCGAACAGATTGCTAGCGGCCATATTACCTCGTGTTTGGTGCGTAATAGTCCAAAATCGAATCGTAGCATATTTCGCCTTACGTTCGCCTGCCTCGTGCGGGAATTGGGAGGATTGGTTCCGACCAAGCACAAGTGCCCGCGCGAGCGTCTCGTCGTGCGAGACGGTCGCTCAGAAAAACGACATCTCGAGGTTGGGAACGTCGATCTCCCTCCGGCGCCTGGTCCGTTGAATTCCGAATTGCTCCGTCTGTATGATCACCGCTATCATCTCGCGGGTGACCTAAGCGACAACTCAGAATCTCGGCGCCGACGACCGCTCAAGCGCCCGAGATCCGTTCGCACCGACTCCGCCAAATCGTGAGCTGGTGGTATCGCCTCCACCTTCCCCTCGCCGGAGGCGGCGCGGTTCTCCGCCTCGATTTCCCACAAATCCACAAACAGCCCGACACCGGCTACTGGATCTTCTACAGGTAACTACAGGATATGCGCCCCGAGAATGCCGAAGATACGCCCCCACAATGCCGACAACTGCGCCGCCCGGCGCCCCGAGCTTGCCGAGGAAATCCCGGCTTTCCACAGAGCCAGACTTCGGTATTCAGGGGCCGGACCCGTCACATGTGGCACACTCGCACTCCATTGCTGAGTTCGCGCCCCGAATCCAGCCGAGACAGCGCCCCCAGAGTGCCGAACTTCCCGGTCCGCGCCCCGCAAAGTCTGGTCACAGCACGTTCACCCCGCGCCCTACAGTTCAGAGGAGATCATGGAAAACACGTCAAGCATCCTGACGGTGAAGGAGGTCGCCGACATCCTCCGCTGCTCGAAGGCCCACGTTCACAACGCCATTCATGGAAAAGTCCACGGCCTGCCGAGATTGACCCATCTGACGATGGGCCGCAGAAAACTGGTGCGCCGCGATTGGCTGGAGCAGTGGCTCGAATCGAACAAAACCCGTTAATATGACTACATGTTCAGATTTGCCGCTGGGGACGCAGGAAAGAGAACAACGAATGCGTCGAAAGCGATTCCAGCGGGGCAGTCTCGGTCCCCGCAAGCGGAATGGAAAGAACTACTGGTATGCCCAGTGGAGGGAGGACGGAAAACCAAAATCGAAAGAAATCGGGCTTTGCTCGAAGATGACGCGAATAGCGGCCGAAGGTATCCTGACGGAGATCCTTCAACCGGTGAACGAAGGGGCGGAGAATCCCGAGAAGATCATTTGGACGTTCGCGAAGTTCTGCGAGGTCGTGTATCTTCCGGTCTGTCATCAGAAGTGGAAGGCTTCAACCGGCATGGTTGAGGCGAATCGGTTGGAGGTGCATCTGATCCGGCCTTTGAAAGAGAGGGTGATGCAGGAAATCACGCGGAAGGAACTGCAAAACCTTTTGGACAAAGAGGCTCGAAGCTGCGGGCGGAGCATGGTGGATCATCTTCGTTTCCGTCTGCGGTCTGTCTTCACGCTCGCAATGAGCGAGGGTGTTGTGGATCGGAATCCGGCTGTGGCGCTTTTCACGCCGCGGCACTACCAGGAAGGCCGAAGCCGAAGGGTTCTGACTTCGGAAGAGGCAGTCGCCATGATCGGAGCGCTGGATCTCCGGGAACGGGTGATTGCTCGGCTTGCGACCTGGGAGGGGATGCGTCCGGGAGAGATCCTGGCGTTGCAAGTGGGCGACCTGGATGAGAACTCGGTCTGGGTTCGGCGGCGGGTTTACAAGGGCGATATCGACGAACCGAAGACAAAGAGATCAGCCCGGAGGGTTGCACTCACAGTCGGTACGTTGGCGTTGCTCGATGAGTGGAAGCTCCGGCTGCTGGGTTCGCCGACGGAGGCATGGCTGTTCGGCTCGGAGAAAGGAACGCCGATGAGGCGGGACAACATCTGGCGAAAACGCATGCATCCGAATCTCAAGCTGGTGGGACTGGAATGGGCAACCTTCCAAGTCATGCGGCGAACGTTCGCGACGTTGTCGAAGGCGGCGGGGGTGGATGCTCATACCCGGTCGGCACAGATGGGCAATACGGTGGATGTAAATGAAAACGAGTACGCGGTTGCAAGCTTTGAACAGAAGCTGGCTGCCGTTCGCAAGTTGGAATCAGTCGTCATTCAATGACGGCGCGGGGAGTTCTCGAACAATGAGGCTTTCTGAACTGAGGCGACGCGAGGAGATTTCAGGTTTGGCGGGACGGTGCTGCTAACACCGTCCTGGCGGCTCCGCGAGGTGATCGGAAGCTTAAAGCAGTAATCGCATTAACGCTGAAACCGGCAACATGCCCCAAGTTATTGAAAAAATGGAGCGGGAGACGGGGTTCGAACCCGCGACGTCCAGCTTGGGAAGCTGGCATTCTACCACTGAATTACTCCCGCTCGTGGCCTTATCCAGCATAACAAAAAGCCTCCTCACGTACACGCCTGCTCCTTCAGATGCTAAACTCCCGAACAGACCTTCATGAAAAAAACCTTCCTGCTCATGGCTGCTACTCTCGCCCTCGCCGCCCAAACCACAACCGACGGCCCTCAATACTCCGCGGACGGCCAAATGACGCTGCCCAAAGACTATCGCCAGTGGGTCTTTCTCAGTTCCGGTCTTGGCATGACCTACGGCCCCGCCGCGCAGGCAGGCGCCTCCAATCCGATGTTCGATAACGTCTTCGTGAACCCGTCCTCCTATCGCGCCTTTCTCGCCACCGGCCAATGGCCGGACAAAACCACTTTCGTCATCGAACAGCGCTCCGCCACGAGCCACGGATCCATCAACAACGCCGGCCACTATCAGAATGAGTTGGCAGCCATCGAAGTCGAAACGAAAGACGAGAAGCGTTTCCCCCAAAAATGGGCGTTCTTCCCTTTCTCGCTGAAGGATAAAGCCGCGTCGCTTCCCGCTACGTCAGACTGCAACACGTGTCATAGCCAGAACGGCGCCGTTGACAACACATTCGTCCAGTTTTATCCCACGCTCCTCGAAATCGCCCGGCAAAAGGGAACGCTGACCCCCTCCTTTCTGCAGAAATCCGCTGCGGCGGCGCCTTCGGAGAAATAGCAAGCGCCGGACAAATGCTAGCATCGGTTGCATGGCACTAGCTGACATTGGCAGAGCAATCACCGGTCAGGCTCTCGACACCGCGAAAAGCAGTATGCTCGACGCCATCAAGGGCGAGCCGGCAAAAACTCCCGCGCCCCCGCCCTCCTCCACTCCTTCCGCGCCCGAAAGCATCGGCTCCACCATGCTCTCCCAGGTGCAGGCCATGCAGAAGTCTCTCAAAGACGATCAGGAACTCGTCGTGCAATTCCGCTCCGGTGAGGAAATGCTGCGCATCGTCGAAATCTTCGTGCCCTCGCCCTCGGTTTTCGTTCTCTCCGGCAACGACGGGCAGCAGCGCCTCACCCGCATCGTCGCCCCTGCCGCCACCGTTCAGTTGATCTGTAAAGTGCTTCGCGTAGCGCCGGGATCCACGCCGGTTCGCCTCCGGATCGTCGCCCCCGCCCCGCCCGCCAGTCAGCCAGCGCTAAAAAAATAATTGCCGCCGCTGTCGATTCCATCTATCGCCGTTCGACTATCTGACGGAGACCCAAACATGCAATATCTACTCTTGATCTACCACAACGAAGCCACCACCCCCGATCCCGACTCGCCCGAAATGGCCGCCGGAAGGAAAGCATACGCCGACTTCACCACCGAAATCCGTGAGTCGGCGCACTTCAAAGGCGGCAACGCCCTGCTGCCCTCGACCCACGCCACCTCGGTCCGCGTGCGCGATGGCAAGACTCTGCTCACCGACGGTCCGTTCGCCGAAACCGCTGAACAACTCGCCGGCTATTATCTGATTGAAGCGGCGAATCTCGACGATGCGATTGCCATCGGCGCGCGCATCCCCGGAGCAAAGTGGGGCAGCATCGAGGTCCGCCCCGTTCGCGCCATGGCGACCCTTGTAGCGTAGGCGTTTTCGCCTGCGCTTCTACGGAACGATTGGCGCGTCCGCAAACTCCGCGTACTATTTTCTTATGGGGCCGGAGCTTTCCCAACGGATCGAGCGTATCTATACCGATGAGCGTGACCGCATTCTCGCCACGCTCATCGGCCTGCTGCGCGATTTCGATCTTGCCGAAGAAGCAATGCAGGAAGCCTTTGCCGCCGCTCTCGCGCAGTGGGGCGGCTCCGGCATTCCCGAAAATCCCCGCGCCTGGATCGTGAGCGCCGCGCGTCACAAAGCGCTCGACCGCCTGCGCCGCGACACCGCCTTCCGCGCGAAGTTTCCCGATCTGCAACGTTCCATACAGGAGGCCGACGCCAAAGAAAGCGAAGGAAATCCGCCCGTGCCGGAAACGGATGACACCATCGCCGACGACCGCCTGCGTCTGATCTTCACCTGCTGCCACCCGGCGCTCGCCACCGAGGCGCAGGTCGCCCTGACTCTCCGCACTCTTTGCGGACTCACCACCGGAGAAATCGCCCGCGTCTTTCTGGTCCCGCCTCAAACCATGGCGCAGCGTCTGGTTCGCGTGCAGCGAAAAATTACGGAAGCCGGAATTCCTTATGAAGTGCCGCCCGAGGCCTCCCTGCCTTCGCGCGTCGATTCCGTCCTCGTAACTATCTATCTGATTTTCACGGCGGGCTACACGGCCAGCGCCGGCGAGTTCCTCCTGAAGACCGATCTCTGCACGGAAGCGATCCGTCTGGGCCGCCTGCTGGCAAGTCTTGTCCCGCAACAGAGCGAGCCCCGCGCGCTTCTGGCCCTGATGCTCTTCCACGATTCGCGAAGGAACGCCCGCACCGATAGCGAAGGCGATATCGTGCTGCTCGAAGATCAGGACCGCGCTCTCTGGAACCACGCCGCGATTCAGGAAGGCGTCGAACTCCTGGCCGGTGTTCTGCACGATGCCCTGCGCAATGGCACAGCCGGCTCGCGTTACAGCATCGAGGCGCAGATCGCCTCCATCCACGCCACGTCCGCAACGCCGCAGGATACCAACTGGCCGCGCATCGCCGCGCTTTACGCCGAACTCCGCGAACTCGCGCCGTCCCCGGTTGTGGAACTGAATGAGGCCGTAGCGATCGCCATGGCGGAAGGACCCGAAGCAGGTCTTGAGCGGCTCGCGGCGCTGGAGCGATCGGGACAGCTCGCCAACTACCATCTCCTGCCCGCCGCGCAGGCCCGTTTGCTCGATCAACTGGAGCGATGGCCGGAAGCTATCGATCACTACACCCGCGCGCTCGCGCTCGCGAGAAATGAACCCGAGCGGCGTTTCCTGAATGCGCGATTGGATCGCGCTCGCCAGCTCAATTCTCAATCGCCGTCTTATTCATCGAATCGATGACACACAGCTCCACAACTTCCTTCCCGTTCGAGCTTCAAAGCAAACTGTTCGTTGAATCCCGCAAACAGAACGCCCATCACGTCGGAGCGTGGGACTTGGTCGTCTGTCGAGACGCAGGCGTAACCGTATTTCGGCTGCCCAACTCACCCGTCTCCGGGGATGTGTAAAATAGCGGTTACTGTGCGTGTAGCGATAGTCATTGCACTGATCTTCGGTACTACGATCGTGGTCTGCGCAACGAAACGCGCCTTCACGACCGGCAAGCTTCTGGACATTGGTGCAAGCGAACGTGTTATCGATGGTACCGTCTATAAATCTGCGGAATTCACGGTGCAAGTTGCAGACATCATTTACACCGCACGTGGGGCACGGATATCTCCACAAGGTATCCGGCAAAAAAACACGTGAGGCTTCGGTCTCTAACCTTGCCTGGAAACACGGCAAGGATTGAACCGGGAAGCAAACTTTCGGCGGCGTTTCGCGCCGGAAAGAAGCCAGTGGCTATTCGCTTCCGCGCTTCGCACGTGCAATAAACACCCCGCAATCAACTGTATTGACTGTGCCCGGCCGGGCACAGTCGATCGCGACGGAAATTTTATCGACGTGGGGCCGGGCCACGGGCCAGTTGATCGCTGACATAACCAGCACAGCAAACGGACGGTCTTCAAGCCGCTGCTGCTTTTCCATATTCTTGTCGCCAGTGAGAAAGACGTTGAAGCCATCACGCTCGATCAGAGTGAGCAGCGCGCCGTTTTTAATGCCGCCCCATTGCATACTGACCACGGTGTGAATCTCATGCCAGGGTAGGGATCGCGCCAACTTCGCCGGCACGTCCTCATCGAACAGAACTTTCAAGGCTGCGCCTGAAATTGATGCGCGTCGCGATAGCTAAGGATGGCCTTGATGCTGTCGAGGCCAGCTTCCGGGTAGCAATCCAGAGTTTCGATAATCGCCGCGTCCGGGGACAATCCCTCATCGCGGAAAGCGTCATAGTTTCCCGTGATCGCTTCCACCGGCAGGCGGGTGTTTTTGAGCAGCGGTGCGCCGCTGACCTTGCCGGGGATGACTTCAACCAGGGGACACTCCGACCAGTCGAGAGTTGCTGTTGTCATGATCTGCGCTCCTTCTTTAGGGTACGTTATCGCCGTCACGCAACAGCCCCCGGCTCAATTCTCCGTAGGCGTCTTATTCACAGAATCGATAACAACCAGATCCACAACTTCCTTCCCCGGTTCGAGCTTCAGGCCAAGCTGTTCGTTGAAGCCTGCAAACAGAACGCTCATGATGTCGGACCGCGGACCGTCCTTGCCATCGCTCGCCGCGTTCATATACGGCAAGAGGTCGATCCTCAAATCGTAGCGCCCTTTCAGGCCGGTCCTGTCGATCACCATCCGGTCCAGCAGGTGTGAAATCTTGTCCCCGAGTTCATCGATGGAAACCCGATCCCCCAGGGCGCCGGTCTTATCCTCGCTGAAGTTCGACGGCCCTTCCGTAGTGGATTCGAGAAATTTCGATCCATCCTTCGTCCCGGTAGCGTGAAATTTCGGCCCGTTCTTCGCCACGGTTAGCGAATAGATCTGTTGTTCTTTTTGCTCATGGTGTACCTTCATGCCGAAGCGGTCGGCGAGCAGGGTCTGGACCATGAGGCGCAACCGATCGTCGTCGGCGTTGTGGTCTTCCGCCCGCGCAAGGATATCGAACCGCGCGTCGTTGATCCAGCCGGGCCCAATCAACTGAAGCGGTTTGATGCCATACGCCCATTCGATGCAGTTCCGCAGGGTGATGTTGTGGATGCTGAACACGCCGGGGTCGGTATGAAAGTTCGCACTGGTCAACCCCGGGTCGCTGACATGGATGGAAGCGACCTCAAAGGTCTGTTGCCCCCACGTCGTGGAACACACAAGTGCAAGCAAAATCGGTAACGAGCTTTTCATCGGCAGGACCTCAAACACTCACTACGCTGGCAGCACCGAAAGGTTCACGCTGTGCGGAACACGATCACAACTATTTTAAAAATATTTCGACCGTCCGCAAGCCACTGAATCAAAGCCTCTTCACTCGCAATTGGTTTCGTTCCGCACAAGTTTCCAGACCCCGATTTCTTGACACCATGTGCTAGTTTCCAATCAGGGAGCGGTCCTTCATCTGGCCGTTCCTGACAGTAATTTCCTGCGCAGGAAACGTCGAATTGAGGTGAAACTGGACTCTCGGGTACCTGTTAAGGGATGACGG
>Ga0182024_10020087_pt1 | contig 12235 bp, 10 predicted proteins | sample P32metaG_FD_120480 | JGI IMG/M metagenome (GOLD analysis project Ga0182024, IMG submission 120480) | Permafrost microbial communities from Stordalen Mire, Sweden - P3-2 metaG (Illumina Assembly) | ecosystem: Environmental > Terrestrial > Soil > Wetlands > Permafrost | place: Sweden: Stordalen...
GGCCGCGACCTGTTGCTTGATCAAAGGCACGTCGGCCAAGGTCTTGGGCTCGACCAAGAGGTAGGTAATCGTGAATCGTGTATTTGGTATGTACTGCAGCGCCCGGTTATAGGTCGTGTAGAGCGTAGGTATACCGAACAGTCCGCTGGAGGCGACGTGCGCGATGCCGACGATCACGCCGCGATGGTCATTGAGCTCGAACTCAGTACCAATCGCCGGGTTTTGGAGCTTGTAGAACTCGGAATCCTTGACCGCAATAAAACCATTCTCGCCATAGATATTTTCGATGTTGCCGCTGAGAAGAGCGGGTCTGCCGAAGAGGCTCGAATCGTCGAGGCCTATGACATTGGCAGCTTGGTATGTGCCGTCCCGCAATTTGAGCAGTGCAGAGCCCGAATAGAGCGGCACAGCATATTTCACGCCGGGTATGCTGCGAACCTCGTCCAGGACGTAGTCAGGGAGCGGGATGGAATTGGCGACCGTTTGAATCGCTGGATCCATCACCCATATCGAGGCGCCGATGTTAATGACGGTTGCGGAGGAGCGTGTGAGAATGCCGGCAAAGAGTGAGGTCATCTCGATCATTAAAAACACTGCAAAAGTAATCCCGACCAGAAGCGCCGCATATTTTGCACGGTCATTGACCAGTAGCTTGAAGGCGAGTGTGAAAATACCGCTCATGAGTGGTTTGCCGTGCGCATCGTCAGCCTAATCAGCGAGCGGGTCCTCCTGTGCCGCATATGATCTTTCTTCGGGGAGTCCTTAATAATCCGCACAACTAGCGCGCCGCTGCGGAAATCCCTTATTTACCAAAATGGTGCTCTTGGAAGTGCCCGCGAGGCGCCCCTAGCCGCCGAGAGGGCCGCTACAGCGGCCGGTAACGAAACGCCCTTCGTGGGATCGCGTGTATGCCGGTTTCAACGACTATTCGGATCGTTGAAGCGAACGGAGATAGCTTACGTGCCGCTGCACATTGCCGATGGCTTGCTGATGTGCGACCTGGTCATCTTCTTCCGCGTCGAAGAACTCATAACCCCAAACGGGCATGTGACGTACGCCGCTCGGGAGGAGATCTGATTGCCCATCGATGATCCGGTAAATCTCGTCTGCCGGGAACGTCCCACCGCGACGGGCCGCAATACGTGTGAGATCCGGAGCCGGAACGTTGATGAATGGTGAAGCGGGACCGTTGCCGCGCGCGTCGCTCCCATGACAGCCTGAACAGGATACCTGATAGAGTTGCTCGTCGGAGTCCATGCCGGCCGTTTTGCCGTTCCGGCCGACTTCACACGACAGTAACGCAAGCGTCGCAAACTTTCGGTTTCTCACAAACATCGCCCCAATATCAACGCAGTTGCATTTAGGTGTGTGCGATAGATGCTGAGCCGACGTGTGCGTCGGCGGAATGCGCGCGTCTGCCTAGAGAGCTGTGGAAAGTGCGTGGATCCGCGCCCACTGGGGCACGAAGGAGCTATTCGAGTCGCTTAAGTACTCCCGACTCCCATCAGCCCAATGGCGCATTGATCTACTGGTGAGGGGGATTTTGGATCCTACGGAAGCAACACGGCGGCACCCGTCAAACGCCCACTGCGCAAGTCCGACAACGCCATGTTCGCCTCCGTCAGGGGATAGCGCACCGTGGTCACGTGAATGTTCGTAGTCGCTGCGAAGGCAAGAAATTCCTCGGCGTCTCGACGGCAGAGATTCGCCACCGAGCGCACCGTGCGCTCACCCCACAAGAGGCTATATGGAAACGACGGAATGTCACTCATGTGAATTCCGCCGCAAACTACGGTGCCGCCCGGCTGCACCGCACGCAAGGCTGCCGGAACCAGCTGTCCAATCGGGGCAAAGATAATCGCAGCATCGAGCGGCTGCGGCGAGGCCTGATCTGACCCTCCCGCCCAGACAGCGCCCATTGAAAGCGCGAAAGCGCGGGCTTTGTCATCGCCCGGTCGCACGAAGGCGAACACCTCCTGACCACGCGACTTTGCGACTTGCACGACAATATGAGCCGCCGCACCAAAGCCATATAGGCCCAGCCGGGAAGCAGGACTGGCCGTCTTGAGCGCACGCCAGCCGATGACGCCCGCACACAGGAGCGGCGCCGCCTCCTCGTCCGAATAGCTGTCCGGAAGCGGGAATACGAAGCGCGCATCGGCGGTCGTTTCACTCGCGAAGCCGCCATCAATCTGATAACCGGTGAAGCGGGCCATGGCACATAAATTCTCCGATCCGCGTTGGCAGAATTTGCACGTACCGCAGGCCCAGCCGAGCCACGGTACGCCGACGCGCTCTCCGAGCTTCAGGTGCGTCACTCCTGCACCCAGCGCCGATACACGACCCACGATCTCGTGCCCCGGAATGATCGGCAATTTCGGATTCGGAAGCTCCCCATCAACGACATGAAGGTCCGTACGACAGACAGCGCAAGCGGAAACAGCGATTTGCACTTGTCCGGCGTTTGGCGGTAACGCCGGAACCTGACTCAGTTTGAGTGGTTGACCAAGTCCTTCAAGTCTCATCGCACGCATAACAGCGCACCCCCACCCTGCGCGCACTACGCGTGCAGCGCGGCAGAAAAGTACTGGATACCACGACGCGCACGCGGGACCCGGAGCGAAAAGTGCTTGGGCTTGACAACTAATAAGTCGCAACTTATCTGGTCCATCACCGTGTCTGAGGTGTTGCCAATGAACAGACGCTTCAGACCAGATCGAGAGATTGCGCCCATGACGACGATGGTGCTGCGGGTTTTGCGCGCCACTCTCAAAATGGCCTCGACAGAGTTCCCCTGAATGAGATGACGATGTGACACAGGTATCTTGGTTTTGACGAGCGCTTTGTCAAAAAGCTGTCGTGCCTCCAGATTAGCCGCCCGCAGCACACGCTTCGACAGTCTATTGTCCGAGCTCGCGCCGGACTTTAGCGTTAACGGCAAAGGCAGGTATGCGTGCATCACATGAAGCGAGCCATGCAGCGCCTGACTGAAAGATTTGCTCTCTTCGAGAATTTCCTGATCGAGAGCACTAGGCTTGGCAAAGGCATGGGTTGGATCAATTGCCGCGAGCACTATCGGTCGGCGGTAGCGCGCGGAGGTCTTGACTAGTAAGACTGGGGTAGGACTCAAGCGCAGAAGCTCCCAGTCTGTGTACCCTAGGAGGGCCGGCAGTCGATGCTCATTACGGCGCGGCGCAACGATTAAATTGGCGCCGCTCGAAATGGCGCGCCGCACAATAGCTTCGTACGGTGGATAATCGCAAACCGCTGTGGTTGAAACTTTCAGCCCGCGCACTCGCAGCGGCTCCGCCAGTCGCTCTAAACCGCTGAGCGCCGCCCGCCTGCTTAGAGATTTGACAGCTCTAAGTGAAAAACCGGGCGCCCCCAAGGCTTCCACTGGCACCGCGACGGAGATATCGTGAAAGAGTTCAAGTTCTGCGTCCCAAGCCGAGGCAATTTGCGCGGCCTTGTCGATGACTGGCAGCGTGCGTGCCCGAAAGTCCCTGATTGGTACGAGAATGCGCCGAATCGTCTTCATACTAGTCGATGTCCTCTGGAGGTGCTTTAGATAAACATTTCACATTGGTCAAGTTTGCGCTATTCGTAGCTCTACGGATAAGCGCTCGCTGCGCACAAGTACGTATACCAGCACTTGCTGCAGGGGCGGAATATTCGCGGCGCGATTCGACTAGGGAGTCGGCTGATGTTCGACATTGGCTACTGCTGATTGGCCGGGGCATTGCCGATGGTTCTAACCTCGGACTGTGGTAGTCAGGTTGGCCAATATTGGGCACCTACGCCGCATTGGGCGCTTGACTAGCACTGTGCGCTGCACCCTTTTCCGGTTTAATCTTAGAGGATGCTTGTGCCGCTTGATCCGGATGTGTCATCGTTGGAGACAGTACATGTTCCAAGATAGACCCCGACGCATAAGCCTGAATTCATGATTGAGCACCCAGATATGTCGGACGACTGGCGCCGCCGGCTCAGAGCGCAGATCACTTGGGCGCTGGCTGCAAAACTCCTCGCCCTGACATTGCTGTGGTTCTTTTTCTTTCGAGACGGGCATTTATGATCAACTTGGACGTCGTCACACTGTCGCGCGTGCAATTCGCGCTCACTGCCCTGTACCACTTTCTGTTCGTGCCGCTGACGCTCGGCCTGTCCATGATTCTGGTGATCATGGAATCCGTCTACGTCATGACGGGGCGAGAGATCTGGAAGCGCATCACAAGATTCTGGGGCCTTCTCTTCGGCATTAATTTTGCTATGGGAGTCGCCACCGGAATCACCATGGAGTTTCAGTTCGGCACGAACTGGGCCTATTACTCCCATTACGTCGGGGACATCTTCGGCGCGCCGCTTGCCATCGAAGGCCTCATGGCCTTCTTTCTGGAATCGACCTTCGTTGGCCTGTTTTTCTTCGGCTGGGGACGCCTGTCCAAGGTGGCGCACCTGATCGTGACGGGTTTGGTAGCCCTCGGATCGAGCTTTTCTGCGCTGTGGATCCTGGTCGCGAATGGCTGGATGCAGTACCCGGTCGGTGCCCACTTCAACTACCACACGATGCGCATGGAGCTGTCCTCCTTCAGTGCGGTCCTTTTCAACCCGGTCGCACAAGCGAAGTTTGTCCATACCGTGGCCGCAGGCTATGTGTTGGGCGCCATATTTGTTCTAGCGATCAGCGCCTGGTACCTGCTGCGCGGCCGCAATGTTGAAGTCGCCAAACGCTCTATGGCGGTGGCGGCAAGTTTCGGACTGGCCTGCTCGCTTTCGGTCGTGGTGCTCGGCGATGAATCCGGTTACGTCGCAAGCGAGAATCAGAAGATGAAGATTGCCGCGATTGAAGCGGCTTGGCACACTGAGGCGCCGCCGGCCGGGTTCACAGTGTTTGGTCTTCCGGATGTCGCCAACCGCACGACATATGCGGAAGTCAAGATTCCCTGGCTCCTCGGCCTCATTGCCACCCGTTCGGTCGACCGCTCGGTGCCAGGCATTTTGGACTTGGTCGCGCTCGCGCGCACGCGAATCGCAAGCGGAATGGAAGCCTACGCGGCGTTGGAGCGCTTACGGTCGGCAACCGCCGATGCGCCCGACGCCGATGCCCAACGGCGCTTCGCCGCGCACGAGGCCGATTTGGGCTACGGCCTCTTGCTGCTGCGTTACACGGATAATCCGGCACAGGCGACTGCGCAACAGATCGACGCCGCGGCGTGGTCCACTGTTCCGAATGTCCCGGTGCTCTTCTGGAGCTTCCGCATCATGGTGGGCCTCGGCATCTTCTTCATCCTGCTGTTCTCGACAGCCTTTTATTTATCGACGCGTAATCGGCTCGAGCAGCATCCGTGGTTCCTCAAGCTTGCGTTCTTGAGCCTACCGTTGCCGTGGGTCGCAGCAGAGCTCGGTTGGATCGTCGCTGAATATGGGCGCCAACCCTGGGCGATCGATGGCGTGCTGCCCACGTTTCTGGGCGTATCGCGTACCGCAGTGGGAAATGTCTGGCTCTCGCTCCTGGGCTTTGTCGTCTTCTACACCACTCTGGCTGTTATCGACATTTTTCCGATGGCGCGCATGATTCGGCGCGGACCCGATGGCTTAGGGTATTGGCCGATAAGAGCCGCAGTATCGCCGGCCTAAGGGCCGACTCCATTTAGGGAGGGGGACGATGTTCGACTACGAGACGCTGCGAGTAATTTGGTGGTTGCTACTCGGGATATTGCTGATCGGCTTTGCGATTACCGATGGTTTTGATCTCGGAGTCGGCGCCACGTTTCGATTTCTCGGGCGCACCGATGCTGAGCGCCGCGTTCTGCTCGAATCCGTCGAGCCCGTTTGGGAAGGCAATCAGGTCTGGTTCATATTGGGCGGCGGCGCCGCGTTTGCCGCGTGGCCGCTGCTGTACGCAGCGTCCTTCTCCGGTCTGTATCTGGCGATGTTCGTCCTGCTGGTGGCTCTTATCTTGCGGCCCGTCGGCTTTGGTTTTCGTAATCACCTGACTGACCCGCGCTGGCGCAATGCGTGGGACGGCGCCTTGATGCTGGGCGGGGCCGTGCCTGCGCTCCTCTTCGGCGTAGCGTTCGGGAACCTCTTCCTCGGCCTGCCATTTCACTTCGACGCGCTGCAGCGACCGGTCTATTCCGGAGGGTTTTTCAGTCTGTTGCATCCCTTCGCGCTGCTCGCCGGTGTCATCAGTCTTTCAATGCTCATCCTGCACGGTGCGACCTACGCGGCTTTGAAGGTCGGGGAGCCGATGGCCGCACGCGCCGGTGCGCTCGGTCGTGTTGCGTCGGCCATATTTTTGTTGGCGTTCGTTGGCGCAGGATTTTGGGTGGGATCTACCATGGACGGGTACCGAATTGTCGGTAGCATCGACCACGCAGGACCTTCGAACCCAGTGCATAAGGTCGTTGAGATTGCTTCGGGTGCCTGGCTCAATAACTTCCACGTGTGGCCATGGATGTGGGCGGCGCCGCTCGGCGCGATACTCGCGGCGGCATGTGCGCACGCGCTGCTCCATCTTCGCCGCGCCGGCGCTGCGTTTCTGGCCAGTGCCGTGGTTCAGGCGGGGACGATTCTGACCGCGGGCTTTGCACTATTCCCATTTCTCATGCCCTCCTCGACCCATCCGAATCATAGTTTGACGGTCTGGGACGCCTCGAGCAGCGCCAAGACCTTGTTTATCATGCTCTGCGCGGTAGTTGTATTTCTTCCCATCGTGCTGGTTTACACGGTGTGGGTGTTTCGCGTTCTTAAGGGGCGCGTCACGCTCGACGCGCTTCATGAGCATGAAGGCTCATACTGATTTTGGAGGATTTGTCCGATGTGGTACTTCAGCTGGATTCTCGGCGTCGGACTCGCTTTGACGTTCGGCGTGCTCAACGCCATCTGGTATGAGGTGATGAACCAACGGCGCACCGAGCGAGCGAGTGAAGTGTCGAAATCCACGCTGCCTGAACTCGAGCATGGCTTTGATTCGGAACTATAAGCGACAGGCTGCCACACGAGTCTGTGTGGGCCCATTCTGCATTCTTCGCGGATTAGGGTTACCCCAACTGCTCGCGATCTACTGATCGAGATGGCATCACCATAAGTCGGGTCCTTACCTTGGCCTGACTACGCTGAGCTGCAGTCGAATAGGGATTCATTCGTATACTCCAATCATGCGCACCGTGAAAGCATGCAGTTTGTAGCGGATACCCATGGGAGCAGCCGTGGAACATCGGTCGGGCGAGCGCGTTCAGGTGGAAATTCCGGTTCGGCTCTCTGTGCCGCCGTACGCAGCCGACGTCGGGACGATCTCGAACTTAAGTATGAGCGGTGTGTGGATCAGAACGAATCTGAAGCCGCCAGTACTCGCCAGGGCCCATATCTCCTTCGATTCGGCGCAGTGGTTTGGGCACGTGGCCGCAACCGTTCCGGCTTACGTCATGCGTCAGGACTCGCATGGCGTGGGTCTCGAATGGTGCGAATTGGCGCCTCCGAAGGTGAACGAACTCTTATTTGCTGCCAGGGGCCGAGTCACCTTTAATACACCGAGCGCCTGTAAGAGCCGCGCGAGCGAAGAATCTGCCCATTCCGACGGTCGTCATGGTTGTGACGCACCCTTAGTTTTAAACGCCCGAAGCCTCTTCGGTGATTACACCCCTGCAGCGGCCTCAATTTCAGCGCGACCCGCCTTGCTTGGGCCAATTTTATGATCCGGCCGTTGAGCCCTTCATCTGAGGTAGAGCTAAAGTTTCAAATCGCGCCAGACGAAGTCGCGACCATTACTGCTAACCCGATCTTTGCGCACAAAGCAATAACAGTTCAGCTCCAATCGGTTTACTACGACACTCCAGACTGGACCCTGCGTAGGGGCGGCGTCAGCCTGCGTGTGCGCCTCAAGGATGGAGTATTCATTCAGACAGTAAAACGTCAGGGCACTTTAGGCCTATTCGATCGCGACGAATGGGAGAGCGAGATCGGAGGCGAAATGCCTGATCATTCGGCGTGGGCGGGAACGCCTATCGACAGCATCTTGAGCGCACAGCGTGTACATTCGTTGAGGCCTATATTCACCACCAACGTACGGCGCACGGCGCGCCTTGTCCGCGAGAGGGCGAGTCTCGTGGAAGTCAGCCTTGACCAGGGTGAATTAGTCGCCGGCGACCTGCGCGAGCCTATTGAGGAAGTCGAGTTGGAGCTGAAGCGTGGGAATGTAGCATGTCTTTTCGGCCTCGCGCGTCGCTTGGCCTTGGACGCTGTCTCGAGGCTGTCATTTGAGAGCAAGGCTGAACGCGGATATCGATTGATCGGCCATGACGCACTGACGCCCCGCAAGGCGCAACCTACGCAGATCCCAAGGCAGATGACGGCTGTCCAAGCATTCTCTCAAGTAGCTCGCAGCTGCATCGCGCAGGTGTCCGCTAATGCGCAGCTGCTGCGTCAGGTCAAAGATCCTGAAGTGCTTCACCAGCTTCGTATAGGACTTCGGCGATTGCGCGCGGCTTATGCAACGTTTAAGCCAATTCTTCCCCGCGAGGACCTGTATCGATTGAAGAACGAATCCAATTGGCTCAGCGGCGAACTCGACCCCGCCCGGGATCTCGATGTCTTTATAGAAAATATGCTCCCAATAGCGAAGGAAGCGGTGAGCGACGACCCCATGCTGGCGGGATTCGGCGAACGGCTGCTGCAGGCCCGGGCCAGCGCCTACAACCGGGCTCTCGCAGCAGTCGACTCGAAGCGCTTCGCCAATTTTCTATTGAACTGCGCCGAATGGGAAACAACCGCCCTGTCCGGGCAAGACCACGACCGGCCGGTGGCAAGCTTGCGCGATGGCGACGCTTCTGCACTTGCAATTAAAGCCCTTAATCGTCTCTATCGTCAGCTGCGCAAAAGCAGCAAGCACCTGAAGACCCTCGATCCCATGAGCAGGCACAGGGCTCGAATCAAAGCCAAGAAGCTACGGTATGCCGCAGAGTTTTTCTCAAGCACTTTTGGCAAAAGTAGGCAAAAGCGGCGTCAACGGTTCATCGCGTCACTGAGTGCATTGCAGAACGCTTTGGGCGACCTGAATGACGTGGCGACGGCCCGCAGAACCGCTCTCGCGGTGGCCGGGCACAGTGCCCCGCTGGGCTTCCACGCCGGCCGATTGATCAGTTGCCGGGACCGAGGCGAGCCACGGCTTTTGGCGAAAGCTGTTCACGTCCACAATCGGTGGCGGCACACAAAGCCGTTCTGGCTTTAGGACCGACATGCGAGTTTTGCCTCAGATTCGGGTCACGGTCAATTAGCCTCGAAAAAGACTGCTTGGAACGCCCGCACAGTGACGAGTGCACGGCGCTTGCAATAAGCATTTTCCCGGATAGCGCAGACTGCCCGTTTCTCTAACATTTGGTCATCGTTAACAGAACCGGAGAAGCTATTATGAAGACCGATGCACAACTACAGCTGGACGTCATCGCCGAACTCAAGTGGGAACCTTCCGTCAATGCCGCGCAGATCGGCGTGGAGGTCAAAGATGGAATTGTGACCTTAGCTGGCCACGTGAGTAGCTACGCAGAAAAGTACGACGCCGAGCGTGCAGCGCAACGCGTTGCCGGCGTTAAAGCCCTGGCAATTGAGATGGACGTTACGCTGCCCGGATCTAGCAAGCGCAACGACACTGACATCGCGCGATCGGCAGAAAACACCATAGAATGGTTGACGTATTTGCCAAATGACTCCGTAAAGCTCAAGGTTGAAGGTGGCTGGATCACCCTATCCGGTGAGGTACACTGGGATTATCAAAGGGAGGCCGCGTTCAGTGCAGTTCGCTACCTCATGGGTGTGACGGGTGTCAGCAATCAGATCGTCGTCAAGCCCAAAGTGTCCTTGAGCGCAGTCAAGTCAGACATTGAGGCGGCGTTGAAGCGGCGTGCCAAGTCTGACGCGCAGAGTATTTCGGTCAAAGTCCAAGGAACCGACGTAACGTTGAGCGGCACCGTTCACAGTTGGTCAGAGCGCGACTTGGCGAGTAATGCTGCTTGGGGTGCCCCAGGCGTGCGCAAAGTAGTCGATAACATGACTGTCGTCTACTGACTTCCGATGGAGGGCCCGATTGGCTCGGGCCCTCTTTTTTTTGGGATGAAGGCGCGGTTTTTAGCTGGCTTCGGTCCGCCGGACGTCGCTGGATGCGTGCATCTAGATTTGCGCATACGACGGATGGGTGCTTAAGTATTTCGTGACTGAAGCCAAAGAGCCGATGCCTGTAAACGAGTCCAACAGCTCGGGCCGAGGTGCGGTCGGTGGCGCTGCACTATCAGGGTCTCCGCTCGCGGGGCCGCCGGTTCGTCTGAGAGAACCGCTGATTCCCGCTAAGGCTAAGAGCCAGAAAATCCGCGTTTCCACCGAAGTCCTCGACGCCGCCCGAAAGGACGTCGAAGCACTGCTCCGGGATCTGCGTTCGTCGCTTGCTGGCTTGACCGAAGCGCAGGCCGAAGAACGGCTGAACGCGACCGGCCCGAATGAGATCGCACAAGAGCGCAAACAGGGTTGGCCCGTCCGAGTTCTGAAGATCATTCGCAACCCGCTCGTGATCCTGCTGTCGACCTTGTCAGCTATATCCTTTTTCACAGGCGACGCGCGTGCCGGCTCGGTGATGGCGATGATGGTAGCGCTGAGCGTAGGACTGCGGTTCATTCAAGAAGCGCGGGCAAACGCCGCCGCAGAGAGGCTCAAGGCCATGATTCACGTGACCGCGACGGTTGTGCGAAACGGCGCGGCGCGGGAGATACCACTTCGGAACTTGGCGCCTGGAGACATCGTTACGCTCGCCGCCGGAGACATGATTCCGGGCGACGTGCGGCTACTGTCATTGAAAGACCTCTTTGTGAGCCAGGGCAGCCTCACCGGTGAGTCACTCCCGGTCGAAAAGTTCTCTCAGCCCGAAACGGACTGCGCAAGCTCACCCACCGAACTTAAGAACATATGCTTCATGGGAACGAGCGTCGAGAGCAGTACGGCGATGGCTGCCGTGATCACGACGGGGGCACACACGTACTTTGGCAGTATGGCTCGCTCGATCACCGAGGAGCGGCCGCCGACGAGCTTCGACCAGGGCCTCAACCGTTTTACCTGGCTCATGATGCAATTTATGGCTGTCATGGTGCCGTTGGTTTTCTTCATCAACGGCTTCACGAAGCACGATTGGAAGGGGGCCTTCTTTTTCGCGCTGGCAGTGGCCGTCGGTCTGACTCCCGAGATGCTGCCGATGATTGTCTCCGTGTGCCTCTCCAAAGGCGCGCTTGCCATGAGCCGCAAGAAAGTGATCGTCAAACGGCTCAACTCAATCCAGAACTTCGGGGCCATGGACGTACTGTGCACGGACAAGACGGGTACGCTCACTGAAGATCGCGTCGTCCTCATGCGACACTGTAACGTCGCGGGGCGCGAATCCGATGACGTGCTCCTCCATGGATACCTGATCAGCTATTTTCAGACGGGCCTTAAAAACCTGCTCGACCGGGCGATTCTGGACAGTGTCGACTTTCACGCAAACGCGGTTCTCGAGAAGTATAAAAAACTGGATGAGCTCCCGTTCGACTTCACCCGCCGCATGATGTCGGTGCTGGTGCAGAATCCCGAAGGCCAGGCCATCCTCCTCACCAAAGGGGCTCCGGAAGAGGTTTTCCTACGCTGCTCGCAGTTTGAACTCGCCGGCAAGTTGTCCGCGATGGACCCAGAGCGAATGGTTGAATTGAAGCGAGAGTATGACAGCTTAAGCGACGACGGCTTCCGCGTTCTGGCGGTCGCTACCAAAGAGCTGCTGGGAAGGCAAATATGCGCCAAGGATGACGAACGAGATCTCGTACTCAGAGGGTACGTCGCATTCCTAGACCCGCCCAAGGTCACTGCGGCCCGCGCCCTTGCGGCCCTGCAAAAGCACGGGGTCACCGTTAAAATCCTTACAGGGGACAACCACCTGGTCAGCCGCAAGGTATGCAAGGACGTTGGCCTCTTGGCCGACCCAATGATTCTCGGCGGGGACGTCGAAAAGCTCTCCGACGCGGAGCTCGCCGAGGCGGCAGAAAAGGCCACGCTATTCGCCCGCCTGTCTCCCGCGCACAAAGAACGTGTCATCCGCATCCTTCGCGCCAAAGGGCACGTCGTGGGATTCATCGGCGATGGAATCAATGACGCACCCGCCTTGCGGGCTGCTGACGTCGGCATCTCGGTGGATACCGCCGCCGACATTGCCAAGGAATCGGCGGAC
>Ga0182024_10020088_pt1 | contig 12235 bp, 8 predicted proteins | sample P32metaG_FD_120480 | JGI IMG/M metagenome (GOLD analysis project Ga0182024, IMG submission 120480) | Permafrost microbial communities from Stordalen Mire, Sweden - P3-2 metaG (Illumina Assembly) | ecosystem: Environmental > Terrestrial > Soil > Wetlands > Permafrost | place: Sweden: Stordalen...
CCTTCCCAACCTCTTCAGGATCGAACTCGCAGATGCTGAGTTGCTCATCGCGCTCTGCAGGTGTCGGATTATGTATTGGCTTGCTCATACTTTGCCGTTCTCTAGTCCCGGAAGTGCAGCATCGCCCCACCAGTAGGGATCGCAGAGTTCGAGTCCGGCAATCTCCGTTCTCGACTTAAACCTATCGTCGTACCGAAGTAGGACATCGGCCTTGTGCCTAATTGCGGTAGCGAGATGGATTGAGTCTCCGGGCTTCAGGCCGTGCTCACGTGCAAGCTTGCGCGCTTCGAGCGCAAGGGTCAAATCAAGTTCCACCATGAGCAGACGCTCTGACATGAGTACCTTGTCGATTGCTGCTTCAGTTTCGCGAGAGATCGGTGCTTCTTCACCTTTGATCTTGATGACCTCAGTCACCAAGAACGTCGATGCAATCACGATGATCTGTTGCTTCTCGGCGGCATCAAGGATTTGCCTCACTGTTTCGGCGCGGTCCTCTTCGCCATTGATGGCGGCGATGTATACCGAACTGTCCAAATACACGCGCAGGTACTTGGCGGGGGGCACTAACTGATGCGCTCGAAGTAGTCAGGGAGCGATAAGCCGCCTGTGAATTGCGGATCGACTCCGATGAGATTGGTGAGAGGAGTTGACGGGTCAAGGACCTGAAGTTCCCCGTCTTCGATTCGTAGGGGCTGGCCCGTGATGTTCCGCACGACCGTTCCGCTTACGACCACGCGCTTCGTGAGCGCGTCCTTAATTACGTCAATCTGATCGACGGAGAACTGACACGACACGGGGCGTCGCGATACAGGATCGAGAATCTGGAACTTCTTAGTATCTTTACGTGTGGAGATAGTGTCAAGTGTCCCAGTAATCGATCCGTAAGAACGTCGTCGAGGCTGTTGAAGACGACGTATGTTTTCTCGCACGTTGTTCGTAGCGCGCGCAGATACAATCGGCGCTCCCGTGCGCTCAATGCTCGCCTCTAGAAATTCAATGCCAGGAGTACCGAGCATACGGACCATTGAAGTCAGTTTGGCGAGGGACGTGGCAGAGAAATACTCAGGTAGCGCGCGACCCTCCTCGGCAGATTTCAATCCATTCACGAACTCGGTGCCGACCACCAAAGATTCATCGCTGATGTCTTCGGGAGTGAGGACAGCCACGGCGCTCCCGATCTTGAGATCGGTGAGATACCACGTCACGACGCGTTGGCTGCGGGAGTGCTGAAGGTCAGTCAAGATGCTGACCGTCTCCGTGAGGACAGAAGCGAACGCAGCCACAGGGACGCGATTGGGAGGAGCCTCAATTCTGAGGGTCAAATTCGTCAAGGACGATACCCCCTTCAGGATGAGTGGCGGCCCGTCAACCACCTTCGCTCAACTCTACTCATCAACTCAGGCACTCTATCGGCATCCTTGATACGGTGCGTCGATTCAGTTGTCAGCGTGACCCTTAACCACTGCAGACTAAGACGCCGTCCCACGCATCTCTCTACCGTGGGTGCGCGTTGGGCGAGGTAGTGTCTCGTCATTGTGCGAGACCACTTGATCAATGGTCTTCTTGATGGACTTGATCTTCCAGACGCGCCGAGTCAGGTAACTATTCTTACCGGTGCCGGCGTTTCGGTCGAGGTTCCACGTCGCTCCCCTCAGGTGACCAACTGATCGTCAGAATCTTCAGCGAGTTGTTTCAGCGCGAAGCCTTGTCGAAGATTCTTGATGTGCACCAACTTGTCGGTTGGACGTCCGTTGTAGAGGGAGTCGAAACGCCGCGCCCTCCGCGATTGGAAACTGTTTTGGGAATTGCTAAGGATTCTCTGGGCGTGCGGGCGTTGGGGGTACTCGATGACATGATCGATGCTCCGCCAAATCGGTTGCACCGGTTCCTTCACTCGCATTTAGTTGCCGGTGGTCATCAAGTCACCGCGAACTTCGACACTTGTGTTGAAAGGGCCAACGGTGGTCGAGTCGATGATATTGATGACCGCATCTACCACTTCCATCTCAGAATCAGCCGGGACGGGATTCCTGACGATCTTGGCGTCACTCTTGATCGGATCGAGCACGGATTTGAAGCAAAGGACAAGGAGCACTTCGTCGCCGCATTGACGGTGTCGAAGTGCATACTGGTTATTGGCTATAGCGGCTCGGATTTTTTCGACGTCGATGCTGCCATCAACGAACTTCCAGTTGACTCTCTATCGGGCTGCAAGTGGATTTGGGTCAATCACGACGAACGCGAACTCGAAATCCCAATCGAGTTGCCTGACGAAGCTCCTCGTCTCACGAGGACGCTGAAGGAGAAGGGGGCAGACGTGACTTACGTGCTTGGTCGTACTGACATAGTTCTCAGTGCTTTGGCCACACGGTGGAAGTTTGATGCTCTGCCGAAGGCGGAACCGAGAGTGGTCAAGTTGATCACCCTCGGTGTCGGTGAAGCTGACCGCGAGCGCGCAACCTTTGAACTGTACCGGCGGCTTGGACTATTTGCGGAGCTTCGAAGCATGATGGTGTCCTCGAAACTCTCTGCGGTGCCCGCAAGCGATCGATGGCGAGCCGAAATGGAATTGTTATGGGCCGAGGGCAAGTACAAGCAGGCGTGGTCTCGTTGGAGGCGAGAGGGGAGGCAGATGGTATGTGAGCCCGAGCGACTTGAGCGGCTCGGGGCGTGTTTGTGGGTCCAGGGTCGTCTAGTCCCCGCATATTGCTGGTTGTCCTGGCAGCTGGGTCGCGAGAGGGTTCACTCCCTGCCATCGTCATAGTTGAGCAACCTGACTGGACATGTTCGTTAACCGGGACTCGGCGAGGTGTTCGGGCCCGCGGGCACAGAATACCTTGAGCCAGCTTCGAACTGTGGCGCGGGGAAATCGACGGCTTCGACTCGTTCCAACGATTACTCCATTCATAGTGCCTTCGTCATTGACTCTACCGAGGTGCTTTCGCTGGGTCTTTCAGAATCACATCGCGCAGCGGCGCCGACTCATTCACGCTGCGTGATTGGGTGGTGCATCAGTGATTGGGGCAGAGTGACGTCATCGATAATTACACTTTGCGTGCGGCGAAGTAGATGTAAAAGGTCAGAATCAAGGGTAGAGACCTGGTCGGTCTCCGCACGTGCCAGCGCGCCTTCGCTTACGTGCGACAGAATCAAGAAGTGATAGGCGACGGAACCAACGATCAACCACCGCTGGTTCGTTCGGCGGACATTGCCACGCCGCTCTCGGCCATGATCAAATCGTCCATTGAATTCGGTTACGAACATCGAAGTCGGTTCGGAGACGTGCCGACATCGGGCTCTCGCGCGCACAAGGAATGGGTGAAGGACGCGCGCGAGTCCATGACGCATCGGCAACGCGACCTGGAGGCGGCGCACGAGACTGCAGCGGGGATCTACATCCTGTCCGCCGCGTACTTCCTAATGGCTTTGGCGAGACTCCTTAACGCAGAAATGGAACTCTTCGCCTACCAGGTCGTCGCGCGCTCCGTGGTCGAGTGCGCAGCTAAGGCGTGGTGGCTGGGTGACTCCGAAGCCACCGCCGACGAGCGGCTCGGTCGATTCTACGTAGACAGACTCAACAACATCGAAGAAATGGTGAGAGCCGAGCGCTTGTCCAAGACTGACTTGGACCTACGACGTAAGCAACTTGTCGAGCGAGCGCGCCGAAGTGGCATTGAACCAAAGTTGTCGAAGAAGAGCGACCTCATCGGCTTCGGAAGTGTCGGGAGAATCGGGTCCACCGCGCTCGCGGGACTATGTCTCAACGCTTCCGGGTACGAAGACGGTGAGCTTTGGTACCGTCGCGTCTCCGCAGTAGTCCACGCCACCCCCTACGGCCTGCTCGACTACTTCCAAATGACAGACATACCCGAATCGGAGCTCAAGGAACTCCACCCTTCTCTTTCGATTGACGAAGTTAGACGGGCTGCCGTTGTTTCAACGCAGGCGTACTTAGGTGCCATCGAGTGCGACTGTCGTTACATGGGTTGGGAAAGCGAACGCATCGCTGAGTACCGCCAAACACTTTTAGACCAGATGACCTCGCTATCGTTCGAATGATGTCTGGAACCGCGGCGCTGGCCGAGGGAGCATCAAGCGTGGTCGCGTAGTGTTGAAGTTCAGCTGGAGTCATCATCGCGGGTTTACTCGCGCAGCGATTCGTCATGGTATAGCAAAACACCGCAACCGGCGGCACTACTCAAGGTCCGCCTGACAGAGCCAAGTCGGTCAAATCATCGAGTCCTCGCTTGGCGAAAGCGGCTCGCGCCGTATCGCCGCGATGTACTCATCGACGACCTCGTCTGCCATAGCAAAGGCCATTTCCATCCCGGAAGGATCGACTAACGCGCGCGAGTCGAAGTCCGGAATCCGATGCCATAAGTGCAGCGGGTTCAGGCACCGGTCCAGCGCGTAGCGGTCCAGCGCGGTCCAGTCTCCGTGCGCGTCTCCGCTGGCTGGGGCGAACACAAAGTTGTAGTCGTTCACCAGTCCCACGTCGACCGCCATCTGGCGAGCGGACACTCCTGAGAATGTGGCGCCGATGTTGATCTCCTGGAACTCCTCCCAAAGATCCTCGTTCACTTCTCGATTGAGACGCTCGAGATACTCGTCAAGGTGTTCGGGTACTTCTTCGAGCGAGTCGAGATACTCCTCAGTGTGTAACTTCAACAGCTTGAGTTTTCCCCTGCCGTAGTTCTTGAACCGTGTGTACAGCGCGTCGTCGTCTTTGTAAGCAAGCCAGCGCAACAGAATCTTCGCCTCAATCATCGAGCGAAGGAGTCCCGCGCCGTACTCGGTGGACCACAGGAGCGGTGCGTTCACTGCACCGTCAACCAACCGAACAACGCGGGACGCGACGCCGGTAAGAACCTCGTAGCGGTCGGGTGCGTACAGGTCAGGGTCAATGTGAAGAGCCACGTCCTCGAACCTTGACCGAAGCGCAGCGGCCGTCTCTCGGAACGCATCGAGAACTGCAGCGACTTGAACTCGATCTGGTCGACTTCCCTCGGAGACCGATGGCTCAGTCGGCTTGGTGCACTCGTAGAGACTCCAATTGGATCGCCAAAAGCGTCGGCACCAGTCAAGCCTGACCTCTTCTTGAGTGTCCGCCCCAACGTTTTCTACCATCGCAAGAAAGGCTGCGCGAAATGCAGGTTCTGCATGTCGTCGCTCCTCTTCAGTGATGTCATTGGGGTACCGCACCAAGTAGTCGCCGAGCTTTAAGCCCGGTGCAATGTGCAAATGGCCATCTTTTGCCATCCCTCGCAAGAACATGTATTTGACGCGAGTCGGAACAAGATTTTGACCGTGGTGGCTCGTGGTCACGATGTTCGCAAGGTACTTCTCGGCTTCCGCGGGATCGATGATGAGTCCGTCCCGCAGCCACGGTTCGATTAGCCAGGAGCCTGGCGCACCTGGGTACATGCCAAGTGCGTGGGCGAAGCCTTCGGGAAAAGCGCGATGGTAGATCCCTTGTGCTTCAAGTACGTCGAGTACGTGCGAACGCACCGTCACCGGAAATTCCTCAAACTGGGTGAGGCACCCGTACGAGTGAACTGTCACGCCCTGCTCGGACAGTACATCGTCGATTGCATCGAGCGTGTTTCTAATGGCGTACATACCCTTGAGAGGATCTTCACTGATGTGCGCGCACATCCAGATGAAGTCGGGGAGCAGATTCTTCGCCCAGTTGAGAAACTTGTTTCCCTCCATCGCAAGCAACGGTGGCACGACGCGGGCACCCGTTTTCTTGTGCGCGCTCAACGGAGAGGTGTACCTCTCACCTTTTCGCTTTGGCTTACGACTCTTGGCCACGCGACTACTTCGAACGGAGTTTTTGGAGCGTGGCGACTGTTTTGTGGTCGCGCGTCAGTGTCCAGTAGGTCCAACCGTCGGCATCGTCAGAACCACTAGCCGCGATGGCGGCGAGATCGGGGCTCTCGTAACGAACGCCCTCAACGAGCAGGCCGTAGTCCTCGCTTACCGTCGCGACGACGGGGTCGATCGCGTCGGAGTTCGTAAGCGTGTCACCCGGAGTGAGTACGGCCTTCTCGATGAGTTCGGCGAACCTCTCGTCGCGGCGGATGTTCCAGCCGCCGCGCGTCTCGACTTCTGGCAACCGTGTATAGGACAGGCTCGGGTCCTCGAATTGACGGAACTTCCACACGGCGTCGTTCATTTTTGACGCGTTGAACGCCCCGGCGTTGACGAGCCGTTCGAAGTCTTTGAGTGAAAGAGTTGTGACCTTCTCAAATAGTTCAGGCTCAACCTGTCGGATGATGTCGAAAACCGTCTTCTCGCGATCGTCAGTGAGATACATAAAGGCTGGAATACGAGTAAGAAATCGCTGGATTTTCTTCTTGATGCCGTCGCGCTTCTTCTTGGCCTCGTCCTCGGACTTCTTCTCTCCTGGAGTTAGCTTTTCCTTCGCAAGTTTCTTAGGGCGCAACTCCTTGTTGGATGAGATGAGCGCACTGAGATCGTCCGAGATGTTGCGGAACATCTCTATTTGTTCAAGGCTCTCGACCAACTTGTCGTCTGCAAGGATGGCCTCCATCGCTTTGAGGTCCAATGTGATGAGTTCCGGCGAATTCCAGCGCCGAGCCAGCATGGACGAACTGATGCCTTTCGTGAGGTAGTCGATGACGTCACCGGCGCTCACCCTGCTCATCATCGAACCGTCAAAGGCGAGAACCGGTAAGAACTCCATGAACTCGGATAGCGCCGCCTCCTCATCCATTCCTGCGGCGGTGGTGGGCCGCAACTTGGTTGCGTACTCGACGATCAATCGAAGAGCACGGTTGGGTGAGAAGTCCAGCACGTAGCACTGCTCTTTGACGACGACCTCATCGACTCCGCCCGCGGAGGTGTTGACTTCCTTGTATGCCCACGGACTCTGAACTCGAAACGCGGCTTGGAAGTAGGTCTCAGGAGACTTCAACTCGCGCAGCATGAGGATGCCCGCCCACGCCGGCACGGTGACGCCGGTCATGAGTTTGCCGCAGGACAGCGTGATGCTCTTCGCGTCCTGGGGGACGTTAGTGATGGCGTCCTCGACGGGAATGAGAGCCTCTTGGCCCATGCCGACTTCGTTGCCAGCAGCCACGACGACGTGGTAGTCGTGGAAGAACTTGTTGTGCGAACGTCGCAGCAAATCACGCATCGCCACGCACGCATCAACGCCCGGCAGGTACCAGACCGTGTGTTGTAGCGCCGTCAGCAGGTTCACGTCGGCGAACGGCATGGGCGGTGCGTTGTTGGCAGAGACCGCAGCCCAAAGGTCCGAGAGATCCTGGCCACGCAACAGATCCAGCCACTTCTGCACTTCGTTCTCGTGAACGAACACCGGCTTGTGGTCGTCGTTCCTATTTGTACGGAAGAACTCGGTGAGCGAGAACTCCGAAAGATTGTTAAGGGCGACCTCCTTCAGTGTCTCGGGCATTTCGTATGCCAGAAGATTCATTCGTGGCAGTGAGGCGTAGGGATTGGCCCCTCTCGTCCACACCTTCTTCGCACGCTGCTCGTCTGAGTACGTCCAGTTGTAGACCTGGTCCTCGAGGAACTCACCCTCAGTTAGAGCACGAAACGGAGTGCCTGAGAGATACAGGTAATGGTTCACCTTCAGCGACTTGGCCAGCACCTCTTCGATGCCCTCGACGAATCCTTCATCGAGGTCAGGGGTTTCCGCTGCCCTGGCTTCGGTTTTGTCGCCTTCGGTCTTCTCTCCAGTGATGTCGTCGATCTCGCCGACGTAGATTGAACGTGCCGCGTCACGCCATGCGCCGAAGTGGTATTCGTCAACCACGACGGCGTCCCATGCGACCTTGTACAGATCACGGTTTTTCACCTTGGTCTCGCCATCCTCATCTTTTCCCAGCACGTCCTGGAACGAGGCGAACCAAATGAGTGGACTCGGGTCCTTGAAGTCGGCCACTTCGTCGTCCTTGGCATGGAAACGCCAGCCGGCGAAGTCTCGATGCGCTAAGTCTTCGCGCCACGCCTGCTCAACCGCAGGCTTGTAGGTCAGGACCAGGACCCGATTCCAACCCATTTCTTTGGCGAGCTGGTAGGTGGTGAACGTCTTGCCGAAACGCATTTTGGCGTTCCATAGGTAGTCGGGGGCCTTGCCCTTCGCCCCCTTGGCATGAAGGCGAAAGTACGCCGCTGTCTCTACTACCGCGCGGACCTGCTCGGGGCGCATCTTGAAGTTCGCTGAAGGACGAGCAGACGGTAGGTCCTTTCCTTCACGCACCGCCTGGATGGCCGCGGCGACTTCATCCTTCGTGCACTCAAACCACTCGCCAGCAATGTTGTGGTAGCCAGCTCTCTTCAATGCAGCGTGAACTTCGTGGTCGCGAAATGCGCGACCGTCTTCCGTGATTGCAGACTCAACCAGAAGTATGTCGGGCAACGTCTCAACGGGCATCTTGATAGCTGCTAGTTGTTCGCGTATCCTGACGCGCACGTCGCGTTGGGTGTCCCCGACTTTGATGAGGCCAGCACCCCCACGCTTGCCCTTCCAAGGTGTCGTGGCGAATTGCTCGATGGAGTAGGCGTAGATCTTCGGATGCCGAACACCCCCAACGAGTGAGACGCTCATGCGGTCATCTCTCGAATCATGCTGGCGATGTAGTCCTGCTCGTCTGGAGTGATGTCGTATTTCTTATAGAGCTCGACGTCGGTCCACTCGCGATCCCAGTCCTGAACGGGCAACCACGAGTATGTTCCGAACGTCGTGTGCTGGCTGATCTTTCGAAGCGAAATAAGGAACCGCGCAAAGCGGGTCCTGAGGTACGAGGTCATGCTCTCGCACTCGGACTTCCCAGCGAATGGGCCGATGAACAAGTAAGTCAAAGTACACACTGAACGAGGTTCCGAGATGATTGGTGCACTCAATACCTGCGCCGGTATCACCCCTCGCTCACCATAGGCATTCGGAATCAGTACTTTCCACTGACGGACGATGGCGTAATTCTTCGTGACTTTGTCGGGGGAAACCCATTTCTCGACGCGGCTGCCTCCAAGGTTCATGTACAACTTGAAGTCGCCCGGCTGCTTCTTGTCGTTCTTTCGATAGCCCGTGAAATTGGACACCAGCGTTGGTCCGAAGGGATCTCGTGTTGACACCAATTCAGATACAGGAACTTCCTTCTTAGAAAGAATTTTCTCGAGGATTGGAAGTGCTCTTGGATCTCGAACGAAGATGTCAAACTCGTCAAGATCTCGCGCAACCGGACCAACGACGGTGTCGTCATGAATGTAGGTGACCTCACAGTTCCCGGCGTGATCCCGGTCCCAAAGGAAGTAGCAGATGCCACCCTCAAAGTCCACACCTGGAAACAGTGAGTCCATTTTCGCGTAGTCGACCAATTTCCTGATTCGCTTGTCCTTGAGCATCTCTTCGCGGAAGCTGTCGAGCCGTTTGCCACCAACCATCCAGCGAGAAGGAATAATCATCGACATGAAGCGAGGGTTGAGTGACTTGGCTTGCTCAACAAATGAGTCGTAGATCGGAATCACGTTCTGGCCGCCGGAATCGGCGTCCATCTGATACGGCGGGTTACCTACAATTACGTCGAATTTCATTGACATCTCCTTATCGATTTGGCGCCGCCCATCAGCATGAATGAAACCGTAAGCCTTGTTGTCTCGCCCGCCAATTTCAAGCTCCGCTCGAGTACCGTTGCACTCTGTACAAGAACCCTTGTCGTTGAACGAATGTTCAACTCTCTGTTGCCAAACGTGACCATCCGAAGTCTCGAAGGGAACAACCGAGAACTCGCTCGATGCGTCCTTCGAGCAATAGAGGGAGCGGCGGGACATCAAGCCAGTAATCTCCTCCGTCGCAATGGCAAAGATCATCGCGGTCAGAATGTGCTGAAGCCTGTCGTTGTCGTCGGGGATCTCGTTGGCCAGGCCGACCATCAAGCGCTTCGTTATCTCGCGAGGGAAAACGCCAGTCTTCGCGCCGGGGTCGAGCCAGCGCAGCGTCGAGTCTGACCACACTTCTGCGGGGAGCAAGTCAAGCACGGCGTTGACCACTTTGGGCGGGGTGAAGACGGCATCGTTGGAGAGGTTGGAGATTACCTCGAGGATGTCTGGCTGGTTCACGTGTGAGTACTCGGCTCTCATGACGGTCTCCTCGACCCGTTCCGCGCGGGGCCACGCAACCCGGGAGCTTCCACCTTCACCGCTTCGGAGAGATTAAGAGCCTTGCCGCGCCAGAACTGCTCGGGCTCGGCCGGCGCGAAGAGGCTGAGCATTGCAGCCGTCTTCCGCTCCTCGATAGCGGAGACAGCCCCGAGCGTCGTCTTCGACAGTGACACCGAAAGAGTTCCGGGGACCCACGTGTACTCGATGAGCGGAATCTCGTTGCGTCCTGTTGCCTTGCCGACAACGTCGAGAGGCAGCATGTTCCCGACGATCAAATTGTGACCAACGATCCACTCCGCGGCGCGCAGCGCCATGCTTCTTCCATCAAGACGCTTGCCAAGGACAGTGGCGTTCCATTCAATGAACATGTTGAGCAACCGGGTACGTGCACCCAACTCGTGCCCAGGGGTCCCGCCAATGATGTTGTCGGTCGAGATGTCAACGGCGTAGATGGAGGCCAGCGCCTCGAGTGCGTGGAACTGTACTGCGTCGGCGCCGGTGCCCGCCGGAAGATCGACGTTGGCGTGGTCCGCCGCGACGTGATCGAGTTTGCGGTCAAGGATGGCCACCAAGAAGTTGCCATCGCCACACGCGGGTTCAAAGAAGGTTGGTGACGGGTGCGGTGCCCAGATCGTTTGCGGCAACAAGTCGAGCATCTCCTGCACAGTGGCGTTGGGCGTGAAGACCTCACCGAGGTCGCGCACTCTTTCGTTGGACTTCACCAACCTCTCGTCACAGCGCTCAACCACCAACGTCACCTACTCACCCCTCTCCTCGTATGCACCGTTCGGGCGACTTTTACTGCGGCCATAGTGTCGCGGTGAGGGGTGCGGCGCACATGGCCGTCTTCATTCTCCCTCATCACCAGCCTTGTTTGACGTATATGTGAGTTCATCACGCACTGCTGTTTGAGTCACTGACTTCTCCAAGTCCTCCAGCCCGAGGACGGCGTGCGCGAAGCGCCAAGCCGTCCGTGCGGGCTGACTGAGTGATCATTAATTCTCACGAACCGAATTCCTAAATCTGCCTTGGAAGGGCCAGTTTGTATTGTGGCCTTGCACTATGGCTTAAGGCTCCCCTCAGACTTGCACAGTGGTCAATATCGCCAACGCGCTCGGGCTACAGTTCAAGTCCAAAATCTTGGTTGGGCGGCTCCAGGAGGTCGTCGCCGGAAAATACGTACGCAGCCTTCGCCGGTGGAGTCTCAACCACAGTGAGGATGTTGGACCTCTGGGCGGCACCCAGGACACGACTTCGCTGAGCCTCTTGTTCGTGATTAACGGTTGCATCGTCGAGGATGGTGTCAGGGTTGTCAATGCCCCATCGATCAAAGTAAGCCGCGCCGGTGGCAACTTCCAGTACCCACTGCTCGTAGAGCTCACCCGTCGGGGGAGCATCGCCGAAGTCCTGGACCCATGCTTCACCGCGTTCAATCGCAATGGTGGCGAGCTCGCGGGCCCGCTGCTCGATGGCGTCGGCGCGATCGTTTAGTGCGAGCACGATGTCGGGGTCGGTGATTCCGCTCGGCCGGGGAAAGATGCCGGCGACGAGTTCACTTGCCGGTGGGCTGGGGTAGCCCACTTCGATGACGTCGCGATCGATGCGGTGGTGCAAAACGCTCGCGACGTCATCGGCGTCGTCGAACGAACGACCCGTGACCAGCATGGGCAGTTCGGTGTGAATGTCGAAACCGCGACTTTCCGCGTCTCGTAACTGCGCGAGTAGCGCCGCGTACGCGGGGGAGGCCTTGGCCTGAGCGAGCTCGGTATCGCTGAGTCCCGACTGGCTGAGTACCTCGTCCCAGCGCCCGCCGTCGGCCATGGTGACAATGGTGTCGTACTCGGCAACGAGTGCGGCGATCGACTGGGTCTGGGCCCGACGGATGATGTCGGTAGCGGAGACGTCGGCTCCCTCGTGGCGCAGTACCCCGGCGAGGACTTCCAAGGCGCTCGGGATCTCGGTCAACCCGTCGTGTCCGGTTGACGGATCGGGGTCGTAGTGGGTGTCCACGTAGAGATGGTTGGACTCTGAACCTCGCGTGAGGGCCACGTACAGTACTTCGCGAGTGGTGGTGGGACTGGCG
>Ga0182024_10020089_pt1 | contig 12234 bp, 13 predicted proteins | sample P32metaG_FD_120480 | JGI IMG/M metagenome (GOLD analysis project Ga0182024, IMG submission 120480) | Permafrost microbial communities from Stordalen Mire, Sweden - P3-2 metaG (Illumina Assembly) | ecosystem: Environmental > Terrestrial > Soil > Wetlands > Permafrost | place: Sweden: Stordalen...
GACCGAGCCTTACTACAAGGTCCGCATCACGCTGAAGCCGATCACGCTGCGCAATGTGCCGCCCGGCTTCCGGCTGGTCCCCGGCATCACCCTCACCGGCGACATACATGTCGGCAGCCGTTCGCTGTTCAGCTACCTGCTCGGCGGCGTCTTACGCGGCTTTAACGAAGCGATGCGCGAGCCCTGATGGCGGCCGTCGACGATCCTACCGCGCCGGGCGCGCCGGCGGACGACGGCGACGAGGTCGCGGCGCTCGCCCGGCGCTTTCTCGCCTCGCATGTCCGGCATACGACCGTTGTTCACCCCCGGACGAAAACGGTCGAGGCGGCGCGCGAGCCGGCGCCACCCGCCGTTCCCCCACCCGCCGTTTCCAATGGGCATGGCGGCGCTCCTTCGCACGCCGCCGCGATTATCGCTCGCCGCATCGTCTCTCTCGACCGAACCAAGCTTCCGGAAATCCGCCGTGACCGCACCCAGGAACAGCCATCTTCGATTGTCTCCGCAACGGCGGCGCCCCCTGCCGCGAACGGCCACGCCCCCGCGCCCGCCCCCAGTCTTATTTCCCCCGGGCTTATTTCCCCGGATCTCATTTCTCCGGAACTCATTTCCTCCCCTGAACCTTTTTCCCCGGCGCCGGCGCTCGATCGACGCATCGTCGCGCTGAGCCGCACCGCACCGCCGGCGATGCGCCGCGGGCCGCCGCCGGCGGCCGTTAACGGTCACGCCATCGTCATGCTTCGCGCGGCGCCGATTATCGCGCGCCGCATCCACGCGCTCGACCGCACCAAGCCGAAAGCGATACCGCGCAGGCCGCGTGTCGCGACGATCGGGCCCGTTCCGATGATGGCGGCGCCGCCACTCCCCGACAAGGCAATGACCCTGGCCTCATTCCCGGCGCTGATCTATGAGCCGGAATTCATCGAGCCAACGCCGATGCCGGTCGCGAGGCGTCCCGCGCCGCCACCGGTTTCGGTTCGCGAGGCGGTTGTCGTCGCGCTGACCCGAGCGCCGATGGCGCCGCCACTGTTGCCGCCCCAATTCGAAGCGCCGCTGGTATCGCCGCCGCTGCCGCCACAACTCGAAGCGCCGCTGGTATCGCCGCCGCTGCCGCCACGGCTCGAGGCGCCGCTGGTATCGCCGCCGCTGCCGCCACGGCTCGAAGCGCCGCTGGTATCGCCCCCGCTGCCGCCGCGGCTCGAAGCGCCGCCTGCGCCCGAGCCGGCCATCGCGACACCGCCACGCCCACGCCGCGCACGAGAGGCCGCCAAGGCCCATCCGCCGCAACCCGACCCGCCGATCCGAGGCGCGGTCGAGGCCTATGAGCAAGAGGATTACGTCGGGGCTTTCGCCTTATGGTCGACGGCCGCCGTAGCGGGAAACCGCGAGGCACAGTATCGGCTGGGGCGGCTTTACGCATTCGGTCAGGGCGTCATCCGCAACGCGCCGGACGCGTTGTTGTGGTATCGCCGGGCGGCCGATCAGGGGCATGCCGAGGCGCAATACCAGCTGAGCTTGCTGTATCAATACGGCAGGGCCGACAGCGGCCCCTGGTCGATGGGCGAATGGTATCGCGCCGCCTCGGTCCAGGATAAGGACGCCGCCGACAGCAACCTCGACCTCTTGTTCCCGAACGGGATCACGATCGAGCGCGACGAGGTCGAGGCGCTGCGCTGGGCCGTGGCCGCCGCCGAGCAGGGATTGCCCGCGGCCCAGGCGAACGTCGCCATCTTCTATTCCCGCGGCGTGGCCTGCGACATCGACTATGACGAGGCCCGTTCCTGGTACGAGCTGGCCGCCGCCAATGACAATGCCGACGGGGAGTTCGGCCTCGGCGTTCTTTACGCCAACGGATACGGGGTCGAGATCGATCTGGCCGCGGCGGCCGAGCACTACCGCAAGGCGGCGGAAAACAATCACGCCGGGGCGCAGCTCGCGCTCGGGCTGATGTATCTTTCCGGCGCCGGGATCGGGCGCGATCCGGTCGAGGCCGCCGCGCTGTTCGAGCAAGCCGCGGAGCACGGCGACGCGCGGGCCCGCTTCAATCTCGGGCTGCTGCATTGGCACGGCGACGGCATTCCGCAGAACCTCGTCGTCGCCGAAAGCTGCTTCCGCCGGGCGGCGCGCGAAGGCCACGCGGCGGCAATGATGACGCTGGCGCAGATGTACAGCGCCGGCCAAGGATCGACGGCCAACAAATTCGAGGCGGCGAATTGGTACCGCACCGCCGCGGAAGCCGGGATCGCCGAGGCGCAATTCGCGGTCGGCACGTTCTACGCTCGCGGCGAGAGCGTCGCGCAACGCCTCAGCGAGGCGGCGAAATGGTTCGAGCGCGCGGCCGAGCAAGGCCATGCGCTAGGCCAATTCAACATCGGCACGTTCTATTTCAGCGGCAGCGGCGTGGAACGCGACACCGCCCGCGCCGCCGAGTGGTTCCGGCGCGCCGCCGAGCAGGGCATGACCAAGGCGCAGGTGCGCCTCGCCCAGCTCTTCCTGGCGGGAGACGGGGTGCCGGCCGATGCCGGGACGGCGGCTTCCTGGCTCACGCGCGCGGTCGAAGCCGACGACCTCGATGGCATGCTGATGCTGGCCCAACTCCATCTGCGGGGCCAGGGCATCGAGCAGGACGAGGCCCGCGCCGAGGCGCTGCTGACCCGCGCCGCCGAGCGCAACCACCTGCCGGCGCTGTTGCAGCTCGGCCATTTGCGCACCCAGCAGGGCCGACGGGACGAGGCGATGCGCCTTTACCGCGCCGCCGGAGAAGCCGGCTATCTCGAGGCGCAACTCTTCCTCGGTCAACTTTATCTGCGCGGCGACGGCGGCGCGCGCAGCGAGGAAATGGCGTCGGTCTGGTTCCGTCTCGCCGCGGAACAGGGACATGTCGGCGCGCAAGTCCAAATCGCCGTCATGTATTGCACCGGTCAGGGCGTCGCGGTCGATCTGGCGGAAGCGACGAAATGGTACAGGCGCGCGGCCGAGCAGGGCGACCGGCTGGCCCAGTACAATCTCTCGGTGATGCTGGCGAAGGGCGATGGGGTCGAGCAGAACGACGAGGAAGCTCTCGTCTGGTGCGGCAAGGCGGCCGAGCAGCAAATGCCCGAGGCGGAAATGATGCTCGGCGACCTGCTCGCCAACGGCCGCGGCATCGAAGCCGACCCGGTCACCGCGCGCGGCTGGTACGAAAGAGCCGCGGCGCATGGCCTGGCGGCGGCCCGAGCCCGGCTGGCGGCGGGCTGACGGCCGCGCGCTTCTATCGCTTTACGTAGACCGTATCGCCCTCGACCCTGACCTCGTAGGCCGGGACATCAGCCGAAACCGGCCCGTCGATCAGCTTGCCGTTGCGAATGTCGAAGGTCGCGAAATGCAGCGGGCACTCGATGATGTGCCCGTCGAGCCGGCCGCGCGACAAGGGCGCGTTGCGGTGCCCGCAAACATCCCGCAACGCGTAGAAGCTTCCCTCGACATGCGCCAGCACGATCCGCTCGCGCTCGATCGCGACGAACATCATCGTGCCGGAAGCCAGGTCGGCCACCTTGGCGACGGCGACAAAGCCTTCTTCCATATGTCTAGCTCTGCAACTGCCCCTCACCCTCCCATCGCTGCGCGACGGCTCCCTCCCTCTCCCCGCTCGCGGGGCGAGGGGATAGGCACCGGCGAGCTCCCTCTCCCCGCCAGCGGGGAGAGGGTTGGGGTGAGGGGCTGTCGATAGCTACGCCGCCAGCTCGAAACCGAACATCCGCGCCGCGTTGCTCGAGGTGATCTTCTGCAGATCGGCGTCGGGCACGCCCTTGAACATGCGCTGAATGAATTGCTGCGAGCGCGGGAAGGTCGCCTCGGCGTGCGGATAGTCGCTGCCCCATAGCATGTTCTCGACGCCGATATGGTCGCGCAGCTGGACGCCGAGATCGTCCTCCATGAACTCGACGAACATGTTCTTCTTCCAATAATCGCTCGGCATCAGCCCCTGCTCCGACCGCCAGCCCTTGGTGAAGACCGGACGCTCGACATAGGTGAAGTCCATCTGCTTCAGCCAATGCGGGATCCACGACGCCTCGTGCTCGACCGAGCCGATCTTGAGGCCGGGGAATTTGTCGAACACGCCGGCGAACAGCATCGAGCCCAGCGAGTAGCGCACCCAGTAATCGGTCGTCGAGCGCCCCGCGCCGGTCAGCTCGGTCACGTCCATGGTGAACTCGTTGGCCGGAACGCCGTTGCGCGGCGTGCCGATATGCATCAAGAGCGGATGCTTCAATTCCTCCGCCGTCGCCCAAAACCGATCGTAGATCGGGCTGCTGTAGGGCTTGCCGGGTTGCGGCGCGACCGGGATGAACGAGCCGACCAGGCCCATCTTGACGCAGCGCTCCAACTCCTTGGCGGCGGCGTCGGGGTCATCGGTGTTGAGCATCGCGATGCCCTTTAGCCGATTTGCGTGCGGCTTGCAGAAATCGGCGATCCAGTCGTTGTAGATGCGGCAGATCTCGCTGAGCAGCTCGCTCTCCGGCACGCGGTACCAGAAGAGGCCCTGGCTCGGCTGCAGCACCGATCCCCAGATGCCGTCCTCCTCGTTCTCGGCGATCATCGCGTCGGCGGTGTAGGCGCCCTTGCGGACATCCTCCCAGAGCCCGAGGAAATCGATCTGCGACGGGTCCTCGAAACGCTGCCCCGCCTGCATCACCGCGCCCAGCGTGCCGACCTGCTGGCCGTCGAGCATCCAGGCGTCGTATTCGCGCCCGGCCGGGGTCTTGCGTCGCTCCATCTTGGGCGCGCGATTGCGGAACCGCGGCGCGATGCGGTCGGTGTACATGTCCGGCGGCTCGACGATATGGGAGTCCGCCGAAATCAGTTTCCACGACGCCATGCTGACCTCCCTCTTGAAACCGACGGGACGCCCCGCCGGACGCTCAGGGTGCGACGGTAAGGCGCACCCCGAGGCCCGTCAAGGAGCGGTGCAAAAGTAAGATGGGCGCGACCGCTCCGCGTTGACGTATAACGCAACGCGTTATACGTTTCCTCATGATCCGGTCGTTCAAATCGAAAGACACCGAGGCGCTATTCAGAGGGATCGTCGTCCCCGGTCTTCAGAACCTACGGAAGGTCGCGTACCGGAAGCTCGATATGCTGAACTCGGCCGAGAGGCTTTCCGACCTTCGCGCGCCGCCGGCCAATCATCTGGAAGCCTTGGCGGGCGACAGGAAGGGGCAGCACAGCATCCGGATCAACGACCAGTACCGTATCTGCTTCGTGTGGGCCGCCGCCGGACCCGAAGACGTCGAGATCGTTGATTACCACCGATGAGGGCAGACGAGATGATGGCCCGTATTACCACGCACCCGGGAGAAATCCTCCGCGAGGAGTTCATGGTACCGCTGAAGCTGTCGGCTAATGCGTTGGCGCTGGCTCTCCGCGTACCCGCCACGCGGATCGGCGACATCATTCGGACCGGGAAGCCGCGCGCGGTAAGCGCCGACACGGCGATCCGACTGGCCCGCTACTTCGGCACGACGCCGCAGTTCTGGCTGAACCTGCAATCAGCTTACGACTTATCGCTTGTCGAGACCGAACGCGGCGCCGAGATTGAGCGGGATGTTCACCCCCGTGCGGCTGCGTAGCGCAGCAACGGGTGCTGTCCTTTTTGAGGACAGCACCCGCGAACGCGAAGCGGCAGCAGCTTACTTGGCCGCGCTGCCGTCGTACGGCTCGGTCACCGTGCCGGTCTTGTAGTCGCCCGGCGTCAGGATCGCCTCGGTCTTGGTATCCTTGAAGTCGTCGAGCGTGTTGCCCTTGATGCCCTGCCACTGCACTTCCAGCACGCGCGGCTTCGACCATTCGCCGTCCTGGCCGAAGGCGATGTCGCCGACGATCGTCTTGAAGCTATTGCCGCGCATGTAGTCGGCGACCTTGGTCTGGTCGAGGCTCTTCGTCGCCTCGATCGCGTCACCGAGAATCTGCAGATAGGCGTAGGCGAAGGGCGGAAGGTACCAGCCCAGCGGGTCGACGCCGGCCTCGCCGGCTTTTGCCTGATACTCCTTGAGGAAGTCGAGGATGCCGGGGAACTGCATGGTCTGAGCCGGGATCCACCAGTCGTAATCGACGACGCCGTTGAGCTTGGCGCCGAACTGCAGCTTCACCGGGGTGAATTGCAGCCCGACCATGCCGCCGCCGAAGAAGCGGGTCTTGAGGCCGACCTCGGTCGCCGCGCGCAGCATGCCGACCGAGCCCGGCGGATACGAGGCGACGAACACCATGTCCGGGTTGGTCGCCTGGATCGCATGGACGATCGGGGTGAAGTCGGGCGTGCCAGGCGGGTAGGTCTTGTCGTAGACGATATCGATCCCGTTCGCCTTGGCGATGTCATGAATGCCCTCGGAGGCGTTCTTCGGGAATTCCGAGTCCTCGGCGAGCACCGCCAGCGTCTTCGGCTTCGGGTTGGCCTTCAGCGCGATGTCGAAGAACGGCTGTGAAAACGCATGCTTCGGATCGGGCCCGGTCGGCAGCATCGAGAAATATTTTGGATAGTGGAACTCGCTGTTCACCGCGAGCCCGAACAGGCCGAAGAACAGCCGGTCGTGCTGGATCGCGACCGGCATCGCCGGGGCGATCTGGTTGGTGCCGTAGCCCGACACGATAAAGTCGACCTTGTCGACATCGAGCAGCTTGGTATAGAGCGCCGGCACCGTCGCCGGGTTCGACTGGTCGTCGTAGTAGATGAGCTTGACCGGGCGGCCCATGAGGCCGCCCTTGGCGTTGATATGGTCCTGCCACATCTGCATCGCGAGCAACGCGGACTTGCCGCCGGCCGCGAGCCCGCCGGTCATCGCCATGCCGAAGCCGATGGTGATCGGGTCCGCCGCGCGCGCGCCGGTCGAGGCCGCCAATCCGCAAATAAACGCCAATGCCAGAAGCCAGGCCGGCCGTTTCCGGGTCATTTCTCCCCCTATTCCGCTTTTTGCTCGCTCGCGCCATCCTGGCACGCTCACGCCGCCGTGACCAGCCGGCAAAGGCCGTGGAACAGTCCCCGCCTCACTGCCGCAGCAGATGCCGGGCGATGATGACGCGCATGATCTCGTTGGTGCCTTCGAGGATCTGGTGGACGCGGAGATCACGCAGATAGCGCTCGATCGGGAAATCCTTGAGGTAGCCGTAGCCGCCATGCAGCTGCAGCGCCTCGTTGGTAACGTGAAACCCGGCATCGGTGGCGATGCGCTTCGCCATCGCGCAGTGCAGCGTCGCCTGGGGGTCGCCGTTGTCGAGGCTTGCCGCGGCGCGCCACAGCAGCAGCCGTGCCGCATCCAGCTCGCTCGCCATGTCGGCGAGCTTGAATTGCAGCGCCTGGAAATCGGCGAGGCGCTGGCCGAACTGGCGGCGCTCCAGCATGTAATCGCGCGCCGCCTCGAATGAGGCGCGCGCGCCGCCCAGCGAGCAGGCGCCGATATTGAGCCGCCCGCCGTCGAGCCCCATCATCGCGATGGCGAACCCCTCGCCTTCCTGGCCGAGCCGGTTGTCGACGGGAACGCGGCAATCCTCGAAGATCACCGAAGCGGTCGGCTGCGAATGCCAGCCGAGCTTTTCTTCCTTCTTGCCGAACGACAGCCCCGTCGTGCCCTTTTCGACGACGAGGCACGAGATACCCCTGGGACCCGGCTCGCCAGTGCGCACCATCACGACATAGATTTCGCTCGACCCGCCGCCCGAGATGAACGCCTTGGTGCCGTTGAGCACGTAATCGTCGCCATCGCGCCGCGCGGAGGTCGCGAGCGCCGCCGCGTCCGACCCGCTGCCCGGCTCGGTCAGGCAATAGCTGGCGAAATGCTCCATCGACATCAGCTTCGGCAGAAAGCGGGCGCGCGGCCCGTCGCCGCCGAAGCGGTCGATCATCCAGGCCGCCATGTTGTGGATCGAGAGATACGCGGCGGTCGAGGCGCAGCCAGTCGCCAGCTCCTCGAAGATCAGCGCCGCGTCGAGCCGCTTGAGGCCGCTGCCGCCGAATTCCTCGCCGACATAGATCCCGGCGAAACCGAGCGCCGCCGCGGCGCGCAACGCCGCCACCGGAAACTCCTCGCGCTTGTCCCAACCCGGCGCGTGCGGCAGCCATTCGCTGCGCGCGAACTCGCGCGCCGTCTCCTGGAACGCGCGCTGCTCGTCGGAGAGATCGAAATCCATCGCGGGAGAGTAGACCAGCCTCCCCTCATCGTCATCCCCGGGCTTGACCCGGGGATCCGCGAGAAACGGCCCGAGATATTGCCATGGATAGCCGGTCGAGCCCGGCCATGACGAGTAGGGTAGGTGCTTCCCACACAAAACCTGGTATATATCCGGCTCGGGAAATCCACCTGTCGGGGGAACACGGCATGGAAGTCCTCTTGCTGATTGTCGGACTTGCGATCGGCGCCGCCGTGGCTTGGTGGCTGCGCGGGCGCGAGCTGACGGCCGAGCGCGAGGGCGCGGCGGCGCTCGCCGCGGCCGAACGCGAGGCGCATGAGGCGCGCGTCGCGGCGCTAACGACGCTGCGCGGCGAGTTCGAGCAGACCGTGAAGGGGCTCGCCGCCGACGCACTCGACGGCAGCCAGAAATCATTTCTGCAACTCGCCGAGCAGGTGTTCGCCCGGCACAAGGAAGGCGCCGACAAGACGCTCGAACAGCGGCAGACGGAAATCGCCGCGCTGCTCGCGCCGATCAACCAGAGCCTGGAAGCCTACAAGACCGGCCTCGGCGAGATCGAGAAGGCGCGCGCGGCGGCCTATGGCGGGCTGTCGGAGGAGATGAAGGCGCTCGTCCTGATGCAGGCCGACGCCAGCGCGCAGACCCGCAAGCTGGTCAATGCCCTGCAGGCCACGCCGAAGACTCGCGGGCGGTGGGGCGAGCACCAGCTCCACAACGTCATGGAGCTGTCGGGCATGTCGCCTTATGTCGACTTCCTGCCCGAGCAGACGATCGCCGGCGACGACGGCAGGCTGCGCCCCGATGTGATCATCCGGCTGCCCGGCGAGCGGCGCATCGTCGTCGATGCGAAGACCTCGATGGCGGCTTATCTCGACGCGCTCGAGGCGGCGGATGACGAGACCCGCGAGGCGCGGCTCGTGCTGCACGCGCGGCAGCTGCGCACCCATATGCGGCTCCTCGCCGGCAAGGCGTATTGGGACGCGCTGCCCTGCACCCCCGATTTTGTCGCGATGTTCATCCCCGGCGAGAATTTCTATGCCGCCGCGATCGAGCGCGATCCGCAGCTTTTCGAGGACGCGATTGAGAACAAGGTGCTGATCGTCACCCCGACGACCTTGATCGCGCTCGTCAAGGCGATCGCGATCGGCTGGCGCCAGGAGAAGATCGCCGAGAACGCGCGGCATATCGGCGATCTGGGGCGCGAGCTCTATCGCCGCCTCGCGACGATGGGCGGCCACGTCGCCGGGGTCGGCGCCGGGCTCGACACCGCTGTCAAGCGCTACAACGAGCTGGTCGGCAGCCTCGAAAGCCGGGTCATGCCGCAGGCCCGCAAGTTCACCGAGCTCGATGTCGAGGGGACGCAGGAACCGCTCGCCGAGCTGCGCCAGGTCGAGACTCAGACCCGGTCGCTGCGCGCCGCCGAAATCGGCCCGCGCGACGCCGAGATCATCCCGCTGATTTCGCCAACGGCGCTTGGCGAACGCGGGCAGCCGGGGGAATAGAGCGGGGAAGGTTGGGGTGGGGGCTGGCACAGAAGCCGCCGCTTCACCGGATTTTAACAGGAGTCGCTCACACTCCCGTGAGCTTGGGACACACTGGCCGCGAGCATGAGCGAAACAACCCTCTTTCTGGTGACGGGCTGCCTGCTCTTGGCGGCGGTGCTGATCCCGGTTCCGCCGCGGGGCCGGACCGTCCTGTGGTTCGTCATGCTCGGGCTGATCGTGGTTCTGTGGGCCGGGGTCAGCCTCGGCGACTTCTCCCCGTTGCCGTAGCAGCCGGCGCTACGCGCTGCCGCCCTCGACCGGATGGCCTTCGGTGCGCCAGCGCAGCATGCCGCCATTGAGGTTGGCGACCTTGCCGAACCCCGCCTGATGCAGGATCGCGGTTGCCTGGGCGGAGCGGCTGCCGGCGCGGCAGACCGCGACGATCGGCCGATCGCGGCGCAATTCGTCGACCCGCGCGGCAAGCTCGCCCAGCGGGATCAGCACCGCCCCCTCGATATGACCGAGCGGGCCGGTGAATTCTTCCACCTCGCGCACGTCGAGGATCTGCACCGGCCCTTGCAGCTCCTCTAGCCCATGCGGATCGATCTCCCACACGCCGGCAAAGCTGTAACGTAACGGAGCCCAGACCGGGTCGGCGCCGACCTCGAACCTCTCGCCCTCGGCAATTTCGGGCTGGCCGCAGCGCAGATTGGCCGGCACCGCGACATCGAGCAGCTTGGGGTGCGCCAGGCGCAGGTTTTTCATGTAGCCGGCGAAATCGCCGACCGCGATATCGCCGCCGAGACGCGGGTTGAAGCGGCGCTCCTCGGCGACGCTGGTCACGGTCAGCCCGCGATAATCATGCGCCGGATAGAGCAGGCAATCGGCCGGCAACGCGAAGATCTGCTCGCGCACCGAGCGGAACATCGCGGTGGGGTCGCCTTGCTGGAAATCGGTGCGGCCACTGCCGCGAATGAGCAGGCAATCGCCGGTGAACGCCATCGAGCTGTCGTCGAGCACATAGGTCAGGCAGCCACCGGTATGGCCGGGCGTCGCGCGCACCAGCAACCGACGCCCGCCAAAGGCAATGACGTCGTCCTGCACCAGATAGCGGTCGGCCCCGACCGCGCCGCCCGCCTTCGCCACCATGATCTTGGCGCCGGTGCGCTGCTTCACCAGCGAGGCGCCGGTGACGTGGTCGGCATGGACATGGGTTTCCAGCGTCGCGGTGAGCTTGAGCCCCAATTCGCCGATCAGCGCCGCGTCGCGCCGTACCTGCTCGAAGACCGGATCGATCAGCACCGCGGACCGGCTCGCGCCGTCGCCGAGGAGGTAGGTGTAGGTCGAGGATTGCGGGTCGAACAACTGGCGAAAGATCAGCATCGGCTCCCCCGCGCGCTGGTAGGATCAATCGGCTAGAACTGGCTCTCGCGGCACGCCCCTCGCTATGCTGCCATTGCCGCGGGAGACATGCCATGACCGAAATCGTGATCACGCCGTTTCGCGCCGACGACCGGGAGCGCTGGGCCGAGTTGTGGCGCGGCTACCTGGAATTCTACGAAACCAAATTGCCAGACGCGATCTATGAGCACACCTGGCAGCGGCTGATGGCGCCCGGGCCGATCTACGGTTTCGGCGCGCGCCTCGGCGACGCGGCGGCGCCGCTCGGCGGCATCACCCATTATCTGTTCCACGACCATGCCTGGTCGACGAAGCAGGTCTGCTATCTGGGGGATTTGTTCGTCGATTCGAGCCTGCGCGGCAAGGGCTGCGGCCGCGCCCTGATCGAGCGCGTCGCCCAGGCGGCGCGCGAGCGCGATTGCCTGCGGCTCTATTGGACCACCAAGGAAGACAACGCCACCGCGCGGCTGCTTTACGATCGGCTGGCCAAGTTCAACGGCTTCATCCGCTACGATTACACGCTGGGTTGATCGCAGCCGCTCAGCTAGGAATTCCCCCGGCGCGTTTCCGCGGCCACGGCGATCCTTCGGGCCAGCTTCTCAAAGTAGGCATCTTCCCAAGGGAGATATTCGACGTCCGGCTTATACCCGCGAGCGATATAAAGCGACTCCTCCAGCGGCACGCTGATACCGCCATCATCAACCCGCACATCGTTGGGGGCGCCGACGCCAAAAATTCGGTACATGCCATATCTCATGTTCCGCTCCATCATCCAGGCGTCGCGGTTGGCATATGGGGACGGAGCGGCCAAGGCGACAGTTCTGTGATAGGGATTTGCGCCATGATACCGCGCGCTTGTCGAGGGGTAACCCGATCGTGACCCAATCCTTTCTGCCGCCGCTGCCGCCCTATCCGCAATCGCGGCTACGCCGCAACCGGCGCGACGCGTGGTCGCGCAAGCTCGTCGCCGAGAGCACGCTCTCCGCCGGCGATTTGATCTGGCCGGTCTTTGTGCATGACAAAGACCAGCGCGAGCCGGTCGACACGATGCCCGGCGCCTTTCGCCATTCGATCGCGGCGCTGGTCGACGCCGCCGGCGAGGCCGCCGCGCTCGGCATCCCGACAATCGCCGTCTTCCCCGCGATCGATCCCGCGTTGAAGGACCCCGACGGCAGCGAGGCTCTCAACCCCA
>Ga0182024_10020090_pt1 | contig 12234 bp, 12 predicted proteins | sample P32metaG_FD_120480 | JGI IMG/M metagenome (GOLD analysis project Ga0182024, IMG submission 120480) | Permafrost microbial communities from Stordalen Mire, Sweden - P3-2 metaG (Illumina Assembly) | ecosystem: Environmental > Terrestrial > Soil > Wetlands > Permafrost | place: Sweden: Stordalen...
CTCGAGCCTTTCCGGTGGCGCGGGCGGCGCGGGGGTGGCGAATTCCGGTACGATCAGGACGCTTACCAACCGCGGAGAGATGAGCGGCGGCGCCGGCGGCGGCGGCCTTAGGTCCGCCAATGACGGCGGCGCGGGGGGCGCCGGGTTGCTGAACGGCCGCGGCGCGAAGATAGCGTTTCTAGCCAACGCGGCGGGCGCGACGATCGTCGGCGGCGCCGCCGGCGGCGGTTTCATTGGCGGCGAGGGTGGCTCAGGGATTGAGAGCGCTGGCGCGATCGAAACCCTGACCAACCGCGGGGCGATCAGCGGAGGAAAGGGCGGCCCCGGTGACTACGAATTCTCTTCTGGCCCTGTCGGCGGCGCGGGCGGCGCCGGGGTGGGGAATTCCGGCGCGGTCACGGCGCTGACCAACAAGGGAAAAATCAGCGGCGGAGAGGGTGGAAGCGGCGAGTCCGGCGGCGCGGCGGGGGTCGGCGGCGCGGGCGTATCCAACACCCACGCGATCGCGACACTGTCCAACGGCGGATCCATCGGCGGCGGGAACGGCGGCGCCGGTAAGTCCGGTACGCGAGGAGCCGGCGCTGGCGGGGCCGGCGGCGCGGGCGTGTCGAACACCAGCACGATCGCGATATTGACGAACAGCGGGACGATCAGCGGCGGAAATGGCGGCGCCGGCGCCCCGGGCGGCGCGGGCGGCCTAGGGCTCGCGAATTCCGGAACGATCGGGACCCTGATCAACACCGGCACGATCAAGAACGGCACGGGCGGCCCGGGCGACGCTGGTGGCCCGGGCGCCTTCGCCATCTACAGCACGGGCTCGATCGGGTCCGTGACCAACAGTGGCCAGATGGACGGCACGGTCCTCATCGCCGCGGGCGGCGACACGTTCACGAATACGGGCTCGATCGACGGAAACTTCACCTTCTCCGGCGCGTCGAGCACGCTCGTCAACCGTGGCCTGATCACCGGCGCCGTCACCCTCGGCGCCGGCGACATTTTGGCGAACGCGGGCGACATCCAAGGTGCAGTGACGATGGGCGCGGGGGACACACTGATCCTTGGCAAGAAGAGCGTTTTCGCCGGCGCCATCACCGGCTACGCCGCCGGGGACGCCATCGACCTGATCGATACCTCCGCCACCTTCGCAAGCGTCGACAGCGCCGATCAACTGGTTGTCGTGAATGGCGCCAGCGTCGTGGCCACCTTGCAGCTCTCCGGAACCTACGTCGGCGCGAAGTTCACCCTCGCCTCCGACGGCCACGGCGGCAGCGTCGTTACCGACGCCGCGCCGGCGGCCGTGACGGCGGCAGGGGCGTCACGAGCGCCGCTGTCGACGCTGATCATGGCGATGGCCTCGCTTGGGGCGTCGGCGGCGTCGGCGGCGTCTGCGGCGTCGACGGCGCATGTCGAGGCCTGGCGGCCGACGCTCCTGGTCCCGAGGGTGCAGACGGCCTGATGGCGTGGCCTTGCGGCCAGTGAACCAACCCGCCCGGGTGGGTCGCTCCGCTGTCGAGCGGGAGAGACCTTCCGCGGCGCTCTTTCTTGCGCCGTGACGGAGGGGGCGCAAGGCTACGGGCGAGATGTGCGCATCCGATAGCAGGACGGTAGAGAGGGGAGGGATGCGTGGAGAATCAGTGAGAGGGCGGGCGCCCCCTCAGAACCCATAAACCCCCGCCATCGCCGGCTCCCTCGCCGCCACCTGCCGCGCCAGATCGACCATGACCTTGGCCTGTTTCCAGGTGGCGTCGTCCTGCATGCGGCCGTCGATCAGGGCGACGCCGGCGCCGTCCGGCATGGCGGCCAGGATGCGGCGGGCGAAAGCGACTTCGGCGGGGTCGGGGGAGAAGACGCGCTTGGCGATGGCGATCTGGCTGGGGTGCAGGCTCCAGGCGCCGGCGCAGCCCAGGAGAAAGGCGTTCCGGAACTGCTGTTCGCAGCCGGCGGCGTCGTCGATGGCCCCGAACGGGCCGTAGAAAGCCTTGATCCCGGCCGACGCGCAGGCGTCGACCATGCGGGCCAGGGTATAGTGCCAGATGTCCTGCTGGACCGATGCGCGCGGAGCGGCCTCCTCGGCCGGGCTTTTCGGGGGGTCGGCCAGCACACGATAAGCGGGATGGCCGCCGCCGACGCGGGTGGTCTTCATGCCGCGGCTGGCGGCCAGGTCGGCGGGGCCGAGGCTGACGCCCTGCAGGCGCGGACTGGCGGCGGCGATGGCCTCGACGTTGGTCACCCCCTGGGCGGTCTCCAGTATGGCGTGCAGGAGGATCGGCGTTCGAAGGCCGTGGCGCGCCTCCAGAACCGCCAGGAGCTGATCGAAATAATGGATGTCCCACGGCCCTTCGACCTTGGGGATCATCATCACCTCGAGCCGCTCGCCACATCCGCCGACGATCTGGGTGACATCGTCGAAACACCACGGCGTGGCCGGGCCGTTGACCCGCACCCACAGGCCGGTTCCCGCGGCGGCGAAGTCCACCCGTCGCGCCAGGTCGATGAAGCCTGCCCGCGCCGCGTCCTTGGCGTCGGCGGGAATGGCGTCCTCCAGATTGGCGCATAGGACGTCGACCTCGCCGGCCGTTTCCGCCGCCCGATCGCGCAGCTTTTCGATATGGGCCGGCAGGAAGTGGATCACCCGCTCGAGGCGGATGGGGAGGTCCCGAAAGGGCGGCGGCGCGCCAACGGCCAGCGGCTTGAAGAAATCGCGGGGCGGCCTGGCGGTCATTTGTCTCTCCGGCGCGACAGCGGGTGTTTGGTTTCAACCACTTCGCGCAAATGGTCTTGGGCGATGTGGGTGTAGATCTGGGTGGTGGCGATGTCGGCGTGCCCCAGCAGGGTCTGCACGACGCGCAGATCGGCGCCGCCTTCCAGCAGATGGGTGGCGAAGGCGTGGCGCAGGACGTGCGGGCTGACCTTCTTGCGATCTACCCCCGCCGCCAGCGCCGCCTCGTCGAGCAGCTGGGCGAACCGCCGGGCGGTCAGGCGTCCGGCCCGGCCGCGCGAGGGGAAGAGCCAGGGGTTGGCTTTCGCGCCCTTGGAGGCGCGCTTGGGCAGAAAGGCCGGCCGAGCGGCCAGATAGGCTTTCACCGCGCCGCGCGCCGCGCCGTTCAAGGGGGCGAGGCGCTCCTTGCCGCCCTTGCCCCTGACGATCAGATAGGCCGGGTCCGAGGCCAGCGCGGCCAGCGGCAAAGCGACCAGCTCGGAGATGCGCAGACCAGAGGCGTAGAGGAGTTCGATCATGGCGGCCAAGCGCAAGTCCGGCGCGCCGCCCCGGCCGGCCGCGGCGCCGATCAGCGCCTCCACCTCCTCGCGGCTCAGCACCTTGGGGAGCGGGCGGCCCTGGCGCGGCGCTTCGACCCGCCGCGAGGGATCGTCCGCGCGCCAGCCCTCGCCCATCACGAAACGGTAGAACTGGCGCACCGCCGAGCGCCGCCGCGCCGCCGTGGCCGGCGAGAGGTCCCGCGCGCCGAGATCGGCGAACCAGGCCTCGATGTCGCCGGCGCCCGCCGTCGCCAGATCGCCGCCGCCGCGCGCCAAGAAGGCCGCCGCGTCGGCCAGATCGCGGGCGTAGGCGGTCAGGGTGTTGGCCGCGGCGCCGCGCTCGGCGGCCATCATCTCGAGAAAGGCGTCCGTCCAATCCGCTCCACTCATGGCGCCGGCCGCTTCCAAACCATGGCGAAACTTGGCGCGCATGGCCCCCCTCGTGTAAAGCCGCATCTGCTCATGAACGCCTTTGCCCCTCTAAACCGCAAAACCATCGCCCTCATCGGCCTCATGGGCGTCGGCAAGAGCAGCATCGGGCGGCGCCTGGCCAGCGCCCTGGCCATGCCCTTCAAGGATGCCGACACCGAGATCGAGGCCGCCGCCGGACGCTCGATCGCCGACATCTTCGCGCAATTCGGCGAGGCGGCCTTCCGCGATGGCGAACGCCGGGTGATCGCGCGCCTGCTCGCCGAGCCGCCGCACGTGCTGGCCACCGGCGGCGGGGCCTTCGACGATGACGCCACGCGACGGCTCATCGCCGAAAAGGCCATCTCGGTGTGGCTCAAAGCTGACCTGGATGTCCTGGCCCGGCGGGTGGGGCGGCGAGACACTCGCCCCCTGCTCACCGGCAAAGACCCAAAGGCGGTGTTGGAAGCTCAGGCGAGCGAGCGCTACCGGGCCTTCGCGATGGCCGACATCACCGTGGAAACCGGGGACACGGCCCATCACGTGGCCGTGGACGCGATCATCAAGGCGCTGGCCGCGCGGGCGGCCGCGGGCGCCCAGTGACGCAGGCGGCGAGTCGAGCCGAGGCGGGCGTCATCGAGGTTGGTGTCGCGGGCCGGCGCTATGAGGTGATGATCGGGCGCGGGCTGATCGGCGAGGCGGCGCGGTGGATCGCACCCTTCCTGCGCCGCCCCGTGGCCGCCATCGTCATGGACGAGACGGTGAGCGTCCTGCACGGCCCCACGCTTATCGGCGCGCTGGAGGCGGCCGGCGTCACCGCCCTGACGCTGGTGATCGCGCCGGGCGAAGGGGCGAAGAGTTTCGAGGGTCTGAGCGATCTGTGCGAGCGCCTGCTCGCGCTGGATCTGGAGAGGTCCGACCTGATCCTCGCCTTTGGGGGCGGCGTGGTCGGCGACTTGGCCGGCTTCGCGGCGGCGATTTACAAGCGCGGGGTCGACTTCGTACAGATTCCCACCACCTTCCTGGCCCAGGTCGATTCCTCCGTGGGCGGCAAGACCGCCATCGATACGCCGCGCGGCAAGAACCTGATCGGCGCATTTCATCAGCCGCGCCTCGTCCTGGCCGATCTGGCGGTCTTGGACACATTGCCGGACCGCGAACTGGTCTGCGGCTACGCCGAAGTGCTCAAATGCGCCCTGCTCGGCGATGCGGCCTTGTTCGGGTGGCTGGAGGCGGATGGACAGCGGGTGCTGGCGCGGGAGCCACGCGCCCTGGCCCGCGCCGTCCGACGATCGGTGGAAATGAAGGCGTCCATCGTGTCGCGTGACGAGTGCGAGACTACCGGCGAGCGCGCTCTGCTGAATTTAGGCCACACATTCGCCCATGCCCTGGAAGCGGAAACGGGCTTTGGCGAAGCGCTGAAACACGGTGAGGCCGTGGGCCTCGGCTGCGCCATGGCTTTCCGCTTTTCGACCGCGCTTGGCCTCTGCGCGGGCGAGGACGCGGCGCGGGTCGAAGGCGCGGCGGCGGAGGCGGGCCTTCCCACGCGGCTGGAAATGATCCCCGGCCGGCCGTTTTCGGCCCCGTCCCTTATCGCTCACATGGCCCGGGACAAGAAGGCGCGGGACGGGACGCCCACCTTCATTCTGGCGCGCGGTATTGGCCAGGCCTTCGTCGCCACGGCGGTCGAGCCGCGGGCGTTGCTCAACTTCCTCATCGCCGAAGGAGCTCTTCCATGATCGCCGCGATGTGGGGCGTTTCGCTGATCATCCTGGCGCTGCTGGCCGTTTCGGCCGTGTTCTCGGCCGCCGAAACGGCGCTGACCCGCGCCAGCCGGGGGCGCATGCATCAGCTCGAGCGCGACGGAGACAAGGGCGCGGGCCGGGTCAATCGCCTGCTTTCCGACCAGGAGACCATGATCGGGGCCGTGCTGATCGGCTACAATGTGATCAATATCCTCAGTTCCGCTCTGGCCACCGAATTCATCACCCGCGTCCTTCCCGGCGGCTGGGGCGTGGCGCTGGCCACCGCGATCATGACCGTTCTGGTGGTGGTGTTCGTCGAGGTGCTGCCCAAGACCCTGGCCATCGTCCGCGCCGACGAGGTGGCCCGCACCCTCTCGGCGCCCATGCTGGTCATGGTGCGCATTCTCGGCCCGGTGATCTACGCCGTTCAATGGGTCGTGCGCCACACCCTGCGCCTCTTCGGGGTCAATCTGGACATGGCCACCGACGTCCTGGCGGCGCACGAGGAGATCCGGGGGGCGGTGGAGTACCATCACTCGGAAGGGTCGGTGGGCAGCCGCGACCGGCGGATGCTGGGCGGCGTGCTCGACCTCTCGGACATGGACGTCTCGGAGGTCATGGTGCATCGCAAGTCGATGTCGCTGATCGACGGCGGCCTTGCGCCACGCGAGGTGGTGGCCAGAATCCTGGCTTCGGAACATTCCCGCCTGCCCCTCTATCGCGACGAGCCGGAGAATATCGTCGGCGTACTGCACGCCAAGGACCTGCTCAAGACCGTGGCGGCGGCGTCGGGCCGCATCGACGGCATCGACATCGCCGCCATCGCCCGCGAGCCCTGGTTCATCCCCGAGACCACCAACCTGAAGGACCAGCTCAACGCGTTCCTGAAACGCCGCAGCCACTTCGCCCTGGTGGTGGACGAGTACGGGGCCTTGCAGGGACTGGTCACGCTGGAGGACATTCTCGAGGAAATCGTCGGGGACATCGAGGATGAACACGATCATGCGGTGCAGGGCGTCCGGCGCCAGGCCGACGGATCGGTGCATGTGGACGGCGGGGTGACGGTGCGCGATCTCAACCGGGCGATGGACTGGGATCTGCCCGACGAGCACGCGGTGACCATCGCCGGGCTGGTCATCCACGAAGCGCGCGCCATTCCCGAGCCGGGCCAGAAGTTCCTCTTCCATCGTCATCGGTTTCAGATCCTCCGCCGCCAGAGAAACCAGATCACCGCCCTGCGCGTGAGCCCGCCGCTGGCCCGCGAAGGCGAGGGGTGAGAGCGGCGCTAGAAAGGTCCGGCCGCTTGCGATAGGGTGCGCCGCGCCTCGCGGGCGCCGTATTTTCGAGAGCTCCGGACTAAAGATGAGCCCCTACGAGGCCCTGAAAGGCCGCTGCGTGCTGGTGGTCGAAGACGAGACGATGATCGCCATGCTCCTGGAAGACATGCTCGGCGACCTCGGCTGCGCCGTCGTGGGTCCGGCGCACGGGCTGGACGACGCCCTGGCTCTCGCGAACGGCGGCGCGGGCATCGACGCGGCCCTGTTGGACGTGAACCTAGCCGGACGGCCGGTCTTCCCCCTGGCCGACGCTCTGCGGGCCAAGGGCGTGCCCGTGATCTTCTCTACCGGTTACGGCGAGACCGGCCTTCGCCAGATCGATGCGGGCGCCCCAGTGCTGCAAAAGCCGTTCAAAATCACCGATTTGGCCCGCGCCCTCGAGGCGGTGATGAAAGGCTAGGTCTCTCCCGGCGCCAGCGCCTTCACCGACAGGGCGTGGACCTGGCCGGCCAGTTCGTCGGTCAAGGCGGCATGGACCATGCGCTGACGCTGCACGCGGCCGACGCCGGCGAAGGCCGCGCACTCTATGGTCACATTGAAATGGCTCTCGCCGCCGGAACGCGCGCCGGCGTGGCCGGCGTGCCGGTGAGACTCGTCGACGATGTCCAGGCGCGTGGGCGCCAGGGCCTCCTCGAGCTTCCTGCGCATGGCTTCAGCGACCGCGCCCGCCATCTCGCCTGTCCTTTTTCGTCTTGTCAATTCTTGAACTGTCACACGTCAAACGCATACTTTGGTCCATGGCCGCCTTCTTTCAATATCGTCCGCGATTCGTGGACATCCGCGTCAAGCCTCCCAAGCCGGAGGAGGAGGCGGCGGCGCAGGACGTCAACGCCCTCAAGCCAGGCGAGCGAGCGTGCGACCGCGCCGGCTGCCGCGCGGCGGCGGCGGTGCGGGCGCCAAAGTCGCGGGACGCGCTCAGCGACCACTATTGGTTCTGCCAGCCGCACGCCGCCGAATACAACCGGACCTGGAACTTCTTCGCCGGCATGAGCGAAGACGAGATCCGCGCCCGCATGGCCGACGAGCTCGTCACCGGGGGCCGGCCGACCTGGTCGTTCAGGGGCGGCGCGCGCAACCGGGAGGCGGCGGCCAACCGCGGCTTCTTCCGCGATCCGTTCGGCATCTTCGGGGCCGCCAAGGCGCACGGCGACGATGAGCGCGCCGCCCGCGACCGACGCCTCGGCAGGCTGGAGCACGCCGCCCTGGCCGACCTCGATCTGGACGCGGCGGCCACGGGGCCGGTCATCCGCCTGCGCTACACCGAACTGGTCAAGCGCTGCCATCCGGACGCCAACGGGGGCGACCGCTCGGCCGAACACAAACTCCAGCGGGTGATCAGGGCCTACAAGACCCTCCGCAAAGCTCAGTTGGTTTAGGCGGCGACGCGCCGTTTGCGTCCGTCCTAAGGTCGCGTTAGTGAACGCCGATCATGGCCATCCTGACTTCCTCGGACGACGACGAGCTTCTCCATCTGCTGCCCGACCGCAAGGTTTCGGCGCGCGAAGTGTTCGGTGTCGACTCGGAAATGATGGTTCCGGCGTTCTCGGTGCGCGACAGCCACGTACCCGACTTCGACGACGCCTATTGCTTTGATCCGCAGACGACGCTCGCCATCTGCGCCGGTCTCGCCTTCGACCGCCGGGTGATGATCCAAGGCTATCACGGCACCGGTAAATCGACCCACATCGAGCAGGTGGCGGCGCGCCTCAACTGGCCGATGATCCGGGTCAATCTCGACAGCCATGTCAGTCGGATCGACCTGGTCGGCAAGGACGCCATCGTTCTCAAAGACGGCAAGCAGGTGACGGAATTTCGCGAGGGCATGCTGCCCTGGTGCCTGCAGCGGCCCATGGCCCTGGTCTTCGATGAGTACGACGCGGGGCGCCCGGACGTGATGTTCGTCATCCAGCGGGTGCTCGAGGCGCAGGGCAAGCTCACCCTTCTGGACCAGAACCGGGTGATCCGACCCAATCCCTATTTCCGCCTGTTCTCCACCACCAACACCATCGGCCTTGGCGACACCACGGGGCTCTATCACGGCACGCAACAGATCAATCAGGGCCAGATGGACCGCTGGTCGATCGTCACCACCCTCAACTATCTGACCCACGACGTGGAGGCGCAGATCGTCCTGGCCAAGGCGCCCAACTACGCCAAGACCGCCGAGGGCAAGCGCCAGGTCGCCGCCATGGTCCGCGTCGCCGACATGACCCGCAACGCCTTCATGAACGGCGACATCTCCACGGTGATGAGTCCCCGCACGGTGATCACCTGGGCCCAGAACGCCGAGATCTTCGCCGGCGACCTGGCGCTCGGCTTTCGCATGACTTTCCTGAACAAGTGCGACGAACTGGAGCGCCCCACGGTGGCCGAGTTCTATCAGCGCGCTTTCGGCGGCGATCTGCCCGAGAGCGCGGCGCGGGTGAAGGTGGCTTGATCGCTCGAGGATCCAGGCCGCCCGGCGGGGCCCATCGCACCGATGTCTGGAGGGAGAAGACATGATGAAGAGGACGTTCAGCGCATTGGCCATTTTCGCCGTGCTCGGCGCGGCCGGCGCAGCCTTCGCCCAGACCGCCGCGCTTCCCGCCGCCGCCGCGGCCGCCGCCGCGCCCGCGCCGCCGGCCAACGACTACGCCGACAAGGCCAACTGGCTCTGTTGGCCGGGCGCCACGCCCAACGCCTGCGAGGTTGATCTCGCGACGACGGTGGTGGGAGCGGACGGCTCGATGCGCGTCGAGCCGTTCAAGGCCGACGCCAACGCGCCGATCGACTGCTTCTATGTCTATCCCACCGTATCCACCGATCCGGGCGTGCTGGCGACCATGAGGGTCGAGGCCGAAGAAAAGACGGTGATCGCCCAGCAGTTCGCCCGCTTCGGCGCCAAGTGCCGCCTTTATGCCCCGCTTTATCGCCAGTTCACGCTCACCGCCCTGGTGGCGATGATGCAGGGCAAGCCGCTGCCCGGCTCCATGGGCCCCCGGCCCGTGACCCCCTATGACGATGTCCGAGACGCCTGGAACTATTATCTCATCAACGCGAACCACGGGCGGGGCGTGGTGCTGATCGGTCACTCGCAGGGCTCCGGAGTGCTCACTCAGCTGATCAAGAACGAGATCGACGGCAAGCCGGCAGGGAAGCGTCTGATTTCGGCGATCCTCATGGGGACGAGCCTCGCCGTGCCGAAGGGCGCGGACATGGGCGGCGACTTCAAGACCATTCCCCTCTGCCACGGCGCCGATCAGCTCGGCTGCGTTATCACCTACGCCTCGTTCCGCGACACCATCCCGCCGCCGGAGAATTCCCGCTTCGGCAAGCCGCGGACCGCGGGAGACAACCTGGTCGCCGCCTGCGCGAATCCGGCCAATCTGGCCGGCGGCGAGGGCGAACTGCACAGCTATCTGGCCTCGGGCAACGTCGCCATCGCCGCCGCGACGCTCCCGCCCGCGCCCTGGGTCAAGGGCAAGAGCGTGTCCACGCCGTTCGTCAGCGTGCCGGGCCTTCTGACCGCGCGATGCGTCTCGACACCCACCTTCGATTATCTTGCCATCCACGTGAACGCCGACCCGGCAAGCTCCCGCGTCGGCGACATCACCGGCGACATCGTCATTGGTGGCCAGATCCAGAAGGACTGGGGCCTGCATCTGATCGACGCCAACCTGGCCATGGGCAATCTGGTCGACATCGTCGGTGAGGAATCGAAAGCGTGGATTGCGGCGCGCCGCTAGTGGCCAAATCTGGCGCTTGAGTCCAATGGCGGATGGCCCGACCGTTAGCGCCACGGGGGCCCAAGGTCCGCTTGCAGACCGAGGCTCAAAGCAGCGATCGACCCGATGCTGACCTCCAGGCGGCCCGGCGCCAGTGACCGCCTTTGAGTCTTGACCGAAATTTCAAGGGAACTCCGTCATGTCCGCCAGCCGCCAAATTCACCTCGTCCGCCGGCCGAGCGGCGTTCCGACGCCCACAGACTTCGCAACCGTCGAGGTAAAGACCCCTGACGCCGGCGAGGGCGAGATCCAGGTTCAGAATTTGCTGATGTCGGTGGACCCCTATATGCGACCGCGCCTGACAGCGGATCAGCCTCTCGGTGCTCCCATGATCGGGGGCGGCATTGGCCGGGTCGTGCAAACGCGAAATACGAAGTTCAGGGAAGGCGACCTCGTACGCCACGGCGCGGGCATGCAAGAGCGCTTCGTCTCCAATGGCAAGGGGTTGCAGGTTCTAACGCCTGACCCAGACCTGCCGCTGAGTGTATACATGCACGCCTTGGGGGGCACCGGAGTGACCGCTTATGGCGGCCTGCTGGAAACCGGCGCCCTGAAGGATGGCGAGCAGGTGTTCGTCTCCACCGCCGGCGGCGCTGTCGGCTCGGTGGCCGCCCAGATCGCCAAGATCAAGGGCTGTTATGTGGTCGGCTCGACGGGCTCGGAGTCCAAGGCGGCCTGGCTGCGCGACGAAGCCCACCTGGACGCGGTGATCAACTACAAGACCCAGCCCCTGGCCCAAGCGGTCAAGGCCGCGACCCCCAAGGGCATCGACGTCTATTTCGAAAATGTCGGCGGCGCCCACCTGGACGCGGCCCTGCCGCGCATGAACCTCCGCGGCCGGATCCCGGTCTGCGGCATGATCTCCACCTATAATGGCGGCGGCGAAGGGGTGAGGAACCTCTCGGCCCTGATCTATGGCCGCATCCGCATGGAAGGCTTCGTCGGCGGGGACTTTCCTCACCTGGCCGTTAAGTTCCGCGAAGACATGACCCGCTGGCTGAAAGACGGGCGGGTCAAATACCAGGAGACTATCCTCAAGGGCTTCGAGCGCGCCGCGGAAGGTCTGATCGGGCTCTTCTCCGGGGTCAACAGCGGGAAAATGCTGATCCACGTCGCCGACTGATCAACCGGATGCGGCGAACATAGGGATGTCGACAGTTGGTTGTTTCCGAGGAAGCGGTCCATGACCTAGAGGGCGGTCATCGGTCAGTTCTCGCGATGCCGCCTGTCGCGCCACCGGTGTTCAGTCCGAATAGGCGGCGCCGCTTGTCGCGAACTTGGGAGGGTTCTTTTTGAGAGCGCTAAACATTCTTGCGGCTGTGGCCTTCGCATCGCAATTGCCGGTGGATTTGGCGCTCGCCCAAGACGCGCCCGCTCAAGCCGAGGCGGTCCAATCTTCCACCCACGCCATGTGGCTCAGGAGGCCAAATACTGGGGACATGGTTTGGCCGGGGTACGCCTTCTACACGCACCTCAGCGGACACGTGCTCCTGGATTGCGTCATCGACAACAAGGGAAAGCTCAAGCCCTGTGTCGTGGTCGAGGAAACGCCGAAGGGACAAGGCTTCGCTGAAGCTGCGATCAGCTTCCTACAGCCCACAAAGATGCGGCCCCCGATGGTGGACCGCGTACCGGTTCAAGACGCTCACGTTCAGATTGGGATAGACTTCGATGGCAAGCAAGGCGCCGTTAGGTTCGCGTGGCGCTCGCAATGAATAGCGC
>Ga0182024_10020091_pt1 | contig 12234 bp, 10 predicted proteins | sample P32metaG_FD_120480 | JGI IMG/M metagenome (GOLD analysis project Ga0182024, IMG submission 120480) | Permafrost microbial communities from Stordalen Mire, Sweden - P3-2 metaG (Illumina Assembly) | ecosystem: Environmental > Terrestrial > Soil > Wetlands > Permafrost | place: Sweden: Stordalen...
GCGTATCCAGGCTCAGCGTCAACGCCAATCCACTGGTCTCGACGGGCCTCGAAAACCCGCTGACGCACACGCGCGTCCCTAAATCGGCCGAGGAAACACGCCAGTTCGTGAGGGCTTGGATTGCCGCCGGCGCCGATTACATCCTTACTTACGATGGCGCGCTACCCATGGACTATTACCAGGCCGCCTTCGATGAAGCCAACAAAGCGGGCAAGCCCGTGTTCACGCGAGCTTATGGGCCAGTCTTGTTTCCAAAGGACGCCGCTCTTTTGGGCGCGGCGAACTTGCCTCATTCCGCCGGGATCGGCATTGCCGTGACCAAAGATCCTTCCAAATTCAAGCAGGGACGCGACGACAGAAATGAACTCGATCGCTACGCGGAAATGGACGATCAAAAAGCCCGCGATCTGATTCAAATTCTCGTGGCGCACCATGTGGCTCTGGTGCCTACGTTCATGATCAATTTCCCGGGGTACCCGAAAGACTGGAACCAGTTCACTGCCGAAGCACGGGCGTTCTTCAACAATCCCGATCTTCTCGCTTACTATCCTCCGGCGGCCGTGCAGTCCGCTTTGCGAAGTTACACCCGAAATGATCAGGGGGAAGTGCGTGAACGGCGCATGAAGGGCTACCAGAACGCCATGCGCTTCCACAAGATGTTCGTCGATGCGGGCGGACATCTGGTCGTTTCCGGCAACACCAACGATGCTTGGGTGCCGGGAGTCGACCTCCATCAGGAAATGCAAGTCATGGTCGAAGCCGGCCTCACGCCCATGCAGATCATCATGGGGTCAACGAAGTATCCGGCGGAGATGCTGCGGAAACAAAACCTGCTGGGGACCGTTGAAGCGGGCAAGCTGGCGGATGTGATCATCGTCAACGCCGATCCACTGCAGGACATCAAGAACCTCGACAAGATCAACACCGTGATTCAGGACGGCAAAATTGTGGAACTCGGCTACCACTCCAACTACAGCAGCCCCTTTTCGAATGTGGCTGCCGGAACGATCAGCATCGAGGGATTGCCCTGGGCCGAAGACATGAAGAAGGCGACTCGTGGCGCGGAAGGGGGACCTCAGGCGGCAGCTGAAGGCGGGGCTATCGCGGACCCCATGAATTCGCCGCAGCCCGCCATCGAAACGATGAACCCGATTATCGTGACGCAAGGGGATTCCTGCGTCGTCACAATCACAGGATTCAACTTCGTGCGCAGATCGGCCGTCTATTTCAAGGGCCGGCCCGTGCCGTTCAAAGCCGTGAGCCCGACCCAACTCCAGGTCACGCTCGATGCCGAAGCTCTGCGCGAAGCGGGGAGATTTGACCTGGTGGTTAAAAATCCGGAGCCGCTCGACTTATTTTATATAAGGAGCATGTGGGGCAACGGAACGTCAAACGTCGCCCACCTCATCGTCAATTACAGATACTGACCATCTGCCGCGAAATCGCGCGCGGCAAGCTAGCAGCTTATCGCGCAGAAATTCACGTCCCGCCGGACTGAATCTGAGCAGGGGCACATACACGGGCCAATTTGGAATGATGTGTATCGAGCCCAACAAAGCGATTGCCCCTCTCATCACTTCAATCATCATCGCCGATGCGGGGACCGAGATGCGACCGAGAGGTGCTTTGAAAGCGGCAAACCGCAGCCGCACCTATCCACCCAAGTTACGAACCTTCGCCCATAAAAGCTCTGCTTCGTTACCAGAGCAGCTTTAACCCGAACTGAACCTGTCTCGAAGTGGTTGATGTGCTCGTAATCTGTCCAGCTGTGGGTGATTGCTCGGGAAAGGTCGCGTTTGGCGCGGCCTGTAACACATCCACGATCAGATTCGGGGTGTTGAAATTGGTGCGGTTCAGGAGATTGAAAATCTCCGCGCGGAACTCCAGGTTCATTCTCTCGCTTACGTGGGTATCTTTGAGCACCGAGAAATCCCACGTGGCGAGCCCCGGGCCAATGTAGGAATCCCTCCCCACATTGCCGTAGAAACCGCTGTTACTCGGCGGCGCAATAAAAGCGTTCGGGTTGAACCATTGATTCGGATTTCCAAGCACCACCGGCCCCGTCGGTGCCGGATTAAAAAACGGCCGGACCGGATTGCGAGAGTCGCCGTTGTTCGCTGGGTTGTAACTGAGCTGTGGTGTAAACGGGAATCCCGACTGAACGCTAACGATTGAATTGACGCTCCAGCCACCCACAAGTCCGTTGGCGATCCCATTCGAACCGCCCGTAAAGCGCTTGCCGCGGCCAAACGGTAGCGCATAACTGACGTTGACGGCTGCGGCGTTCCGGACGTCGAAAGTGGCCGGTCCCGAATCAGTGCGCGGGTTGTAGGGGTTCGAGAGCAGTGCCACCGCATTGTTCGCCGCTGTCGCGTTGAGTGAATCGCCATCGTCCAGAGTCTTCGACCACGTGTATACGCCGCGAAGCGAAAACCCTCTGCTGCAGCGACGATTGAAATCCAGTTGCAGCGCATTGTAAGAACTAACGCCTTCAGAGACCCATGTCCAGGTATTTGCCAGTGCAGTGTTTGGCTTGGTGCTCGTGGGATTGAAATATGTTCCCGCCGGTACTGGTTGCCCCGCCAACGCGCCCCATACTGGCAGACCCGTTCCTGGATTTATGGTTGTCGGAAATGTTGCCGGGCATGGCGCCGCGGGACAAACCACGGGCGCGGGTGCATTCGCGTCTACTCCGATGATCTCGTGATACCCGTGATTCCCAACATAGCCGACGCTCACCGAAGTGTTAGGAGAGAGAGCACGTTCGACCGTAAGCGAATAAGAGATGAGCGTTGGGGTGTACATGTCCGGCTGAACTCCCCCGGGCAATAGCAGCGCAAGCGGATTTGTGGGTGGCGGTGCGCTAGGCTGGATGGGATGGCCTGTTGGGCCAAAGATAGTGCTCAGGCCAGTGGCGGCAATCGTGTAGGTCGGGTTTGCGGGCCCGTTCTGGTCGGCGCGATAACCCAGCGCGTCCTGCAGGTCGTTGTACATTCCGAAAGCGGCGCGGATCACCGTCTTTGGGTCGAAGGGGCTCCATGCCAGGCCGATCCGCGGCTCCGGCAAAAACTTCGCGCGGTTGATCGTAAATATCGAGTTGCCCACTTGCGGTAAACAAATGTTGGAAGCGGGTTTGGATGCGCACACGATGCCCGAACTGCTGAAGGTGTAGTTTGCGGCGCGCCCATGTGACTCATTCCAACCCGTGCTGAATTCATCGCGGAAGCCCAGCGATACGGTTAGATTCGAGCGCACGCGGATCACGTCCTCGGCGTACCATGCACCGAACAGTGAACGCCAGCTCATCGGTGTCGGCGTGGGGTCGTACAAGAAACTAGCCGTGCCAGCCAGGAAGTTCGGCAGCCCGGTAAAGGTCAACTGTCCGTACTGGCTGAGTGCGATTTCTTCATTGGACTGAAAAGGTTGGAACCAGACGCCCACGCGAAACTGATGGCGCCCTCTGGTGACCGCGAGATCGTCCGCAAAGCTGTACAAATTGCGAGCGACATGCAAATTGCTTCCATTATTGCTTCCAGCCAGACCTAACTGCGCCTGTGGATTCGAGGCTTGACTGCCGCCCACGACCACCGCTCCCACGGGGTCGCCTGTCAGGAAGCCCTGGACACCGGCGGCCGGAGTGCCTGGAGTCGGTTCGCCCGTAAAGAAATATCCCGCGCGAGAATACCCGATGCGAATCGTATTGAGCAGGGTCGGCGAGAAAACGTGTGTTTCCTGCAAGCTCACTACTTGCTCCCGCAAGCCCAGCAAATCCGCGCTGTAGGGATCCAGTGGCGTCGCGGTGTTTGCGTAGCTGTCGTCAATGGTGTAGATCGCATCGGCGGAATCTTTCGCAGAGAACACGTGATCGAGCCGCACTGTGCCGAAATCCTCGCGGATCGTCTGCAAAGGGCTGCTGAGCACTTGCGCGACCCCGTCACCTGTGGCGGTAACCTTGAAATCCGGGGCGCCCGCTTGAGCCACAGGCCACAGATTGAGCAGACCCATGGTTTTAACAATAGGAGCGGCGTCGGTTCGTGATTGCGCGTCGGGAACGAATGCCACCGAGGTCTGATGCAGATTTTGGCGGAAGCCCTCGTAATTGGCGAACAGGAAAGTCTTGTCCTTGTGCACGGGCCCACCTACCGAGCCGCCAAACTGGTTTCGCTGAAACGGGGGAGCGGACGGACCGGCATCAAAAAAGTTACGCGCGTCTAAAGCGTTGTTACGTAGGAATTCGAATACCGACCCGTGCCACTGATTCGAGCCGGATTGCGTGACGATACTGATCTGACCGCCCGGCTTCTTGCCGTACTCAGCGCCGTAGGTGTCTCGCAGGATGTTGAATTCTCGCACCGCGTCGATTCCCAGCAGTTGTCCGCTGGCGCCGCCAGGGGTCATATTGTTTTCGGCAGCGCCCGTAAACTCCACGCCGTTCAGCAAGAAAAGATTTTGCTGCGGCCGGTTTCCCGAGACGGAAAACATGTTGGCAGTTGTTGAATTAGAGATCCCGATGCCTCCGGTCTTCTCCCAGGTGAAGTTCACAACACCAGGATTGAGAAGCGTCAGCAAATCGTAGCTGCGGCCATTTAACGGAAGGTCTTTGATTTGCTTTTCCCCTACCACGCCAGAGATGTCGGTGGTCGTCGCATTTACGGGCGACACTTCTTCGGTCACGGTGATCTGCTGTTTCACCTCTCCCACCTGCACCATGAAATCGACGCGCGCTTGCTGGCCCACGACCAGGTGGATTCCGCCATGAACGATCGACTGGAAACCGTCTTTGACGACCGTCACTTCATACTCACCCACAGGGAGTTCCAGCAACTGATACCGCCCCGCCGCGTCGCTGACAGCATTGCGAGCCGCGGCGGTCTCCACATCCTTCGCCGTTACAGTCGCTCCGGAAACTGCCGCGCCGGAAGGGTCGGTGACTATCCCGGAAATGGCCGCCGATACTTGCCCTCTCGCTTGGGAAGTGCAGGTCAGAATCATGAAGAGACAGAGACATGCAAAGCCGTACCAGCAGCGCGCGTGTACGAATCGCTGTGATTTGGCCCTGTAGACCGCAGTAGTGCCTCGACTACGTAACATAGGCAGCTCCCTCGTATAAGAAGAATTGGCATATACAGTGCGTCGATAGTCGTTGCGTGAAATCGATTTCGTAAGATAGCCCCCGGCACATTTCCGCGTTAGCTGCCTGACGTGCGGCAGCGATGGGCAAGTGCTGCTGCAATTTCCATCTCCAGTGCTTCATCCCTGACAATCTTCTGCGACGTCATTTCCCATTTTGTAGTGATGGAAACTCGCTTTGCGGTCGCCCGAGAATGACGGTCCAAAATCCAGGCTGAGGTTTGCGGGAACAATCGAGAACTCTCCAGCCTTCAGCCGCCCAAGCGTGCAAATATTCGCCGCTTCCTCGCGAATAGAATTGCAAGAAGAAATATTCACAAATAATCATGCGATCCCGGAAGATCATTGGCATCGGCACGCCAAGCTTCGATGGCGGAGGTATTCTCAGCCGACAAGTCCGCGAGTCGATGCTCTAGATCCTGCAGCGACAACTTCCATTCGACCGTCGAGTCCTGCTGAGCCCACGCGCCGACGGCGGTAGTGAGCACCGCAAAGCACGACGAGCACGGCGTAGCGAATGATGCGCTTGCTGCACGTTACGGAATGGGGGCTGGATATTGCCAATTGCCAATGCAAAATTCTCCTTGTCAGATCAAAAACCCCCTTTTGGATTACGAGGGGTCGTAATGTTAGCATTACAGTGTCGGTTGTAAAGGACTTATTGCCGCGCCTGCACATCGGAACCGAATTTCCTGATCGCGAACAGCCCGCAGAGGTGCCGGAGGGCCCAACACAATTGTCTTGACCCCACGTAATGCCTACACGACACTGCACCGTATGAGACACCCACTGAGACATCTGCGACTGGCTTCAACGAGCGTTGCTACGCTATTCCTTTTTGTGGCCGCACTGGCAGCACAAACGGCCCCGGAACTGAAGATCGTTGTGACTGGAGAAGTTCCAACGCCACTGGCTCTGACCGCGAGCGATCTAGCGGCGATGCCGCGCGAGCACGTAGAGATAACCGAGCAGGCTGGCGAGAAGGCCACCTACGAGGGCGTCGCACTACAGGAGATACTGAAGAAGGCTGGAATCCCCTTTGGCCGTGAGATGCGAGGCAAAGCTTTAGCTGGCTATGTTCTCGCCGAGGCCAAGGACGGCTACGAAGTAGCGTTCAGCCTGGGTGAACTCGATCCCGATTTGGGCGGGACGCGCGCGATTGTCGCCGACAAGCGTGACTGAAAGCCGCTATTCGCGTATCAAGGCCCCGCCCGGCTGGTTTTGCCCGCGGATAAGGAAGGTGCGCGCTCGGTGCGCATGTTGGAGAAGTTGGAGGTCGTCAAACTACGCAAGTAGCCGCGAATCGTGAATAAGACTTTGACCTCCGCGTCGGTCCTACTTGCGGCGTTTGCCGCATTCGTCGCAGTAGGATTTGGAGCTTCCCAAACGCACGAGTATCCCGAGGCCAGCGAATATCGATGGGACCTGCCGAAGGGATTCCCCAAACCGCGTATACCCGCCGACAACCCGATGACCGTTGCCAAGGCGCGGCTCGGCCGTTATCTGTTTTATGACCGGCGCATGTCGGTGAATGGCACCGATTCCTGTGCAACTTGCCATCGACAGGAGCTGGCCTTCACTGACGGGAAGCCGCAGGCGGTGGCCGCGACCGGTCAATTGCACCCGCGTTGCGCAATGAGTCTCGTCAACGTAGCCTATAATTCGGTTTTTACGTGGAGCAATCCGAACGAGCCGACCTAATCGCGTTCTTGGAATCTCTGACGGACCAAGGGGTAGTTCATGACCAGAGGTTCGGAAATCCGTGGCAAGGCCGCAAATAGAGCGGACCGGCAGAACGATATTGTCGCCACGACGAATCGGCTTCATAAAATGCGGCAAGCGCGCGGGCTGGGAGCGGCGGAGATCGCACGGCGCGCGGGAGTGAGCCGCCAAACAATTTACGCCATTGAGTCAGGCGATTTCGTACCGAACACGGCAGTCGCACTGCAACTGGCTCGCATATTGGAAGTCAGCGTGGAGGAACTCTTTTCAATCGATACTTCTCCTGATCAACCGCTGGCTAGTTTCAAAGCGGATCTGCTTGCGACTGGGGGCCGCAAATGCTCGGCCGGAGAATTGGTGCGTGTTGGCCGCGTTGGAACGCGCATGGTTGCTGCTCCCGCTCCGCATTTCGCGACATTCCTTTCTGATGCGGATGGCGTGATCGCGGCTCAGAGCAAGACGAGCGGAACCATTCGCCCGGTGGTGCAATCCGTATCGAATCGAAATAGCCTGGTAGTTGCCGGCTGCGACCCTGCTATTTCGGTGCTGGCCGGGGAGCTTAAATCAGCAGGAACCGAGGTCGTCACAGTGCCTTCCTCAAGCCAGGAAGCTCTCGATTGGCTCAAAAGAGGCTTAGTGCATGTTGCGGGAACCCACCTCCGCGATCGGCTGACCGGGGAATACAATGTTCCACTCGCCACTACGCTTTTTGGAAAAGGGAACATTTGTATTGTGACATTCGCCGAATGGGAACAAGGGTTGGTCGTGCGGCGTGGCAATCCAAAGCGGATACGCTCAGTGGCCGATCTTGCCGGGAAGCGAGTTACGATCGTCAACCGGGAAAAAGGTTCCGGCGCGCGCGATTTACTTGACAGCAAAATGCGTGCCGCGGGAATTCCACCGCGAAATATCAGGGGTTACGATCGGGTTGTACCGACCCACTTGGCCGCCGCTCTCACAGTGGCGAACGCGCAGGCAGATTGTTGTGTGGCAACCGTGTCGGCAGCAAAGTGCTTGGGGCTGGATTTCATACCGCTCTCGACAGAGCGTTTCGATTTGGTTGTGGCTTCTTCGGAGATGGACAACTCGGGAATACGCGCTCTGTTCGACGCACTAAACCGCGCAAACCTTCGTCACAAATTGGCAATGGTAGCAGGCTACGACGTCCGGCATACCGGCGACACACTGATGTAAATCCCAGGCTGCAAACTCACCGGTCGCTCGACGCGGGCCGGTAGGCACTTCCACAGTCCTGGCAGGATTAATGGCCGTTGCCCGGAATAGTGTGGAAATCGGATCACGCTGAACATCTCGTAACGAGATTCTCCCGGTGGGAAGGCCGGGGGAGTTGGAGGCTGCTCCGCCGGTTCGGATACATGGTTTTCGCGAGGGGTGCCGAATGTTGCCAGAGACTAAACGTGTGTCCGTGGGAGGCAACACGCGCCGGAGGATCCGATTCGACGATTCCTGGTCGCGGACGGTGTCTCCGTTATTGCCCGATTGCTGGCTCATTCGCTGCACTCCATCACCGTAATGGTGCTCAGGTTGGCAGAGTGTGTGATATGGTCTTTCTACGATGGTTCTCTCCTTTCCAAAAGATTTGCAGCTCGATTCTATGCGCATCCGGTCAGCGAAGCGCCGCGCACGCAACTTCTAGCAACGGAGCGCTCGACAACTTCGGTCGCAATATGCATGAACACCGACGAATTTGGATCGACATCGACAATTCCCCGCATGTCCCCTTTTTTATTCCGATCATTGAGGAGTTACGCAAAAGGGGCTGCGAAGTACTTTTGACCGCGCGGGATGCCTATCAGGTGCGTGAACTTTTGAAGCTCAATCATCTTTCCTGTGAAGTCGTGGGCCGGCACTATGGGAAAAATCCGGCCGCCAAAATATTGGGGACCTGCATACGCGCAACTCAGTTGATACCTCGGATGGTCGGCCAGAATATTGATTTAGCAATTTCCCATGGCTCACGGGCACAAATGATATGTGGATTTGTGCTTGGAATTCCGACGCTCTTGATTCTCGATTACGAATTTATTGCGAAGATGGGATTCATCCGGCCGGATTGGATCTTTGTGCCTGAAATGATTCCGGATTCAAAAGAGCTTAAGCCGAAGCGAAAAGTGCTTAGGTATCCCGGACTGAAAGAGGACGTCTATGTCCCTCGGCTCAAACTGGATCCTGCCCTGAAGCACCAGCTAGGCCTCGTCGAGAACGATATTGTGGTCACCGTTCGTCCACCCGCGACGGAGGCTCATTATCACAATCCCGAAGCGGAGATACTGCTGGACGCTGCGTTGCATTTGCTCACGCAAACTCCGGATGTCCGCGTGATACTGCTTCCCCGCAACAAAAAGCAAGGCAGAATGATGCGCGATACCTGGGGCAAGTGGATCGAGAACAGCAAAATCGTGATTCCCGAATCCGCGGTCGACGGCATGAACCTTATTTGGTTCTCTGACCTCGTAATCAGCGGTGGCGGCACGATGAACCGTGAGGCTGCGGCTCTACGAGTTCCTGTTTACAGCATCTTTCGGGGCAAGATTGGAGCAGTCGATCGGCAGTTGCAGCGGGAAGGAAGGCTCATCCTCATCGAATCTGTCGAAGACATCGCGAGCAAGATCGTTCTCACGCGACGGCAGGAGAACGAGCAAAGAGTAAGCAATGAACGCCCCGCGCTGCAAGTCATCTTAGATGGCATCATGGAAATCACCGGTCAAAGGAGCCCGGCAAGCGCCCAGGCCAGGCCGAGTGAATTAAACGGCATGAGAAATCAGGCCCTTGCCGACTATTATCGGTGCCCCGAAGAATTTGCAGATTTTGTGCTGGACGGGAACTTATCTGATGACTCCGGGTATTCCCGATTTATTCCTGACGCCATTTCTCACGGACAATCTTCATCCGCAACCAATGGCGGGGCGGTTCGCACTGGATTGCGTGACTTATCCCAAGACGTTCTTGTGGACGAAACAGCATTACGACTGCCAGTTGATCCCACAAACATCATCGATAACCTAAGGTTTGAACGGTATGCCGCCCACGCCGCGGGTACGAATTCGAAAGGCGTGTCGCAGGCTCTCATCAGGAATACCTACTATGCTTTGCGGCCGTTCCTGCCCTTAGCCATCCGTCGACGTATTCAAAGACTGTATTTTAGAGGCCGGCGAGAAACGACGTTCCCGAATTGGCCGGTGGATCGAACCGTGGATGATATCCTGGAGCGGCTGTTGCTTATGTCCGTCAAGGCGCATGGCCTCGAGACGATTCCGTTCATCTGGTTTTGGCCGGAGGGTTCCCCAAGTTGCACCATCGTCACTCACGACGTCGAAGAACAGGCAGGCCGTGATTTTTGTTCCAAATTAATGGATTTGAATGACTCTTTTGGGGTTAAGTCCTCCTTCCAAATCGTGCCTGAAGAAAGATACGCTGTCCCGCAAAGCTTTCTGGAAGAGATCCGGCACAGAAGGTTCGAAATAAACGTTCACGACCTTAACCATGATGGCAATCTTTTTAGTAACTGGGAAACGTTCTCACAGCGCGTACAACGAATCAACCAGTACGGAAGGGAGTACGGCGCGATTGGATTCCGTTCGGGAGCTTTATATCGGAATTTGAATTGGTATCACGCGTTGGATTTTGCCTACGACATGTCGGTTCCCAATGTCGGACATTTGGAAGCTCAGCAAGGCGGCTGCTGCACCCTTATGCCTTTCTTCGTAGGCAAGATTCTCGAACTACCCGTTACCACAACTCAGGATTATTCCCTGTTTCATATCTTAAAGAGCTATTCGATCGATCTCTGGAAGAAAGAAATAGCGTTAATAACAGAAAAACATGGCTTGGTCAGTTTTATCGTTCACCCAGATTACATTATGGTGAAAAAGGCCCAGGAAACCTATAAAGCGCTTTTGGAATATCTCGCTCAAATGTCCGCCGATAAAAAAACATGGATCGCGTTGCCCGGACAGGTAAATGACTGGTGGAGAGATAGAAGCCAGATGAAACTGATACAGAACAACGGTACATGCCACATTGAAGGACCGGGTAAGGAACGAGCAAGAATCGCATACGCCACAGTCGACGGCGAAAAAATTGTTTATTCGATCGACCAATCACCCTAGGAGTTGCGAAACTTGTCTCTAGGACATCCCAACCTTCGCTTCTTAGGCTAAGAGTGGGCCATTGAAAGTCGATCTTCCCTGTTTGGCCTTAGGAACATACATTCTTCTAAGTCTTGCCTCAGTGATCGCTGTTTTGGAATTGTCTTAGTGCCCCGTGCCCCCCTCTGCGCAATCTGGGGTGTCTTGGTTGGGGTCAGTGACACGCAGCTCTCTACGCCGGACGAATGCAGCTTTTTTGCAAACAAGAGTGGCTCCCCGTTACCCTCAAAGCTCTAGCGCGTTGCTATAAACTATTGTCACGCCGCGACTTAGCCGATGTTCATGCCCGAATGTAAACCGGCCCCCCCGGATAGCCTGCGCATACACATGCTTCAGCCCCGCGAATCAGTAAAAAGCCGCATTGCACATTGGCGCTGGTGCGCGTACATTGATGCGCGGGGGACGGGGGATCCATCCTTCATCTATAGCGTTTGTTCGCAACGTTCCCGCAGAAATGTGGGCCGATCGTAATTTGATCGATTTTTTTTGATTTTTCAGGAGGCCCTACCGTGCGCAAGTTCTTGGTTCTGTTCGGCATTGCTTTGTGCGTGTCACTTTCCGCTGCGGCGGCGGATGATTCTCCAGCCGATCCGGCAGCTCCGGTTCCGGCAGCTGCAGCTCCCGTAGACCAGCATCCTCCGGGTTACATTTTCATGCCTGATCGGGGCCGTGTTCAGTTTGGGGTCGGATATCAATACCAGAGTTACAATGTCTTTGGCCGAACGTTTCACGATAATGGCTACAATATTGGCGCAGTCGTTGGTGTCGGTGACTGGATAACCGGAGCTACGGCGCGTTTGACGGTAGCAGCCGAGGCGACCGCCGCATTTGGTTTTGGTGGTGAAACGAGTGGCAAACCGATTTTGAGCGTCAAGTCCTTATTCGCAGGTGCTGGACCGCACCTCTCGATTCAGAGTGAGTCCCGTTTTGAGCCTTGGATTCACCTGCTACCGGGCGTGCAACATTTCCGGTTCTCGCAGGCGGGCCCTTTTGGCTCGAACTCAGCTTTCGGTTTTATGGCCGGGGGCGGATTGGACTTTAAAATCAGTCGCCGCGTTTATTGGCGCGTCCAGGGCGATTACTTAGGCACAAACTTCACCCACGGCATCGACTCAAACTATTCGGTCGGCACCGGATTCGTCATCAATTACTAGAGAACAGAATCACTAGAGAAAAGAAAGTACCCCCGGCCGCCTCGAACAGGGGGGGCGCC
>Ga0182024_10020093_pt1 | contig 12234 bp, 5 predicted proteins | sample P32metaG_FD_120480 | JGI IMG/M metagenome (GOLD analysis project Ga0182024, IMG submission 120480) | Permafrost microbial communities from Stordalen Mire, Sweden - P3-2 metaG (Illumina Assembly) | ecosystem: Environmental > Terrestrial > Soil > Wetlands > Permafrost | place: Sweden: Stordalen...
GCCTCCGCCGACTTCGACATCATTCCCAAGGTATTGACGATCACGGCAGGCACGCGCCACTTCCAGTTCGAGAACAACAATCAAGGGAGTGTCCTTTCGAGCTTCGGATGCGCCGAGGCGGGCCTACCCGCGGGCGGCTGCCATGATCTAGCCTACAGTTACAATCTCAATGCCCAGAATCTGCGCGATACCGAATCGGGCTTCAAGAGCCGCGGCAACCTCACCTGGCACATCACACCGGATATGATGGTGTATTACACGTATTCGCAGGGCTTTCGCCCCGGCGGCTTCAATCAGAACGGCGGCGCCCAGCACGCCATCGGGCCGGACGGTGTGGCGCAGTACGAGATTCCCCGCTCGTTCGCCTCCGATAATCTGACCAACAACGAGATCGGCTGGAAGACGGAATTTCTCGACCGTCGGTTGCAGTGGAACGGCGCCGTATACCGCGAGGACTGGAAGAACGTGCAAATCGAGTTCTTCAATCCCGGCGTGGTCGGTAATCTGTTCTACGACACCAACGGTCAGAATTTCCTCATCAAGGGCGTCGAGACATCGCTGGTGGCCCGGGTGACCACCGGCCTCACGCTGCAGTACGCGGCATCCTGGAATCAGAGCCGGCAGACCAACTCGCCGGCATTGATCGACAACAATCCGGCGAGCGCGAACTACGGCAAGCCGATCACGGAGGTCTGCGGCGCTGGAGGCACCGGTTGCACGGCGGTAACCAACCCGTTCGGTCCGATCGGCGCTCCGAGCGCCGACGCGCCGCCGCTTCAGTTCAGCGTGCGCGCCCGCTACGAGTGGACCATCGCCTCGGACTACACCGCGTTCGTTCAAGCCGGCGTCACCCATCAGGGTATTGCATTCACGCAGGCCGGGTCGAACCCCACGATCTTGCCGGGCGCAACCGTCCAGACCTCGAGGGGGCGATTCGAGATTCCCGCTTACTCCACTTCCAACGCCTCGGTCGGTATCGCCAAGGATCCCTGGTGGGTGAACGTGTATTGCGAGAATCTCGCCAACTCCAATGCGAGCACCTTCATCAGCACCGATCAGTTCATCGTCGAGCAGACTCCGCTTCGTCCGCGTGTCATCGGTGGGTCGTTCGGGTACAAGTTCTGAGTGCGACGCGAATGCAAATTCAGCGCGCCGCGTTGCTGCGGTCGGCGCCCGGGGTGTCGGATTTTCCGGGGCAGACGGTTCCGGGCAATACCGCGCCGTGGGCAGTGGAGGAAGTAGCCACCTGGTAGCAGCTCGAATTGATCCATACGATCCAGTTCCCATCGGCGGTCTTGAAACGATCGCCGGGACGGTGCGCCGGCCACCAGGGCTGTTCAGCAGGGGAGCTCCTGGAGACCGAGTTATTGCCCGCGGGCTGACGGCTGCGGATCTCGAATGCCTGCAAGGCACGCTTCGCTTCGGCGGTCCAATCCACCCCGGATCCACCGTCCTTAGAGCCTGATTTGGGCGCCGGCTCCGAGGAGACGGATGAGGCCGCATCGAGCACGGGCGGGGCGACGGCAAGAGGGCTGCCGCTGTTCAGCCGCCGCGGGTGGAAATTGTCGACGCGGATTCTGGGCAGTCTTTGCGGCGGCAGGAACAGCAATTGGACGGGTTCCGAGGATGATGTGGCTGCGTGCGGAGTACGCAAAGCCGCGAACAGCCACGCCAAAAGGGCCGCATGCACCGTAAGCACGGAAAAGAGCGTCATGCACCGTGAAAGGCTCCACCGGGTCGACTCGTCCATGGCTGGTTTCGGCTGGTATTGCAGAGGGGCCTCTGACCATGGACTGGCGGCGGCGGCTATGGTTCCTGAGCCCCGGCCGCAGCTGAAACTCGAGCTCGAGGTGCTGTACACTTCCCCGACGCTCCTGCGGACATCCCGGTCGAGTGCGTTCTTCGTGGAACGTTCTTGCACGAATCGTCTCAAATCATCCTTTCGTCGCCGCGGTCTTCCTGCCGGTGCCGGAACATCAAGTTCAGGCCATTAAGCATCTGGAGTCGGTATGAGCGAAACGCAGGAAGCACCTTCGGCAAGGCGTGGCCATCGCACTCGTTGGATCGTGGGCGCGGTGGTGGCGATCCTGGTCATTGTGGTGATCGTTCATCTGTTGGAGAAGAAGAAGCCTGTCCGCGCCGCCTCGCCGCAGGTGGTCAAAGTCTCCAAAGCCGCTCGAGGCGATATGCCGGAGACGCTGTCGGAGCTCGGCACGGTAGCTCCGGTGGCGACGGTGACCGTATTGCCACAGCTCAGCGGTTATCTCACCGAGGTCGGGTACAAGGAGGGCCAGAATGTCAAGAAAGGTCAATTCCTGGCTCAGATCGATCCCCGTCAATACGAGATCGACCTTCAGCAGACTCAAGCAGCGCTTCTGAAGGATCAGGCCTCGCTCGACCAAGCGCGCTCGGACCTCGCCCGCTATCATGAGTTGCGCGCTCAAAAGGCGATCGCCGAACAGACGGTCGCCGATCAGGAATTCACCGTCAAGCAGGACGAAGCCCAGGTGAAGTCCGACGAGGCGAACATCGCCCAGTACAAGCTCGATCTCATCTATTGCCGCATCACCGCGCCGGTTGCCGGCCGGGTCGGCTTGCGGTTGATCGATCCGGGCAACTACGTCACCGCCTCGAGCTCGACCGGCGTCGTGGTCATCACCACCTTGAAGCCGACGACGGTGGAATTCACCGTGGCTCAAAACGATCTCGCGAAGGTGGTCCAACGTTTCAGCTCCGGCGCGAAGCTTCCGGTGACCGCTTATACGAGCGACAACACCACGGAAATCGCGACGGGCACGCTCTATGCGCTCGGCAATCAAATGTCGACGAGCACCGGCACGGTGACCTTGCGCGCCGACTTTCCGAACGAGAACGAGGCGCTGTTCCCCAACGAGTTCGTCAACATCAAGATCCTGGTCGATACCTTGACTCAGGCGGTTCTGGTACCCACGCCCGCGGTCTTGAGCGGTGCTCCCGGGGACTACGTGTACCTGGTCAATTCGAACGACACAGTGTCCGTTCGCAAGGTTACCTTGGGTCCGAGCGACGGCACGAACACCGCCATTCTGTCGGGCCTCGCCTTGGGAGACACCGTGGTGGTCGACGGCACGGACCGCCTGAGCGACGGAGCCAAGATCTCAGTCTCGGCGCCGGCAGCCAAGGCAACGAAAAAGCCGAGCCCCGGCGCCCCGAGCCCGCCCGCGCAAGGCGCCGGCGCGACGGGCTGAGCGAGCCGATCCCTTCGGTGCTCGCGACATGAACCTCTCCCGCCTGTTCGTATTGAGGCCGGTGGCGACCTCGCTGTTGATGATCGCGCTCGTGTTAGTCGGTCTCGTTGCGGTGAAATTTCTGCCGGTCTCCTCGCTCCCGGACGTCGATTATCCGACCATCCAGGTGCTGACTTTCTACCCCGGCGCCAGCCCTCAGGTGATGGCGACAACCGTCACCGCGCCGCTCGAGGTGCAGCTCGGGGAGATTCCCAGCCTGACCCAGATGACATCCGCGAGCTCCGCGGGCGCCTCGGTCATCACGTTGCAGTTCAACCTGGCACTGAATCTGGACATCGCCGAGCAAGACGTTCAGCAGGCCATCAACGCGGCCAACAGCCTGTTGCCCACGGGTTTGCCGGCGCCGCCGGTATACGCCAAGATCAACCCCGCCGATCAGCCGATCTTGACGCTCGCGGTCACTTCCAACTCGATGTCCCTGACGCAGCTACAGGACCTCGCCAACAATCGACTTGCCTCGAAGATCTCCGAGGTGCCTGGGGTGGGGCTCGTGACGCCGTCGGGAGGCAATGTGCCGGCGGTTCGGGTCGAGGTTGATCCGCAGAAGCTCGCGGGTTATGGCCTCAACGTCGATGACATCCGTACGCTCCTCGCGAACATCAATGTCAGTCAGCCCAAGGGCAATTTCGACGGCCCGGAGCTCGACTACACCATCAACGCCAACGATCAGATACAGGATCCGAACGACTATCTCAGCACGGTGATCGCCTATCAAAACGGCGCTCCGGTCTTCATGCGCGATGTCGCGCGCGTGACGCAGGCGGCTCAGGACATCGAGCAGGGCGCCTGGTTCAACCACGTCCCGGCCATCGTGCTCAACGTGATGCGTCAGCCGGGGGCGAACGTCATCGCGACGGTCAACCAGATCAAGGCGCAACTTCCGCAGCTGCTTGCGACCCTGCCGCAGGCCATGCACGTCGAAATCGTCGCCGACAGCACGGGCGTGATCCGCTCGTCCGTCTCCGACGCGGCTTTCGAGCTGACCCTGTCGATCGCGCTCGTCGTCCTCGTGATCTTCGTCTTTCTGCGCAATGTCCCCGCGACCATCATCCCGAGCATCTCCGTGCCCGTATCGCTGATTGGCACGCTTGCGATCATGTACGAGCTCAACTACTCGATCGACAATCTGTCGCTGATGGCGCTCATCGTTGCGACGGGCTTCGTGGTGGACGATTCGATCGTGATGATCGAGAACATCGTCCGGTATCTGGAGGAGGGCATGGCCCCGATGGAAGCGGCGATCGCCGGCGCAGGGCAGATCGGCTTCACCATCATGTCCCTGACCATCTCGTTGATCGCGGTGTTGATACCGCTCTTGTTCATGGGCGGGGTGATCGGACGACTGTTCAGCGAGTTTGCCGTCACGCTCGCGGTAACCATCGTGCTTTCGGCCGTCGTCTCCTTGACGCTCGTGCCGATGATGTGCGCGCGCATCCTGCGCCGCAAGGCCGAGCGCAAGCCGAGCCGTTTCGAGCGAATCAGCGAAGGGCTTTTCGACCGCACGCTTGGGGCCTACGAGCGGGGCCTGAAGTGGGTCCTCGCCCACCAGCCGCTGACGCTGGCCGTGGCCACCGTGACCGTGATATTGACCGGCATCCTCTACGTCGTGATTCCGAAGGGATTGTTTCCCGTGCAGGACGTGGGCGTGATACAGGCCATCAGCGTCGCCGACAACTCGGTGTCCTATGCCGCAATGGCATCGCGCCAGTCCGAGCTCGCGGACGCGATCTTGAAGGATGCCGACGTGACCTCGGTCACCTCCTACATCGGCATCGACGGCACCAACACGACTCTCAACAACGGCCGCTTCCTGATCAACCTGAAAGCCCACGACGATCGATCGCTCTCGGCGAGGCAGATCGCGCTGCGCTTGCAGAACGAGGTCGCCAACATCTCCGGCGTGAAATTGTACCTGCAGCCGGAACAAGACCTGACCCTGGATACCGTGGTCTCGCCCAATCAGTATCAATTCGTGCTCCGCGGTCCGAGCCAGGAGGCCTTCCAGCAATACGTGCCCGAGCTCGTGGCAAGCATGAAGCGAATCAAGTCGATTTCGGACGTGACCAGCGACCTCGACAACGAGGGCCTGAGCGTCAACGTCGAGGTGAACCGCCAGTTGGCGGCGCGTTACGGCATCACACCGGCGACCATCGACAACGCGCTCTACGATGCGCTCGGCCAGCGCATCGTCTCCACGATATTCAACCAGTCGAACCAGTACCGCGTGGTATTGGTGGCGAAGCCGGAAAGCCTCCCGAACCTGCAGGCGCTCGGCAATCTGTACCTCCCGACGCAGACCGGCAGCACCGGCCAGGTGCCCTTGAGCGGCATTGCCGACATCAAAGTCACCAAATCGCCGCTGGTGATCAGCCACCTGGCGCAGTTCCCGGCCGTCACGGTGTCATTCAACCTCGCCCCCGACGCCTCCCTGAGCACCGCCGTGGACGAGATCCAACAAGCGGAGCAGGCGCTGCATCTGCCACCGTCGATCACCACCTCGTTCCAGGGAGCCGCGCAGGCGTTCCAGGATTCGCTGTCGAGCGAGGTATTCCTGCTGATCGCAGCGCTGGTCACGGTGTACATCGTGCTCGGGGTGCTCTACGAGAGCTACATCCATCCGGTGACCATCCTGTCGACGCTGCCCTCGGCGGGCATCGGGGCGCTCCTCGCCCTGATGCTGGCCGGGAGCGATCTCGACGTGATCGGCATCATCGGAATCGTGCTCCTCATCGGCATCGTCAAGAAGAACGGCATCATGATCGTGGATTTCGCGCTGGAGGCGGAGCGCCATCACGGAAAATCGCCCGAGGAGGCCATCTTTCAGGCGTCGATCCTGCGCTTTCGTCCGATCCTCATGACCACGCTCGCCGCCATGCTCGGCGCGTTGCCGCTACTCGTCGGCAGCGGCACGGGCTCGGAACTGCGGCGCCCTCTGGGGCTCGCGATCATCGGCGGGTTGCTGGTGAGCCAGGTGCTCACGCTGTTTACGACCCCGGTGATCTATCTTCTGTTCGACCGGATAGCCCAGCGCTTCGGGCGCAAGGCGAGCCAGCCCTCGGGTGAGGGTGCCGTGTGAACATCCCCTCGTTTTTCATCGCCCGGCCGGTCGCGACATCGCTCCTCGCGATCGCCATCGCGCTCTCAGGTGTTCTGGCATATTTTCGTCTACCCGTGGCGCCGCTCCCGAATGTCACCATGCCGGTCATCGTGGTGCAGGCGAGCATGGCGGGCGCCAGCCCGGACATCATGGCCTCGACCGTGGCGGAGCCGCTCGAGCGGCGTCTCGCCACCATCGCCGGGGTCACCGAGCTCACCTCGATCAACAGCGTCGGCACCTCCATGGTCGTCTCGCAGTTCGCCATCAACCGCGACATCAACGGCGCGGCACGCGACGTCGAGGCCGCGATTCAAGCCGCGCGCGCCGACCTGCCGACCACCCTGCGCGGCAACCCGAGCTATCGCAAGTACAACCCGGCGGATTCGCCGATCATCATTCTGTCGCTGACCTCGAGCACCCTCACCACGGCTCAGCTCTACGACTCGGCCGACACGGTGATCCAGCAGCAGCTGTCGCAGATCACAGGGGTCGGGCAGATCCAGCTCGGCGGCAGCGCGCTGCCTTCGGTCCGCGTTGAACTGGAGCCTGAAAAGCTGTCGAGTTACGGCATCGGGCTCGAGGACGTGCGAGCCGCCATCTCCTCGGCCAATGCCGACAGCGCCAAGGGTTACATCGACCAGGGGGACCAGCGTTACGAGGTGATGTCCAACGACCAGGCCACCAAGGCGGCCGACTATCAGAATCTGGTCATTGCCTACCGCAAAAGCGCGCCGGTGCTGCTGCACGATGTGGCCGCGGTGGTCGATTCCAACGAGAACATCCGCAACGCGGGCCTCTTCAACAACCAGCCCACCGTGGGCGTGATCGTCTTTCCGCTCCCCGGCGCGAACATCATCAAGACCGTCGCGCAGATCAAGAAGGTATTGCCGTCGGTCGAGGCGACGCTCCCGCCCAACATCAACGTGCACATTGCCATGGACCGATCGCAGTCGGTGACGGCTGCGGTCAGCGATACCGAGCGCAGCCTCATGATCGCGGTGGTGCTGGTCATCGGCGTGGTGTTCGTGTTCCTGCAATCTCCGCGCGCGACGCTCATCCCGGCGGTGGTATTGCCCATCTCGATCCTGGGCACGTTCGGCCCGATGTACCTCTTGGGCTACAGCATCGACAACCTGTCGTTGATGGCGCTCACCATCGCGACGGGCTTCGTCGTCGACGACGCCGTGGTGGTGCTCGAAAACGTGGTGCGCTACATCGAATCGGGCATGGGCGTGCGGGAAGCGGCCCTGCGCGGGAGCGGCGAAGTTAGCTTCACGGTGGTCTCCATGAGCATCTCGCTGATCGCGGTATTCATTCCGATCTTGCTGTTTCCGGGCGTCGTGGGCCTCCTGTTCCACGAATTTGCCGTGACGCTGTCGATCGCCATCCTGATCTCGCTCCTCGTCTCGCTCACGGTCACTCCCACCATGTGCGCGTACCTCTTGGCGAGCGGCGAATCGCTGCATTCGAAAGCACGATGGGCGGTGTGGACGGAACGGCAGTTCGAGCGCTTCAAGGCCGGGTATTCGCGTTCCCTCACCAAGGTGCTCGACCATGCGCTGCTGGTCGGTGTGCTCCTGATCGCGATGATCATACTCAACGGCTTCATGCTGCGATTTCTCTCGGCCACGCTGTTTCCAGAACAGGACAACGGGCTTCTCACGGGCCAGATCATCGCGGATCAGAGCATCTCCTTCCAGGCGATGCAGCAGAAGCTCCAGGAGCTTCAGTCAATCGTGCAGTCGGACCCGGCCGTCGCCTCGGTCATCGGATTTACCGGCACCCGTTCCCTGAACACCGCGAATGTCTACGTCGCGCTCAAGCCCCTGGCGCGGCGCAAGCTGTCCGCCGACCAGGTGGTACAGCGCTTGCGGCCGAAGCTCAATCGAGTTTCCGGCGCCCGCTTGTTCCTGCAGGCGGTTCAGGATCTGCACATCGGCGGCCGCCAATCGGCCGCGGAATATCAATATACGTTGACGAGCGAGGATAGCCAGGCGTTGTACAACTGGACCCCGAAGCTCCTGGCCGAGCTCGGCAAGGACCACAGTCAGATCGTGGACGTGAATTCCGACATGCAGCAGAACGGCCTGCAGACCTACATCAACATCGCGCGCGCCACCGCAAGCCGCTATGGGTTTGCGCCGAACCAGATCGACAACGTGCTCTACGATGCGTTCGGCCAGCGCACCGTCACCACCATCTTCAATCCCTTCAATCAGTACTACGTGGTGATGGAGGTGGCGCCCAAGTATTGGCAGTATCCCGAGATGCTCGACCGGACTTATTTGAGCACCGCCGCCGGTAACGCGAGCGGTTCGGCGCAAACGCAGGCTCAAGGCGCCACCGTGAGCGGCGTGACTCCTTACACCGCGGTGTCGGCAGCGCAAGCGGCGGCCTCGGACACCAACTCGCTCAATTCCAGCGCTCAGGCCAACGCGGTCACGAACAGCATCTCGAACAGCAAGGGGGGAAGCTCCACCGGGAGCGCCGACAGCACGTCGGCGGAAACCCTGGTGCCGCTGTCCACGATGACCACGTACATGAACAACCACACGGCGACGCAGGTGAATCACCAGAACGGCATGGTCGCCGCCACGATCTCCTTCAACCTGCCGCCCGGCGGGTCCTTGAGTCAGGCGCAGTCCACCATCGTCCAGGCCATGCGCGATCTCGGCATGCCGGCATCCATCCACGGCAGTCCTGCGGGCGCGGGTCAGGTGTTCGCCCAGAATGTGGCGAGCCTGCCGCTGCTGCTTCTGGCGGCCTTCGGCACCATCTACATCGTTCTGGGCATTCTGTATGAGAATACCATCCATCCGATCACCATCCTCTCGACGCTCCCATCTGCCATGATCGGTGCGACCTTGGCGTTGCTCATTTTCGGCACGCCCTTGTCGGTGATCGCGTTCATCGGAGTGATCCTGCTCATCGGCATCGTGAAAAAAAATGCCATCATGATGATCGACGTCGCGCTGCACCTGCAGCGGGAGGAAAAGATGGGCGCCCAGGATGCGATTCATGACGCCGCCGTGATCCGCCTGCGGCCCATCATGATGACCACGGCCGCCGCGGTGCTCGGTGCCCTGCCGCTGGCGATCGGCATCGGCCAGGGCGCCTCGTTGCGCCAACCGCTCGGAATAACCGTGATAGGAGGGCTGGTCTTGAGCCAGGTGTTCACCTTGTATACGACACCGGTCATTTATCTGGGCTTCGAGCGTCTGCGCGTCAAAATGCGCGCCTGGTTTGCCGGAAAGCCGCCGCAGAGCGATACCGTAAGCGCGGGGGCAACGCCGTGAAGCCGGCGAGACTTTCATCCATCGGCATCATCGGCTCCTGTATGGGCTTGGTGCTCGGCAGCTGCATGGTAGGCCCGGACTATCACCGGCCGAAGGCTCCCGTGGCGACGCAATTCAAGGAGCAGCCGCCCGAGGGTTGGGCCAAGGCCTCGCCCTCGGATGCGGCGCCGAAAGGCGATTGGTGGAGCGAATTTCATGATCCTCTGCTCGACGAGCTCGAGCCCCAGGTGGCGGTCTCGAACCAGACCGTGCGCCAGGACTATGCCAATTATTTGCAGGCCGTCGCGGAAGTGAAAGTGGCGCGGGCACAGCTATTTCCGACTATCGGCCTCACAGGCTCCATCAATCGATTGGGCGGCCCTGGCTACGCGGGGACCGGTGTCGGCACGACGGGTGGCACCACGACGGGTACCGGCACAACCGGCACCGGGACCGGCACGGGCACCGGCGGAGGTACGACGACCGGCACCACCACGACCACCGGGGCGGTCAACACCGGCCGCGGCAGCAACACCACCGCGACGCTCGAGGGTACGGCCAGCTGGACACCCGATATCTGGGGTCAGGTGAGACGGTTGATCGAGCAAAACTCCGCGATCGCGCAATCCGATGAGGCGACGCTCGCGAACGCCACCTTGTCCGAGCAGACCTTGCTCGCGACCACGGTGATCGAGCTGCGGCTGGCGGACGCCAACATCGACCTCGGGCAAAAGACCGTCGACGCCTACAAGGAATCTTTGCGCGTCACGAAGGCGCAGGGCGCGTCGGGCATCACCGCTGCGCCGCCGTCCGCGGTGATCACGGCGCAGGTGGCGCTGGAAACCGCCCAGGCCAATCTGATAGGTCTGGGGATCGCACGCGCTCAATATGCGCACGCGATCGCAGTGCTGGTCGGAAAGAATCCGGAGGATCTGGATATTCCCAAGGGTACCGTGATGCCGACGCTGCCCATCATTCCGTTCGGCGTGCCGTCCACGCTGCTCCAGCGGCGGCCGGATATCGCGGCCGCGGAGCGCACCATGAAGGCGCAGAATGCCGCGGTGGGCGTTGCGGTCGCCGCCTACTATCCGACCATTTCGCTCTCGGCCGCGGGAGGCTTCACGCAGTCACCGCTGAACGGCTTGCTCCACACGGCCAATCACATCTGGTCGTTGGGCGCCAACGGGACCGAGACAATTTTCGACTTCGGCGAGCGGCATGCCGAGGTTCAGGCGGCGCGGGCGGCGTACGAGGCAGCGGTCGCGAGCTATCGCAACACCGTGCTCACCGCGTTCGAGGATGTCGAGAACGATCTGTCCGGCCTGCGCATCCTCGACGCGCAGGCCAAGGTGCTCAATACCGCGGTCGGCGACTCGGTTCACGGGACAGATATCGCGTTGGCCGAGTTCAAGGCGGGTACCGTCGACTACACCACCGTGGCGCAAGCGCAGGAGGCGCAACTGATCGACCAGCAGAGCGCGCTCACGGTCGAGGAGAGCCGGCTGCTCGATGCGGTTTCGCTGATCGGCGATCTGGGCGGCGGATGGTCGGCCGCTGACTTGCACACGGCGTCCAGCCCGAAGAGCTTGCCGCCCGATCCGTCGGAGTAGCCGCGCTAGCCCAAGTCGTTCGACCGTTGACTCATTGACCCGTCTTGAATTTCTCCCAAATGCGTGTGAGGGCGCGCGCCTGCTCGGGCGAGTCCTCGGTTTCCACGAACAGCCGCTGCCGTTGATCGGGCGGCGGGAAGACGATCGGGTTCGAGGCAATGGAGGGTTCGAGGAATGGCGCGGCGGCGATATTCGCGTTGGCGAATCCGATGTAGTTGGAGATCTCGGCGATGACGTGCGGATCCATCAGAAAATTGATCAGCACCAGGGCGTTCGCGGCATGCGGTGCGTTTTTCGGAATCGCGAGCATGTCGAACCAGAGCAGCGATCCCTCGCGGGGAATCATGAAGGCGATCTGAATGCCGTTCTTCGCCTCCTTGGCGCGGTTGAGCGCTTGGACGAAGTCCCCGTTGTACCCGAGGGCGATGCAGATATCGCCGTTGGCGATGGATTCGATGACGTTGGTGGTATTGATGGTGCGGACGTAGGGGCGAATCTTCAACAGGACGCGCTCGGCGTCCTCAAGATCGCCGGGGCTCGGGGCATTCGGATCCCTACCCAGGTATTTTAGGACCAGCCGAATGATTCCGGCCGGCGCGTCGATGGTGCCTATCCCGCATTTCTGAAGGCGCTCGGCGTAGACCGGATCGAAGAGGAGGCCCCAGCCATCGGACGGCGGCCCTCCCAGCGCCTCGGTGACTTCCTTGACGTTATAGCCGATGCCGTAAGTCCCCCACATGTAGATGACCGAATGGGCGTTTCCCGGATCGTTGAGCGCGACGCGGGCCATGAGCGCAGGGTCGAGGTTCGCCAGGTTCGGAAGACGTTTCTTGTCGAGCGGTTGGTAGGCGCCGCTTCGAATCTGACGCTCCATGAAGGGCGCCGTGGGCACGACCACATCGTAGCCGCTATCGCCGGTCATCAGGCGGGACTCCAGCGTCTCGTTGGTCTCGAAAGTCGACACC
>Ga0182024_10020094_pt1 | contig 12233 bp, 13 predicted proteins | sample P32metaG_FD_120480 | JGI IMG/M metagenome (GOLD analysis project Ga0182024, IMG submission 120480) | Permafrost microbial communities from Stordalen Mire, Sweden - P3-2 metaG (Illumina Assembly) | ecosystem: Environmental > Terrestrial > Soil > Wetlands > Permafrost | place: Sweden: Stordalen...
ACCGCCTTCTCGACCCACACTACTGGCCTTTCGACCCGCCGGTGGCCGATGCGCGCGAACAGCGGTTCGAGAGCGACGAGCAGGCGCTCGTGGCCCCGTACGCGCGCTCAAAGCCTCGCGCATGCCGAATGGCAAAGTGGCGCGCCAGATACATCGTGCATGATCCTTCGGCCGGCGGCGTTTCGCGTCGCTGACGCCATTAAGCGGAACCTGTTTTCTCAGGGATGCGCGTATCTAGGCCGCGCGGGATGCGCTTTTGCTCGTCGTACATCGGCAGATGAACGATCTCGCCTGGGTGGAACTCAAGATCCCGTCCTTGCACGTTGATCTCAGAGCGCTTGGCCTGAGGTGCGCTTCGCAGACGGACGATGGCGACCCCGGCTTTGTAGAGCGGACTCCAGGCGGCCGCAGTGACTCGACCAATGGCTTCCCGGCCAGCGCGCACCTCGCCACCAATCAGTGGCTCGGCGGTGGCACATCGGAGGCCGTGCAGCAAAACTCCGCGATCAACCGACTTGAGCGCCGTCTTGCCCACAAAGTCGGGTCTGTTCAAGTCAACGAAATTTCCAAGACCCGCCTGAAAGGGGTTCATCGACTCGTCCATGTCCGAGATGTTGTTCAGGATTCCCGCCTCGATCCGGCGGATGTCCATCGAGTCGAGGCCGCACAGAACGATGCCGAATGGCTCGCCTGCCAGCATCACATGCCGCCAAAGCGCGGGAGCATCGACCTCGCCTTCATCCGGCAGCGTGTAGAACTCAAACCCGAGCTCGCCGGTCCAGCCGGTGCGCGTGACTAGGACCTTTTGGCCGCCCATTGTTACCTTCGCGACGCCGAAATACCCGAATGGCTCGGGGACGCCACCGTCGCACGCGGCAGCGAGCACATCGAGCGAGCGCGGCCCTTGCACCTGGACGACCCAGGAGTGCGGATCGCGAATGGTGACGTTCAGCCCTTGTGCATGCGCGACGAGCCAGGCGTACACCGGGCCGTCGGGCTGAACGAACCAGAAGAGGTCCTTCGCGAAGCGCAGCAGGATTCCGTCGGTCAGGATTCCGCCGTCGGGATACAGCAGCAGGCCATAGCCGGCGCGGCCCGGCTTCAGCTTCGAGTAATCGCGCGTAAACAGCTTGTTGCAAAGAGTCTCGGCGTCCGGCCCAGCGATCTCCGTCGGCCTCTCCCCGGTATCCCATATGCCCACACCGCGACGTAATGTCCAATATTCGGAGAAGCGGTCCCGACCTTGGGAAACCGGCATCAGGCGATTGTTGTAAACGCAGTACTTGGCGCCATTCGCGCGGTGGAACTCGTGGTACGGCGATCTGAGCACGCCGTAGTCCCAGCCCGGTTCTTCAAAATCGGCGACAACTGTTCTAAACGATGCGCTCAACGTCATGACAGTCACTCCCGTGGGTGTTGAAGGCGAGTGTCAGCGTGTCGGATCGACCCCGCGTCGGATGGAGAGGTGTTGATCAGCTTCTATGACACGGTTGAGTCTTTCCTCCATCCGTACGCTATACCTTGGTATATCGTTCAGTCAACTGTCTGACTTATCCTGTATAATGAACTTGGATTGAAGCTGGAGAAACCGGCGCGGAATTTGTCCACTTTGCTGGATACAATTCATTGAGGGCTTTTGCCGGAGCGTGTGCGCGATGTTGGCGGCCGGCAATTCCGCATGGAGGGTGTCTTGCCGATCGATGAGCGCCAATTAGTTGATTTCGGGCGCGCAGTGAGAGAGCGTCGCCTTGCGATGCGCCTGTCGCTCCGCGCGCTGGCGGAGATCACTGGCGTGTCCGCCAGTTATATCTCGGCGATCGAAACAGCCCGCAATTCAACCACTGGGCGCGCACCTGAGCCGTCGATCAGCGTTGCCGACAAACTGCTGAGGGCACTTGAGCTGTCTCCGGAGCTGCTGGTCACCCGCTGCGCGCGTGGCGACGACTCGTACGGCTTCTGCAACCACATGCTGCTGTACCGCCTTAGCGAGCATCGTGGAGGGCTGAAACCCGTCCTGGATCAGCTGTTTGACGGCGTCGATCAGTGGTTTTGCGTAGCCGACCCCGGAAATGAGCCAGAGGCCGAGCCCCAGATCATTGCGTGGCGGTGGCCCTTCGGGGCGAATCCATATCCCGACAGCTATCTGGAACCTGCACGTATCATTGAGGCGCTCGAGCTGCAGCTGCGTAAGTATACGGGTGTAGTCAGCCCGAGCCGCCCCGGTCTGGTCATTGCCGATTGCTCGTGCGTTATGCGCTGGGTTGTCAATCCCGAGAGCGAGGTCGATTTCGAGACACGCTGGGTCGAGTTGTCGGGCGACGCCGTGAGACGTGTCTTCGGGAGTGCCCCGATTGCCAACGTTTGCGTCTACGATCACAGCGACATGGAGACGCTTTCGTCTCGCATCGACGTCCTCGACACGCTGATGCGCCTTTTCGGCTCGCACACGAGCGTCGCGACGATCGATTCGGAGAACCGGATCCAGCGCGGTTCAGCTGCCATCGCCGCCATACTTCGAGAAAGCCGGCCGAGCGGCGTCAGCAGCGCGGCTTGGCGCGGACTGACTTCGGCTGCCGCCGTTACTTTGGCTCGTAACTGTTCCTCGGCCTCCGGTAGCAGCGCCGGATAGCGTCTCGGGGTGGCTGAGCTGGACGCCGAACGCTCCGACTGTAAACCGGCGTGCAATATTGACCAGGTCCCCTGTGCTGTCGGGCCGACAGCGCGGGGAGAACTGGGGTGTTGTGTGTGGAGACGAAAGGAAGATCCGCCGCCGGCGGCTGGTGCAGGGGGAGTCGATCAGCGCGATCGCACGGGAGCTGGGGCGAATTCGTCGAACCCGGCAATGGCAGCTACCGCTTCAAGAAGCGCAGCTGAGCAAAATGCACGGGTATCGAGGTAGAGGGTACCCCCCTCGATCGTCGCTCTCATGGTTTCCTATGCGGTCGCCGTCTCTCAGAGTGCTCGGAAAAAGAGCTTCTGCCCATATGTTGCCAGTGGCGCCGAACGCCATTACGCTCCCAAAAACATGGAAACATGAAATCGTCTGGCGACTTTGGTCAAATGCCGCATCGGCCGGAGGAATTGGGTGCGGCTCGCTTTACAGGAGGAAGCCATGAAGGAATGCGATCGGCTGGTCGCGCTTGGCCGCCGCCAGTTCTTGCGCAGCGGCGTCGCAACCGCCGCCGTGGTCGGCATCGCAGCATCGGCCGCTGAGCACGGTGCACGTGCCGCCACTTCACTTGCGCGGGTCGAGTATCCGGCCAAGCGTCTTGCCAATATCAAGGATCTGAAGGTTGATCAGCCGGTAACGATCGCGTATCCCGACGACGATTCCGCCGGCGTCCTACTCAAACTCGGACGTCCCGTCGAAGGCGGCGTCGGCCGCGATAATGACATTGTGGCCTTTTCGATCATCTGTCCTCACCAGGGCTTTGCCTTGAATTACATCGCGGCTGACCGGACGTTAAATTGTCCGGGACACTATTCCCGTTTTGACTGCGAGAAGGGCGGTCAGGAGATATGGGGGCACGCGACCCAGAACCTGCCGCAGTTCAAACTGCAGATCGACGCCCAAGGCGACATTCACGCGATCGCTGTCGATGAGCTGATCTACGGTCGGCTCAGCAATGTGCTGTGATGAAGGCAAGCGATGACCTATAAACGCAATGTCGACAGGCTTCCCATTCCGCCCAAGGACGCCACCGTCCACAATGTCGTCTGCCATTACTGCATCGTCGGTTGCGGCTATAAGGCGTACTCGTGGGATGTAAGCCGTCAGGGCGGTAAAGAGCCGTCACAGAATGCCTTTGGCGCTGATCTCACCAAACAGCAGGGCGCGATGACGGCGAACTGGTATGCCCCGTCGATGTACAACATCGTCAAACAGAACGGACGGGACGTGCATCTCGTAATCAAGCCGGACCACGACTGCGTCGTAAACTCAGGCCTTGGCTCGGTTCGTGGCGCGCGGATCGCCGAGATGTCGTATTCGGAGACGACCGGAACTCAGCCGCAGCGACTGACCGACCCGATGGTCTGGCGCTACGGCGGGCTCTATCCAACCTCGTGGGACGATGCGCTCGAGCTGGTAGCCGAGGTAACCCGCCGCGTGGTCGAAGCGCAGGGCGAGGACGGCGTAATCGTGTCGGCCTACGATCACGGCGGTGCCGGCGGCGGATACGAAAACACCTGGGCGACCGGCAAGCTCTATTTCAAGAGCATGAAGATCAAAAACATCCGTATCCACAATCGTCCGGCCTATAACAGTGAGGTTCACGCGACCCGCGACATGGGGGTGGGCGAACTCAACAATTGTTATGAGGACGCGGAATTAGCCGACACGATTTTTGCCGTCGGCACGAATGCACTTGAAACGCAGACCAATTATTTTCTGAATCACTGGATTCCCAATCTGCGCGGAGCGTCGATCGGCAAGAAGAAAGCCGAACTAGTCGGCGAGCCGCACACGCCGGGCCGCATTGTTATTGTCGATCCGAGACGCACAGTCACGGTCAATGCCTGCGAGGTTGAGGCGGGCAAGGACAACGTCTTGCATCTTGCGATCAACCCGGGAACCGATCTCGCACTTCTCAATGCGCTGCTGACTTATGTAGCGGATAAGGACTGGATCGATAAATCGTTCATCGAACAGCACACATCCGGCTACGAGAAGATGCTCAAGGCCAATCGGACCAGCGTCGACGAAGCGGCGAAAATCACCGGCCTTGACGTCAAGCAGATCGAGCGAGCGGCGTCATTCATCGCAGAGCCCAAAGGCGGCAAGCGGCGGCGCACGATGTTCTGCTATGAAAAAGGCCTAATCTGGGGGAACGATAACTACCGCACCAACGGCGCCCTCGTGAATCTGGCGCTTGCGACCGGTAACGTGGGACGGCCCGGCGGCGGTTGTGTCCGCATGGGCGGGCATCAGGAAGGCTATGTCAGACCCGATCCGCCCGTCGGACGCCCCGCAACCTACGTCGACCAATTGCTGATCGAAGGTAAGGGCGGCATTCATCAGATTTGGGGGTGCGATCACTACAAGACCACCTTGAACGCTCTGCAGTTCAAGAATGTCTACAAACGCCGGACCGACATGGTGAAGGATGCAATGTCCGCCGTGCCCTACGGCGATCGCGCGGCCCAGATCGACGCGATCATGGGCGCGATCCAGAAGGGCGGGCTCTTCGTCGTCGACGTCGATATCGTGCCGACCAAGATTGGCGGGGCGGCGCACGTTTTGTTGCCGGCGGCAACATCAGGCGAGGCGAATCTGACTTCGATGAACGGTGAGCGCCGCATGCGGCTGACCGAGCGGTATATGGACCCACCAGGCAACGCCAAGCCTGACAGCCTAATCGTCGCGGGACTCGCGCACGCGCTCGAAGCCTCTTGGCGCAGGGCGGGCAAGCCGGAAATTGCGGACCAGTTCAAGGGCTATGACTGGAATACCGAAGAAGACGCTTTTATGGACGGCTATCATCAGCACGCCGCCGGCGGTCAGTTTGTTACCTATGCGCGGCTGCGCGCCATGAGCACGAATGGATTTCAGGAGCCGGCAATCGACTTCAAGGACGGAAAGATCGTCGGCACCAAGCGACTCTACACCGACGCAAAATTTACGGCAGCTGACGGCAAAGCGCACTTCATGGCGACGCCATGGCGCGGGTTACAGGCGCCGGGCAAGCAAGCGGAGAAGGAGAAGTTTGCCTTCCTGATCAATAACGGGCGGACAAACCATGTGTGGCAATCAGCCTATCTCGACCAACAAAACGACTTCGTTTTGGGGCGTTGGCCGTTGCCCTTCATCGAAATGAATCCTGACGATATGAATGAGCTGGGTCTCAAGCCAGGTGATTTGGTCGAGGTTTTTAACGACAACGGGGCTACCCAGGCTATGGTTTATCCGACGCCGTCAGCCAGGCGCAAAGAGACCTTCATGCTGTTCGGCAATCCCAAAGGGGTGCAAGGCGACGTCGTATCGAAAGCGGTGAACGAACTGCTCATTCCAAACTATAAGCAGACCTGGGGTAATATCCGTAAGCTCGCTTCGGCGCCAGAGGCGGCGAAGGGTTTGAGCTTCAAAGGGCAGGAATATCGGACCGCATAGCCCGACATTACCCGAAAGATATAAGGCGGTACCGAGCTTGGCCCGCTATTTGCCTGCTCCAGCCATTCGCGTCTTCCTCAGGCATTTCTGAGGTTTTGAGATAGGTTTCTGGTAAAAATCAATGGAATAGCAACGCTGGCGCTAGGCATTGACACTACGAGACTACTTGTAATAACGTATGGCTATGGATGCAGCCGGAACAGTTGAAGCACTAGGCGCCCTTGCCCATGAGCACCGTTTGGCGACCTACCGGCACTTGGTGGAAGCGGGCCCGGACGGTATGTCGGCGGGAGAGATTGCGGAACGAATCGGACTCGTGCCGTCGTCCCTCACGTTCCACGTGCAGTCGCTGCAACGGGCTGGGCTGATCGCGCAACGACGCGTGAGTCGACAGTTGTTCTACTCGGCCGATTTCGGGAGGATGAATGAACTGGTCGATTACCTGACGAAGAACTGTTGCGGTGGTGCGCAGTCGTGTGCTCCGGCTTGTAAGCCGGCCGCCGTGGCGAAGCCGAATGCGAAATCCCGGAGAACCGCATGAAGCGCTTTCACGTTCACGTATCGGTCGCCAACTTGAGCGAGAGCATCCGTTTTTACTCGGAGCTCTTTGGCAATGAGCCGGCGGTGCGGAAGCCCGACTACGCCAAGTGGATGCTCGATGATCCGCGAGTCAACTTCGCGATCTCAACGCACCGTCAATCCGTTGGAGTTAATCACCTGGGCTTTCAGGTCGATTCCGATGAAGAGCTCCGTGGTATGAAGGCTCAACTCGTAGCTGCTGATGCAAAGATAGTCCAAGAGGACGAGCAACCATGTTGCTACGCCCGCTCGGACAAGTATTGGGTGACTGATCCCACGGGGATCGCGTGGGAGACCTTCCATACGCTGAGCAGCATCCCCATCTATTGCGAGGTCACTCCCGTATTCGAACACGGCATTTCTGTCGCTCCGGTCAGCATCGAAGGGGTCCCGGTCAAGACGGCGTGCTGCGCCCCCACCGCAAAGGCGGGTTCCAAGCCCGGGCAGTCGCAATGCTGTGTGCCCGATGAGTCGGCCGCCTGAGATTCGCCGCGGCAGCGCGGCGGCGGCAGGTGCACCCCCGCTGGATTTCGTGTTTACCGTCTGCGACCACACTGCGAACGAGGTGTGCCCCTACTGGCATGGCCAACCGATGACGGCACACTGGGGTGTTCCAGACCCCGCGGCCGTAGAGGGTTCCGATACGCAGAAGTGGGTCGCGTTTCGCGAGACCTTTCGGCTGCTCGACAATCGCATCAAGATCTTCACGAGCCTACCGCTTGCGTCGCTGGATCGGATCAAGCTGCAGGAGCGCTTGGATGCGAACGGTAAGGCGAGGGCAGCGCAGGGGAGCGAGTAATGCTGCTCAGGCGCCTGACCGCAGAAGCCGTCGGCTCACTGCTCTTGGCGGCGACCGTCGTCGGTTCGGGGATCATGGCGGAGCGTCTGGCCGGCGGAAACACCGCCATTGCACTCTTGGCCAATACCGGAGCCACCGTTGCTGTACTCGCGACCCTGATCGGCCTTTTGGGGCCGGTGAGCGGCGCGCACTTCAATCCGGCCGTCTCCTTGGTCGAGGCGCTTCGCGGCAAGCTCTCCTGGTCCGACACCGTCGCCTATTCACTCGTGCAAATCGTCGGCTGTTGCGCGGGTGCCCTGCTTGCGCACGCCATGTTTCAACTGCCGATCCTGCAAGCCTCGGCGCACATCAGAACCGGGCCCGCTCAATGGCTCGCCGAGGGCGTTGCTACCCTGGGTCTCGTGCTCGTCGTAATAGGCCACCGGCGATCCGAAGATGCCCCCTGGATGGTCGCGGCATGGATCGGGGCCGCCTACTGGTTCACGGCCTCGACATCCTTCGCGAACCCGGCGATAACGGTCGCCCGCGCTCTGTCGGACACATTCGCGGGGATCCGTCCGCTTGACGTACCTGCGTTTATCGGGGCTCAGATCGTGGGGGCTTTGGCGGCGCTCGTTTTGGGGCGATTTTTGTTCGCGCAGGCCACCGTTCGAGGGTCGTCAATGAGCCGCACTCTGTAGAGACATCCGCCACATCGGCACGCCCCGAGGTCGAGGTCGCTCGATGACCAAGTCCGTACCCGTTGCCATCTATCGCAATCCCGCGTGTGGCACTTCCCGAAACACGGCGGCTCTGATCCGCAATGCTGGCGCGAAACCCACGGTAATCGAGTATCTCAAGACGCCGCCGGATCGCGCGACGCTGGTCGACCTGCTGAAGCGCATGGGAATGCGTCCGCGTCAGCTGCTTCGCCAGAAGGGGATTCCATACGGAGAGCTCGGCCTTGTGCGGCAGATCATTGGACCGGCGACCAGCTGATAGACCAGATACTTGCACACCCTATACTCATCAATCGACGGATCGTCGTGACGCCGTGCGCACCGCGAGAAATGCGGCGATGCCACTGCCGACGCGGTTGGCGTACTTGAAAGAGACTACTTCGCCCTGCTCGGTGATACGAAACTGTCCATGGACCGAGCCCGCAGGCTGCGCGGCAAGCGCGCGTCCCGTGGGTGGGCATCCGCGTGATGATCCCCGACTCTAGAGCGAGGCAGCCCCGCGATGGACAAATGAATTGCGGTAATCAACCCGCGGATATCAGTGGGTGCGCGGGCGCGAGCCGCGGCCGGAGGGTGCGGGCCGGCCGCCACGGCGGGGAGGACGTCCACCGCCACCGCCACCGCCCGACGACCGATGGCGCGGGCGCAGGCTCGGGTCCATGTGCGGTCCCGGCGACAGGCCGGTGGCCATGAGCTCCGGAGAAATCGCCGCCGAGGGAATCTTGTGGCCGATGTACGCCTCGATCTCGGGCAACGACACCGCGAATTCCTCACAGGCAAAGCTGATGGCGTCGCCTTCCGCACCGGCCCGCGCCGTGCGACCGATGCGGTGCACATAATCAAGCGCGTCCTGCGGCAGATCGAAGTTGAAGACGTGGCTGACATCAGGAATGTGCAGGCCGCGCGAGGCGACATCGGTTGCGATGAGCACCGCGAGCTTGCCGTCATGAAAATCACGCAGGAAGCGCAGGCGCTTGTTTTGCGGCACGTCCCCGGAGAGCGCCTGGGCGTGAAAGCCGTTCGCGCCGAGCACGCGCTCGAGACGCTCGGCCATGCGCTTGGTATTGACGAAGATCATGGTGCGGCGGGCTTCGGCCTGGCGCAGCAACCCGATCAGGAGCGGCAGCTTCTCTTCCATTGACGGGTAATAGATGATCTGGCGCACCTGATCGACCGTCACTTTGTCCGGCTCGATGCGCACGAGCTCCGGATTGTTCAGATGTTCGTAGGCAAGCTCAAGCACTCGATAGGACAGCGTCGCCGAGAAGAGCATCGACAGGCGTCTTTCCGGAGGTGGCAGTCTGCGCAACAGGTAGCGGATATCGGCGATGAAGCCGAGATCGAACATGCGGTCAGCCTCGTCGAGCACCAGCACCTGCACATGGCGCATGTCGAATACATGCTGCTTGAGATAGTCGATCAGCCGCCCGGGCGTGCCGATGAGCACGTCGACCCCATCGGTGAGCTGGCGACGCTGCTTCTCGTAGTCGACGCCGCCATAGACGACCGCGTGCACAAGTCCGGTATGCCGCCCGAGGATTTCGGCGTCATGGTGGATCTGCACGGCAAGCTCGCGCGTCGGGGCGACGATGAGAGCGCGAATGGAGCTCTTGTGACGTCCATGCGCGGGTGCGTGCCGCAGAAGCGCCTGGTAGAGGGCGACCAGGAACGCTGCGGTCTTGCCCGTGCCGGTCTGTGCCTGGCCCGCCACATCCAGGCCCGCCAGCGCCCGCGGCAGCGTCTGCGCCTGGATTGGAGTGCACTGCGTGAAGCCCGCATCGCGGATGCCGCGCATGAGGGCAGGCTCAAGGCCTAATGAATCAAATGTTACGGAATTGGGATCCTGATCACTCATCGAAAAGCCGATTGCATCGTCTGCACCCTCCTAGGACTTGAAAAAGAGCTTCGGAAGCGCTACAAAGTAACCCAGCCAGCGGGCATATATATCGGACCCGCACCTTCCCAGCCGGATTCGAATCCCTGAAGGCTCTACTTTCGATACTCATCTTTTTCTGAAGTATTAGTGTAACCGTTTGACGGGTGCTTCAGGCACGGCTTTCGCCGTCCCCCGATTCGGTACCCAATTCTCGAGATTCTATCCCACAACTCGTTGTCTCCCTTCGGAGGTTTGATCGCGTGAGTAGCTCGCACATCGTGCACACCACGGATGCCACATTTGCACAGGATGTTTTGAAGTCCGATAAGCCCGTACTTCTGGATTTCTGGGCTGAATGGTGCGGTCCCTGCAAAATGATCGCCCCGCTCCTGGATGAAATCGCATCCGAGTACGTCAATCGCATCAAGGTGGCCAAATTGAATATTGATGAGAATCCGCACACCCCTCCGAAATTCGGGATCCGCGGAATTCCAACGCTGATCCTGTTCAAGAACGGGACAGTGGCGGCCCAGAAGGTGGGTGCGGTGTCCAAATCGCAACTCTCGGCCTTCCTGGACAGCAACCTGTGAGGGGCTACCTCGGTAATCAGGGCCGCAACCGGCCCAACAAGGGTCCGCGCCACCACGGCGGCGGCGGTGAGCGCAACCGGGACGGCAACCGCGCCAACGGCCGTCCCGATGAGATGCAGGAGATCGAAGTCTTCGACGGCGACAACGATGCGGAGGTCATAAGCCCCGCGGAACTGTCGCAGTCGCGGATGTCGATGAATCTCACCGAGTTGAAATCGAAGCCCATCCACGAGCTCGTCAAGCTCGCCGAGTCGATGGGCATCGAGAACATCGCCCGCTCGCGCAAGCAGGACATCATCTTTTCCATCCTGAAGGCGCATGCGAGAAACGGCGAGAACATCTATGGCGACGGAGTCCTCGAGATCCTGCAGGACGGCTTCGGCTTCCTGCGTTCCGCCGACGGCTCCTATCTCGCCGGCCCCGACGACATCTATGTAAGCCCAAGCCAGATCCGGCGCTTCAATCTGCGCACCGGCGATACGATCTCCGGCCTCATCCGCCCCCCTAAGGACGGCGAGCGCTACTTCGCGCTCCTGAAGGTCGGCGAGATCAATTACGACTCTCCGGACAGCTCGCGCAATAAGGTGCTGTTTGAGAACCTGACGCCCTTCCATCCGACCAAGCGCTTGAAGCTCGAACGCGGCAACGGCTCGACCGAGGATCTGACGGCGCGCACCATTGATCTCGTCGCCCCCATCGGCAAAGGCCAGCGCGGCCTCATCGTCTCCCCGCCGAAAGCCGGCAAGACGATGCTTCTGCAGAATATCGCGACCGCCATCACCGCCAACCATCCGGAAGTGATCCTCATCGTCCTGTTGATCGATGAGCGCCCGGAGGAAGTCACGGAAATGCAGCGCACCGTGAAGGGTGAGGTCGTCTCGAGCACATTTGACGAGCCTGCCGCCCGCCACGTGCAGGTGGCCGAAATGGTCATCGAGAAAGCCAAGCGTCTGGTCGAGCACAAGAAGGACGTCGTGATCCTGCTCGACTCCATCACTCGTCTGGCGCGCGCCTACAACACCGTTGTGCCCTCGTCGGGCAAGGTATTGACGGGTGGCGTGGACGCGAACGCACTGCAGCGCCCGAAGCGCTTCTTTGGCGCCGCGCGCAACATCGAAGAGGGCGGCAGCCTCACTATTCTTGCGACTGCGCTCGTGGACACCGGATCGAAGATGGACGACGTGATCTACGAGGAGTTCAAGGGCACGGGCAACAGCGAAATCCATCTCGATCGGCGCATTTCCGAGAAGCGCGTATTTCCCGCGGTCAACATCAACCGCTCGGGCACGCGCAAGGAAGAGCTCATCACCGATCAGGGCGAGCTTGCCAAGATGTGGATCCTGCGCAAACTCCTGCATCCCATGGATGAACTTGCCTCCATCGAATTCCTGCTCGACAAGATGAAGGACACGAAGTCGAACGGCGAGTTCTTCGAGGCGATGAAGCGCTAGAGTGCGCAAGCGCCGCCGTCGAATCGTGCGCAAGTTCACATCTCGCGCGTCGCAACCTCGCGACGCTGGCGCGCACGTAGCCCGATGTAAGAAGATTCGCGGCGCTGACC
>Ga0182024_10020095_pt1 | contig 12233 bp, 13 predicted proteins | sample P32metaG_FD_120480 | JGI IMG/M metagenome (GOLD analysis project Ga0182024, IMG submission 120480) | Permafrost microbial communities from Stordalen Mire, Sweden - P3-2 metaG (Illumina Assembly) | ecosystem: Environmental > Terrestrial > Soil > Wetlands > Permafrost | place: Sweden: Stordalen...
CCCGCATGTGCCGTTGCGGTCCATTGCTCTCGAACCTGAGCAACAAGTGGGACGAACTGCGGCAGGTAAGGCTTTCCGCACGATGCGGACCTGCACAATGCTGCCAGCAAGTCCATGTGTCCCGTGGGTGTTTAAATTAGGCTCGAGGAGTAACCCGGCACGCTGTCGAACACCGCAGGCGACGCCAGAGACCACTCTACACCAGGAATCTGAACTGCGGGAGACAGATGCCTCACAGTTCGAGCTGCTTACCCTTGGCGAGCGCAGTCTCGGCGCGCTCGCGCAACACCTTGACGCGGCTGCCGACCTCACCCTCGAGCTTTACTTCGCGGGATTTCTGTTTCAGGAAGTCATTGGCGAGATTGAGCGCAACCATGACGGCGATGCGGTCAAGCCCCACGACCTTGCCGCTGTCGCGGATCTCGCGCATGCGGCTATTCAGAAACTCCGCCGCATCGAGCAGCGCCGAGCGCTCTTCGTGGGGGCAGGCGATGAAATATTCCTTCTCGAGGATGCGCACGCTGACGCGTGCGGACTCCTGTGCGCTCATGCGCCATGTTCCATCGTTTTCAGCCGGCCGATGATGCCCTCGACACGGGTGCGCACCTGTTCGTTCTTATGCAGCAGCAGCGATCGCTCGCTCGCAAGCGTCCCGTGCCGCTGCCGCAGGGCGCGGTTTTCTTCCTGCAGCTGCTCAACCGTGGAGGCCAGATCTTCGACGCATTTGCCGAGCCTGGCGAGTTCCAGGTCGAGCGGTGTTTTTGTTGTTTCGCCCATGGCCAAGACTATAGAGCGTCGCTCTTCGCGCGGTCAATGAGGAGCGTGCGCCGACGCTTCGGGCATAATACAGGGCAGATGCACATGGCAAGCTATGCGGAAATACAGCGGGTGCTGATCGAGGAGCGCTCGATGAGCGAGCCGGCGGAGGCACACGGCACTCTGGCAGGATCGCTGTGCACGGCGGTCACCTACCGGTTTGAGGATTGGCTGCTCGAGATTCTGCCCGAGGGCCGCGCGCAAGCGGCTGCAGCGGCGGCGGCGCTGCGCGAAGTCTATGCCCGCACTGCGCAGGCACTCGTCGGGGTGGATGTGGCGTTTGACTTGCTGCTGCCTGAGGACGAGCAGCCGATCGATGCACGCGCGGCAGCTCTTGCCCAATGGTGTCAAGGCTTCCTCTATGGCCTTGGATCCCGAGTGATCCAGGATGCGAGCCGCCTGCCCGGGGATGCGGGCGAGGTGGTACGCGACCTGAGCGAGATCACGCGCGTCGGCATCGATGACGGTCCCAGTCTCGAGTCAAACGAGAGCGCCTTTACCGAGCTCGTCGAATTCGTGCGCGTCGGAGTGCAGCTCGTATTCGCTGAGCTTGAGCCCGTGCGCGGACATTCCAGTGTCGTCGACGGTTCGCTGCACTAAAGGCGCGCCCGCGCAGAGCCCATGCCCGTGAAGAAACGCAAATCGGTTCCCAAAGACGAGTTCGCGCGCCGTCGCAGCCAGCTCTCCCGCGTCATGGGGCGCGACGCCATCGCCATCGTGCCCGCAGCGCCGGTGCAGATGCGCAACAACGACGTCGAGTACGCCTATCGTCAGGACAGCGACTTTTTTTATCTCACGGGATTCGGCGAGCCCGAGGCGGTGGCCGTACTCATGCCCGGGCGCGAGCCGGCTGAATACATTCTTTTTGTGCGCGACCGCGACCCGGCACGGGAGACCTGGGACGGCAGACGCGCGGGGCCGGAGGGCGCGACGCACAGTTACGGCGCCGACGATGCCTTCCCCATCACGGATATGGACGACATCCTGCCCGGCTTGATCGAGAGCCGTTCCAAAGTGTTCTACACCATGGGGGCCTACCCTGAGTTCGACCAGCGCATGATCGGCTGGGTCAACGGCTTGCGCGCTCAGGTGAGGCAAGGCGGGCACTCGCCCCTTGAGATCGTCGCGCTTGAGCATGTTCTGCACGACATGCGGCTCTTCAAATCGGGCGCCGAGCTTGACCTCATGCGCGAATCCGCGCGCATCGCATCCCGCGCGCACGTGCGCGCCATGCAGCGCTGCCGGCCTGGCCTGAACGAGTTTGAAATCATGGCCGAGCTCATCCACGAGTTCAGGAGCAGCAATGCAGATACGTCCTACGAGCCCATCGTCGGAGGTGGCGAGAACTCCTGCATCCTGCACTACCGCGAGAACGACCAGCCCTTAAGCGACGGGGACCTGCTGCTCATCGACGCGGGCTGCGAGTACCAATGCTACGCCTCGGATATCACGCGCACTTTTCCCGTCAATGGACGCTTCACAGCCGAGCAGCGCGCGGTGTATGAGATCGTTCTCGAGGCGAACCTTGCGGCCATCGAGAAAGTGCGCCCAGGCAATCATTGGAACGACCCGCATGATGCCGCGGTGCGCGTGGTCACGCAGGGTCTCGTGAAGCTCGGGCTTCTCAAGGGGCGCGCCGCGGCTCTGCAGCGTGCGGGCGCCTACCGCCGCTTCTTCATGCATCGCACCGGGCATTGGCTCGGCATGGATGTGCACGATGTCGGCGACTATAAAGTCGGCGGGGAATGGCGCGTCTTCGAGCCGGGCATGGTTCTCACCATCGAACCCGGCATCTACATTCCGGCCAGTCTGCGCGCCGTGCCGCGCCGCTTTGGCAACATCGGCATACGCATCGAGGACGACGTGGTGGTCACACGGCGCGGCGCGGAAGTGCTGACGGCGCGGGCGCCGAAGGATGTGGACGAGATCGAAGCCGTGATGGCTCGGGCCTGACGGGCGCCGTGCAGGAATTTGACGTCGCAATCGTCGGCGGCGGCATGGTCGGAGCAAGCTGCGCGCTCGCGCTCGCAGGCACCGGACGCTCGGTCGTGCTGATTGAAGGGATCGCACCTGACTCCGCCGCACAGCCGAGCTTTGATGAGCGCACTACCGCACTCGGCAATGCCAGCCGTCGCATCTTCGAGGGCTTGGGAGTATGGGAGCGCCTGCGGCCGCAGGCGGCGGCGATCCGCGCCATCCATGTGTCGGAGGCGGGGCGCTTCGGGTTTGCGCGCCTCAAAGCCGAAGCGCAAGGCATCGACGCCTTCGGCTACGTCGTCGCCAATCGGGTCATCGGAGCTGCGCTCTGGAGTGCGCTGGCAAACGCAGCGGGGGTGAGTGCGCGCGTTCCGGCCCGGCCGCAGAGCGTGGAGATTGCACCCGACGCGGTCACGTTGACGATCGTGGATGCGGCAGGTGAGCGCGAGCGCCTGAAAGCGCGCGTGGTCGTGGCGGCGGACGGCGCGCATTCTGTCGTGCGCGCGGCGGCGGGCATAGCCGCCAGCGTTGAGGACTACGGCCAGGTCGCGCTTGTTGTGAATGTGAAAGCCGATCGCCCCCACGACGGCACTGCGTTCGAGCGCTTCACGACCGCAGGTCCGCTCGCCGTGCTGCCTCTGCAGGACGGCAGCTTCACCGTCGTATGGACAGTGGCACCGCAGGACGCGGCGCGTCTTCTCGCCCTTCACGATGCGGCGTTTCTCGAAGAGCTGCAGGCGCGCTTCGGCTGGCGCGCCGGACGCTTCGTGCGCGTGGGGCGTCGCGCCTCCTACGCGCTCAATCTCACCCGTGCCGCGGCGAGCGTGGCGCTGCGCACGGCGCTCATCGGCAACGCCGCACAGGCGCTGCACCCGGTTGCAGGCCAAGGCTTCAACTTGGGCCTGCGCGATGCCGCGATGCTGGCGGAGCTCATCGCCGCGGGCGACGAGGATCCGGGCGCGGCGGCGCTCCTTCGCCAGTTCGCCGATTGGCGTGCGAGCGACCGAAGCGGCGTCATTCGCTTTACCGACGGGCTCATCAAGCTCTTCGGCGACGGACGGCGCAGCGTGGGCGTGCTGCGCAACTTGGGACTTCTGCTGTTTGATCTTGCGCCACCGGCAAAAAGCGCACTCGCGAGAGTGAGCGCAGGCTTTGGCGGCCCGACACCGCGCCTGGCTCGCGGGCTTGGCCTGGTCGGAGTTGGCACCCGTGGCTGACGCATTTGATGTGGTGGTTGTCGGCGGAGGCCCGGTCGGTGCTTGCGTTGCGGCATTGCTCGCAGGCGCATCGCCGCGGCGAGCGGCTCCTCTTTCAGTGGCCATTCTCGAGCCGCACCGACCCGCTTTCCCCGCGCCCGATGCACCCATCGATCTGCGCGTGGCGGCGTTCTCGCGCGCGAGTGAACGCATTTTGGGCGCGGCGGGCGCGTGGCAGCAGATCGCCGCCACGCGCATCAGCGCGTATGAGCGCATGCGCATCTGGCACGAAAGCATTACTGCTGGCGAGCGCGGGGCGTTGCGCTTCGACGCCGCCGAGGCGGGCGAGCCCAATCTGGGATACATCATTGAGACGCGCCTGGTGCAGGCGGCGCTCCTCGACGCTGCCGTCGCGGCGGGCGTGAGGATCTACGCAAGCGAATTCATATCCCTGCACGCATCTGCGGAGCGCGTGCACATTGCCACCACCGATGCTGCCCTGACGGCACGCCTGGTGATCGGCGCCGATGGCGCGCGCTCGCCGCTACGTGCGGCCGCGGGCCTCGCCGCGACAGTGTCAGACTATGGCCAGATCGCCATCGTAGCCACGATTGCCACCGAGCGGCCGCACGAGCAAACCGCCTGGCAGCGCTTCTTGCGCACCGGCACGCTCGCGTTCCTGCCGCTGTCCGACGGGACGAGCTCAATTGTCTGGTCAGCGGATGAGAAGCTGGTGGGCCCGCTCCTGGGCTGCACTGCGCAGGAGTTCGCGCGCGAGCTTGATCGTGCCTCCGATGGCGCGCTCGGCGCCACGCGGCTCGCAAGCGAGCGGCTGTCATTTACGCTGCACCGGCTCGCCGCGCAGCGCTATGTCACCGAGCGCTGCGCGCTCGTGGGGGATGCGGCGCATGTGGTCCATCCGCTCGCAGGACAGGGGGTGAACCTGGGACTGCTGGATGCGGCAACGCTCGCCGAGCTCATCCTTGGGGCCTGCGATGAGGGTGAGGATCCCGGGGCGTTGCGCGTATTGCGGCGCTACGAGCGCTGGCGGAAGAGCGAAACGGAGTTCATGCGCGTCGCCATCGACGCTTTTGATCGGCTGCTCGCGCACGGCACGGGGCCTCTCGCGCAGGTCGCGCAGCGCGGCTTGGGCTGGGTCAATCAGAGTTCCGAGGTCAAGCGCTTCTTTATGTCGCGTGCGCTCGGGCTCAGCGGGGAGCTGCCGCGGGTGGCACGGGCAGCGCAATCCGATCGATCTTCGCTGCACAGATGAAGTCGTTTTCGGAGAGCCCCCCGATCGCGTGCGTCGAAAAGAGCACGCGACAGTAGTTGTAGCCCACCTCAAGGTCCGGATGGTGATCCTCGATGTTCGCGATATGCGCAAGAGCATTGACGAAGCTCATCGTGCGATAGAAGTCTTTGAACTTGAACTCGCGCCGAATCGAGCGCGCGTCCGCGGCGAGCTGCCACTGCCGCGCGAGCTCGCTCATGAGCGCCTGCGCGGCGGCAGCGGTCAGCGGCGCAACGCCACCCTCGCAAGGCTTACAGCTTCTTCCACTGAGATCGCTCATGAGGCTTCCTTGCGCACGTACTTGCGCGCGACATAAGCCTCCACCAGCTCCTGGAATTCCTCGGCGATGCGCTCACCCTTCAACGTGACCGTTTTCTCGCCGTCCTCATAGACAGGCGCAACCGGACGCTCGCCGGTGCCGGGGAGGCTCACGCCAATGTTCGCGTGCTTGCTCTCGCCCGGGCCATTGACGACGCAACCCATCACAGCGACCGTCATCTCTTCGACGCCCATGTAGTGCTTGCGCCATTCGGGCATGCGGTGACGCAGGTGCGATTGGATGCTCTGCGCGAGCTCCTGGAAAAAGCTGCTCGTGGTGCGGCCGCATCCGGGACAAGCGACGACCATCGGTGTAAAGGAGCGCAGACCCATGGTCTGCAGGATCTCCTGTGCGACGAGCACTTCCTGCGTGCGATCACCCCCAGGCTCGGGCGTGAGCGACACCCGCAAGGTGTCACCGATGCCTTCCTGCAGCACCACGGCCATGCCGGCGCTCGACGCCACGATTCCTTTTGATCCCATGCCCGCTTCGGTCAAGCCCAGGTGCAGCGGATAGTCGCAGCGCACCGCAAGATCGCGATAGATCGCAATGAGATCCTGCACGCCGCTGACCTTCGCGCTCAGAATGATGCGGTCGTGGGGCAGTCCGAGCTCCTCGGCGCGCTGGGCGCTCTGTAAAGCCGAGAGCACCACCGCACGACGCATCACCTCTTGCGCCGTCGACGGCGCAGCCTGCGTGCTGTTCTCGTCCATCAAACGGGTGAGAAGGTCCTGATCAAGGCTTCCCCAGTTGACGCCGATGCGCACCGGCTTCTCGTAGCGGCAGGCCGTCTCGATCATTTCCGCGAACTGCGAATCGCGCTTGCTGCCGCGGCCGACGTTGCCCGGGTTGATGCGGTATTTGGCAAGCGCTGCAGCGCAGTCCGGATGCTCACGCAGGAGCTTATGGCCGTTGAAGTGAAAGTCACCGATGAGAGGAACGTCCACTCCCATCTGCATCAGGCGCGCGCGGATCGGAGCCACGGCGGCGGCGGCGGCGCTCGTATTGACGGTGATGCGCACGAGTTCGGAGCCTGCGCGCGCGAGCGACTTCACCTGCTGCGCGGTCGCCTCCGCGTCCTCGGTGTCGGTATTGGTCATCGACTGCACGACGATGGGATTTGTCCCGCCGACCCGCACCGAGCCGATCTGCACCACAATTCTCGCGCGCCGCTGACGCATCATGGCTAGTGCGACACCGGCAGCCGCGCGGCTTGCCACGCGGCCAGGCGCCATTGGCCGTCGCGCCGCACGTACACGCCCATGTAGACCAGCTGCATCTTGACCGCCAGGCCGTCCACGATGCCGTCTACGGCGATTGAACCATTGACGATTACCGCGCCCGCCGCAGTGCGCGGCCGCAGCGACAGGATATCGACGGAGCGATAGCGGATACGCCCGGTGCGTATCGACTCCAGGAGTTGTGCTTTGGTTTCACAGCGGCCGTTTGAGTGGCAATAAATGAGGTCATCCGCAAGCATGGGTTGCAGGGCTTTAATGTCCTGGTGCGTCATCGCCGCATAGCGTGCGCGCTCCACCGACTCGATGTCCGCAAGCGGCGCCGAAAAACCCGAGCAGCCAAAACCGCTGAACGCGAGGCTGCCAAGGATGAGCGTGCTTCGGACCTTCGAAATCATGCAACTACCCTGTGCATGGTACGCGAGCGCGGTCCATTCTGCGCTGCCCTTGGGCCCTCCAGCCAGTGCTGCTATGATCCGCAGCGCTCGCTCGCAAGAGGTCTGTTCAGAGAGAGTCCGGCCGCAGGCGCCGGATCGCCGAAGGCGCAAGTCCCGCCCGGAAACGCTCAGGCAACAGCAACGGCAGATCTTCCGCGCGCCGCGTAGCGGCGCGCAACGGCGAGCTCTGGAGAGTGGTGGACCTTTTTCCAGGCTTCCATCCACCGAAGGGGTGCGGCGCAGAGGCGCCTGATCTCTCAGGTAACAGGACAGAGGGGCGGCAGAGGCGAGGGTATCGCCTCTGCCGCCCTCGTTTGCTTGCGGGTCCGTGCTGAACCGGAGGACCCATGGGACGACACACACCGCTCTACGATCTGCATCGAAGCCAGGGCGCGCGCATCGTCGATTTCGGCGGCTGGGACATGCCCGTGCAGTACGCCTCGCAAATCGAGGAGCACCACGCAGTGCGCCGCGCGGCGGGCGTGTTTGACGTCTCGCACATGTGCGTTATTGATTTGACGGGTGCGCACACACGCGAGTTCCTGCGTTACCTGATCGCGAACGATGTCGGCAAGTTGACGCGTGCGGGCAAAGCGCTCTACAGCTGCATGCTGAACGAAACGGGCGGCGTGCTCGACGACCTCATTGTCTATTTTCTCACCGACTCCGCCTTTCGTCTGGTCGTCAACGCAGGCACGCGCGACAAGGACCTCCAATGGATCCGCCGCCACGCACAAGACTTCGGTGTTGAGGTGCGCGAACGCGCGGATTTGGCAATGCTCGCCGTGCAGGGGCCGCAGGCACGGCAGAAGACCATGAGTTTGCTTGCGCCCGGCGATCGGGAGCGTGCGCTTGCGCTGCCGGCGTTCGTTGGCGCGCATGTCGCCCACTGGTTCATTGCCCGCACGGGCTACACCGGCGAAGACGGCTTCGAGATCATGCTGCCGGCGGGGCAAGCCGCAGATGCGTGGCTTGCCTTGAACGCGCTGGGAGTCGTCTCCTGCGGCCTGGGCGCGCGCGACACGCTGCGCCTCGAGGCGGGCATGAATCTCTACGGCAATGACATGGATGAGAGCACCCATCCTTTCGAGTCAGGCCTCGGATGGACCGTCGCGCTTGAGCCCGCCGCGCGGCGCTTCATCGGGCGTGAGGCGCTGCAACGCGTGACGGCGGCAGGCAGCGCCCGAGAGCTTATCGGGCTGATGCTGGAGGATCGCGGCGTGCTGCGCAGGCATCAAAAGGTGATCGTACCCGGCGGCGGCACGGGCGAGATCACGAGCGGCACCTTTTCGCCCACGCTTGAGCGCTCGATCGCTTTCGCACGCATTCCCAGCGGCCCCGTCGCACGTGTTGAAGTCGACATTCGCGGCAAACTTCTCGCGGCGCGCACGGTCAAGCCGCCGTTTGTACGCGTCGGAAAGCCGCTCGTCAGCTGACTTCAGCTCTTTGCCTAACCTACACGCACGGAAAAATTACTCATGAGCCAAGTTCCTGCCGATTTGCACTACACCAAGAGCCACGAGTGGGTGAGAAAGCTCTCGGACGGCACCGTCGAGATCGGCATCACCGATCACGCCCAGCACGCGCTCGGCGACCTCGTCTTTGCGGAGGTGCCCGACAAGGGGCGCGTGCTCGCCTCTGGTGAGGCCTGCGCGGTGGTCGAGTCGGTGAAGGCGGCGTCTGATGTGTATTGCCCGATCGCGGGCGAAGTCACGGCCGGCAACCCTGAGTTGGCGACTGCTCCCGAGCTCATCAATCAGGACGCCTTCGGTCGCGGCTGGCTCCTGCGCCTGCGGCCGGCGAGCGCGGCCTTCGGCGCGCTTCTGTCCGCAGCCGAGTATGAAGAGCTGTTGCGTGCGGAGGGCTCCTGATGGCTTTCATTCCTCATACCGAAGCAGACGTTGCAGAGATGCTCGCGGCGATCGGAGTTGCGAGCATCGATCAGCTGTTTGATGAAATCCCCGCGTCGCTACGCGTGCGCTCGCTCGATGGCATTCCCGCCGCGATGAACGAAATGCAGATTGGCAAGCTCATGAGCGCGCGCGCGCAAACCGACGGCCGGCCGCTGTGTTTCATCGGCGCCGGCGCCTATGAGCATCACATCCCGGCGGCGGTGTGGGCGGTCGCGACGCGTGGCGAGTTCTACAGCGCCTACACCCCCTATCAGGCGGAGGCGAGTCAGGGCACCTTGCAGGTGATCTACGAATACCAGACGATGATGGCGAGCCTGACGGGCATGGAAGTCGCCAACGCCTCGCTCTATGACGGCGCCTCGGCGCTGGCGGAGGCCTGTCTCATGGCAGTGCGCGCCAACCGCAAGTCGAAGGCGCAGCGCGTGCTCGTACCGAGGAGCGTTCATCCGCACTACCGCAAGGTTGCGAGCGCCGCTGCCGGCAATCAGGCCGTGCGCTTCGAGGAGGTGGCCTACAGCGCAGCGGAAGGGCGCACGCTTGCGTCGACGCTCGCGCGCTTCGACGGGCAGGACGTCACGGCGCTCGTCATTCAGCAGCCGAACTTCTTTGGCGTGCTCGAAGATGTCGATGCGCTCACGCGTTGGGCACGTGAGCGCGACATCTTCGTCATCGCCGTCGTCAATCCCACCTCTCTTGCACTCTTGAAACCGCCGGGGGAGTGGGGTGCAGGCGGCGCCGACATTGTAGTCGGGGAAGGCCAGCCTCTCGGGGTGCCGCTGTGCTCCGGCGGACCTTACTTCGGCTTCATGACTACGCGTATGGCGCACGTGCGGCAAATGCCAGGGCGGCTCGTCGGACGCACGGTCGATGTGAGCGGCCGTGATGGATTCACGCTCACGCTGCAGGCGCGCGAGCAGCACATCCGGCGCGCACGCGCGACGTCGAACATCTGCACCAACCAGGGCCTGCTCGTGACCGCCGCGACGATCTATATGTCGCTCATGGGACCGCAGGGGCTCGCGCGCGTGGCGGCCGCCTCGCACGCGCGCACCGCCGAGCTCGTTGCTGCGCTGACGCGCGTGCCCGGCGTGCGCAGAGTCTTCCCGAGCCCCTATTTTCACGAAGCTGTCGTGGGGCTCGATCGGCCGGCGGCGCCGGTGCTGCAGCGTCTTGCGGATCGTGGCATTCTCGCAGGCTTCGATCTAGCTGAGCACTATCCGGAGCTCGGCCATGCACTGCTCGTCTGTGCCACGGAAACCAAGACGAGCGCGGAAATCGAGCGCTATGCGCACGCGCTCGGCGACGTCATGAAGGCTGCACGCGCCGCCTAATGCGGCGCCTCACGGGATCTTGCAACTATGCCAGCTCTTCGGGAAAAAGTGATCTTCGAATATTCGCGTCCCGGACGTGGCAGCCGCGATCAGTGGCCCGAAGAAGTCGAGCACCCATTCAAGCTTCCCGAGAATCTCAAGCGCCAATCGCCGCCGCTTCTGCCTGAGGTTGGCGAGCTCGAGGCGGTGCGGCACTTCACGCGCCTATCGCAAATGAACTTCTCAATCGACACGCACTTCTATCCGTTGGGCTCGTGCACGATGAAGTACAACCCCAAGGCCTGCAATCAGTACGCGATGCTGCCGGAGTTCCTCGGCCGTCATCCGCTGGCGCCCGAGTCGCACGGGCAAGGCTTTCTCACGTGCATGTTCGAGCTGCAGGAAATGCTGAAGGAAGTGACCGGCATGCAGGGCGTGTCGTTGAGCCCCATGGCCGGGGCGCACGGGGAGTTCGCTGGCGTTGCGATGATCCGCGCCTATCACCGCGCCCGCTCTGATCTGGCGCGCACTGAGATCATCGTGCCGGAGGCCGCGCACGGAACCAATCCCGCCACAGCCATGATGTGCGGCTGCACCGTGCGCGAGATCCGCGTGGCAGCGGACGGCGATATCGACGTCGCGGCGCTCGAGGCCGCGGTCGGCCCGCATACCGCAGGCATCATGTTGACCAACCCCTCGACGCTGGGCATCTTTGAGCGCCGCATCGAGGAAGTCGCCCGCATCGTGCACGCCGCGGGCGGTCTGCTGTACTACGACGGGGCCAATCTCAACGCCATCCTCGGCAAGGTTCGCCCCGGCGATATGGGCTTCGATGCGATCCACATGAATCTGCACAAGACCTTTTCCACTCCGCATGGCGGCGGCGGACCGGGGGCCGGCGCAGTCGGAGTGAGCGCGCGGCTTTTGCCGTTCCTGCCGATCCCGATCGTGGGGCGAGATGCGGAGCGCTATCGCTGGCTGGCGGAAGGCGATCTGCCGCAGTCGATTGGGCGGCTGTCGGCGTTCATGGGCAACGCCGGAGTGCTGCTGCGGGCCTATATCTACATGCGCATGCTCGGGCGCACAGGCATGAGCGAGGTCGGCGATTACGCCACATTGAATGCGAACTACCTGCTGACACGCCTCAAGCAGGCGGGCTTCGAGGCCGCGTATCCGCAGCGCCGCGCGAGCCACGAGTTCATCATTACCTTGAAGCGCGAGGCGCGTGAATTGGACGTGAACGCGATGGACTTCGCGAAGCGGCTCCTGGACCACGGCTTTCACGCGCCGACGACCTACTTTCCGCTCATCGTTCCCGAATGTCTGTTGATCGAGCCTACCGAGACTGAAAGCCGGGAAGTGCTCGACGCGTTCGCCGACGCCATGATCCGCATCGCGCGCGAGGCGCGCGAGGAACCCGAGTATCTGAAGGGCGCGCCGCACAGCCTGCCGGTGCGCCGCCTTGACGACGTCCGCGCGGCGAAGCAGCTCGATCTGACATGGAAGCCGAAGGAGGGGGTATAGATCGCCCCAAGCCCCGCGGTTTTGTGCGCCTGTGGCGTGCCTTCGGCGCAAGCGCGCGGGGGCTTGCGGGAGCATTCCGCGACGAGGCGGCGTTTCGCCAGGAACTCTGCTTTGCGGCGCTCGTCATACCTATGGGCTTATGGCTCGGGCACGGCGGCGTGGAACGCGCGCTCCTCGTCGGGCCCGTGCTGCTCATCCTCATCGTTGAGCTC
>Ga0182024_10020096_pt1 | contig 12232 bp, 10 predicted proteins | sample P32metaG_FD_120480 | JGI IMG/M metagenome (GOLD analysis project Ga0182024, IMG submission 120480) | Permafrost microbial communities from Stordalen Mire, Sweden - P3-2 metaG (Illumina Assembly) | ecosystem: Environmental > Terrestrial > Soil > Wetlands > Permafrost | place: Sweden: Stordalen...
CACGAACTACGGCACGGCGACCACAGCTCTGACGCCTTGCAACCCGGATCCGGTTGCCGCCAACCCTTGTCCCTGAGTCGGGCGAGCGACGTTCCCTGATGCTCCGACGGAGCGAGCCGTTCGGGCGCGTCTGCGTCTCGAGCGTGGCCGAAGAGCCGAAACCGTCGTCGCCGACTACCTCGTGGCGCGCGAGCACGCGATTCTCGCGAGGAATCTGCGCCTCGGGCGCCTCGAGCTCGACATCGTCGCTCAGAAAGGGCCGCTCGTCTGCGTGGTCGAGGTGAGAACGCGCGGCAAGGGCTCCTTCCTGCCGGCCCTCGCGACGATCTCCGCGGCGAAATCCTCGCGCCTGCTGCGTGCGGCGGAGCGGCTGTGGCAGGATCGATTCGCCCATTCGCCAGAGGTCGAGCGCATCCGCATCGACGTCGCCGCCGTATCTCTCGATGAGGAAGGCGGTCCGCGCGTCGAGTATTTCGCGGGAGCCATCGCCGGCGCTCCCTGACCTTCTCGTGCGCAACCTGGCGGGGCCTTCGCCGTCCTAGGCGTCGAGTGCGCGCTTCATCTCGTCGCGGACGCTCTCGAACTTTTCGATCGCAGGCACGCTTGCGCCCGCCGACTTTGCCATCTCGATCGCGCGATCGAGCTCTTCCACTTCGACGCGCTGCCTTTCGCGCAAGTTCTCCACCATAGTCGCGAACACGTCGAAGAAATCTTGCAGCTCGTCGCCCTTCCGCAGGCGCGCGCGCACGTTCAGCTTTCCGTCCGAGACTTGGCGGAGAAGAAGCTTCATCTTGTAGACCGGCCCGGCGACCTTGTGGGTGAAGTAAATGCCGAGGACACCAATCATGAAGACCATGACGGCAAGTGCGCCGACCAGCGCGTAGAGCATCATATGCTGCTGCCGCACGAGAGCCGCCTGCTGCGCCATGATCTTGCTGTCTTGCTCGGCCGCCGCCGAGCTGAAAGCGTCCGCGAGCTCCGGATTTCCGCCGTAGACCGGGTCGTCCTTGATGCTCATCTTGACGACGTCCGAGACCTTCTTGCTTTGCTCGACGACCTTCTGACTTTCTTGAACGACCTCGCCGCTCGTCTGCCAGAGGAACACGCCGAGGACGGAGCTGATCGCGATGGCCACCGCGAGGATCATCCCGGTGTACTTGAGCTGGAAGTGCGAATCGATGAGGTAATTCTTGATGCTTCGCTTGTACCGGGCCTTCGGCGCGGCTGCAGCGACATGTGCGGACATCGTCATCGCCCTATCCTCTGTGGACTGCCCGTAGACCCGTGGCGCAGACCTGGCGCCGAGGCGAAGAGGTCCGGGGCCACCTCTCTACTCATTCATCGTGCGCCATAAGGCTGGGTCTTCGCCACTTTTATCTATCGTTTCGGGCGTGGCTCGGGCGTGGCTCGGGCGTGTTTTGGGCGCGTCTGGAGCGCGTCTTGGGCGTTCCTATTGGAAATTCTGGGCGAAGAGCTCGATGGCTCGGCCCGCGGCCATACTCATCAGGTTGTCTTCGGAGGCCTTGTCGCCTGGATTCACGCCCGTCTGGGTGATGCCCGCTGGAACTTCGCCTTTGAGGTCCTTGCCGGGATAGGTCGACACGGCGGCTTTGACTCGCACGCGGAGGTTCCCGTCGGAATAGTCGAACTTGTCGACCGAGAGAGAGAGGTAAAACCCCTTTAGGTTCCTGCGTGCGATGACTGCGCGCGCGGCATCGGCGGTTTCGTCGGCGGGAGCGACTTGGTACTTTGCGAGAGAGTCGAGCTTGCTCCGGACGGCAGCGAGGACCGCTCGGTCGACGTCGGCTTGGGCGCGCCCCGTCGCATTCGCGACGGGCGAAAGCGCCACGTAGAATTTGGCGTTCGCGACCGGCTTGGGCGTCTTGGCGTCGACGCTCGACCCTCCGCCCGCCGAGATCGACGCCAGCGCCTTCTGAAGCTGGGCCTCGACGGTCGCGCTCGGCTCGGACGCGAGCCGGGCTTTCAAGCAATCGACCGAAGACGCTCGGGCCAGGCGGCCGAGGGCGGCGCCGACTGCGGTTCGAACTGCATCGTTCGGATCGCTCAGCGCCTGGCATAGAGGCTGGACCGCGGCGTCGTCGTTGCTCGTGCCAAGGGCAAGCGCCGCGCTTGCGCGCACGCGAAAGTCGTCCGATTGCCCGGCGGAAGGCGGGTACTTGAGCCGGTCGATCAGAAACCCCGTTCGGTCGTCTGCTCGGACGGCTCTCGACCCGATCACCGCGACGACCAGAACGAAACAGAGCACGATCTTGGCTCGCATTGACCCGAAGCTCACTCCACGCGCCTCTCGCCGGTTGCTGCTCCCGACACCACAAGGCTCACGAAGCACGACGAGCTCGTCGACGGGGGTACTATGTCTCAAAGTATCACGCTCGCGCGGGGACGGGAACCGCCCACCCCGAGCCCCGGGAATCCTCGCAGAGGTCTCTTCTCTCGTTCTCTATGGCTCTCCCCTCTCTACGGCTCTCCCCTTGGCGCGAATAATTCCGGCGACGAAAAGAAGCACCCGCCGGTCCGACGGGCCTAGGCGCCGCGATCGAGCTCCGTTTTCACGAGTCCTCGGTCTGTGCCTTTTCGTCCTCGCCGCGATGACTCCGAGGCCGGCACGAACGGCGCCGCATGTGCGCGTGCGGGGTACGGCACACATCGAGGCCCATGCTGCCCCCGCAGACGGCGGGAAGCTGCGCTTCGAAGGAACGCTCGCCGACGACGCGAACGTGCCGCTCGAAGAAGAGACCATTTCGGTGTCGCTTTCCGCAGACGAACCTCACCCCGCGTTCGATCTCGAGCGATGTCCGCGCCTGACGGGGCACGACGGGAGAGGAGACTCGTCGGACCCCGTCACTTTCACGCGAACCGACGACGGCGGCCGCTTCTGCGTCGTGACGACCCTCCCCGTGCGTCAAAAGTGCGTCGCACACTTCGCGTGGCGCGGAACGCATCTCCTCGAAGGGACGAAAGAGGACGTACACGTGGATCCGTGGGTCGCGTCGATCGAGCTGCGCTTCGACCCTGAGCCCACGCGTCTCTTCCTCGATCGCGAACCCCTTGGCCTCGACGCGGTGGCGTCCTTCACGGACAGGTCGGCTCCGTCTTCGCCGCCTAATCTCGCCCTCACGCTCACGAACGAGCTCGGCGCGGAACTCGGTCACGGCACGACCAACGCCTCGGGTCGCGTGCATTTCGACCTCCTACGACCTGGCCCGCCCGGCGAGGGCGAGCTGAGAGTCGCGTTCGCCGGCAACGCCTCCACTGCCAGCGCCTCCCACGTCGCCCATGTCGAACGCCACGCGCGCGTCTCGCTGCATGCACCGGGCGCCGAAGGGGGGACGCTTCCCCCGGGGACGTCCGACCAAGGTATTTCGGTCGTCGTCGTTGCGAGGACCTCCTCCGGGGATCCGGTCCGTAGCGGGAGCGTCGAAGCCGAAGTCGGAGGCAACCCGGTTGGAGCTGCAACCGTCGAGAACGGAACGGCGAAGCTCGTACTGACTTTTTCGGCCGAAGAAGGGACCGTCTCCGAAGTCCGTATTCGCTATGACGCAAACGCCCCCTGGTACGAGCCGGGAGACGACGTCGTCCTCCGCTTGCCGATCGTATCGGGTGGTCATTGGCGCGCCGTTCCTCTCGTGGCCGCGGGCCTCGGGGTCGTCGCCTGGCTCCTGCTCGGCCGCACCGCTCGAACCGTCTCCGCTCGCCCTCTTCCGTCGCCGCCCAAACACGCCTCGACCGCGATCCACGCGACAATCACGGTACGCGCGCCCGGAAACGCCGCCGCGGGATGGGCGGGACAGGTCGTGGACGCGCACGACGCGACCGCGGTGGGCGGGGCCGAAATCACGATCTCGCGCCCCGGTTCGCGAGGGGACGACCCGCTCGCGCGCGCCACGGCGAACGAGGCGGGACGGTTCGAGATACGCAACGTAGACCCGAGAACCGGCGACCAGCTCACCGTCTCCTCACGGCTGCACGCGACGCTTCGCCAAGACGTACCGGCGTTCGGCGAGATTGAGATCGCGCTCGTCTTGCGCAGGCGCGCGCTGCTCGATCGATTCGTCGCGTGGGCACGGAAGCGGGGTGCTCCGTTCGACGCAGCGCCGGAGCCCACTCCCGCGCAAGTAGCTCTCGCGACCGCCCGTGACCCGCGCGCGGCGCGATGGGCGAGGAAGATCGAACGCGCGGTCTTCGGCCCGGAAGAAGTCGACGCCCACGTCGAAAGTGAGCTCGAGGGCGAAGCGCCCCCGCCTTCTCCGGAATCGTCGGAAGGCCTCGAGCAGGACCTAGACGATACGCCACGTTGACGGCGTGCCTCGCCGCTTCCTATAGTCCCTGCCCCCCCGCGGGACATGCTCATGCGGGGCCGCTGCGGACTGGATGGAGCCACGCGATGAACACTCTTTTGATCCTCCTCGGAGTCGTGGTCGTCGCGGTCATCGCCTTCTTCGCGACGCGCAAGGCCCCTCAGCTTCCTCCGGCGGCGAAGGATCGCCCGGCGCCAAAGGCGCCCGAACCCCGCCGTCTGGAGTCCTCGAAGCCGGAAGGTACGCCTGCGGCAAGGGCCGCAAGTTCCGGAGCGCCTTCCCCGGGAGTCCTGCTTTCCTCGTCGGAGATGTTGCAAGTCGACGATTCGGCGCCTTCCGCCGCTCCGGGAAAGGGCGCAGACCCGGCGCACTCGACGGCTCCGGGGGCTCGCGCGTCGAGGAAGGACTTGCTCGGAATGCGGAAGGGGCTTTCCGCGACCCGGTCCGGATTCATCGCTCAGCTCACCGCGATCTTTACGGGCAAGAAAGAGATCGATCCGGCCATACTGGAACAGATCGAAGAGGTCATGCTCACGAGCGACGTCGGCGTGAAGACGACTCAGGCCATCGTGGCGCGGCTCCGCGAAGCTCTCGGAAAGAATGAGCTCCGCGACGCCGACGCCGTCTGGGCGGCGCTCCGCGCGGAGGCGACCCGCCTGCTTTCTCTCGGCGGCGGGAAGCTAACCTCTAAAGGTAAGCCCACGATCGTACTCATGGTGGGGGTCAACGGCGTCGGGAAGACCACGACGATCGGCAAGCTTGCCACCCGGCTTCAGGGGGACGGCAAGCGCGTCGTGCTTGCGGCGGGGGACACGTTTCGTGCGGCGGCCGTACAGCAGCTCGAGGTGTGGGGGTCGCGGGTCGGGGCCGAGGTCGTCAAAGGGAAAGACGGAGCGGATCCGGGCTCCGTGGCCTTCGAGGCGACGACCAAGGCGAAGGAGCTCAAGGCCGACTATCTACTGATTGATACGGCGGGCCGCCTCCACACGAAGACCCCGCTGATGGACGAGATCAGGAAAGTCCACAAATCGATCGGCAAGGCGTTCGAAGGCGCTCCACACGAGACGCTGCTCGTCATCGACGCGACTACGGGCCAGAACGCGCTCGCTCAGGCCGCGCTCTTCAAAGAGGCGGTCAACATTACCGGGATCATTCTGACGAAGCTCGATGGAACGGCCAAAGGAGGGATGGTCCTTGGAATTTGCGATGAGCTGAAGGTGCCAGTGAGGTATATCGGACTGGGCGAGCGCGCGGAGGACCTCCGTGAATTTCGTCCTGAGGACTTCGTCGAGGCGCTCTTTGGCCGCGACGATGACGAAGCGGCGGCCGCGTGACGAGCCGCGTGACGAGCTGCTTGACGACAAACGAGACCTTCTTTTTTCATTGCGGCCTCCGAACTCTAGAATCTCGTTGATTGGCTGAATTTGCGCGTGATATAGTCCGCGCGCCTTTGCGGGTAGCTTGAATAACCCAATCGTTCTGTACAGTTAGGGCCCCAGGCCAAACAGACTCTGTCGAGAAGAGGCGAGGATGCTGGGCGCGAGGCCGAGGCGTACCGAGGTACGGCGCAGCGCTGCAAGCTGATGCAGATCCAAAGTGGGTGGCGGAAGTTGGGTAAGAAGTCGTAACCCGACGCCACAAACGCCTCGAACAAAAGTGGCACCGAGCACCGCCACTTCCCTACATGGGAAGGCGAGTGCCCGGAGATCTTTCCGGCATCGCACACGATGCCTTTTGACCCTCAGGCTTTCCGGCATCGCACTGCGATGGTTTTTCACTCTCAGAGTTTTCGGCATCGCATGCGATGTTTTTCTCCCTCAGGCGGCATCGCACGCGATGCCTCGACTCCGCGGAAGGGGCAGTGATGAAGCAGGCTCGGATGTGGCTACTCATTGCGGCGGCGCTCCTCGTGCTGCCGCAAGCAGCCCTTGCGCAGAAGCGCGCGGGCGGAAAGCAGCCTGCAGCAGCAGCCCCTGCGCCGAGTGCAACGGGATCGGCCGAGATCGAGCTGGACGCTCCAGCCGGCGCGCCCGCGCAGCCAGGAGCTGCCGCCGCGACCCCCGCCGCCACTCCGGGTGCCGATACGGGCACCGAAGCCGCACCGGGTGCGACAGGTGGAGGGATATGCGAGATCGACCCCTCCGCATGTCCAAAGCCGGAGGACATCGCGAAGGCGGCGAAGAAGAACGTCAACGCCGAAGTCTACGCCGTGCAGCAGATCTACGCGCTGCGTACGCACCGGTTGGAGCTTCAGCCGTACTGGTCTGTCGCGTTGAACGACCAGTTCGTGGGCCACACCGGTCCCGGCATGTCGATGAACTTCTACATCACGAACGTCCTCGCGATCGGCGTGAACGGCAATTACTACCTGAACTCGGACTCGGACTTCAATTTCCAGAACCGGCGCGCGGCGCACATCGCTGTGCCCCTCACCGAGTACCTCGCGGGCGGTAACTTCAACTTCACGTATGTGCCCATCTACGGAAAGTTCGCCGGGTTCAGCAACTTCATCTTCCACTACGACGCGTACGTAGTCGGCGGCGTCGGCGTCCTCGACACTCGCCCCATCGCGGTCATCGACCCCGACAACCGCAACTTCTCCTACAAGCCGAAGGTCGACTTCGACGTCGGAGTCGGGCTGCGCATCTTCTTCAACCGCTGGTTTGCCGCGATTCTCGAAATCCGCGACTACATTTACAACGAGCAACTCGAGAACTTGACCGTTTCGCAGACCAACCCGACAGACGCGTCGACCTGGTACGGGCAGAACCAGCTCACGAACAACATTCAGGCCCAGCTCGGAATCAGCATCTTCCTTCCCACTAGCTGGGAATATCGGTTGCCCAAATGAGCGGCTCCATGCGTTCGAGGCAAGTAGCTAGGACCACGACGGGGACCACGATCATGCGGCGATTCGTCACGGTGCTCTTTGGATCGGCCTTAGCGCTCTCGCTGGCGGGCCGAGCAGAAGCGCAAGAGCTCGAGGTCACGGGGCCCCTGGCCGGAGCTCCGGCCGTGAGGCACGAGCGGCTCTACCGAGCGGGCAGGTTCGAGATCGCGCCGACGGTCAGCTTTACGCTGCTCGACGAGTACCGAAGGACGATCTTCGTCGGTGCGCGCTTGCAGTACAACATCACCGATTGGCTCGGCTTCGGCGTGTGGGGCGCGTACGGCGCGCTGCAGCTCGATACAAACCTCACCACGGAGATTGACCAGACCGCTCCACGCAACATCGAAACCGCGGTTAATCTCAATCACACCAACGCGAACGGAACCGGCTCCGCGCCGTTCACCAACCAGGTCGCCAAGTGGAACTGGATCGCCGCTCCGCAGATCCAGCTGACTCCGTTCCGCGGCAAGCTCGCCATCTTCGAGAAGGCGTTCGTCGATACGGACGCCTACTTCCACGCGGGCGTGGCGTTCAACGGGATCCAGGAGCGCGAGAACTGCGGCGACGGCAACAACGACCCCGCGTGCATTAGCCCGAGCTCCTTCCAGCTGGCTTCGCGCGTGGCGATCGCGCCGACCTTCGGCATCGGCCTGCACTTCTTCATGGCGGGCTTCATGTCGCTCGGCGTCGAATACCGCGCCGTACCCTTCGCGTGGAACCGCGCAGGGTTCGACGAAGCCGGCGGCGGGAACAACGGCAACTTCCCCGACTACAAGATCACGAGCGCCGACCGGACCTTCAAGTTCAACCAGATGATCACGATCGAGCTCGGGTTCGGTCTGCCGCCCAAGCCCAAGATCAGCGAATAGGAACGCCGGGGGGAAGAGGCGGGGGGCGCCTTTCGCCGAGGGCGGGTACGAGCCGCCGCCCGCGTCTCTTCAGGCGCGTTTGCGGAGCTTGCCTTCGCCGTCGATCGTGAACCCCGGCGGCAGAACCTTGCGAACGCCGTCGCGCCGATCCTCGGGCAGACTCCATCCGCGCGCCAAGATCCCATCGGCGATCTTGTTCTTCACGCGAAAGCTCTCTTCGTTCTCCAGGGCGACGAGCAGCGGGCCGAGCGCCGTCTCGTCCTCCTGAGCGAGCACCGCGTTCACGGCGTGGAAGCGCGCCTCTCCGTTCACGTCCTCGAGGAACCGGGTCACCGCGGCGGCGATCTTGTCGTGCTTGCACTCGGAGAGAGCCGAAAGCATCTGCAGCTTGGCGTCGATGAACTTGGCGTACTCGGTATCCCAGCGCGAGAGCCAGAGGATGAGTTCCTCGACGTAGGCGTCTTGCTCGAGGAGATCCTTCAGGATCTTGATCGGCCACGCGAGACTCTCGGCCTTCGTCGCAAACGCACGAACCGGGGCAATGGCCGCCTGGCCCGCCTTCAAGATGCCGTTGTAGGCGCCATCCTTCTCCTCTTGATCCGTAATCGACGGATCCATCGTGAAAGTAAAGCGCTTGAGCAGCGCCGCGACCGCCTCCGCGGTACCCATCTCGGCGAGGGCGGCGAGGGCCTCCTGCCGGTCGTAGTTTTGGGCGCGCCGATCGGCGGCCTTCTCGGCCCACTTTGCCGCCGCGGTCGCCGCCGCGGTCGGCTTCGCGCTGTCCCGAGAGGGTTTGCCGCTCTTGCCCCCCCCACCCTTGAAGATGTCGAACAAACCCATCGTTCTAGCCTCGTACTCCCGCGCCGCTCTTTAGCATGAGAGAGGCAGGTCGCAGGAAGCGCGAAGACGGACAGTCGAACTGACCTCTCGCGAGCGTCAGGAGAGCGGAATCGCGAGCAGCACGACTTCCTTCTCACCCGCCCGAACCTCGTAGCGGACAGGCTTGCCGTATTTCGCGCTCGCCTCTTGCTCCATCCCCTGGATGCGCGCCGCGAAGGCCGCCTCCGAGATGTGATCGGTCGCATCGCCGAGGGCCTTCTTCGCCGAGATGTATTCGCGATAGATGCGCGCGTAGTAGTCCCGCGGTGGCTCTTTCGCGAGCCGATCGAGAACACCGGGGTCGACGGTCGAACCGCCACCCCCCTTGTCGTCGACCGCCATCGCGTCCGTAAAGCTTTGCTGCGACGGGGACTTCGAGACGCGCCCTTCGTCGTCGGTGGGGTCTTCTTCGACCCCCATGAGCTGATTCAAGAGCTGGTCGATTCGGAAGGCCAGCCCGCCGAGGTCGGGGTGATCCAGCTCGAAGCGCTTGTCGCTCTGCCCGTTGAGGATCATGAGGAGCCCCTCCTCGAGCATATTGATGGGGCGAGAGATGTAGCTGCCCAAGAGCCAGCCGGCCACGATGACGAGCACGATGCCGAGCGCCATGACGCCCAGCACCGGATTGGCCAGACTCGCCGCGTTCTCGATCAGTGTCGACGGCACGGCGCCTGCGATGGCCACGTGCTTGCCGTTGCCCACTTGCTCGAGAGGGGCCGCCGCGACGACGACGCCCGACGATTCGGTCGCCGCCGGGTGGCCGGAAGCGATCACCCCTTTGATGCTGGTCTTCGCCGACGAGGCGACCGCCGACTCCAGCCCCGCATTGGACGCGGTGGAGTGCGAGACGACCTTGAGATCGTCGCCGGAGATCTCGACCAAGATGAGCGCGCGGCCGGTGGTCGCGTCGCTGACGCGCGAAAGCTCGTCGTTCAACGTGGTGCCGATCACGATCGCGCCGAGCACGACGCCTTCCGCGTCGCGGAAGGGGGCGTACGAGGCGAGGTATTGGTCGTTGCGGCCGGCGTTCGCCCACACGTCAGACCCGGAATGCCCGGAGACGAGCGCCTCTTTCAGGCCGGGGTAGACGGTACCGAGACTCTCGCCGCGCATCAGCGTCGACCCGTTGCGTCCGATCGTCTTGCCGTTGGCGTCCACCATGACGACGAGTGAAGGGCCGCTCTCGAACGCGCCTTTCGCGGTCGACGCGATCGCGTCGCAGCGGGCGGTCGCGGCTTCTTGCTGTGCGCTCGTGGTGCCGCGGTTCACCGCGTCGAGCGTGGCGGCCTCGCCGGCGCGAATCGAGAGCCAGCGCTCCGTCTTCAAGGCGTCGAGCTGGAGGCGCGAGGACGCGCCGAGGACTGCGTGTTTTGCGTCGTCTGCGACTTGCGCGGAGTTGTCCGCCGCCGCATTGAGAGATGCCCGAACGAGCACCCACGACAGGAGGCCGACGATCAAAACGATGATGGCGTTGACCAGAATGATCTTGTTTCGCATTCGCCCTCGGATGCCTTCGCATGCTGGCCAAAGACGCGCCCCTTCCGTTCAAGGCGCGCCTGCACGACTGACGAAACTGCAGATGACGTTACCCCGCCATCCCCCCCTCGCGATGAACAAGATGAACCACGAACGACGAATACCGAAGAACTTCGCGGGGCGAGGGCGGCTCCGGAGGAAACGAGGAGCACGCTATCACTCGCGCGGCGACCGCGGCAATATGCGAGGTGGAATCGCCCCATGACCTCGAGAATCTCCCACGCCTGGCTCGTCGACGACCCGGGCTTCGATGCCCACGCCGTCGAGGGCGGCGGCCGCGCCGGATACCACGCCGGATACCACGCCGGCTACCACGCCGGCTACCACCCGGAGCGCCCCGAGCGCCTGACCGCCGCTCGCGCCGCGGCCGCGAAAGCCTCCGTCGCGTTTGACCCGGTCCCGGTCCGCGAAGCCACCCTCGACGAGCTCGGCCGCGTCCACGAGCCCCGGTATCTCGAGGCGCTCGAGGCGATCCGGGGCGAGCACGGCTTCCTCGATGCCGACACCTACTTCGCCCCCGGCAGCGTCGCGGCCGCGCGCCGCGCCGCAGGCGGCGTCGTTTCCATGGTCGATGCTCTGATCGACACGGACGTGAGGCGCGGGGTCGCCCTCGTCCGCCCCCCCGGCCACCACGCACGGCCGGGGCAAGCGATGGGGTTCTGCCTCCTCAATACGGTCGCCGTGGCGGCCGCCCATGCCCGCGCGCGCGGGCTCTCCCGCGTCCTCGTTGTGGATTGGGACGTCCACCACGGCAACGGGACACAAGAGATGTTCTGGCGAAGGCCCGACGTCCTCTACCTGTCGACCCACCAATTTCCGTTCTATCCGGGCACCGGCGCGCTGGACGAGGACGGAGCGGGAGACGGGCGCGGCTTCACGGTCAACGTCCCCCTCGCCGCGGGCGGCGACGACGGCGTGTACCGCGGGGCGTTCGAACGCGTGATCCTGCCGATCGCCGAGGAATACGCGCCCGATCTGGTGCTCGTCAGCGCGGGCTTCGACGCCTCGGCGCGCGACCCTCTCGCCAACATGCGCCTCGACGCCGCCGCGTTCGGGTGGATGGCGCGGGCGCTCGCCGCCATCGCGGACAAAAGCGCCGGCGGTCGCATCGCGATGGTGCTCGAAGGGGGCTACGATCTGGTCGCACTCGAGGGGGGCGTGGCGGCCGCGATCGAGGGGCTCGTGAACGGCCGGGCCGACGAAGTGGCGTCAAATCCCGACCACCCGGATGTCGTGGACGCGGCCCGCGCCGCACGGCGCGCATGGGGCCGCATCGCCTGAGCGGCTCAATTCGCTTGCATAGAGGGCGCTCCCAGCTATGTTTCCGCGGCCTTTCGGTGGCCGTAGCTCAGTTGGTAGAGCGCTGGATTGTGGATCCAGCTGTCGCGGGTTCAAGCCCCGTCGGTCACCCTGAATTGATGGGGTTTCTTGGGTATTCTGGATCCGAAACGCCAAAACGGAACCGAAACCCGCCGTAAGCTCGTGCGGTAGCTCAGGGAAAGGATCGCCGAAGTCTCGGCCCAGGTTCTCCGCCTCCCGGATGTACATCTCCGTCGTGGCGAAACCGGAGTGACCGGCCCGCTGCTTGATGCGGAGGGGGTCGTCTCCACGAACCGCCGCCCATGTGATCCCGGTTGCCCGGAGGTCGTGGAAGGTGAGGTGCTTCCTCTGGTCGTCGTCCAGGAAGAGATCCGCTCGGGTGACGCCGGCTGCGCTGAGATGGTCTCGAAGCTTCGCTG
>Ga0182024_10020097_pt1 | contig 12232 bp, 9 predicted proteins | sample P32metaG_FD_120480 | JGI IMG/M metagenome (GOLD analysis project Ga0182024, IMG submission 120480) | Permafrost microbial communities from Stordalen Mire, Sweden - P3-2 metaG (Illumina Assembly) | ecosystem: Environmental > Terrestrial > Soil > Wetlands > Permafrost | place: Sweden: Stordalen...
CTGGTCGGTTTTTTGCCGCACAAATTTCTGGAAGGCGTCCATGGTCAGGGGCCCGGTATCTTCACCCACTTGAGCTTTCGCGTCACGAAGCGCCGTGTAGAGTTGTTCGACTTTTTTCTTCTCGTGGTCGGGGTCCTTCCAGGAGACGGTGAACGGGAACTGAACGGCTCCTGGTTTTTCCGCGGCGGCGTTCCGGTGAGCCCTCATTTCCTCAACCTCGCGGGCGGCGGCTCCGAAATGGCGCTGCACCGTGCCCTCCTCTTTTTGCTTCAACCGCTTGCGGAAAATGTCGCGGTATTTTGTATACATCTGCACCAGATTGCCGTAGTGAAAGCGCTGCGAATAATTCATATTCGCGCCGCGGTCGCTATAGCGCTTCAGCGTCGTATCAATGCGCCACTCGATATCCGTCGGCGGACGCTTTTTCCCGCCGCCGAAGTACTGTTCGTACTCGATTTTCAGCTGGCGAATGTCCTTCTCGAGCTGGCCGATGTCTTCGTCGATTGTTCTAGCCATGGAGTGTGGGCCGCACGATTGTTATGCTAAGGCGTCTGAGACGATAGCGTCAACGCGGTCGCCGAGGCGAAGTGCGGAACAGGTAATGTTTCCTTGGCATTCGTGTTAAACCGGGCGGAGAGATTGCGCGCTCGCAGGGATCCCGTCGAAATCCCTAACACCGCTACCGTGTCCCGAGGTTCACATGCTGAGAAGATCTCGAATCCGGAGATGGCGGAGGGATCAGCAGGCTAATCCTAAAAAGGGCTCAAAAAAATCGAAAGGGGCTCGTCACCGAGCCCCTTCCAGCAAAACCCCATTTCACCCCGTCCCGGTCCAAGCCGGAACGCATTAACCACCCCGGGAATATCAAAACCACTTGAACACACTAAGTGCAAACGAAGTGCCACATCATGAATATCTATTCACAAGCTTCTAATCGACAGAACAATAAGGGGATATGGCGTTTTCCTCGCGATCGAAATATTCTTGACCCCCAAATTTATACAGTTTTTCACATATTTTGGCTGGCGCGACTACTGACTTTGGGAGAATTCAAACCCCGATGGCGGCTCGGATCGCGGAGGCGAGGGTTTCGGCCCACAACGTAACATCTTCGGCGTGCTCGGCTTCAACCATGACGCGCGCTTTAGGCTCCGTGCCCGAGTAGCGTACTACGACACGTCCGGCGGCGCCCAAGGCTTTGGTCGCCTTTTCAATAGCGGCGGAAACAGCAGGCAGGGATTCGAGAGGGGGCTTGGACTTAACCCGTATGTTCACAATCGTTTGAGGAAACACCTTCAGCCCGCAGACAAGGTCTTCGAGCGGCCCCCGCAGGGCGACGAGGCACGCGATCTTGAGTGCGGTGAGGAGGCCGTCGCCGGTAGTCGCGTCATCGAGGAAGATGATGTGGCCGGATTGCTCGCCGCCGAGATTTGCCCCGCTGCGAATCATTTCTTCGAGCACGTAGCGGTCGCCGACGGGGACCCGCGCCAGGCTCAGGCCCTCGGCGTTGATGGCGCGTTCAAGACCCAGATTAGCCATCGTTGTCCCAATCACTCGGCCGCCGCGCAGTTGGCCAACTGACTTGTAATAGCGCGCCGCGGCCAGCAAGACTCCGTCGCCGTCCACGTGACGCCCGTTGGCCGTCACGAACATGGCGCGATCGGCATCGCCGTCAAACGCCACGCCCAGCGCCGCCCGCATTTCGAGGACTTTTTCCCACAACTTCTCCGGATGCAGCGAACCGCAGTTGTCGTTGATATTGCGCCCGTTCGGCTGGTTGTGAATCGCGCAGACTTCGGCGCCGAGGGAGCGGAAAAGGGCGGGCCCAAGCAGGCTGGCAGCGCCGTTGGCGCAATCGAGCACCATTTTCAACCCTTTGAGATTCGCTCCGGGAATGGCGCACCCGCGCAGATAGGCCAAATATTCTTCATCGAGTGAGAGATCCGCAGGGACAGGAATTCCATGCGGAGCGGTTTCCCGGCCTTTGTGCTGGTGAATTTCGGCCTCGAGGTGCTCTTCAACATCATCCGGGAATTTCATTCCCGTCCCAGCGAAGAGTTTTACGCCGTTGTCATGAAAAGGGTTATGCGAAGCGGAAATCACCAAGCCGGCTGAAAATTTGTTCTGCCGGACGAGGCAAGCGACGCCGGGAGTCGTGATGACACCGGCGGATAAAAACTCCACGCCGTCATCGGCGAAACCCGCGGCAAGCTGCGCTGCAATGTGTGGTCCGGATTCGCGCGTGTCCATCCCGATCAGGACGCGCGGCTTTGCCTCGGTTTCGAGAAGATACTTGCCCAGCGCCCGCGCGACGCCGTAAAGGGTGGCGTCGTCCAGCGGATAAGTGCCGGGAATGCCACGAATGCCGTCAGTACCAAACAGTTCCTTGGTCATCTTTGGATTAGGCTGGCAGGGGCATTCATTTCGCCCTCTATTTTCGAGTCTAGCACGCGCCGCGTCATCCGGCGGGGGGAGCCGAACCGTGGCGTGGCACAAGAGTAACGTGGATTTCCGTGGGGGCGACTTGCACCACGCTGGCGCCATATGGCGCGCCCACCATTTCGGGCGTGATTTGCAGGGTGGTGGTTCCTTGCTTGCCGTCCTTCATGTCCAGACGCAAGTTCAGGTCGGCGGGAACCATGCGACGAAGTAGGGCTGAGCGGCCGCGCACGCGCACGTGGGCCACTGTGGGAACGTCTCCCGACATTTCCAATTGGGTAGGCATCGTGGTGAACTCCAGAGGCACCTGAAAACCAACCTCGGCGTACGGCTCGGCGGTATACGTCGCCCAAAGAAGAAACGAAATGGCGAGAGCCAGAAGTTTCAACCCCGCGTTGGCGAGAATGTACTTGCGCAGGAAGCCCAAAGTCTATCTCCGCACCGGCGATCTCGCCTGCGAAATCGCTGCCGGCAGAACCATGGTGGCGCGGCGCCGCGAAACCATTTCGCGCAAGCGATCGCTTAAATCTTCCGGAGTAAGATTGGTTTCGATCGCCCCGGCCGAGGCGACCGAGATCGAGCCCGTTTCTTCCGAAGTCAGCACCACCAGGCAGTCGCTGTCTTCGGTGATTCCAATCGCGGCGCGATGCCGCGTGCCCAGTTGTTTTGAGATCATCGGATTCAGCGAGAGCGGGAGGAAGCAGCCGGCCGCCGCCACGCGCGAGCCTTCAATAATCACGGCGCCGTCATGTAAGGGAGAGCCGGGCCGGAAAATCGAAACCAGCAGATCATAGGAAAGCTTGGCGTCCAGCGGTATGCCGCTTTCAATGTACGTGCGCAGTCCGGCCTGCCGCTCGACGACGATCAGCGCGCCGATGCGGTTCTGAGAAAAAAATTCGGCGGCCATGACAATGTCATCATACGTGCCTTTTGGATTGCTCGAGGCAAAATTCATCATGGACAGGTTCCGGCCGGCCCTCGAAAGCGCCCTGCGAATTTCCGGCTGAAAAAGAATGATGAGCGCGATGGCCACGTACGGAAGCATCGTCGTGAGCAGCCATTCGACCATTTCCAGGCGCGCCCACTGCGCGCCGCGATAGAAAACGAAAAGCAGCGCGATGGCCACCAGCATCTGAACCGCGCGGGTCCCGCGCAGCAATTTCAGCAAATAGTAAATCAGCGCCGCGATGATCAGAATGTCCAGAACAGCCCGGAAATCCAAGCGCGACAGCGGGGTCACAGGGAGTGCGGCGGCGAGCATGGTAGTACCGTCTACGGTATCCCAGCCGTGCTATCTGGGGCAAGCCGCAGTTTGCCGCCGTTTGTCCGCGTTCACGGGTATGCTATGTTGAAATTGGTGGCCAATGCAGATCGAAGACGTCAAAGTCTCGGCGCGATCGAACCCGTCCCAGCGGATCATCGCGGCGGCGATCGTCTTCGCCTTTTTGTATTTTGCATCGGAGGTCGTCATCACGCTGCTGCTCGCCGTATTGATTGCCTACTTTCTTGATCCGGTCGTCAACGTTTTCGAGCGAATCCATATTCCGCGCGCGCTGGGGGCGCTGGTGGTTCTGCTCGCCGTCACGGCGGCGTTTGCCGGACTGGGCTATCTCGTCGCGGATCGAGCGGATCAATTTCTCGCCGCCTGGCCGCGCTACAGTGGGGTTTTGCGCCATGTCACGACGGCGTTTGACCGCCAGATGACCACCGTGGAAAAAGGTGTCGAGGCAATTTCGCCAGCGGTGGAAAAAGGGCGGACCCTATCGCGCAGCGTGGAACCGCCGCCTGTGCGCGAGTGGCTGCTGCGAGGAGTGGGATCGTTGTACACCATTCTGATCGTGGCGACGTTTGTGCCCTTCCTGGTTTTCTTCATGCTCGCCGCAAAACCCCGCATCTGGAAAGCGACGATTGAATTATTCCCGGACGAACATCGGGAGCGCGTACGGGGCGCCCTCGATGAAGTCAGCTCCATGCTCCGAAGCTTTGTGGCGGGCAATGCCCTCGTGGCCATCATCCTGATGCTTTTGAGCTGGGGATTTTTTCTTTGGATTCATCTGGACTATGCCTTTCTGCTGGGTTGCGTCTCGGGGCTGCTGAATCTCGTGCCGTACCTCGGTGCGGTGCTGGCGTGGGTTCCGCCATTTTTGATCGGCCTGGCGCAATGGAATACCGTCGGCCCCTACTTAGGGGTCGCAGCCATGCTGACGTTTCTTCATATTGTCGGTCTGAATGTTCTGATGCCCGCGATTGTGGGGCGACGCGTCCACTTGAATGCCCTCGCGGTCACCGCGTCGTTGTTGTTCTGGGGATGGCTCTGGGGCGCGATAGGACTGATCGTGGCAATCCCTATCACGGCAACTGTCAAGGTGATATGCGATCACGCTGAGGGTTGGGAGCCGGTGGGCCGCTGGCTCGGCGCATAAATCGGGTGAAGAACGTGTGGGGGGACTCAGTTCGAGTTATTTGTCGCCCGTCCGCCGCTGCGGATGGGCGCTGGCTTGAATCCAAAATACCCTCCTGAAGGCGGGCGCTACATAACCGTTTTAATTCTAGGTTGCCACACAACCTGTGAATGGTGCCTGACCCACCGCGGGGCGAATGAACGACGGGGGCAAAATCGGAACGCAATATGCAATCTAAACAGCGCTCAATTCTGATTATTTTGATCGCGCTTCTCGTGCTCACGGCTGCAGGCCTTGTCGTGACGACCGAGTGGGGCTCTCGTACCGTTTCATCTTCCGGGAACGCATCAAAGCCCACGCAATCCCCCGTAGATTTGACGCAGTTCCGCAACGCGCAGTCGCTCGCTCAGCTTGCCGCCACCCCGGAAGAGCAAGACCTGGCGCGCGACGTTCTCCGGAAGGCCGATCATGAAGTTGATTTTGCTTTTGCTTCCGCGCTCTATGCAGCCTCCTCTCAGCCTGTTCCCTCCACTCCCGAAATCAAAGCCGTCCTCGAACGAATCTCAAAAAGCGAACAGGAAGACGCCGAGCTGAATGCGGATGTCGCGCGCCTTACCAAACTCGTGGCAAGCGCAAACGAAAAACAGAAGGAAGCTCTCACGCAGCAGCTCGACCTCGCCAAGAGCCGCCAGGAATTAATCGAGGACGAACTCGCCGACGCGCACCAGGATCTGGAGCGGGCAGGCGGCGATCCACAGAGCCGGGTCCAGCGCAGTGTCGATGAATACAACGCCTCGGAACAAAGCAGCGGCGGCCAACTGGATCTCAGCATCGTCGGGAGGCAGGCGAATTCGGACATTCCGCTTTCCAATTCATTTCTCTCGCGTGCGCGGGCCATGTACGCGCTGCACTCGCTTGTCGGGCGCCTCGGCCAGGAGGAACGCGCGGCGGTCGCGGCGGCCGCAACTTATTCCGGAAAGCACGACCAGCTCGAACAACAACTGGAACAGGCCCAATCGCAACAGAAGAAAAAAATGGCCGATGCGTCTTCCGGATCCGCTACCGGTGGGAGCTCGGCAAACACAGCGGCCTCCCCATCCAGTCAAACGAGCGACGCAATCTCTTCCTACAAGTCTCTGACCGTGTTGCAGAAAAGAATGTCCGGCCTGGACAGCCGCATCCGCAATCTGCAGGACCTCGGGGGAGTGTACGGGCAGTGGGGCGCGCTGGTCGCTTCTCGGCGCCGCGATCTCGTGCACAGCTTGCTCATTTCCATTTCCTTGATGCTGGTCATTGGCCTGGCGGTCCTCATCACTACGAACTTGCTGGAGCGAATGTTCGCCCGCGTGGAGCCCGATCAGCAAAAACTGCTGACGTTGCGCTCGGTCGCGCACATTGTCACGCGGTCCGTGGGGGCAATTTTAATTCTGGTAATTGTTTTCGGCATGCCCAGCCAAATGGCGACGGTGCTGGCCCTCGCCGGCGCGGGGCTTACGGTGGCGATGAAGGATTTCATCGTCGGATTTTTCGGCTGGTTCGTGTTGATGGGGAAAAACGGCATTCGCCACGGCGATTGGGTGGAAATCAACGGCGTGAGCGGCGAAGTCATCGAAGTCGGATTGTTCCACACCGTGATGCTCGAAACCGGCAACTGGAACGATGCAGGGCATCCCACGGGACGCCGCGTGTCATTCGTCAACAGCTACGCCATCGAGGGACACTACTTCAATTTTTCGACATCCGGCCAATGGCTTTGGGACGAATTGCAGGTCGCTCTTCCGGTGGATCAGGACCCGTATCCCGTCGTGGAAGAAATTCAGAAGATCGTAACGAAAGAGACCGAAGCCAACGCGCGTCTCGCCGAACAGGAATGGGGAAGCTTGGGAAGCGAACGCGGAGTCCGTCCGTTTTCGGCTGGCCCCGCGATCACCGTCCGCCCCGCCAATCTTGGATTTGAAATTGCGGTGCGCTATGTGACTCGCGCCAACGAGCGACACCAGCAGCGCGGCAAGCTTTATCACGAGATCGTCGAGTTGCTCCGCCGGAAAAATATCGCGCAGCCTGCGCCGCCCGCCGCGGCCGCCGCGACTTAGTGGGACGGGCTTCAGCCTGCATGCTTTTCGTATGAACCTCCAGACGAAAAGCAGACAGACTGAAGCCCGTCCCACTGGTGCGCGTATTGCTGGCCGTGCTGCGCGATGCTAGGATGACCTCTCCCATGGACCACCAGGTTCTTTCCCGCCCACGCATCGGCGTACCGTGGCGCACCGCCGCGGAGGAGGTGGCGAATCAGCGCGCCAAAATCAATAACTACCTCAACGCCGTGGAACGAGCGGGCGGCGAAGCTGTGCTTCTCTCTCTCACCTCCGGCGCCGATTCCTTGAAGCGTGAGGCGGAAAATCTGGACGCGTTCGTGCTTACCGGGAGCCCGGCCGATATCGATCCGGCGCACTTTGGAGCGAAGCGCCACCCGGCCGCGGCCGATGCCGACGCCGCGCGCGAGCGAACCGATTTCACTTTGATCGAGCACGCGCTGGCCGCGGGAAAACCCGTGCTCGCCATCTGTTACGGAATTCAGTCGCTGAACGTTTTTCTGGGCGGCAGCCTGATCCAGGACATCCCCACCGAGCTCGGCACAAAAGTCTGCCACAGTCCCGAGGAAGATGAGCTTCCCGACGGAACGGAAACACCGGATGCCATGCACGGTGCAAGCCTCGACGCAGGCTGTGTGCTCACACTCTCCGGCGAGGGTCAGGCCGAGGTCAACTCGTGGCATCACCAATCGGTGCTGGAGCCGGGTCGCGGCCTGCACGTAACCGCGCGTGCGCCCGACGGCGTGATTGAGGCCGTCGAATTGATGGACAGCTCGAACTGGGTCGTGGGTGTCCAGTGGCATCCAGAAAGAATGCGTGCGGATGCGTTGGCTCAGTCGCTCTTCCGCGAATTTGTCACAGCCGCCCGCCTGGCGCGCGCCGAGAAATAAAATTTGGCACGTCGGCCGAGGGGTTGTAGCGCCGGCGTCTCGCCGGCACTTTTTGCAGTGTATGAGCACAAGAAAAAGTGCCGGCGAGACGCCGGCGCCACAAAGACTTGGCAACCTTTATGGCCTCTAGGCTCTTCCATGTAATGAGAGGTTTCATCCTGTGCGTGTAATGTTCCGTCCGTTGGCGTGCACGATCCTGGCGCTGGGTATGGCGTGGGCCTGCGGAAGACCCTCTCTCGCCGGCCAGTCGCAGGAAATGCTCCCCGACGAAAGCTCCGCAAAAGGGAGGCAGGTGGTGCGGCAGGTGATCGCCGCTCTGGGCGGACAGAATTATCTGAATGTGCGCGATACCCAATGCGACGGGCGAGTCGCGCAGTTCGGAACAGCCGGAACACTGTTAGGTTTTACGCTGTTCCGCGATCTGTGGCTGCTGCCTGACAAGAACCGCGTCGAATATATCTCCAAAGGCGAGCACACAATTCTCGGTTTTCTTATGGGTTCGGACGAACTGTTGATCACGCACGGCGGCGCGATGATCACAATCTACAACGGCAAAGAGGGCTGGTCGCTCGACAAGAGCGGCGTGTCAGACCAGCCCGAAGACCTCGTCCAGAATTTCAACGAGCAAGTGAAATCCGGGATGAACAACGTGCTGCGCACGCGCATGAACGAGCCCGGCGTGGACGTGCGCTACGGCGGCACCGATCTGATCGACTTGAAGGAAGCGGAATGGATCGAGTTCACCGACAGCGATCGCCGCGAAATGCGCCTCGGAATCGATAAGTTTTCGCACCTGCCGCTGCGTTGGGTCGTGGCGACGCGCAATCCCGATACGCGCGAGCGGACCGAGGTCGTCACAAGCTACACGCAGTACATGCTGCAGGACGGCGTCAAGACTCCGCTGAGCATTGAACTCTCCCGCAACGACCGCAAGATGTCCCAAACTTTTCTGTCGGCGTGCAAATATAACGCCGAACTCTCCCCGCAACTTTTCACCCGCGCCGACCTCGAGCAGCACGCCGCGGAAGTCACCAAGAAGGGTTACAAGGATTCCAAGAGTACGAAGTAAAAAGTGCTCTCGAATCTCTTGACATGCTTGCTTTCTGGCCGCAATCGGTTAAATCAGAAGAATCGCGCGCGGTCTTCCAAGCAAATTTAAGCTTGACATACGCTTGCAGCGCGGCAAATCTGTCCAACAGCTACCCAACATGACGGGCCCTGCTAATCGGGGCTGAATCTGCAATTTTAAGCGGAGGAAGTGATGCGCCTTATTTTGTCCCGGCGTTTGATACTCGCATGCGCGGCAATTTTGGTCCTGGGGATTGCGGGATGCTCGCACAAAGCGAGCGAAGTCGATGATGCGGCGCTGCGCGCGGCCGATGGGGATTCGGCGAATTGGATCACGTACGGCCGCACGTATTCGGAGCAGCGCTTCAGTCCGCTCAAGCAGATTGACGAGCAGAGCGTTGGCAAGCTCGGCCTCGCGTGGTCTTACGACCTCGATACGCTGCGCGGGGTCGAGGCCACTCCCCTCGTCAAGGACGGCATGCTGTACACGTCAAGCGCGTGGAGCGTTGTGTACGCATTTGACGCACGCGCCGGGAAGCTCTTGTGGCAATACGATCCCAAAGTGCCGAAGGACCATGACAAATACGTTTGCTGTGACGTGGTCAATCGAGGCGTGGCGCTCTACAAGGGCCGCGTTTATGTAGCGACGCTGGACGGTCGGCTCATCGCGCTGGACGCCAAGACCGGCGCGCCGGTCTGGGATGTCCAGACGACGCCCAAGGACGGGAGCTACGCCATTACCGCCGCTCCGCGGATCGCCAAGGGGCGCGTGCTGATCGGAAACGCGGGCGCGGAGTATCCCATGCGGGGCTACGTCTCCGCGTATGACGCCGAGACAGGCAACCTCGTATGGCGGTCCTACACGGTCCCAGGCGACCCGTCCAAGCCGTTCGAATCCGATGCGATGAAGCAAGCAGCAGCCACATGGTCAGGCGAGTGGTGGAAAGCGGGAGGCGGCGGGACCGCCTGGGAAGGGATGGCCTACGATCCCGAACTCGATCTCGTGATGTTCGGCACGGGCAACGCGAACCCCTGGTACGACCAACTGCGCGGCAAGGGCGACAGTCTTTACACTGCTTCCATCGTCGCCGTCCATGCCGACACAGGGGAGCAGGCGTGGCACTACCAGACGACGCCGGCTGACAATTTTGACTACGACGCGACGCAGCCGCTGATGCTGGCTACGCTCTCGATTGACGGCGCCCAGCGCCGCGTGGTGATGCAGGCGAACAAGAACGGCTTTTTTTATGTGATTGACAGGGAAAATGGAAAACTCATCTCGGCGCGCCCCTTTGCCCCCGTCAATTGGGCCACCGGCATCGATTCGAACGGGCGCCCCATGGAAAACCCCGCCGCTCGGCAACTGAAGGACGCCGCGCTCGTGCAGCCGTCGGCCGAGGGAGCGCACAACTGGAACCCGATGTCGTTCAGCCCCACGACAGGGCTCGTTTACCTTCCGGTCCTTTACGACACTTCTCTACACGCGATCATTCCCAACTGGAAGATGAACCTGCACGACCAGACGACCGGATCTGACAGGGCTTACCGAGGCCCCGCGCGTGATGCGTATCTCAAGATGACGGCCAGCGGGCGGCTTCTGGCCTGGGATCCCGTGGCGCAAAAGGAAGCGTGGCACGTGGACATGCCCGACCCGAAAAGCGGAGGAACGCTGGCCACCGCCGGGAACCTTGTTTTCCAGGGACGCTCAGACGGAAGGCTAGTCGCTTATCACGCCACGGACGGCAAACCACTCTGGCAGTTCGAGGCCGGAGTGGGGATAGCGGCGCCGCCCATGACTTTCTCCGTGGACGGCACGCAATACATCGCGGTCCAAAGCGGGTGGGGCGGCCCGCAGGTGCTCGGCAACCGGCCGCCGGGCAAAGGACACGTGGGGTCTGGGAGACTGATGGTGTTCCAACTGGGAGGAACGGCGACGGTGCCTGCTTACCAGCACGTGGACCGGCCGGTTCCAATGCCGACGTTTAAACTCGCGGCCACGAAGACAGAAATTGAAGAAGGCCGCAAACTCTTTGCAAATACTTGCGCGCGGTGCCACGGCGGGGACGCCATCAGCGGCGGGTCAGTGCCGGACCTGCGTTACGCCTCGGATGCGACGCATGAGATGTTCGAGGAAATTGTACTGGGCGGCGCGCGCCGGGAACTCGGCATGCCGTCGTTCACGGGAGACATTACCTCCGCGCAGGTCCGACTGATCCACGCGTACATTCTGGATCGCGCGCGCGAGTCGGCGCAGGCCGACGCGAAAAAGTAGCGCTCGCCTTCAGGCGAGCATGTGCTTTCGGCCACTGTGCCCGCCTGAAGGCGGCCTCTACATGAACCAGAAGCGGATTACCGCGGCAATAGACACAAGTTACAAATTATGTGACCATACCGAAATCAAGTGCAGGCGAATCGCTTCATTACGCACGGGAGGACTTCCATGGAACGGCGAACATTTCTAGCTTCTTCGCTCGCGGCATCGGCCCTTGCAGTCACCGCGCCGGGCGGCGTTTTGGAAGCCGCGCAGGGCAACATGACGGCGAAAGGCCGGGAGTTTTACCAGCTCCGACGCTACCACATCAACTCCGGCCCGCAGCGAAAACTGTGCGACGATTTTTTCCGCGACGCGCTGATTCCGGCATGCGGCCGCCTCGGCATCGGACCCATCGGCGTGTTCGATCTTTCGATCGGGCCGGATACGCCGACGATCTACGTGCTGATGCCGGGCGCATCCGCGGAGAAGCTCGCCACGGTCGAGAATCTGCTAGGGAAGGACGACGAGTTCACGAAGGCCGGCGCGGCTTTTCTGACCGCGCCAGCGAAAGAGCCCGCGTTCGACCGCATGGATAGCACGTTCCTGCAGGCATTCGAGAAATGGCCGAATCTGATTCTTCCCAAAGCAACCGCCTCAAAGGGCGCGCGCGTTTTCGAGTTGCGCATTTACGAAGGCGCGACCGACCAGGATCACCGCCGAAAGGTGGAAATGATGCAGTCGGGTGAATCGGATATTTTTACCAAGGCCGGCGTCGAGCAAATCTTCTACAGCGAAACGCTGATCGGCCCACGCCTGCCCAACCTGACCTACATGCTGTGCTTTGACAGCATGGCCACGCGCGACAAACAATGGGCCGCGTTCCGCGCCTCCGACGATTGGAAATCGTACTCGACGCAGCCGAAGTACGCGTTCGAGCCCATCGTCTCCAACATCACAAACCTGATCCTGACACCGACGCCGTATTCGCAAATTTAAGTAGAACAGCCACTCTTGGCTGTTCGGTTTTTGCGATCGTAATTGCGGAGGTCGGAGTACGCGCGATCTACAAGACCGCACAGGTCCGCC
>Ga0182024_10020098_pt1 | contig 12232 bp, 8 predicted proteins | sample P32metaG_FD_120480 | JGI IMG/M metagenome (GOLD analysis project Ga0182024, IMG submission 120480) | Permafrost microbial communities from Stordalen Mire, Sweden - P3-2 metaG (Illumina Assembly) | ecosystem: Environmental > Terrestrial > Soil > Wetlands > Permafrost | place: Sweden: Stordalen...
GGGGGGCGCCCAGGGCGATCCCGAGCAGCAACACCGACGGCACGGCCAGCAGCAGCAGAGTCACCGCCAGTTGTCGCAAGGCGTGCCCGCCCTGGCGCCAGCGGATGGCCGCCTCGGGGAGGAGATAGCCCCCCAGGAGCAGCGCCCCGAACACCAGCGCCTTGCTGGCCACCGACACCGCGGCGTACGACCCGCTGACCCGGGGCGCGTCGCGCCCGATCACGATGACGTCGATGTTCTGGAGGAGCGCCACCATGGACAGGGCCACCAGGGCCGCCGCCAGGTCGGTCACCAGGTCGCGGCGGTGCTCGGCCGGGGCCACCAGGGCCCGGTCGATCCGGAAGGTGGCCGTCCACCGTCGGCGGAGGGCCCCCGGCCCGGCGACCCCGGCGCCCGCCGGGGGGCCGGGGGCGTGCTCGCCCCGGGCCTCCTCCTCGCCGACCTCGGCCGCCCAGATCTGGTCGGCCCGGACCCGCGCGTGGACCGCCGTCACCACCTCGGCCACCAGCACCCCGAGGGCGGCGCCGGCCACCCCGAGCCCGGCCAGCACCAGGCTGATCATGGCGACCGTCCGCACCCCCCCCTCGACCAGCAGGTTGGCGGCCAGGGTGCGGTAGTTCCGGTGGGCCTGCAACAGGCCCCGGTCGAGGCACAACAGCACCCAGATGGCCCCGGCGATCAGGATGGCGTCGACCCCCCCGGCCTGCCGCTGGTTCAACAGATGGGCCAGGGACCCGCCGACGGCCACGACCACCACGGCGAAGACGAGCACGGCCAGGGTGCCCTGGCGGTGGACGCACCGGGCCCAGCGCTGGACGAGGTGAGCCGAGCCCCCGCCCCGCCAGGCGGTCACCCGGCGCACCACGGCCACGATGACCGCCGAACCGGGCATCGAGATGATGAGGAAGAGCCCGGTCAGCTGGTTGAGGCTGCCGTAATTGCGGTTGGTCAACAGCCGGGCCAGCAGGACGGTGACGACCAGGTTGGTCCCGTTGGCCAGGACCCCGGCGACGGCCAGGGGGCCGGCCTGGAGGAGCCCGGCCCGCACCGAGTCGGCGGCCACGTCGCCCCCCGACCCGGCCCGGCCGTCGGGCGGGAGGACCAGCTCCCCCCCCAGCGCCGGCATGACCGAGCTCGGGGCCAGGGAGACCGCTCCGGGGATCCCCTCGACCGCCGCCTCCACCGCCTCGACGGCGCCCACCGGTCCGTCGCCCTCGGGCGGAGGTTCAAACGGACGGCTCATCGGGCCACCGTAGCGAGCGGCGGGCGGGCGCCCCGGGGCCGACGACGCCGTCCCGCCGGGGCCCCTCAGACCCCGCGGCCCTGGCCACGCAGGCCGGCACCGTCGAGGGGCCCCGTCGTCGCGCCACCCCCAGGGCGTTGCAAGCGGCCAGGGTGCCCACCGGGACCGGCAGGGCCGGGCGCCCCAGGTCGACCTCGGGCCAGACCCAGGCCCGGTCCTGGTAGACCGGCCGCTGGCCCAGGGCGGCGGTCATGAAGCCGACGGCGTAGTGGGGGTCGTGGCCGACCAGGGTGGGCGGCCCGCTGAGGTCGGGGATCACCACCGTGGTCACCTTCCACGCCCGGACCGCACGTCGGACCGCCGCGTACTGGGCCGGGGTCCCCGCCGGTGGCCGGTTGAAGCCGAAGCCCAGGGCGGCCAGCAGGAGGAAGCCGGGCTCCTCCCGCCCGGCCCGGGCCGGGGTCCCCTGGGGTCCCGCCCCGCCGGCCTGGGCGTAGTGCAGGCGGTTGACGGCCTGCCAGGCCATGGCCGACTGGATCCCCGAGAACGGGGTCGGGAAGGCCAGGACCACCCGGCCGGGCGCCAGCCGCGGGCCCTCGACGGCGAACCACTCCGGCAGGTCGACCGGCCGGGCCGTGTAGGGCATCGTCGGGGCGACCGCGGCCACCAGGGGACCGAGGGCCACCGCTGCCGCCAGCACCACCGCGCCGGCCTGGAGGGCCCGCCCGGCCCACCCGGCCCGGCCGGGCAGGGCGGCCCGCCAGCAGTGCTCGAGGACCAGCGCCAGCATCACGGCCAGGCAGAGGTAGGTGACGGCGATGAAGCGCTGCTCCACCACGTTGTCGAGGACCGGGACCCGGTCGAAGATCTGCCACGGCACCCACTGGTGGCGGCGCTCACCGAGCGAGAAGAGGGCGGTGAGCAGGGCCAGGGTGCCGAAGAACCACAGCCGCCGGTCACGCCGCCAGATGACCAGGGCCGCCGCCAGCACGGCCAGCATCCCCCACCCGATGTAAGAGGAGGACGGGAGCGGCCGCCCCCGGTACCCGCCGATGTCGATCAGCAAGCTGGGATGGGCCACCACGGTCGGGGTGACGAAGGAGCGGGCCGTGTACCCGCCGATGACCGGGATGTTGGGCCAGATCTGCCCAGACAGGTGGGCCGGGCCGGCCAGGGCGAACCACGTCGGGTAGGCCAGGAGGGCCACCGCCAGCCCCCCGGCCAGGGCCAGACCCCGCCCGGCGTGGCCGGCCCGGGCCGCCAGCCCCCCGGCCCGCCCGGCCAACCCGGCGAGCACGAGAAGCGCGATCCCCATGACCGTGGCCAGGGCCACGATCACCAGGACCTCGGTGCTGATGAAGAACTCGACCACCACCAACAGGGCCAGGGCGGCCCCGACCCACCAGGGGGACCGGCGCTGGCGGATGATCAGCTCGTCGAAGCAGGCGAGCATCAGGGGGAGGAGGGCCAGCGAGGAGGTCATCAGGTGCGAGTAGCCCAGGCTCTCGAGGACGAACGGGGAGAAGCCGAAGAGAAGGCCGCCGGCGAAGGCGGCCGGCGCCCAGCGCACCCAGCGCCCCAGCACCCAGAAGGCGGCCAGCCCGCTCAGCACCGGGGCCAGGGTGTTGGCCACGTTCAGGGCGGCGACCGGGCCGAACAGCCACGTCACCGGGGCCAGGGGGACCCCGACGGCGAGCACGCTGGTGTTGGACAGCAGGTTGATGCCACCGGGGTGGAACAGGGCGGTTGAGTAGAAGAGGTTGTGGCCATGGTCGATGGCGTAGGCCGGCCACTCGAGGAACCAGGTGAACAGTGCCGGGTCGCCGCACCCGCAGGCGGCGGTGCCGGCCGGATGGGCGCTCCAGACGTTCCACCACAGGACCACCGAGAGGGCCAGGTAGCCCGCCCCGGCGGCCAGGTAGACCGGGGCGCTGCGCCGGGCCGGGGGCCGGGCCGTCGGGCCGCCGACGCCCGAGCGGCGCCCATGGCGGGGAGCAGCGGCCAACGGGTGCGCCGGTGGCGGGGGCGGGCCGCCGACGTCGAGGGCCACTAGGCGGCGGGGTTCCGCCTGGGCAGCACCGGCGCGTCGCGACCGGTGCCGGCGCCCCCGGTGGGCGCACCTTCGGCGTGGGCCTCGTGGTACTCCTCTTCGACGTTGACCGCCCAGATGTCGTGGTGGGCGCCCAGGATGTTCTCCACGGTGAGCATGGCCGTGTACATCGAGTGGTCCTGGTTGTTGTACTTGTGCATGCCGTTGCGCCCGACCGGGTGGACGTTGCGGGCGCTCATGTCGAGATACTTGCAGATGGTCTCGACGTTACCCCGGTACTCGAAGTCGTAGTAGGGGTAGGCCTTGGGGACGCGCACGACGTAGCCCGCCTCGACCGCCTCGGGCCGGACCAGACCCAGGGCGGCCAGCTCCCGCTTCCCCCGGGCGATCAGCTCCTCGTCGGAGCTCGACCACAGCTCGTCCCCCTCGAAGACGAAGTACTCGAGGCCGAGGCAGGTCCGCCCCTCCTTCACCATGAAGGGCGACCAGGACCCGAAGTTCTGGATCCGGCCCACCTCGACGTCGGTGGCGTGGATGTAGATCCAGTTGTCGGGGAAGCCGTCGGCCTCGGGCACGACCAGGGCCACAGTGAGGAAGTCGCGGTAGTGCAGGTCCGCCCCGGCCCGCCGCACCTCGTCGGGCGGGGCCGGGTCGAGCGCGGCCACCAGGTCGTGCATGGGCATCGAGGAGATCACATGGGACGCTGCCAGCTCTTCGGTGGAGCCGTCGCGGTGGCGGACGGCGACCGAGCGGGCCGCCCCGCCGGCCACGTGGACCCCGGTGACCACCGTCTCCATCATCACCCGGCCGCCGCCCTCGAGGACCAGGTCGCGACAACGTTCCCACATCATGCCGGGCCCGTACTTGGGGTACTGGAACTCCTCGATCAACGAGGTGATCTCGGTCTGGTTCCGGTTGGGCCGCAGGGCGTTGAGCACCGCCTTGCCCAGGTCGAGGTTCTTCACCCGCTGGGCCGCCCAGTCGGCCGGCATCTCGGCGACCGGGACCCCCCACACCTTCTCGGTGTAGGTCTTGAAGAAGGTCCGGTAGAGCCGCCACCCGAAACGGGCGACCAGCCAACCCTCGTAGTTGGCCTGGTCCTTGGGTGGCCGGACCCGGGCCCACAGGTAGGAGAGCCCGCAGAGCATTGCCTCGAGGAGCCCCAGGTTCTTGAGCGCGTTGGCCGCCTTCAGCGGGTAGTCGTAGTACTTGCCCTTGTAGAAGATGCGACTCATGCGCGGCCGCAGCAGGAAGTCCTCGTCGGGGAGAATCTCGTGCCAGAGGTGCTCGACCTCGGGCACCTTGGTGAAGAAGCGGTGGCCGCCGATGTCGAAGCGCCACCCGTCACGCTCGACGGTCCGGCTGATGCCGCCGACCACCGAGTCGCCCTCGACCACCACCGGCCTGCGGCCCGCCTTCACCAGCTCGTAGGCCGCAGTCAGCCCGGCCGGCCCCGCCCCGATGATCACCACCGGGGCCGCCGGGCCGTCGTCCCCCCCCGGCCCGGTCCTCTCGATTCCTGGCTCTGCCACCTTGTTCCTTCCGGGCCCGGGGCCCCGCTCGGGTCGGGCGCCTCCCCGTGCCCCCGGCCGCGACCGCAGAGCAGCGGGCGGCGACGGCCCCGGGATCGACGACCGTCGCCCGGCCCACCGGCCCGGCCCGGGCGCACCCGTCTGACCGGGGCCGAGGATAGTGGGTGACCGTCGGGGGGTGGTGCAATGCGCCGGTGGCCGGTCAGGGCACCGAGAGGTTGGTGAAGGCCAACAGGGCGTAGCCGGCCAGGCCGGCCGCGGCCAGGGTCAGGGCGGCCCGCTCGACCCGGGGCCGGCCGATGAGGCCGGCGCCCGCCAGCACCAGGGGGAAGGCGCTCAGGGCGTAGCGCTCGAACGAGTCGAGGTTGGTCCCGCTCAGGGCCACCGCCACCACCGCGGTGGCGAAGGCGCCGTAACAGGCGGGCCAGCGGCGCCAGCAGACCACGAGCAGGGCCAGGACCAGCAGCACCCAGGGCACGTGGAGGGCGGTGCCGAAATGGTGGTGCAGGACGCCCCGGGCGTCGTGGGCCAGGGTGGCCAGCGGATCGGACAGGCCGCCGTGGTGCGCGGCCTGGCTCTGGACCCGCAGTGGCAGCCAGAAGTCCCCGAACGCCCCGGCGCTCCAGGCGAGGAAGGCGACGGTCCCGGCCAGCGGGGCCACGGCGGCCACCACCGCGGCCAGCCGCTCGACCCCGCCCAGGCGGCGCCACCAGCGCGCCGCCTCCACCGCCACGGCCAGCACCAGGGCCAGGCCCACGGGCCGGCTCAGCCCGGCCCCGAACCCGGCGACGGCGGCCCAGCACCACGACGGCCGGGGTCGGCCGGTCCAGGGGGCCCGTCCCGAACCCCGGCGGATGGCCAGGAAACAGCCCACGCTGAACAGGAGCAGCGTCGCCTCGGCGTACCCCATCACCAGCACGAAGGCCGGTGGGACCAGGCACAGGAGCCAGACCGAGCGCTGGGCCAGGGCCCCGTCCCCGGTCTCCCGGCGCACCAGGACGAAGATGGCGGCGGCGGCCCCCAGGGCCGAGGCGTTGGCCAGGACCACCAGGGCCGGCCCGGTCCCGGCCCCGGTCCCGGACAGCCGCCCGAGGAGGGGGAAGAGCGGGAAGAAGCGCAGGGACTGGGGCCCCAGGTGCCCGTAGCCGAACCGGGCGATGGCCTCGTACCAGCCGGCGTCCCATCCGAGCAGCCCCTGGTGGACTCGGGCCACCACCGCCGGGTCCGGGTGGGTGCGGTCGGCCAGCAGGCGGGCCAGGCCCAGCGCCCCGAGCACGATCACCCGGGCCACCACCCACGGGGGCCCCACCGCGGCCAGGACCACCCAGGACCGGCGGGCCAGCGGCCCGGCCCGGGGCGCCGCCGTTGGGCTCACCGGGGGGCGCTGGTGGGCGTCGCCGGGGTCGCCGGCGGTTTGAACTCCGTGAGTTGCATCGGCTCGTAATAGGTGTCGGGACTGGCGTTGACCCACTGGTGGGCCCCGAAACCGGCCGCCGTCAGCAGGTCGCCCCCCAGGATCTGGCACTTGGTCCCGAAGCCCTCGTAGCCGTCGGACGAGACCAACCAGATGGCGTGGCCGCTGGCCCGCGCCTTGGCCTCCAGCCCCCGAGCGAACGCCGCCGGGTTGGAGGCCTCGGCCACCGACCGGTAGTCCACCCAGTCGACGTACTGGGGCCCGGTGCCCCTCGGGTACGTGATGAGGTCGAAGCGGCCGGGCGCCACCACCTGGTACATCGCCGGCCCGAGCTGGTCCGGGCACATGGCGACGATGTCACCGGGCCGGGCCTGGCGGTCGATCACCGCGGCGATCTGCGGGGCCTGGCTGCGGTAGGTCCAGATGTTCTGGGCGCCGGCCACCAGGCCGGCGACGGCCAGCACGGCGACCACCCCGGCCCGCAGGCGGGCGTCGAGCAGGGTCAGCGAGCCGAAGCCCACCAGGAGGAGGAGCGGGACGAAGACGACCGAGGCGTAACGGGGCGAGAACGCGCTCCCGGTGAGGATGCCGCCGGCGATGGCCGCGAACAGGGTGACCACCACGATGAAGGCCACCCCCCGACCCGCCGGCCGGGTACGGAGGTCGAGCTCGATGTGCCAGCGGTCCCGGGCCATGCCGAAGAGGGCCAGGCCCCCCAGGATGAAGTAGCCCAGGGCCAGCAGGCGGCCCTGGTTGGTCCCGGCCGTCTGGTGGGTGGCCTGGTTGTCCCCGAAGCCGGTCACCGAGTCGATGACCGCGGCGAAGTTCGGCGGTTTGGACCACGGGGTGCCGGTGTGGGCCGACTGGTACAGGAAGATCGGAAGCCAGGGCACGAAGGCCAGGGCGCTCACCGCCAGCGCGCCCAGGACCCATCGGGCGTTGCCCCGCCACGCCGGCCGGCCCCGCCACGCCTGCCAGAGGAGCCATAGGCCGAGGGCGCCCAGCAGGTAGAGGGCCCAGTACTGCGAGTAGAGGAGGGCGACGCCGACCACAGCCACGGCGATCAGGTTTCCCGGCCGGGGCCGCTGCAGCGCCCGGTCGACGGCCACGAAACCGCACGCGGTCAGGAACATGACCAGCGCGTACATCCGCACCTCGGTGGCGTAGTACACGGCGAACGGGGCGCTGGCCAACAGAGCCACCACCACCCAGGCGACGGTCCGGCCGCCATAGCGCCGCCCGGCCACCCAGGCGACCGGCAGCGTGGCCACCGACAGCACCCCGGACAGCGCGCGCACCGCCTCCGGGGAGCTCCCGAAGATCCCCATCCAGAAGTGCAGGAGCACATAGAACAGCGGGGGCGCCCCGTCCCGTTTGAGGTACGCGGGGATCTCGTGGAGCGGCAACCGGGAGATGTCGACGGTCAGGGCCTCGTCCAGCCAGAGGGCCGAGCGGGTCCAGAAACGGAGCGCCAGCCCGACCAGGACCACCGCCACGAGGCCGACCTCGGCCGCCGTCCGCCAACGGCCTCTGAGGACCGGGGGCCTGGTCAACGACCGTCGCTCGCCGCCGGGGGCCCCTCCCCCCCGGTCGGTCGGCACCGGACCTCCGGGCCCCCCCGCCGTGGCGCGCGAGGGCGCGTCGACCACTGACCCTTCCATGCCGGCATCGTACGCGAACGGTCAGACCCCTCCGGGCCACCGACCTGGGGCGGCCGTGCCCGCCACCCCGCAGCGCCCGGGCGCCCGCTACATTCCTCCGGGCCCACCGGCCCCACCGAAACCGCCCGGTCGCGGCCTAGGATCGGAGCCGGGTCGGGGGCGGGAGCGAGTCCAAGGGAGGGCGCTCGGGTGACGAAGTACATCGCCAAGCGGCTGGTGGCCCTCGTCGTCATCCTCTTCTTCATCTCCCTCGGCACGTTCTTCCTGGTCCACATCCTCCCCGGCGACCCGACGGTCACCATCCTCGGCCCCAACGACAACGCCCAGAACCGGGCCATCCTCCTCCACCAACTGGGGTTGAATAAGCCCCTGTGGGACCAGTATCTGATCTGGATCGGCCACGTCCTGTCGGGCAACCTCGGGCAGTCCTACGTCACCCATCAGACGGTCACCAGCGTGATCGCCGACGCCTTCCCCATCGACATCGAGCTCATCGTCATCTCCCAGCTGATCGCCTTCCCCATCGCCATCGTGCTGGCCCTCTTCGCCGCCCGCCGCCCCAACAAGGCCTTCGACAAGGTGGCCACGACGACCACCTTCGCCGGCCTGGCCCTGCCCCCGTTCATCGTGGCGCCCCTGATGGTGATCGTCTTCTCGATCCACTTCCACGTGTTCCCGGGCCCCGCCTCCTACGTACCGATCTCCCAGGGATTCTGGACCAACATCGACTCGATGCTGCTGCCGTCGATCGTGCTGGCCATCGGCCCGATCGTCATCTACTACCGCCTGCTCCGCAACGACCTCATCGCCACCCTGCAGGAGGAATTCATCACCATGGCCCGGTCCAAGGGGATGACCGATCGCCGGGTCCTGCTGAAGCACGCCTTCCGGCCCTCGTCCATCTCCTTGCTGGCTTCGGCCGGCATCAACATCGCCAGCCTGATCACCGGGGCGTTCGTGGTGGAGTTCCTGCTCCAGATGCCGGGGCTGGGCTACGAGCTTGTGAACGCCATCGACCAGCGCGACTACCTGGTCGTCCAGGGCATCGTGCTGGTGGTGGCAGTGGCCGTCGTCATCATCAACTTCATCGTCGACTTCTTCTTCTCGGTGGTCGACCCGAGGATCGCCCGTGACTGACCGCCTGGTGCCGGTCGAGCCGCTCCAAGTCGGCGCCTCCGTCTCGATCCGGGCCGTCGACGCCGACGTCGGCGGGGCGGCCGCCGCCTATACCGAAGTCGTCGGCAAGAAGAAGCTCGGGTGGTTCTTCTGGGCCTGCGCCGCCTGGATCGCCCTGGTCATCCTGGCCGCCATCTTCGCCAATCTCCTCCCGCTGAAGAATCCGCTCTTCCAGGACTACAACGCCCTCAATAAGGGCCCGTCGTCCTCCCACCTCCTCGGCACCGACGACCTTGGCCGCGACATCTTCAGCCGCATCATCTACGGCGCCCGGGTCTCCCTGGTGATCGGGTTCGGGGCCATCCTCATCGGACTGGCCATCGGCGGGACGCTCGGGATCATGTCGGGCTACCTCCGGGGGAAGTTCGACACCGTCACCAACTCCGCCTCCTACGTGCTCCTCGCCTACCCGGCCATCGTGGCCATCATCGCCATCGTGGCCTTCTGGGGCAACGCCTGGTGGCAGATCACCCTGATCCTGGGGGTGGCCGCCTCCCCCCTCCTCTACCGGGTGGTGCGGGCCTCGACCCTGTCCTACTCGACCAGGGAGTTCGTGATGTCGGCCCGGGCCCTGGGGGCGTCGAACGGGCGCATCCTGGTCAAGGAGATCCTCCCGAACGTCCTCCCGGCCATCGCCTCGTTCAGCCTCATCGGCGTGGCCACGGTGATCGTCCTCGAGGGTTCCCTGGCCTTCCTCGGCCTGTCGGTCCAGCCGCCCACCCCCTCGTGGGGGAACATGATCAACGAGGGCCGGACCGAGCTGACCACCGACCCGTGGCTGGTGCTGTTCCCGGCCCTGGCCATCTTCCTGTTCCTGCTGGCCCTCAACTTCGTCGGGGACCGCCTGCGACAGCACTTCGACGTCACGGTCGGCCGTCTGTGAGCCGCTCGACCCGGAGCGCCGGCCTGACCTTCGCCGAGGCCGGTTCGGACACGACCCTCCTCGAGGTGGACGACCTCCACACCACCTTCTCCACCGGCCGCGGGCACCTCCGGGCCGTCGACGGGGTCTCCCTCACCCTGGCCCGGAGCGAGACGGTGGGAATCGTGGGCGAGTCCGGGTCGGGCAAGACCGTCCTGTCGCGCTCGATCATGGGTCTCGTGCCGCGCGAGGGCGTCACCCGCACCGGCTCGGTCAAGTTTTTGGGTCACGAGATCCTCAACGCCCCGGACAAGGAGCTCCGCCAGCTGTGGGGCTCCCAGATCGCCATGGTCTTTCAGGACCCGATGACCTCGCTCAACCCGGTGATGCGGATCGGCAAGCAGATCGCCGAGCCACTGCGCCTCCACACCGACATGGACGGGAAGGAGGCGACAGCCCAGGCCCTCTCCCTGCTCACCCAGGTCGGCATCCCGTCGCCCGAGGAACGGCTCCGGGCCTACCCCGGACAGCTCTCGGGGGGGATGCGTCAGCGGGTGATGATCGCCATCGCCCTGGCCTGCGCTCCCCGCCTGTTGCTGGCCGACGAGCCCACCACAGGGCTCGACGTGACGGTCCAGGCCCAGATCCTCGACCTCCTGGCCTCGCTCCAGAAGGACCGCAACATGGCCATGATCCTGGTGACCCACGATCTCGGGGTCGTGGCCACCCGGACCGACAAGATCATCGTCATGTACGCCGGCAACGTGGTCGAGCAGGCGCCGACGGCCACCCTGTTCTCCTCCATGGCCATGCCCTACACCGAGGCCCTGCTGGGCTCGACACCCAGGATCGCCAACCCGAGCCACACCCGGCTCGCCGCCATCGAGGGGCGGCCACCCGACCTGATCAACGTGCCCCCGGGCTGCCCCTTCGCCCCGCGCTGCGCGTACGCCCGCGACATCTGCCACCAGGTTCGGCCGCCGCTGGTGCCGGCGGCCGAACCTGACCATCTCTTCGCCTGCTGGTTCCCCCTCGGGGGCCGGACCGGCCCCCCGCCCCCGGCGGTCACCGTCGGTGCCGGCCTCGCCGGCGCCGACCGGGCGGCGGGCCCGGGCCCCGGGGCACCCTCGTGAGTGCCACCTCGGTCCCGGCGGCCGGCGACAACGGCACCCCGGGCGCCAACGACGCCGGCGAGTCCCTGCTGGAAGTGGCCGACCTGCGAGTCGACTTCCACCGGGGCCGCCAGACCGTCCAGGCCGTTGCCGGGGTGAACCTCAGCATCCGGCGGGGGGAGACCCTCGGACTGGTGGGCGAGTCGGGCTGCGGGAAATCGACCACCGGGCGGGCCATCGTCCAAGTGGAGCGGCCGACCGCCGGGCGCATCACCTTCGACGGCACCGAGCTCACCGCGCTGAGCGGTCGGAACCTGCGGCGGGCCCGGGTCGGAATCCAGATGATCTTCCAGGACCCGATCTCGTCGCTCAACCCCCGTCGCAAGGTGCGCGACATCGTGGCCGAGCCACTCGACATCTGGAAGCGGGGCGACTCGAAGGACCGGGCCGCGGTCGTGGCCACCATGCTCGAGGCGGTCGGGCTGGATCCCGAGGTGGCCGGTGACCGGCGCCCCCAGGAGTTCTCGGGGGGACAGTGCCAGCGCATCAGCATCGCCCGCTCCCTGGTCATGGAGCCCAAGCTGCTGGTGTGCGACGAGGTGGTCTCCGCCCTCGACGTGTCGGTCCAGGCCCAGATCCTGAACCTGCTGGAGGACCTGAAGACCCGCTACAGCCTGACCCTCCTGTTCATCGCCCACGACCTGGCCGTGGTCAAGAACGTCAGCGACCGGGTGGCCGTCATGTACCTGGGCAAGCTGTGCGAGGTGGCACCCTCCGACGTCCTCTATCAGTCCCCGGCCCACCACTACACCCAGGCCCTGCTCGAATCGGCGGTCGAGCCCGACCCGGGGGCGGTCAAGGCGTCGGCGCCGCTCGGGGGCGAGCCACCCAGCCCGATCAACCCCCCCTCGGGTTGCCGGTTCCGCACCCGTTGCCCCCGGGCCGAGAAGCGCTGTGCTGACGAGGAGCCGGCGATGCGGGAGGTCGCCCCGGGCCACCTCGTGGCCTGCCACTTCCCGCTGGTCGGCCTGGTCGCCCCCTCGGTAACCGCGGGTCCGGCCGCGCCCAACGGTTCTGCACACGGGTCCGCCTGACAGGACAGGAGATCAGCGGTCCCGGTCCCGAAGGGACGCCGATCCTGGTGGCGGGCAAACCCCGACGGCAACGGATCAGCGCCGACGA
>Ga0182024_10020099_pt1 | contig 12231 bp, 12 predicted proteins | sample P32metaG_FD_120480 | JGI IMG/M metagenome (GOLD analysis project Ga0182024, IMG submission 120480) | Permafrost microbial communities from Stordalen Mire, Sweden - P3-2 metaG (Illumina Assembly) | ecosystem: Environmental > Terrestrial > Soil > Wetlands > Permafrost | place: Sweden: Stordalen...
ACGTCATCCCCGAGGCCCTTATGAGTCATTTCAATGATACGGGCATTGTCCACGTCACTCTCAAGACTCGACTGCGAATAGGCCACTTGGGTTCCGAAAAACAAAAGCGTGCCGATGGTATAAAAAGCCATCAAGCTGCAAAATGACACACTACGAGTAATAAAGCTGGCAATTTTCATGCTCTCCCCTTTTTGGAACGGAATCCCGGCGCAACGAGTCATTCCTAACAGCATCATCGACGGTTGGTACGAATAGTGGACGTGATCTCAATAACAATCCAGTTACGTTAGTTTCCGCGTTGTTGCACCACGACCGAGGACATCGGCAGGCCTCTCAGCCCAGAGCAGGAACTCAGGCCGTTCTCGGTCGCTAGCAGACGCCCGGAGTGGAGCGTGGCGACCCTATCCAGTTGATTTTTTTCTCATCGAGTTTCTTCTGCGCACAACTCTGCGACCCGATGTACGCCGCCGCCTCGGGCACAGTTAGTCCGACTATCTTTCTGGACACGACTCTTGTTCACCGTTCTTTTTCTGCTCTGGCTTCGTGCCGCACTCTGCGATGAATCTGCCAGTATCTGCCATAACTACTCTTTAACGCCTCCCAACCCTCCTGCGCGGGGATGGTGGGAACGAGTTGACATTGGAGAATTGAAAGAACCCGGTCAGTCCGTACAGTAATTACGGGCGCGGCTCGGCGGCAAGAGCGCGAGTGGTTACAGCGTCGATTGCGGCACGACGTGGCAATGAGGAAGATCACAAGAATTGTGGCCTTTGCAGTTTGTGCTCTCGTAGCGGGAGTGGCGGTGGCTGTATATGCGTTATTTCATGGCTATTTTGATCGCGGACAGTTCGAGGTCGAACAGGCACAGTGGTCTTCACCAAAGCAACTCGCCGTAGTCGTGAAGCGCTCATCAGCGCTGCCGCCCTCGGTAAGTCTTTTGACTTCAGAGCCTCGACAGTATCTTGCAGGAGCTTCTGCAAGCCTTGGCTGCTGTCTGGATAAACAACTTCAGAATTTTGTATCGGCCCGGGAGAATTCTGCGCTCTTACGTGTCAAGTCCGCAAGTGCTAGATGCCGTTCCTTTGCTCAGGCGAAATGCTTCAGCAATAGCTGTTCGAGAAAACCCAGAACACTATGGATGGATTCCCGCTCGATCTTGTCCCAGTTGGCGTGCAGCGCATGGTTGCGAAAGCTTAAATAGGATTGAGCGATTCCCACCTGTGGAGATTGAATCACTCCAGCGTCTTTCAGCTTGTTCAGAACATCGGAGAGGTCATCCTGTCCTATGACTCCCGCGAATGTTTCACCCATTCTGCGGATTGTGTCCTCAAAAGCCGCTGCGGTCAAAACCGCTGCGACATTCTTTGCACCATCGCCTTGTTGATTCAAAACACTTCTCGCCAGTTGAATAAAATCGGTGAGCACTTCCCCCGTAATTTGGTGTTGCAGACTTCCAGTGAGACCCGATTCTATTTCGCGTTTCAGATTCTTCAGCGTGCCTTGAGCCGCTTGTGAAACCTGTTGGCTTTGCCAACCAGTATTTCCTCCACCCTTGTGGATTGCGGCAAGGGAGGCATTGAAATGTTCTACTTGAGGGCTCTTCGGTCCATAGACGAGAGAGAGCAAGCTGACACAGGCGTGCGATAGCTGCGGAGCGTCTCTCACGCCGGGGGGAAGAATTAGCAGTTCGTCAATGCGCTTCAGAATGTCCGCGCTGTCCATGGTCTTCGATCTCAGTCTTCTAGATTTTCAGTTCCCGAATACGTTGGTCAATTTTCCTCATGATCCGCTCGGCCCACTGGACGGCAGCGGCGATCATGGACTCTGTCCTCGGCCTTGGCTTCGTGTCGAACAGATCGTCGGCAGCCTTCAAGTGACGCCCCACGAGGATTCCTGCCACATTTGCTAGAACTCGTTTGCGACCTTCGTCCACCGAGGAAGTGTAGCGTATTCCTCTTCACCATTACGGGGCCTGATCGTCAATGTATGCTGCATACCGGATGATATTCTGCCCAGAAGCTCCCGCAATATCCATGAAGTTCAGCTTGAGTTTCGCCGACGGCGAGCATTCTAACTTACCGGCCAAAGCCCTCCATGGCACCTTCTGGCCATTGTCGCGAACCGTACATATTGCTATATGATCATGCGCGAGAACTTGCTTCGAGGGGGAGCGAGTCACTCCGGCCCAGGGAGAAGACTATGCACCCCACTTCCACGCAGTCGATCTGGACTCAAGGTGCGCTGTTTATCCCGGCCCTGTGTCAAGGCGCGCGATCTGGCTCAACGTTTGGTTTCCATGAAAGCAACTGCTAAGGTCATCCTGCTTTGTGTTTTCTCGTGCACGGCCCTGCTCCCAGGCTGCGGCGGCGGTAGCTCTACTTCTCAGCCACCGCCTCCACCACCGCCACAGATCACATCGGTCAGCGTAAGCCCGACCAATACCTCGCTCGTCCCAAGTGAAAGCCAACCATTCACGGCGCAAGTCCAGGGCACCGGCACATTCAGTTCCGCCGTGACCTGGTCGGTGAATGGAGTAGTCGGGGGCAACAGCACTTATGGAACGATCACAACCAGCGGACAATATACTGCTCCAGCGACAATCCCGAACCCAGCCAACCTTACCATCGCAGCCACAAGCACCCAGGATGCTACAAAATTTGGCAACTCGACTGCGACCATCCTTGTTCCTATAGTGTTCAACTCAATCACGCCGAGTTCAGCAAGCGCAGGTGACATCGTAACCGTCGATGCAACCTTTAACTTCAATATCATTGAAACGCCTCAATTAGTCTTCTCCGCCACGAATGGTACGATTTCCTCGTCGTTACAAATGACAAATGGTCTCACGGTCCAGGTTCCGTTTGGAGCAACCTCCGGACCTGTGTACATAAGTGTGCCACCCCAGCCGGGAGGCGCCATAACAATCGCAGAAACGAGCAACTCGGTTCAGTTCACGCGACTGCCGAACTTGCGGGTTCGCGCTCCGAACAAGGATCTGTCGTCAGGAGAAACGTTGCAGCTTGACTGGCGGCTGTTGGGAGCAAGCACGCCGAGCGTTGTAACCTGGAAGGCCGATTCGGGTACCGTGAACTCGCAAGGAGTTTTTCAGGCTCCGACGGTTGCCAGTGAAAGCTATTCTCACGTCACGGGCTGCCTGACAAACACAACATCATGCAACGCCGTTCTGCTTCGCATACTTCCTTTCCGAATCGCACCTTCGAATCCAATTGTGAGTGTCGGCGGTACGCTTCAGCTTAGCGCAGTTCAGGGTGGCTCACTGCTTTCACCGCAGTGGTCGATCGTGGCTGGGGGCGGCAGTATTACCTCAGGAGGGCTTTTCACGGCACCGACCTCGGCGGCGGAAAGTGGTCCGGTGATTGTCGCTGCGACGGTGGGTTCAACCACAGAACAAGCGTCTATCGCCGTTTCTGGGGCGTATGCTGGACAACTCAACCGTATATACGACTACGCGGACTTCACGAAGTACACGCCACCAGAGTCCACTTATGTTGGGTCTGTTGCTGTCAGTGGAAACCACGCCTACGCTCTGACATTCGGAGACCCCTTCTCACTTATTTCGTTGTATCAAGATTTGGACATTTACGACATCACCAATCCGGACCAGCCTGTCTGGATTGACGCAGTGGAGTCGGCTTCTGCAGGTAACCTGTTTACATACGGCAACACACTGTTTAGCCTCGGTTCAAATTACCTTGTCGTTTACAGCCTGCAATCGCAAGTTCCGACGGTCACGCAAATTCTTCCTATCACGTCGCCATTTCAATGGACGCGAAACGGGCCGCTGCTGTATGTAATTCCCTCTCTATCAGGCGAGACTCCTGCGACACAACCAATCGATGTCTACGATATGAGCACCGGAACCGCAGTTCATAGTCACTATGAATTGCCAGGAATACCGGGTGGATCGACTGGGGGATCGGGAGGAATCTCAGGCGATGGAAACATCGTCTACATATCTTATGAAGAAATTCCCAACAATATTCCGCAATATAACATTGCGACATACGACATCTCTCAGTCTTCTCCAGCCCTGCTCAGTACGGTTGTAAGTACGACAGCCACAGCCCTTAACCTTCAGGTTGTGGGCAGCCTTCTGTTCGCGGATTCGCAGGTGTACGACATTTCAAACGTTACCCCAGTCCTGCTTGAGACTCTGCCGTTGCCGCTGTTGAAAGTCTGGGGTGTGCAGGGAAATTATGTTCTGGCGAGTGGCGGAACCGAGGTTGACGGCACGCCGAATTTTGTAGCTGTCGATATCAGTTCACCCAGCAGCCCGGTAGTGCATGCGAATGTCACAGATTTTTTGAGTTGGGACATATTCAGTCCCTTCAATGCGACATGGGCAACGAATGGCCGGTTTTACGTAAATGACGGTACAGGAGGGCTGGCTGTTTATGATGTATCCCCGGGTGGTGGTCCGAAATTGCTCACCAGCGCAATCGTCTTTCCTTATATCTACGATCAGGTACTACAGGGACAGACCCTTTATGAAGCGGCAGTTTACGGATCTGGCGAGGGCGGATTGGCGTGCTTCGATGTGAGCGGTAACACGCCCAATCTCCTGGGTACGCTGACGTATCCCAACGATTCCAGCTTTGCCGTGCAGGCCTCGGGTTCGACCGTCTATGTGGGAATGGCGGACAGTTTGAAAGTCATGGATGCATCGAATCCTCAAGCGCCTTCTGAGATTGCCAGTGTTTCAATTCCGATAAACGCATTAGCTCTGTCAGGCAATACGCTTTACGCGGGCACAGGCGATGGGCGATTGGTTGTTTTTGATGTCTCAACCCCGGCATCGCCCAAGCAAATCGGCAGCACAACGATGCCGATACCCATCACGATTCGGCTATCGGGGACACTCCTGCTGGTGGCCGCCGAGCAAAATGGATTTTTAGTGTTCGACGTTTCGAACCCCAGAGCACCAATCATGCTGTCGCAATTTGTTTCTAGTGGGAGTGTTCCGGTCTGGGATGTCGCACCCATCGGAAACTCCTCAGTCATGCTCGCAGCAGACAGCTCCGGAATTATTACGGTCGATATTTCAAACCCAACTCAGCCCAAACAGCTGTATGAGGCCCCGCTACCGTATGTCAATGCATTTCCTCCGAACGGTCTTGCGCCAACCGAAATTGTGACCGCATTCAGTCTGGCAACTCAAAATGGCCTCACGTACGTAGGCACCACCAACTCAACTGTGTTTGCATATGATGCGAGTGTTCCTGTTGCGCCCAGGCTCACGGCAATGAATGTGGCGGCTACGGGTTCGGTCTATACAGGTTATGCTCAGGGCTATGTAACGGCAATTAGTCCTGGGACAAACACTCTTTATCTCGCAGTACAGGGCGGCGTAGTAGAAATGGACAACTCAATTCCGGAAAACTCGATTGAACTCGACTACGAACCCGCCGCACTCGAACTACCTGGACCCATGTCTGATGCTGCTCCACGCAATCGTCTCGGCCGCAATCCCAAGGAAATTTGGATGGGAAAAAAATCGACTGCGCGAATAGGAAGATTTGGCGCGGTTGAGGTTGATCGGCATTAAGCGATCATCAGAAATTGAGACCTTATACCTTGATGCATATTATGTCCGCGATATGAGCGGGTTTTCGGGATTTCTTTCATTCTTGAAATGTTCGCTGAGTAGTCTTTCCCAAGTCTCGACGATCCAACGCGGATAACTCCGTTTGACTCTTCCAATGCGAGTCCTTACACTCCACCCGCAGTCTCGTCTGAATCCTGATGAAATTCAGGGCCGTGGTTCCGTGGCTTTCTCGGACTGTGATCCCCATCGTCCCTCAGGGGCGTCCCTGACACATGCAAGAAAGGGTCAAATTCCTACCTGTCCAAATTGTTGATCTGCAAGGCACGGAATTTGGCGATTTACCCCTCCAAAAAGAAATACCTTTTGGGAGCCCGTTTCCAGGGGGCTAACCGAATGGATCATTGTTGGGTCGCGGATGAATGGCGGCAGGGCGATGCGCGGGATAATTGCCCGTGCTGCCTTCCGCACGCCCACCAACCCGTGTGACACGCCAATCTCGCTCTGTGTCGAAAGCGTGTCAGGTTAGGAGCAAGCACGGCTTCCTTAATGGTAATCGTCGCGTTAGGCATACACGCGCTCATCACTGGTGGTCTCCCGTATTATTCCCCGCCCCTGATGCTCGCCTTCCGCGTTGGATTCTTGACCGCACTGTGCGGAGTGGTTGCTGCGTTGATCGGAACGGGCCAACTTGAGGTGCCGACCATCGTCTCTTCAGTGCTTTGCTTGTTGATTTGGTTCTTGGAAGCAATGGCGCAGTGAACCCGTCACAGGCATAACTGTTGTTAACAATCAGGGGAACTGGGGTTGTTGGTGAAAATGCGAATTTTTCGCCAACTACTTACCTGATCTCACCCCGGTTTATGGGAACGCAGGGTCAGTATGACTCGATCTTAGCGACTTCGACGCGAGATGCCATCGTGTCCGTGAAGTGAACCTCAATCCCAGACATCCGGTCAAAGTAGGGATCGTTCGTCACATCCCAGTTGTTCCGCGTCTTGAACCCTCTGATCTGTTCATCGGTCATCTTCTGTCGGCAAATGTAATCGTATTTTGCGGAAAAGGTTGCGACGCTGGTGGGGGTACCAGCTATTCCTTCAAATTGTGCTTTCGTTAGACCCAATCGAAGTCCACTCTGGGTAGACAGATTCTGAGATACCTCTGCGGACATTGTGCAGCGCGAAGCACTTGGGAAGGCAGCTTTGCGTGACCACAAGGCGAACCAGGTAATGTCTTTCCAACCGCCCATCGCACCTGAGTAGAAGACGAGCACAGTGCCGTCTGAGGGAGACACGTAGCAGATTGAAACATCACTTTCTTCGTCTCGTGACACTCGGGTAACCTTCGCACTGCCAAGTTTTGCATGAACATCCTTCAGGGATGCCCGACCGATGGCAAGCCCAAGAATCGTTGCATCGGCGTCCGAAAGTTGGACTTTCTTTGCGGTCGTGTCCTCACATAATGGTTCAACTGCGCGGCGCGTCTGGCACGGAGATGCGACAGTCGCCATAAGCAGCACGAACAAGATCGGTCTGTTTAGGCGACTCATGGTTCAAGGATAGTACGCGGATTCGGAACTCGAAAGTTACCTCGGAATCTGGCTGGGATTCTCAACTGTTGTTAACAGGCCATTCTCCGAGCCGGGGAGTTTCCGGTCACCTTCGTAACCTTGTTCCGGCTTGATCCCAGAGATATCTCCTGTTTCCGAAGTATTGTAGTGATCACATGCGAAGTCAAAAGGCATTACTTGGTGCATTCGCGCTGGCGATCTCAGTTGCTGTTTCTGCTGTTGCCCAAGAACCAGAGACTTTAGGGGATGTGGCCAGGCGCTTACGCGGGGAAAAAGCTGCCCAAGCGAGCTCCGGTCAGACCTCGGAACAAGAAGGTCTGCAAGCTGATCTGGCCTGCGGAGACACCAAGTCGCTGCCCGCGTCCGGACCGATTTCCCAGCTGCAGATTCTTGCCTGGATAGCCGGCGGACTGTCCGGAGGCGATCTGATCCGTGAGGTGAGAGCCCGCGGCCTGAGCTTTGAGCCGGACGATGCATATGTGCGTAAACTCGTCGTAACAGATAGCGGTTTCGAGCTGGCTCGTGAGCTGCGTTCTGCGCCGAGGCATGTGGAAGCCCCGCTGGTTGAGAATGCCGACGCCGTGGCGCAAATGTATGAGACAGCGATGTCGGTTCAGAAACAAGATTATCAATCGGCTCTGAAGCAGATCAGGCCCATGCTCCAGAGTAACCCCAGTAACTTGGATCTTTTGTTTGCGCTGGGAAGCATCCTCAACAAAATGGAGGATTTTGATAATGCAGCCCAGGTGGTCGCGAAGGTAGTCGAACTTGCGCCGGACTTTCCCTTTGCACACGGACAACTCTCGTATGCATACTACAGAATGGGAGATGGGCCAGAAGCGGTTGCGGAAGCGCGGGCGATGCTGCGGCTGCGGCCGGACAGCTCAGATGGGCACAAGTTTCTCGGACTGGGATTGTCGGTAGAAGATGACGATGGTGGCGCGCTACACGAGTATGACAAAGCGCTGAAACTGAATCCGAAAAATGCTCCCGTCTATTACGACATTGGGGTCATCCGGGCCAATCAGAAAGATTGGCAGAGCGCGATCACCGCGTATGAGCGTGCGGTGAGCCTCGGTCCTCCGACGTGGTTCTATTTCAGCAATCTAGGGATTGCCTTGGGCCGAATAGGAAGAGTGGATGCAGCGATTGCAGCCTTTGACAAAGGGCGGATGCTGGCGCCTGACCGGGCGGAACTTTTGCAGAGTTATGGAGCACTTCTTTGCAATTATGGAAGGGACGATCAGGCCATCGAAGTGTTTACGTCCCTTCTTGAGGCTACGCCCGACTGGAATATGGCGCGTCCCTGCCTCTACAAATCGCTATTGAGGGCTGGTCGGACGGACGAAGCACGGAAAGTCAAAGAGGATTACGCTAAGTATTCACCGAATCATGACAGCTGGTAGAGCGTCCGCGATCAGATCCCGCCACCGGGCAGACTACTCCAACATGATCTTGCAGGCTGCGATGCGGTCTGAGTCCTTAGCTGCACGAATCACAAAAGGGGGTCCGTCTTTCTCTTTCACAAAACGCTTGGCTACGCGGTCCCTGATTTCCTTAACTGTTTACAACAATAGTAACCGTCCGGTAGTGGCCGCATTGACATACCGTTGATAATCTCAATAGCACAGTGACGTATTTTCCCGATCATTCGCCATATGCATACGGACACGGTTCCCATCCGGGCGTGGTTCATCTGGGGTGGTTGGATAACATTCATCCCTATCCCAAAGGGGCTGTTGATGCCCGACTAATCGAAAAGATGAAATTGCTGACCTCCAAACCCGTGCAGCTTTATCGGGGCAAGCATATCTGTGAACTGTGCGATGAACCGCCGGATATTGTCAAAACAACCCTGCCCGACAGGGTCGTCATCGATCCGAACTGTTCGTGGGCACGATGGGTCGACGAACGCTCAAGTAACGGCGAGATTAGAGTGTCCCGCGAAGGGATTATATTTGCCGCGCCGGTGCTGATTGTTCATTACATCGAAGCGCACAGCTATTTGCCGCCTACCCAGTTTCTGAAAGCAGTCGAAGCAGCGCCGATCTCATAGAAATGTGGCAACAATAATCATTCTGCAACAATGTTCCCGATGTCCGTTCTAAGGGCAAGAGGCCGCCATCATGACACGACGTCGACTCCTCATCAGCGCAGTCGGTGTTGCTGCCTGTATCCTCATACTTGTGAGAGTGCGGGATCTAATGATGCTCGGATATGTCGATTCTGCGATTGTTCGAGTGAGGGCCGTCACCGCAGCCGAAAGCCAGTTCACGAAGACCCATCCAGAGGTTGGTTACACATGCACGCTTTCGCAGTTACCTCATGATGAGCAAATAGCGAGACTAATAGTGAAGGATGGGAAGGACAACGGCTACGTTTTCGACATCATCGGATGTCAACTATCAGAGTCCAAGAAGCCAAAATCGATGTACCACGTCACCGCGCGTCCCCTGCACTCGGGATTACCAGCCTTCTGCTCCGATCAGTCTGGAATCATAAGGTCTGACGAAGGTGGTTCTATCGAAAAATGTCTGACGAATGGAGTTCCCTTTTGATAGTTGACGTAACATCGCCATTACAGTGCGCCGGGCTAAACCGGCATGAAGGTGTGTCCAGCGAAGGCTGGTGCATTCAGCGGGAAGCAGACCCGCCAGGGTAAGAGTCAGGACCGAGATGGGGAGGGCGGTAAATTGATTGACGGAAAACCTTCTGTCCTTGGCATCGAATCAAGCATCACAAGGGCATATCAACGCCTCAGCTTCCGTGCGCTCGGCTTTTTCGTCATCTATGTTTGCGGACGCTGCTATGGTAGGCGCTCATCCGATAGCACGATGCTGGCCTGCTCGTATGACGAGGTTGAAAGGCGTATTGCGATGCGCGGTACCCACACTGTGCCTTTTGCGAACGAGTCGGACGCAGGAAAGATTGCGCGCTGAAGTCCAGCGCCTTTTCACGGCGCACTTTTTCGCCAATTACCCCACGCGAAACGCTCTAGTAATGCAATCGATGGACAGTTCTGCGGAAAAAAACTTAGACTGGGACGGTTGAGCGACATGGTATGCAGGGCTGGTGGATGATCCTCTGTGATCATCCCGATTCGAGGGCGAGGTTCAGAATGTCCGATACGAACGCATCGACCGCCAAACGTCTTCTTATCCCAGCAATGATGCTGGGGCTCATGATTGGCGGACCGGTAAAGGGCCAGGGCGAAAAAGACCCGCACCGTCCGGCTTGCACAAGCGCTCGTTGTCGAAAAATCAAATCCTTTCTGAAAGCGCACTATTGCAGCAAATCGCCCGCTGGAAACGGTCCTGATGACGGCTGTGAAATTCGTCGTCCAAAAGAGCACGCCACGGAAATTAAAGTCTCAGCAGATTTTCATTGCGAATGGATGGACGGAGGACGAAAGTGCCAACAGCATGGCCAACCGTCCTCGGAAGTCCGCAATACTCTAATCGGCGAGTTGCGAAAGCTCGGCTTGCCCTCAAAAGCGACCGGACAAATCGGTTTTACCGTCTGGGAATCCGCCGTCGCCGGTTGGTCACTCGCTGCGGCGACCTACAATCATCTCGCAGGAGCCGATATGACGCTCTGCAGCGTGATTGTGATCATCGACCAAAGTTCGCACGTGCACGTGCTGCGAAAGGTGCGATTTCAAAAGACCAACGTGGATGCGCCCATGGTAACGACTTGGTTCCCAATTGACCTAGCGGATGTGCAGGGCAATGGACACATCGAGATCATTTTGGAAGGCGATGCTTACGAGAACCATTGGCTTGAAGTTGACGCCGTACAGGATGGATCCTTCCAGACAATCTTTTCAGGCCTAGGCTACTTCTTGTAGCCGAAGAAAAAACCTTTGGGGAGTTTCAACTGGTGTAAACAGGGTCGAAAATCGCGCCCCTCATGCCGGATCGCTTAGCGATACTTGTACACCGTTGGGTGGTCAACAGTCAGAATCTCACCATACATACTTAGCTTGTCTTGGTCGGGGCGGAATATCGGACGGTACCTGCGACCTAGAAGCAAACGCTCCATAGCTTCATTGAAGGAAGACCCTAAGAAACAGAATGAATCATCTACCAGGCTTGCTTCAAACCACCGCCCGGAACTGTCCACATATATTTCGGCCTCGTTCAACAGGTTGACGACAAGGCGACAACAACAATCGTCACCGTTCAACATCATAAGCATCAGTAAACTCTTGAACTGATGCTTTCTCGTCATACAGTCCGTGGCTCAAGAGTGGAGAAACATCTGGCACGGGATGGGCATACCATTTCCCATCTCGATCCTTAATGACCATCGTTCTTCGCAGCTGTCTATTGCCACTTTGCAGCACGACCTCCAAATCCACGAACATCACATCTTGAAAGTCGAAACTAGCATACGCGTAGGAGGAGGGACCATTCCTGCTCAGGTGACGTGCGGCGAACACTGTCACAATCTTCTTCGGATCGTCGGGGGATGAATTTCCTTTTTCTTGCTTGAGGTGCTCTGAGACGCCGTTGAGATATTGCGCGTACTCAGTGCGTGCTTGCCCACCGCCATACGGACGAATGCAAATGTTGCGGAATCCAGCGGCGTCACGCGCCATGAACGCTCTCGCCAAGTCACTGGCTGCGCCTTCGGGCGTGGCTTGCCCAGTAGGGAAACCATCGGCTGCAACCTTCAACCTTGGCTTGGCGGCGGAACTGCCGACGAGAGATGAAATCAAGAGCACGATGAGAGTAGCTGTCCTGCGGCGCGACATAGCAAGAGCGTATCGGTTTCGCACTGCACCCTCCACGTTACTTTTGTACAGGAGTCGGCAGCTTCCCCGACCGAAATGGGCCAAGAGTTCGGCCTTGCCGGTAGTTGGCGTAAAATCGCATCACCAACAATGCCGGTTTCGCGGTAGTTGGTGTGAATGCCTGGTTACGCCACTTCAGGGGTAGCCGCTGGAAGGTGTTGAGCAATTCTTGATGGGTAACTTCATGATTTGGGGCACATATTCGCGTCGAACAGTTTGTCCCGAGTGCCACGCGAGGATCAAGCTAGAAGATGTGAGGCTTACTCCAACATTTCCGTGTCCACTCTGTGACAAGGAAATTCG
>Ga0182024_10020100_pt1 | contig 12231 bp, 9 predicted proteins | sample P32metaG_FD_120480 | JGI IMG/M metagenome (GOLD analysis project Ga0182024, IMG submission 120480) | Permafrost microbial communities from Stordalen Mire, Sweden - P3-2 metaG (Illumina Assembly) | ecosystem: Environmental > Terrestrial > Soil > Wetlands > Permafrost | place: Sweden: Stordalen...
ATCACCGCGACGTTTGACAATCCCCAGTTGGCACAACAAGTCTGCACTGAAATCACCTCCATGTTCCTCGCCCAGAACGCGCGCCAGAGTGAAGCCCAGGGTGAAGCTACGACTAAATTCCTCGGTGAGCAACTTGCCGAAGCTAAGTCCAAACTTGATGAACAAGATGCCAAACTAGCCCAGTTCAAGCGTCAATATTTGGGTTCGTTACCCGATGAGACGCAAACCAATCTGAGCATGCTCATGGGGATGAACTCTCAACTGGAAGCCAATACACAGGCGCTGAACCGCGCGCAGCAAGATAAGGCTTTCAACCAATCCTTGCTGGATCAGGAAGAAGCTAACTGGAAACAACGGCAGGTTGGAGGGCAAAGCGCCGATTCCGCCGACCAGCAACTGGGCCTCTTGGAAGATCAGTTGACGACGCTATTGTCGAAGTACACTCCCGATCACCCGGATGTGATCAAAACCCAGAACCAGATTGCGGAACTCAAAAAGCGCATGGCCGAACCGGCTAAAACCCCCGCACCGAATAGCAACGTTCAGACTGCACACGAGCCGCCTCAGATACAAAATCTTCGTGCGAAACTGAAGCAGGATGATTTGAACATCGCTGGATTAACCCGCCAGCAGAGCCAAATACAAGCTCACATTGGCCAACTGGAAGGCCGCGTTCAATCCACCCCGATGGTCGAACAGCAGTACAAGGAAATGACTCGCAACTATCAAACTGCGCTGGAGTTTTATAACGACCTGCTAAAAAAGAGCGAAAACTCCACGATGGCCACGAATCTCGTGCACGAGCAGGATAGTGAACAATTCAAGATTTACGATCCCCCGAGTCTGCCGGAAAAACCGTCTTTTCCAAAGAAGCCGTATTTCGTGGGTGGCGGTTTTGCAGGCGGTTTGGCGATAGGCGTCGGCATCTTGTTCTTGTTCGCTATGCTGGATAAAACCATTCACACCGAGCGAGACGCGGAGTTCTACCTAAAATTGCCGGTCTTGACCGTTGTTCCCACTTTGGCGGTTGCTGGCTTGAACGGGAATCACGCAGTAGCTGGCCATAAAGAACACATGTTTAGCGGAGTTTAAACGGATTACGTCGAACACATGAGGAAGCGATGAGCAGGATTCACGAAGCGTTAAAGAAGGCTGCACAAGATAGAGCTACGCAAACACCGACGGCGGTGACGGCCGATCTGGTGGACGGGGCTGCCGAGATCAATCGGCATATCGAACCCCCTGAATCACTGCGCGTTGCGAACGTGGTGGACCCGCGCTTTAAGGAAGCGCGCTACCTCAGCTATGAGGAGCTTGTGAAGCGTTGCACGCATCCGCAATGGACACTGGATGCCCGGAATAGCGTTTTTGTCGGCGCGGACAGCGACAGAGTGGGAGCGGAGCGTTTCCGGACGTTGCGTTCACGGCTATATCAGATTGCTGGCACCCAGCAGTTGAAGAAACTCTTGATTACCAGCAGTATCCCCGCTGAGGGCAAGACGTTCGTAGCCGCCAACTTGGCCCAGTCTATCGTTCGGCAGCCGGACCGTCGCGTACTGTTGATCGACGCGGACTTGCGGGCCTCAAGGCTGCATCAGACGCTTGGGGCGCCTAGCGGGCCGGGTCTCAGCGATTATCTCCGTGGTGAAGTCGACGAGTATGCCGTTATCCAGAATGGTTTGGAAGGCAACCTGTGTTTTATTCCGGGCGGCCAGCAGGTCAGCAATCCCAGCGAACTTTTACTCGGGGACAAGATGAAACATTTGCTGGACACCATGAGCGACATTTTCGACTGGATTATTATTGATTCGCCGCCGGCTCTGCCTGTCCACGATGCCAGCATGCTGGCGGGGCATTGCGATGGAGTGTTATTCGTCGTGAGAGCAGGGAGTACGGATTCGGAAATAGCCCAGCGAGTGTCGGCGGAATTCCGCGATAAAAATTTGTTGGGTGTGGTTCTGAATCGCGTCGATTCGGCCGACACCTACAATAACTACTACTACGGTTATGGTGGGGAAGCTGAAGGCGCGGCCCCCAGGGCTTAGTCCGGCAGATTTTTGGCTTTATATTAAGCGGCGCTCGCAGGCATCTTCAAAGGTGACTCGTGCGTCTGTGGTTCGCCCCGCTGCAACAGCCAAAAAAACGGCACCATCAGCAGCAAACCAATCATAAAAAAAACGACTCCACCTTCCCGGTGGAGATTTCCATAAAGGAAGGCAGGATCTACGTAGCTGGCAAGCAACGTCAGTGTGACGATGCGGATCCCATTCTTGATAATCATTACTACCATTCCCGCCACCACGAAAACAGCCTGTTTCCAGAACTTCGGCAGGAAAAAGTGCCCCAGCAAAATTGCCAGTACCAGCAGAGCGATACTGGAGCGTATACCACTGCACTCTCGTGCTACTTCAATACTGAATCGGGGCAGATGAAAGATAAACCCATCTCGCAACACCGGCAGTGGCGTCAGACCGAACAGAATATCCGCAATTTCGGCTGACCCCTTTTGGAGCCAATAAACTACTTTGTTGAGGAGCACCTCCGGCAACGGGATGAACAGAAATAAAAACAACAAAGCGAATCGAGCGTTCTTTGTTGCTGGGCGGCCGAATATCAGGGCGAAGCCTGAAATCCACAGAAGTACCAGGCCAAGAGCGCAGGTGGATGGCGACGCTCGAGCAGTCCGTAAGGTCCATAGGAGACACACGATCCCAGGAATCAGCAGCGAAACGCCAATGGCAATGTCGTAGGAAAGTTGTTTAAAGATCGTTCGTCTGTCCGTGAAGATCAGCCATGCGGATATGAATGGAATGAGAAGAATATGAGACGCATCGTCGTTTCCGAAGGAGTATTGAACCAAATATTCGAACGCCTTCCAAAAGACTGCAATACTTGCGGCGAGCCACATCCCGAACAGCAACCAACGGCGGTTGTGGTCGTTCGTAAAGCCCAAAGAGGCACTCCCTGGCCAAAACTTAAGAGCCGGTCCCGTTAAGGTTTGGCGGATTTTTGCGAGTCCAAGAGTGTAGGTAGCAGCCTAGCGGCTAAAAGTTTCCGTGCGACGGACGTAGTGGCGATCGTAGTAATTGCGATATTCGCCGGAGCGCGCGTGATCTAACCACGCCGAATTATTTTGATACCAGTCGATGGTGCGTCGTATCCCTTCTTCAAAAGACACCGCCGGTGACCATCCCAGTTCGCGCTGAATTTTTGAGCTATCAAGTGCGTAGCGGCGGTCGTGGCCAGGGCGGTCTTTTACATATTGCATCAAGGACTCGGGTTTACCCAGACGTTGGAGAATGGCGCGAACAATTTTTAGATTAGGCTGGGGCGCTCCCGCGGACACATTGTAGATGGATCCGGGTGCCGCTTTTTCTAGAGCTAATTTAATTGCGCTGCAGTAATCTTCCACGAACAACCAATCGCGTTCTTGCATGCCATCACCATAGATCGGCAAAGACTTGTCTTCTTGCGCGTTGGCAATCATTAGCGGAATCAGTTTCTCCGGAAACTGATAAGGCCCGTAGTTATTGGTACAGCGAAGAACTACAGCTGGCAGACCGTAGGTGTTGGTGTAGGCCGACACAAAATGATCCGCCGACGCTTTGCTCGCTGCGTACGGGCTGCGCGGATCCAGGGTCATTTCTTCCGTGAAGCTTTCCCCTGCTGGAGCGCTCCCATAAACTTCATCCGTACTGATCTGCACGAACTTCGGCACTTTGAAACGTTTAGCCGCATCCAGCAAACACTGTGTACCCATGATATTTGTGCGGACGAAGGGAGCGGCATCTTCAATACTGCGATCCACATGCGTCTCAGCAGCAAAATTTACCAGCGCGTCGAGGCCTTCCTCGAATACGCTGTTCACCGCGTCCTTGTCGGCGATATCTCCTCGCACAAATTTGTAGCGCGGATTTTCGGCAATATCCGCAAGGCTTTCCGGATTGCCGGCGTACGTCAAACTGTCGAAATTTATGATTTCAACGTCACGGCGGCTGTTGATCAGATGGCGTATAAAATTCGACCCAATAAATCCTGCCCCGCCCGTAATTAATACTTTCAATCGTTCCTCCTGTAACCTTGGCGACGGTGCTTTTCTTTCCCGAGACTTTACTCGGACACCCGAGTGTGCCGTGGAGCCGGACCGCGACCCGGAGTCTTGTTTGCGCCAGTATCGGCGACGAGATTCGTGGCGTGCAGTAGGGATTCAAAAGTTCCCGCGTCAGTCCACCAGCCGTCTAGTACGCCATGCGTCAAAGTTTTTTCGGCTAAGTACATGTTGTTGACATCGGTGATTTCCAATTCGTTGCGCCAGCTGACCTTGGTCTTACCGATCTTTTCGAACACCGTCGCATCGTAAAAATAAATTCCCGTGACTGCGTAATTAGACTTAGGCGCCTTGGGTTTTTCTTCGATCCCCATGATCTTGCCATCTACGATTTCGGGACACCCAAAACGCTCCGGGTCTTCGACTTCCTTCAGGATGATGTGAGCTCCTTGGGCCTGCTTTTCAAACGCATCTTTTGAGCTGATTATGTTGTTCTCAATGATGTTGTCGCCCAGAACTACGCAGATTTTTTCACCTTCCACGAACGGCTCTGCCAAACGTAGCGCATCGGCAATCCCTCCTTCCCCTTCCTGGTAAGTGTAGTGAATACGGTGAAGATTGAAGTCTTTCCCGTTTGACAGCAAGCGAAGAAAATCGCCGGAGTTTTGCCCCCCCGTCACGATGATGATGTCACGAATCCCGGCGTCGACAAGCGTCTGAATCGGATAAAAAATCATTGGGCGATCGTAGACCGGCAATAAGTGCTTGTTTGTAACGCGAGTGAGTGGGTAGAGCCTCGAGCCTTTTCCGCCAGCCAGAACCACACCTTTCATATATGCTCCTGTCCCTTATATAAGAATAATGAATGTAGCGAAGCTTGGGCGTGAATAATCGTTAGGTGTTGTCTGTAGTAAAACGGAAGGCGGCGTCGAGCTGTATTCCTTTCGCGACGCAATAATCTCGCCTGTTCAGCGTCCTGATGAGGCCGCAAACGACAATATCGGCTTGGCCCGATCACGGCCTTCTGCTAATAAGCGGCGCGCCACAGGCCACAAACCTAGGGGCATGGGGTCCACGGTCTCGTAATCCACGGGATTGTGCGGCGGAAAAGCTATCTCGATTACGTCATTTGAGATTTCATACTGCAATGACGTTCTTCCGTCGGCTGCAGGCCGTGGATTTGCACTAATTTCACTTAAGTCCACTGTGCTCTCCGGACAAAATGGAGAAGCCAATATTTGGAGAGTTTTCAAGCCTTTAGATAGCGGAATCGTCAAAAGGCGGCTATACGGCCTGATCCGCAGGACCTTGCTATCTACACTCGCGACATAATTTGTCCGGGAGATATCCTGGATGGTCATCCATCGAGGGTCCGAAATTTGATTCACAATCTTTGCCAGAGATTCAATGCGCGTAAAGTGCGAGACGTAGTCTTGATGGTGTGTGGCAATGATTATCGGATGCCCCAGAAAAGCACTAAGACGCACGTCTACTTCGTTTGTGCCTACTCTGTGAAAGACAGGGAATGCCTCCTGGCCAAGGGCTTGGGCGACGGGCAGGCCCAAGTCTGTTTCCCACGGCTTATCCGGGTTCCAATGGATCAGGGAACCAATCGAGACACATCCGGCCTCATAACCCAAGCGCAGCATCGGGTCGGCAATGAAGTCCGCAAAAGCTCCGTGCGGGGCGGCCATTATGCGCGCAACCTTCAGCCCCGATCGAGATTCGAATTCGGCAATACGTCGAAGTCCTGCCGCGAGCAGTACCAACGCATCTTGATCCGAATAATCACGGGCAAGTTCGTCGGCAATATGATTAACGCCATGCATCATTAGCGAAATATGCTGAGAATGTTCACGGAATAACGTCGCCACATCGCGGTTGAAATACCACGCGTCTAACGGAACTGTTGCCACAGTCGCGTGATAGTTATTTGCTTCAGCGTGTTTTACGAGTGTCTCGAAGTCAAGGTAACCGTAGCTGCGGTGATGAAGATTGGGATCATCGATAATGAATGTCGCGCGCGGTTCGGGTATCTGCCAGCGTTCAGACCCCAGGAGTTGTCGCAAAAAATGCAATAGCGGAACCATCGCAAACCATCGCGTGGCTCGAAAGTGCACGTGAAAGAAATCGTCAGAGCCAAAATGTGGCAAATCGATGCCCACAAAGTGAGATTCACGCCCTCCTATTCGGTCGATGGCCCAGACCGGCGTATCCCCGATTTCAGCGAGACACTCGAATGTTTGTGGAACCGGAGAACACCTTTTCAGGCTGCGATCAATCAGCGCCGCATCGCGGAACGACCGGTGAACCGAGGTTGACGACGTAAATGTAACCGTGGCTTGCTGCTCAACGGAAACCGCATCACAAGAACACACCTGATAGAAACTGAGGCCGCTTTGAATTGCTTCGTTTGTGAGCTCGGGGCTTTCCGAAAGCACTATGAGCCCATCCAAGCCCTGATACTCGCGCGGGCGATGTGGAACAAAGATGACGGCAAGGCCCGTACTCAACATATCGAACAGTAAACGACGAGCTTGGTATTCGGATGCCGGGGCGACTGCGATTGTGATGGGTGACCGTGACACGTTCAGTTCTTTCCGAGGGGACGGAGCTTTTGGGAGAATTCGCGTAAGCTGACATTCAATTTTAACGGAATTCCGACCCGAGCGATAGCTTTAGCTGGATTGCCTTGAACGACCGTCATCGCGGGTACCGATTTGGTAACCACGCTGCCTGCAGTAACTACCGATCCTCTCCCAATGGTGACATTTGGCATAATAATGGCCCCGGGACCCACCGAAGCGTCTTCCTCGATAACAACTCCGTGAAGTTCGCGAAAATGCGCGATGATTACCGCGCGAATGCCGATGGAAGCACCCGCTTTTATTGTCACGTAGTCGGGGTGGGCCGTTTCGATAATTGCGTCGTAACCGATCCACGCCCCTTCCCCTATGTGTACGCCGCGCCAACGGTGGAGAGTGACGCGCAGGCTGGTTGCGCCGGGCGCACTGCGCGCAATATTTTGAAGCAGCCGGTTCTTGAATCCCGATATGAATCCATCTTTGCTCATACGGCCGGCAACAATGATTGGATGCGCTCGCGCCAGAAATCGATTCTTAAAGTTGGCATTTCAATTTCTAGTAAGCCTGATTTAGCAGGTATCTTCGACCCGTTCGTCCCCATTTGCAAAACTGTCTTTCACGAACGCCATACTCGGAATGCAACCTCCACGAGAAATTTATTGGGCAGGCTGGCGCGCCACCATTCCATCAACGAGTTCGAGGTATTCGTGTTTTTTGGCCGTCCAGTCGTTCTTATTTACGAAACGGGTCGCCTGTTCTGCCTGCAAACGTCGCCGTTCAGGATTTTGAATTAACTCCAACATACGGTGAGCTAGGTCGTCTTCATTTCCAGCGTGGAAGAACTGAACGACAGAGTCATTGAAATAATATTTATCAACCATCGTATCCGCCACGATCACAGGGACACCAACAGCCATAAATTCCAGAATTTTTGTGCTGAACGCTTCATTACCGAAGTTGTCGCTGCGCTTCGGTACGATGCCAAGGTCTGCGCCCTCAATCACCTTGGCCATTTCACGCAATGCAATAGGTTTGTGAAACAGAACGTTGTCCTCCAGGTGCAACTCCTGCACCAGTGCAACCAAATCCGCTTTCAGCGGTCCTTCGCCATAAATATGAAAGTCAACATGGGGCACTTGCGCTCTTATCTTTCCAAAGGAACGAATGGCCAAATCCACACCCTGGTGCCAATTGATGCTTCCTGGATAGAGCATCGAAAAGCGCTCTTTCGGCCGTAACTTTGACTCGGTCCTTTTAAAAATAGACCTGTCTGGAGAGTTCAGAACCACCGTACATTTCCCAGCCTGCACAGACCGCGACAGCAAACGCTCTTGCCAAATATGATTTGCGACAATGACATGGCCGGCGAAAGTTCCTGAGACTTTCTCAACTCCTTGCAGAAAGCGGAACACCAGTGAACTGGAGCGGGAACCGAATTTACTGTTATAAAATTCCGGAAGAATGTCATGGATATCTAGTATCACAGGAGTTCCGAGAAGGCGCGGCAGCCAGGCGGCGAACACCAGGAAATCAGGAACCGAGTGAACATGAATGAAGTCGTACCTCTCGCGAAGATGTTTGGCCGAAACCTGGTACATGGCCCGAAACATGAACTGAACGATACGAAGCGCATAGGAAAGCCGGCCCTTCTCGTTCACTTCGCGCCGTTGCAATCGAAACAAGTTTACCCCGTCCAACTGTTCCTGTTTTGGCAACCCGTCTCGCTGCAACGCCAGTACATCGACATGATCCCCGCGCTTTGCTAGAGTTTCTGCATAACGCATCACGCGATTGTCAGTTTCGTAAAAAGAATACGTGATCATGCACACGCGCAAAGGACGCGGACGCGACTGACTCGCCTGGGAAAAAGCTGCCTTTTCCTCCGTGAGACACTCTCTGGTGACAGTCGTAGACATTAACAAAAATTAACCTTTTCAATCCGACCCAGCTTTACTTATTCCAATTACTGCCAGAAATGGCTGTGGGTTGCAATCCGGTATTCTCTTGGGCATCTTCTGTCTGAACGTTTGCTCCTTGTTCACCCTTACCGGCTTGTTTCAATGAAGATTCAAAAGAGTATTTCAGGCGGCCATCAACTAGGTGTGCATACGCAATCCGGGCACGTTGATGTCCTTCGCCCTCTATTCGCCATCGTTCTTCGCCGGCTATTAGCTTTAGCCCCGACCTCGTTCTCCACCAGTTGTTAATTTCTCGCGGAGTAGTACTCCATACGAACAGCTTCTCACGCAGATACGCCAGATGCGCCAGCAAGCGACGGTAAGTATTGTTGGCCTTCTTGTTGATGATGTAGTCGGGATGGACGATCACGCTTATGAGTCCGTGGCCGGCCAGAATCATTCGGCATTGTTCTTCCCAGAGCGATGTCGAATACGAGCCTAGGATGTGGAACAGAGAGTAATCCTGAGTGACCGTTACCGGAATCTCTAAGATTTTGCCCACGAAATATGGCAGCACTGTGCAACAACCGCCCGTTTGTGCGTCGAGATGACCCACGTTGGGAACCGACATGTCGTATGAAAATTTGAACGCGTCATACCACTGCAAGTTCCGGTAGAGAGCTCCGGATCGGAAGCCCGCGGCATTAAACTTTTTCAGGTATCCATTGATCTTGCTGGCGCGGCGCAAAAATTCTTCACGATTTCGAAACAGATTACCGTCGTGGTACAGATCGTGGACATTAACTTCGAAGCCCCGTCGCGATAATTCGTCGAGAAACGCTTGCGAAACTTCGTAGCGTTTTTCAGGGACCAGCTGGAACGAAGATTTGAAGCCGAATTCGTCATCGGTATCCATCAGCTCTGGGCAGAAATCTCGACCTATCTCAGTCTCGACATCATGAGTGACGATTGCAGCCGCTGGAGCCCCGTCAGGCCAGAACCAGATAAACGGAACGGGAACACCCTGCCGCGATTTAATCGCTAACTTCATCAATTCTTCGAACAAGCGATCCACAGTGCGATCCACCGGCCAATGCGGAAAGGGGGTGTGTGTGCCGCCCTGTAAACGAATTCTTTGTAAAATTCTTCGAAAGTGAACGGGAAATGCGGGCCGGCCGAGATAGTACATCGCGCGGATTACCGCGTTGCCGCCAAAGTTCGTATTTTCGGCATGCATCTGTCCCGTGTACGACTCACATCTGAGGTTTTCAGCGATCTGGTCGGGATCAAAAGGCAACCCGATCTGCCGTTCGCCCAAACGAACCGCTCGTGAAACATTGAGAAGTTGCGGGCTGTACATCGCGGAAGGCACGCTAACAGAGCATTGTCCGTAACAATCGACCTCCTCGCCAAAGCGAAAGAAGCCCGATTCCTTGTGCAGCGTTTCGTCCAAGCGAAACTCAGCAGCGGAATCAGCACACCGAAAATAGTCGCGGAAAGCCCCGTTCATAACACCCTAATTATATCGTGCTTGATACTAATCACCGCTGTGGATAACTCAATGTGCTAACAGATTATTGCTCTTTGGAACAAATCAGAGCCGGGCAAGGCCGACTTCTAACTGACCGTTAGCCGTCAGCCAACGTGAGGGTACAGAAGATTACCGGCCACGCGCAAAACGCTTTGGGGGCACCGCGCGAAGACCTTTTTACCTAGCTTCATCGCTCGTGAGGAGTCTTGGTCAGAATTGGCTGGGCGTTCGGGATACCGCAGATACTTCAATTCTTGCCGTCTCGCTCCCCATCTGTCCTTGAAGGTCACCAACCCGGTGTTGGCGCATTCCGACCGGCCAAAATCGAGCTCCACGAATCCGTGTTCTTTGGCGTAGCGGATCAGATGCCAAAAAAGAAACTGCATTCCTCCCAGATTGTGCGAATGAGCGTCTGAGCAACCGTACTTGTAAACCATCTTGTCTTTGTGAGCCAACGTTAAGATGGACGCAATAGCCGTTCCATTCTTTCGCGCAACACGAATCTGCGCGGCCTCTCCCAGGCAGGTTAGTACATTGCGGAACCACTTCAGAGGATGCGGTGGCACTTCCTGCCTTTGCCTGGTGATCACATGTAGGTTGTAAAACTCCGCTAGCATTTCTTCCGACGATCCCACTTCATGTGTCAGGCTCTCGCGTTCCGCCCTCTGGATTTTTCGCCGGATGGAGTCGCCATGCAGCTTTTTGTAAAGCTCGTCCAACGTAGGCCGCAAGTCCAGCAAGTGAAGAAAATACGTTTCCGCGTTCTCTAGACCCGGGCTGAACGTAAGGCTTAGCGGCCGGATATCGATGTACTTGAGTTTTCCCTCGCGCAATTCTTTTTGAGCGGGCTCCAGCAGCATCTTTAGTTGGTCGAGGCTGTCCACCAATGGTTCGCAATGATCCGAGAACGGAAGTGACACCAGCCGTTTGCCAGTCAGCCAGCTCTTCACCCTGCAAAAGACCATGGCGTTTCGGAGTGCTTCATCGGGCGCAGCAGTCGTGTACCCGACGGGCTCATACTTGTAAGTCCGATTTAAGGTCGACAGCCACCCTTTTTCGTGAAAGACGGAGCTCCTTGGCTCCAAGTTCACGAAATGCTCCCAGCGGGGATCGCTCAAGGGATCAAACCTATAGGCTCTACCAATTGCAGGTGTGCCTGTCTTAACAGAATGAACTTCGCGGATGGTGTCGGTAGCCTGCATATGTGAGTTCTCAGCTGCCATTTTCGCTTCGAACGGCGATTATCCGTGTTTCCTCAAAACGAACTGCCAGGCAGCTTATGTGTTATGCGCGTGGTTCCATTCTGTGCAACGCAAACACAGCCGAAAGACGATTTCGCTGCTCCCTTCGGATGAATGCAACAAATTCCTTTGAAACAGTCCGATCATCCCTTTTGATATACGGCCATAGAAACCCAACCATTCTCATGAATCCCGCTATAAATAACGGCTGTTCCTTCATTCGACCCATACATTTCAATATTTCAAATACAAAGTCATAACCCAGGTGATATTCCATCTGCCCTTGGCGAAAAGCGCCACGCAGTTGCCCGGCAGTATTCCCAGTGTGACGTTGATGGTAGATCTTCAAATCCGGAAAAGATCTGACCTCCCAACCCTTCATCCTCGCTGAAGTCGTGGCATGCGTATCTTCTCCACCGAATTTCAAAATGGCATAGCCCTCAATGTCTTCATAACAGGCCCGCCGCACTAATTGCGCTGCATGCGGAACCGAATAAACCCGGTTATGTGCCCTCGGCTGAAATTCTCCTTTTTCTTCTTCGTAAATGGCGCCCGAAGCTATCCCTAACGAAGGAGCTTCCATCATTCGTTGCCGCAAAATTTGAAAATACGAGGGCTCCAGCACGATATCTGCATCCAGGTTACCGATGAAGCCATATTCCGATCCTTGCAGGCGTTTATAACCCTCACGAAGAGCCAGGACCTTCGCCGCAAAATTACGGCCCGCCGGCCTTTTTACTTGCACGAACTCAATAAAATTATGCCGGCCTGCAAACTCACCGATGATTTCGTCGGTCCGATCCGAGGAGTTGTCGCTGACGATAATCCACCGCTTGGGCTGCGTACTTTGCCGGACTACAGTCTCTAAAGTCCTCCTGATATTCGCCTCTTCATTATGAGCGGCGCTCAACAAAACATACGAGGTATC
>Ga0182024_10020101_pt1 | contig 12231 bp, 12 predicted proteins | sample P32metaG_FD_120480 | JGI IMG/M metagenome (GOLD analysis project Ga0182024, IMG submission 120480) | Permafrost microbial communities from Stordalen Mire, Sweden - P3-2 metaG (Illumina Assembly) | ecosystem: Environmental > Terrestrial > Soil > Wetlands > Permafrost | place: Sweden: Stordalen...
CGACACTCCCGATCCCCGGGTCGGTGTAAGTACAACCCGGAATCCGAAGCCGATTGATCGGCATAGCCGGCTTCCCCGCAATATGCGCCATCGCGACCATCCCCTCAGCCGTCGCGACGTGAGCCAACTGCGGCGTCCCCGCGACAATATCGCCAATCGCGTAAACCCCGGGCTCGCCCGTCCTCTGCATCGAGTCGACCTTCACAAACCCGCGATCGAGCTCGACTTTAGTGCCTTGCAGTCCCACGTCTTCCGTAATCGGCCGCCTTCCCACAGCAACCAGCAGCGCCTCCGTCTCCACCGTCTCGCGCTTCCCGTCCGCCAGCGCAACTTCAAACTTCACGCCGCTATCGGTCGCCTGAATATTCTCCGCCCGAGCCCCGGTCTCCACGCGAATCCCCTGCTTCTTGAAAACTCGCGCCAGTTCCTTCGAGACGTCTTCATCTTCCACCGGCACAATCCGCGGCAGCATCTCGAACACCTGCACCTTGGTCCCGAACCGATGGAAGCACGAAGCAAATTCGACTCCCACCGCGCCCGCACCCAGCACCGCCAGCGATTTCGGAATTTCGCGCAAATCCAATATTTCGATGTTCGTCAAAATACGCTTGGCATCAGGCTGCAACCCTGGCAGCATCCTCGCCGCGGACCCGGTCGCGAGCACAACATTCTTCGTCTCGTAGATTTGCTTAGAACCATCCGCCGCCGTGACCTCGACTTTCCCAGGCCCGGCGAGCCGGCCCCATCCCTTGATCCACTCGACTTTGTTCTTCTTGAAAAGAAACTCAATGCCCTTGGAATGTTTGGAGACGATTTTATTCTTGCGGTCGCTTACCATCGGATAATCGAGCCGTGGATTCTCGCAATGAATCCCCTCTTCTTCCGAATGGACAAACCGGTCCCAAACATCGGCCGTGTGCAAAAGCGATTTAGTGGGAATGCATCCAACCAGAAGGCAAGTCCCGCCCAATCTCGGATCTACCTCGATGCAGGCCACTTTCAGTCCATACTGTCCGGCGCGAATCGCAGCCGAATACCCACCGGGACCACTCCCGATGACAATCACGTCGTAGGTCATTTTATTTTCAGTGTAGCATTGGGGAGCCGAATCTCCTGAAAATGAGGCTGCCCAATGGTGAAACGGCCATAGCCGAAATCGAAAAGTTGTGCGATTATTGCCTCAATCCGCTGCATCCCCGCGGCCGTCACAAAGCGAGGGTATTTGCATCACGCCTGGGCATCACAGCGACACAGGCGGAGATGCTCCGCGTTGCCCTGCTCCGAGCGGCGCGATTACACATGGATCAGTCGAAGCGATGAAAGCGTTGCCCGCCTGACCAGTTGCTATGTGCTTTAAGCTCTTATTATGGAAGCGATTACTCCACTCTCGGTGGTAGCGCTGCTTGAGGATCTGCCGCAGCACGGGCTCGTGCGTGGGCAAGCCGGTACGGTCGTCGAACAACTCAGTCCTGGTGTCTACGAGGTTGAATTCTCCGACGACAATGGACGCTCTTATGCCAGCCTTGGCATTTCCGGAGCACAACTTCTCGTTCTTCACCACGATACTGTAGAAACTTACGGGAACTAACCTATCTCCCCGACGCAAGTCGTTACAGAAAGTGCAATATACCGATCAGGAATTGCTGGTGCTTATGCTCTCGGGCGACGAGGATGCGTTTACGACGCTCTATCGCCGGCGCCAGGGACCGGTCTACCGGTTTGCCTTGCAAATGACCGGGAATGTTGTGATTGCGGAGGATGTCACGCAGGATGTTTTCATGGCGCTCTTGTCGAAAACGGCGAAATACGATGCTGGCCGGGGGTCGCTCGCGTCGTTCCTTTATGGAATTGCCCGCAATATGGTACTGCGGCGGCTCGAAAAAACTGCGGAAATCGAAGATTATGCAGGGCCTGACGATATTCTCGACGACCTCACCAAGCGCGAAACTATTGAGAGCGTCCGGCGCGCCGTGCTCAGTCTGCCCGCGGTCTATCGTGAAGCCGTTGTTCTTTGCGATCTGCAAGATACGAGCTATGAGGATGCCGCACAGGTGCTCGATTGTCCCATCGGCACGGTGCGGTCCAGGTTGAACAGGGGACGGTCGATGTTGGCTTTGAAACTGGCGGTAAAGGTATGAAAGAGTTACTAAAAGCACTGGCCGAAAGCGATCGGGAATTGGAGGCTCCGGAAGCAGTCGAATTGCGGCTTCGGTCTGCGTTCAGAAGGAAATATGCCCGAGCTAGGTGGCCCTACTTCGCGATGGCGGCCGCTGCTCTAATCGTGCTTTTCATCGCAACCCGTCCGAAAGCTCAAGTTATGCAAATTGCGGTAGTTACGCCGCCCGTTGCGAATGTACCGGTTGCGAAAATCATCCCTCGGAAGGCGGTTCATCGAAAGCCTCCGGCCCGTGAAGTGGTGACCCAGTTTTTCCCCCTGATGGAAGACCCTCCGCCGTTTGAACGGGGCGAGTTGTTGCGCGTCAGCCTGCCCGCTTCCGCCATGCGAGGAGTCGGACTGGCGGTGAATGAGGATCGCCTGACGGAGAGGGTTCAGGCGGACGTTTTGGTAGGGCAAGAAGGGCTCGCCAGAGCCATCCGGTTCGTCAGATATGAACATTAGTGAGCCTTAAAGGAGCTTAAAATGACAAAAATCGTGCTCTGCGGAGCCTTATTCAGCCTTATTTCGCTGTCCGCGCAGGATACCGCCGCGGTTGAAAAGAAGATCGCGGAGGCCAAGGCGCAACTGGACGAAAACAGAGTTCTCCGCACTTCGATGATCAACGGCCCGACGGTGAAAGGAGCGCCCTACTCGGCACAGGCCGTAAACGAAATGGTCCAGGAGCTCGCGGACGGCAACCGCATCATGACCACCAGCTCCTCGATGCTCTATCGCGACAGCCAGGGCAGGGAGCGTCGCGAGGAATCGTCGAACGGCGCTGTCAGGTCCGTCTTCATTACGGATCCGGTGGAAGGCGTCAATTATACGCTGATGCCTAAGAGCAAAGAGGCGCATAAGAGCGGGCAACGGAACGTGGGCTTCAGCTATAGCACGGGGGGGAGTGGCGAAGGGGTAGGTACCGGCCGTGGCGGCGCCGTGATGACGGAGACACGGACGTTCGTGATGAATTCGACAGGCAATGGCCCGGAGACCTTCTTCTTCTCGAATCAGGAAGTCAGTTCCTCGAAGGCGAAACCGAATGTGGAGCATCTGGGCACGCAGACGATAGAGGGCGTTTCGGCCGAGGGCACGCGCACCACAGTCACGATTCCCGCGGGCCAGATCGGCAACGAGAAACCTATCGTGATCGAGACCGAGCGCTGGTATTCGCCCGAGCTGCAAGTAACGGTCATGAATAAGCGCAGCGATCCGCGGACCGGCACGAGCACTTATAAACTGACCAACGTCACCCGCACTGAGCCGTCGCCCACGCTGTTCGAAGTGCCGTCCGATTACACGGTGACGTCTAGCGGCGAATTAAAACTGGTCAGGCCGAGACTCGAAGAACAACAATAGACCGTTTCGGGCGCGCCTGTGCCAGGATTGTAATAGATGCGCCCGAATTTTACCTCAGTTTTGATGGCGGGGCTTCTGTTGGCCGCCGCGCCGTCTGTTTTTCCGCAAACCAAACCCGCCGTCTCGCTAGGCGAGCTGAGCGCTTCCTTTGAAACTCTGGCCCAGCGCGTACGTCCCTCAGTTGTGCAAATCTTTTCGACGGGCTATGCATCCGCCGAGGAAGGCGACAGCACAAACACTTCGAGCCTGCTATCGAAGCAGCGCAGCACCGGCTCCGGCGTGATCCTCTCTGAAGACGGATTCATCCTCACCAACAATCACGTCGTCCACAACGCCCTGAAGATCGAAGTGAAGCTGCACCGCGAGACTACCGGAGGCCGCATTCCCGACGCGGTTCTCCCCGCCAAGCTGATCGGGGTCGACCGCGAAGCGGATCTTGCCGTCATCAAGATCGACCGGACCGCGCTTCCCAAGCTTTCGCTCGGCGATTCGAGCCAACTGCGCCAAGGACAGCTCGTCATGGCGTTTGGCAATCCCCTGGGACTCGAGGGCTCGGTGAGCATGGGCATCGTCAGCTCCACCGCGCGGCAGTTGAAGCTCGACGACCCGATGACTTACGTACAGACCGACGCGCCGATCAATCCCGGCAATAGCGGAGGTCCTCTGGTCGATGCCGAGGGACGCGTCGTCGGCATCAACACCTTCATCCTGAGCCAATCCGGCGGCAGCGAAGGGATTGGTTTCGCGGTGCCCAGCAACCTGGTCCGCTCGAGCTACGAGCAGATCATTAAAGACGGCCATGTGCACCGGGGGCAGATCGGAATTGTGGCGCAGTCCATCACTCCGGCGATCGCCAAGGGTCTCGCGCTTCCGCAGGACTGGGGCGTCATCGCCTCCGACGTCACTCCCGACGGCCCGGCCGACAAGGCGGGGCTTAAGGAGGGCGACATCATCGTTTCTCTGGCTGGCAAGGAAATGAACGATGCGAGGCAACTGGAGACTCTGCTCTATCAACAACCTCTCACGGCCATCGTCGATGTTACGGTGAAACGCGACGGCAAGCCGGTCAACTTCAGCATGCCGGTGATTGAACGCGACGACGACCCTCAGCGCTTCGCCGACATGGTGAACCCGGAAAAGAATCTGATCCGCAGGCTCGGCATTCTGGCGATCGAGATCACCGACAAGCTTGCCGGCATGCTGCCGGATTTGCGGCACGATTACGGAATCGTAGTGGCGGCTCGCGCAACCGACGCTCCCGGCGCGGTGCTCGAACCGGGCGACGTGATTTACGAAATCAACAAGACGCCGACGGTCTCGATCAAAGCTCTCCGGTCCGTTCTCGACACGGCCAAGCCGGGCGATACGGCGGTGTTGCATGTCCAGCGGGGAACGAAGCTTAAGTATATTGCGATCGATCTGGAGTGAAGGAGACAGGAGTCAGGAGTCAGAATGAAGTGGCTTGTCGCACTGATGACTGTTAGCTCGATATTTGCTCAGCAGAAGAAGGCGCCCGCGCCCGCTGTGTTTCCACTGGAAGCGCTACGCATTGAGGGGAACCAGAAGCTTACTGTTGAGAAAATACTTGCCGTCGCCGCCTTGAAGATCGGCGAGCCGGTGATTCGCACCGATTTCGATCAGGCACGGAAGCGGCTGATGGAGACTGGGGCATTTCAAAGCGTGGCCTATGAGTTTAAACCGAGCGCCGATGCTAAAGGCGTCGATGGCGTGCTTCGCGTCATCGAGGTCGACACATGGTTTCCTTACCGCTTCGAGGATTTGCCCGCCTCCGAGGAAGCCCTTCGCGCGATGTTGCGGAAGCAGGAGCCAATTCTCGACGATCGCATTCCCGCGACTAAAGAAGTGATCACGCGATACACTTCGGAGATTGAAGAGTTTCTCGGCGGCAAAGTGGAAGTCACCGGCAAGGTGATCGCCGATGTGCCGGATCACCCCGCCATCGTGTTCCGCCCGCCGGGCGCGCGCTTCAACATCGCCGAAGTGCATTTTATCGGCAACGACGTGCTGCCGACAGCGACTCTGGTGAGTTCGCTATCACAGGTCGCGGTGGGGGTACCTTATAGCGACGCTACCATGCATCAGTTGCTTGCCGCCAGCACGCGAGCTCAGTATGAAGAGCGCGGACGCGTCGGTGTGACATTCCCGAAAATCGCGGTCGAAAAAGCCGCTAAGATCGACGGCGTCTCTGTGACTATTACGGTCAAAGAAGGCGAATCTTACAACCTGGGAACGGTCAAAGTTACGGGTGTTCCGCCGGAGGAAGCCGACGGCGTTAAGTATATCGGCAAGTGGCGATCGGGAGACATCGCGAATCTCGAACAAGTGCGCGCCGGAGCCATTAAGATCGCCGACCGATTGAGAAGCGACGGGTACCTCAATGTTACCCAGAAGACCGAGCACACGATTCATGAGAACGACCACACGGTGGATGCTCTGATCACTGTGAACGCGGGGCCGCAGTATCACTTCGGCAAGCTGACTATCGATGGACTCGATGTGCTGACCGAGCCTCAGATCCGCAAAGTCTGGATCATGAATCCGGGCTCTCCCTTTCGGCCCGGCTATCCAGATCAATTCCTGAAAGATCTCCGCGATCAGGGGGTGTTTGAGAATCTCGGCGATACGCGCGCTGAGAAGACGGTGAATGAGAAGACTAAGATCGTGGACGTGAAGCTATTCTTTGGAGCGGCAAAACCGAAGGAGAAGAAGGTTCAGGGGCGCGGCGGATTCCCGGAGTAACGGCGCTGGCTGTGGCGTCCCGGCTGGCCCTTGATGTCGACGCTCTCGAAAACAACCGGTGTTGAGTGCCGCTCCCTGCGGTCACGGCTCGGTCGGGCCCAAACCGGGGACATGCGTGACACTTTATTGGAGTTGGAGTTCTGAGTTCCTGAAAACGGCATGTAGAATTGTGCTGTTGACACCTCGTGAAGTGGGAGCGGGCGTGTCCGGGCTGCGCCCGGATGGACCGATTGACAATCGGTCCGCAGGTTGCCAACCTGCCCCACAACGGCACATTAGTTCAGTTTTAGGATTTGGAAGACGTTGCTGTAGTCGTCGGTCCAGGCGCGGAAACCTTTTCTTGGCTTGGAGGGGGTGATCATGGAATCGTCGAATATGTTGTCCAGAAAGATGGTGGTATCCGAGGTTACCAGCACCCAGTTGGAGGTGGAAAGGTAGGGCGCCTCGTCGCCTACGTCGTAAACGGTCATTGCCTGTTTTTTGAAAAGCTCAGCGCCTTTTGCACATACGGGCTCCAGATCGAGATAGCGGTTGGAGATGTGAAGGGCGAGGATACCGTCGGGTTTCAGATGGCGGAAATAAACGGCCAGGGCTTCGCGGGTGAGAAGGTGGACGGGAATTGCATCGCTTGAAAAGGCGTCGACGGCGAGCAGGTCGAATTGGAGGCTGTCCATGCGCTCCATGGTGAGGCGGGCGTCGCCCATAAGGATTTTTTTATCGGCGCGCGTATGGGGATAGAAGGTAAATTCGGTCTGGGCGATTCTTTCTACCAGCGGATTGATTTCGAAGATGCGGTAGAAATCGCCGGTGCGGCCGTAGTTGGAGAGAACGCCCGCGCCGAGTCCGACGACGCCGACGCGGATGGCTCCTCGTTTCTGAAGGGCGCGGATCGCGCGGCCGACGCCGGATTGTTCTCCGTAGTAGGAAGTGGTCTTATAGCGTAGTTCCTCATCCAGAATCTGGGATCCGTGGTTGATGGTGCCGTGGAACAAGGTGCGCTGGCTGTACTCGTCCACGGCTGTCGCAAGATCGTCGCGGATGTGCAGCACGCCGTAGAAATTGCGCGCGACTAGCCGGTAGCCGATTTCCTTTTCCTTTTCTTCTTGTCCCAGGAAACCGAGATAGAGTCCGACGGCCAGTAGCAAAGAAAGGCGCAGTGTCCAGTGACCGATTTTGTGTTCGGTGCCGAAGAAGAGCACTACTGCGCCGAGGATCGAGCATGCGGCGACAGGGAGCGCCTGATTGAAATGAAAAGAGCCTGGTGTTATCGGAAAGAGCAATGCCGCGGCTACCCAGGCCAGCGAGACCAGTGTGAAGAAGATTGCCACAGTTCGCGGCGGGCGCTTGAAAATGCTGTCGCCCATCACCATCGCGGCGACAATCGCGCAGGCGCCGATCGACAGGGGAAGCTCGAGATTCGACTTGAAGATGCGGGGAGCGATCAGCGTGACGAATGTTCCGCCGAGTGCGCCTCCGAGCGAAACCATCAGGTAGAACAGGGTCAGATACCGGGGCGCGGGGCGGCGGCGGGCCAGCTCGCCGTGACATAACATGCAGCAGAGGAACAGGCCGGCCGAGAATACGGGGATCAGGTACTTGATATGCAGGTTGCCCTGATCCTCATAAAGATCCTTGGACATGTAATAGAAGACGGGGATCAGCAGGACGAACATCACTCCGCGGTGATAGAGCCTGTCGCTTTCAAAGGCGATCATGAAGGTCGCCAGATAGAGGGCTAGAGGGAGCACCCAGAGTAGGGGGATGGGGGCTACGTTTTGGCTTAGATGGGTCGTGATGGAGAAGAGGAGGATGGAGGCGATGGCGGCCAGGGTTACCCAGAGGATCGGGTCGGGGAAGGTTGGACGGGGCGCGGACGGAACGGAGGGCAGGTCGGGAACCTGCCCCACTCGACTGGACCAGGCGGCGGAGGCGCAGATTATCGCGAAGAGCACGTATGCGACGCTCCAGGACCAGGCTTGATGGCGCGAGGTCAGGTTGGGCTCGACCAGAAAGGGGAAGCTGATTAGCGCGAGCATCGATCCGAAATTGGATAGCGCGAAGAGGCGGTAAGGCATTCCGCTGCCGGAGGTTCTTACGTACCAGGCTTGGAGCAGGGGGCTGGTCGAGGAAAGAAGGAAATAGGGCAGGCCGATGGTCGCGATCAGAAGCGTGAGAATTCGCACAGTGGGGTCGCCTACTTCGGTCGGTTTCCAGGTTTCCGATGGGAGGATGGGAAGCAGGGCGCAACTGACCAGCAACAGAGCGGCGTGCGTGACTACTTGCGCTTTCGGTTTTAGGAATCGGATGGAGAGGTGGGCATAGGCGTATCCGGCGAGCAGTACAAGCTGGAAAAACAGCATCGCGGCGCTCCATACGGCGGCCGATCCGCCGAACCAGGGGAGGATGATTTTGGCGATGAGGGGCTGTACCTGAAACAGCAGGAAGGCGCTCAGGAAAATAGTGACGGCGTAGAGGAGCATCGAGAGTTATTGGAGGATCTGAACGATATTACTGTAATCGTCGGTCCAGCCGCGAAAACCCGGCTTGCGCATGAGTTTAGAAATCGCAAATTTGTCCTGGAAATTGGCGTGTTCAAACAGTGCGGGGGTGCGGGAGACCAGGATCCAATTGGAGGGTGAATAGTAATCCTCCTGCTCGCCGGCGTCATCGACGATAATGCCGGTGAAGCCGTTGGCCGCGGCGGCTTCGGCGACCACGGGCGCCAGATCCAGATAGCGATTGGTGACGTTGAACGCCAGAACGCCGTCCGGATTGAGGTGGCGCACGAGAGTCCACCAGGCCTCCGCGGTGAGCAGATGCATGGGCCTGGCATCGCTTGAGAACGCATCCATTGCAAGGAAATCGAGATGCTCGGCGGGCATGCTCTCCAGTAACAGGCGGCCATCGCCCGTAGGGCGATCCAGAGAGTCAGTTCGGAGAATCGGGGACGCGTTGCGGGTGGCAGGTCGGGGACCTGCCCTATTGACTGTCTACTGGACCAGACTGCGAAAATGCACACGATTGCGAAGGCGCAGTATCCGAGGGACCAGATTAGTGCTTGCCTGGACAGAGTTATGTGCGGTTCAATCACCCGTGGATAGCTCAGTAATGCGAGCATCTATCCGAAGTTTGAGAGCGCGAAGAGGCGATAGGGAATCGCGCCCCGGTGGGTCCGCAGATACCAGGCTTGCAACAGGGGAGTGGTCGCGGCGAGGAGGCCGTAGGGCAGTCCGATGGTCGCGCCGAGGAGCAGGAGAATGCGGAGGGTCGGATCATCGGCGGCGGATGGTTTCCATGTCGCGGAGGGGATGATTGGGAGCGTTGCCAGGGGCAGGATCAGAAGCGATGCGTGGGTCCAGAATTGCCTGTTTTGGTTTTAAGTAACGGATCAGGCAGTGAGCGTAAAGATAGCCGGCTAGCAGGAGCAGTTGGAAAAAGAGGAGCGCCGCGCTCCATACGGCGGCCGATCCGCCAAACCAGGGCAGAATGAATTTTGCGATTAGCGGTTGGATTTGAAACAGTAAAAATGCGCTCAGAAAAATCGAAGCGGCGTAGACGGGCATTGACCGCTTAGGATAGTTGAAAAGACAGATTCACGCAAAGTCGCAAAGCTCGCTAAGAATTTCCTTTGCGGGCTTTGCGACTTTGCGTGAGAATTTTCTTACAGCTCTCGCATCATGTCGTCGAGGATCGGACGAACGAGGTGAATATCCCCTGCGTCGGTTTTCAGGCGCAAAATTCGGTGCGAACGGCCGACGCGCCCAGACGCCAGCATGCCGTGGCCGGAATTGCATCGTACGGCGAGAGGAAATTCCGAGCTGACGCGACCTTGCGTGCTCTCGGCATGCACCTCCGCGCCGGGTTTCGAGTTGAGGTCCACGTTCACGTCGCCCAAGACGCTGTGCGCTTCCACATCCTGCTCCAGCAGGTGCGCGGAAACGTCCCCGTCCACGGTGCGGCCGATGAAACGCAGGCGCTTCGGCAGGCGCACCACGAAATCGACGCGCAGATCGTTCACGACCATGTCTCCGCCGCCGCCGTTGTCCCAGCGAATACGCGTCATGGAATCGGATGTGGAGGCGAGGCGGAATCCTCCGCCGTGGCTCGGCCGGCAATCGAACGGATGGCTGGAGTCGGCGTCGGGATAAACGGCACAAATCGTTACTCCGCCCTTATGCTCGACTACTTCAATGCTTACCAGCGCGGGATCGCTGGAGCCTCGCTTGATCGCGATAACTTCGATTTCGTCACCCATAGCAGGCTCCGCATGCACGTTGCCATGGATATTGTTGACCTCGACCACCTGGCCGCTGGGCACCCATCCGTGCCAGCGCGTTTCCTCCTGAATGGTCAGGATGTTCGGCCGGTTCGTCGGACTGGCGACGGATGCCAGTGAAGCGATTGCGAGAATAGCCAGGTGCTTCATAAGTCGGCACAAGAAGAGGCACGCCTAGGGCCCCTTTATTTCGTTGTATTTGAGGGTCTAAAAGACTTGAAAGTGTCCGGGTTTGGGACGGCGGGGGTAAAAGCGGACAGGTCGGGGACCTGTCCTACTCAGTCGGTGGAAATCCAGCCGTCGACGATCTTGATGATCCTGTGGCCGCGGGCGGCGTTGACTTCGGAATGGGTAACCTGAATGATCGTGGTGCCGGATTCGTTGAGCTTCTGGAAAACGTCCATGATCTCTTTGGCCTGGTTGGAGTGGAGGTTGCCGGTCGGCTCGTCGGCGAGGATTACTTTTGGATTCGCGATAATGGCGCGCGCGATTGCCACGAGTTGCTGCTGGCCTCCGGAAAGCTGGTTGGGGAACAGGTCCTTCTTGCCGACCATCTGGAAACGGTCCAGCACGTCGCAGACAATGCCATCGCGGTCGGACTTTTTGACATTGCGATAGGAGAGGGGGATATCCAGGTTCTCGTATACCGTCAGCGAATCGAGCAGGTGGTAGCTCTGGAAGACGAAGCCGAAATACTTTTTGTAGATCTCGTCCCGATCCTTCTTCTTGAGCTTGTGGATTGGATGGTCGAGGAAACTGTACTCGCCGGTCCAACTGGAATCATGCATGCCGATCAAATGGAGCAGCGTGGATTTGCCCGCGCCGGAGGGTCCCATGATGGAGACAAACTCGCCTTCCTTGATCTCCACGTTGATACGGCGGAGCACGAACGTCTTGGTCGGCCCGTGTTCGAAGTACTTTTCGATGTTGCGGAGGGTAATCATAGTCAGACGAAGCCAGAATAGCAGCACTTCGGCATCCATCCCAAATCGCTGACCTCCCGTGGTATGTTTTCAAGACCATGTTCGTAACTGGGAAACAGTGTCTGATCGCGCTCGCGATTCTGATGACGGGTTGCGCGAAACGCGAGAAACTGGCGGCCTCCATTCCGCCCGCGCCGGGTGCGATGCACAAGCAGTATACGATGCGCTATGTCGACGTCGCGATTGGAACCGGGAAGGCCGCGGAGGCGGGAAAGGTATTTTCGGTCCACTATACGGGGTGGCTTCTCGATGGCACGAAGTTCGATTCATCGCGTGACAAGGACAAGCCTCTATCGTTCGAGCAGGGGAAACGCAAAGTGATTCCCGGATGGGACGCAGGCTTCGAAGGGATGCGCGTCGGGGGCAAACGGCGCCTGTTTATCCCTTATCAACTGGCGTACGGCGAGAAGGGACGGGGAAAGATTCCGCCTAAGGCTGAACTGATTTTCGATGTCGAGCTGATGGATGTCACGGAGGCTCCGCCGGCTGAAGCGGCAAAGTGAGATATCGGAGATGCTTACGTCTATCCGCATGCTTACGCATGGCGGTTCAGCGTGAACCGCGAAAGCGCCGAAACTAGTCTAGTGTCCAACAAATAGCTAGACAGTTTGAGCGATTCGCATTATCCTTGTGCATGGACAAGTCGGGTACGCTTTCGGCCGTGGAGCGGCAGAAAATTCAGCAGTGGATCGCGGCAC
>Ga0182024_10020102_pt1 | contig 12230 bp, 12 predicted proteins | sample P32metaG_FD_120480 | JGI IMG/M metagenome (GOLD analysis project Ga0182024, IMG submission 120480) | Permafrost microbial communities from Stordalen Mire, Sweden - P3-2 metaG (Illumina Assembly) | ecosystem: Environmental > Terrestrial > Soil > Wetlands > Permafrost | place: Sweden: Stordalen...
CACGGCGATCCATCCGCGTGGCCGGCGGACGGCTTCGAGGAGCAACGGCGACAGGGCGATCATGAAAACGTAAACTGGAAGAAGATCGCCGCCGTCGCGGAGCAGGAAAACATCGCGGATTATAGTCCAGGGATTTACAGCCGAGACCCCCGAGGACCGCAGGGTGGCCAAAAGTAACAATCCCATGGCGCTGACGTACTGAACGGCCAGGATATAGACCGAGCGACGCCACAGGGCGCGATAGATTCCCATGCGTTGCTGGGGCGCGCGGGCCCGGGGCAAGAAAATGACGCCAATGCTCAGCCCCGAGACAAAGATGAATCCCCCCGCCGCAAAGCGGGTGTAGGCCCCGATGAGCTTAAGACCCAGGAAATCGCCGAATTGTACATTCTGATAGACCAGGTGGACGAGCACCATGTCAATGAGGCACAATCCCCGCCAGAAATCGAGCCGGCGGTCTCTGCTGCCGGGTTGGCGCGGGCCGGGTACAGGGGGAGTGAAGTTAGATTCGTTCAAGGGAATCCCACAGGACGGTTGGTTTAATCGATCCTACATGGCAAAACGCCGCAGTCAAGTTTCAAAAAGGGAGCTTTATGTCTTTTAAATTCTTGCTGGTTTGTTGTGCATCTCTCTTTCCAACATTGGGTTATGGTGAAATTGTGACAAAACCAATTGATTATCAGGAAGGCAGCCAGGCTCTGAAGGGATGGCTGGCTTATGACGATTCGAGCAAGGATCTGCGACCGGGGATCCTGGTTTTTCCCGAGTGGTGGGGTGTGACCGATTATCCAAAACACAGGGCTGAGCAATTGGCCAAGCTTGGCTACGTCGCCTTCGCCGCGGATATGTACGGCAAGGGAGTCACCACCGATGATCCCAACCAGGCCGGGCAATTGGCGGGCAAGGTAAAGGGGGATATCGACTTGCTGCGTGCCCGGGCCAGTGCCGCTTTGGACCAGCTCAAAAACGCTCCCGGCGTCGACGCCAAGCGGATGGCGGCGATCGGATACTGCTTCGGCGGCACAGTCGCGCTGGAACTGGCCCGGAGCGGGGCTGATCTGGCTGGGGTGGTTAGTTTTCATGGCGGCCTGGATACTCCTCGGCCCGATGATGCCAAAAACATCAAGGGGAAGATCCTGATCTGCACGGGCGGCGATGACGCATTTATTCCCCCGCATCAGATCGCGGCTTTTGAGGATGAAATGCGCAAGGGAAACGTCGATTGGCAGGTGATCGTCTACGGCGGCGCCCACCACGCCTTTACAAACCCCGATGTCGACCGACACCACATTCCCAATATCGGCTACAACGCCGCGGCTGACCATCGTTCCTGGGCGGCGATGCAGGAATTTTTCGACGAGATCTTTGGGAATGCCAACAAATAAGCGCCCAGATTCTGAACCAAAAACGACTGGACAACGTCTATAATCGGTAGGAAAATTATTGTTTTATGACGTTTTGGTCTTCACGCATCTCGTGAGGAGCTTAGACCATGCCCACTTATTCGTTTGAAGCGATGAATTCGTCCGGCCAGGAGGTCAAGGACGAGGTTGAGGCGGCAACCAACGAAGAGGCTATTGCCAAGATTCGCGGCAAGGGCTTTTTCCCCACCAAGGTCCGCGAAAAAGCCGCCAAGCGCCAAGCCAAGAAAAAGGCCGGCGCCGAAATGGGGCCCATCCAGACCAAGCGCAAGATGCCGCTGTCGATCGGCGGTGTGCCGCGCAAGCAGCTGGTGGGCTTTACCCGCCAGCTTTCGACCCTCCAGGACGCCGGTTTGCCGATCCTGCGCAGCTTGCAAATTCTCGAGGGGCAACAGAGGCCGGGCCTGCTCAAGGCGATCATCGGCGGCGTGGCGGACGAGGTCGAGGGCGGCGGCACGCTCTCCGACGCCATGGCCAAATTCCCCAAGGCGTTCGACAAGCTTTACGTCAACATGATCAACGCCGGCGAAGCGGGCGGCGTGCTGGACCTGATCCTGGCCCGCCTGGCCGACTTCATGGAGAAGGCCGCCAAGCTGAAGAAAAAAGTCATCGGCGCCATGGTTTATCCGGTGGTGGTCATCACGATCGCCATCGGCATCGTGTCGCTGATTATGATCGTCGTGATCCCAAAGTTTGAGAAGATATTCCACGACTTCAAGGTGGAGCTGCCGGCGATCACCAAAGCGCTGCTGGCTGTCGCGCGTTGGTTCGGCCCCGGCTACGGTTGGTGTTATGTGCTGTGTACGCCGATCATCTTCCTGCTGCTGGTCAAGCTGATCCGTCTGAGCGAGGGCGGCAAATATGTGATCGACGCGATCAAATTGAAGATTCCGATCCTGGGCGGCATCCTGGGTAAAACGGCCATCGCCCGATTCACCCGCACCCTGGGGACCTTGATCAGCGCCGGCGTGCCGATCCTCGATGCGATCAACATTACCAAGGAGACCTGCGGCAACGAGGTTTACACCCGCGCATTGTCCAAGGTTCACGACGCCATCCGCGAAGGCGAGTCGATGGCCGATCCCCTCCGCGCCACCAAGGTCTGCGATGCGATCGTGGTCAACATGATTGACGTCGGCGAAGAGACGGGCGATCTGGACAAGATGCTCATTAAGGTCGCCGACAACTACGACGCCGACGTGGACGTGCTGGTCGGCTCGCTGATCAGCATTCTGGAACCGGTAATGGTGGTGTTTCTGGGGCTGATCGTCGGCTTCATCGTGGTGGCGCTGTTCGCCCCGATGATCACGTTGATCGAGGCGGTATCCGGTCCGGCGCAGGGCTCCGGTCACTGAGTGAAGCCAATTTTGCGTCGCGCTTTTTCCGTCGTTGAGCTGCTTACGACGGTGGCCGCTCTGGTCATCGTGCTGGGGCTGATGGTTAGCCTGGCCCGGCACGTGCGATTGGTTTCGGCCGAGGCGCTGACCAAGGAAATCCTGCATCGCCTGGACGAAGCAATGGCGGTTTATGTGCATCGCAACGACAGCATTCCGTTAAACATTCCACCCCTTATCGAAGACGGCCAGCCGCCGATTGAAGTTTTGCTGCCGCAGGCGGCCGAGCGCAATAACGAGGCGTTCGTGCGGGCGCTCAAATCCGAGGGCCTTCTGAACGGGCGGTTCGATGACCTTTCCATCGCCTTTTACGATGAAGCGCGGGTGCAGGATGCGTGGGGAAGCCCGATCGTTTTCATGTCGAAGATGCACCCGGCGATCGGCATGAACCCCAAGGGATGGTTTTTCTTCAGCGCCGGTCCAGACCGTCAATACCTCACCCGCGACGACAATCTCAACAGCTATGATGAGCCGTCGCTGCGTCGATGACCTCGGGCGGTTGGATTTTATCCCCGCATGTCGTCGGGCAATGGCGCCCGACTTGAGGCTGTGCGTGGCGGCGGGCGGTGGCTGATGTGCTGTTGCAGCACCCACGGAAATCGGTGGTGATCCCGCCGATACACCAAACCCAGTTGCCAGCAAAAATAGTGCATCAGATAAATCCCCGTACACAGGATCGTGTACGCCAGCGGGCCGAAGGTCAGCCAGTTTCTTTTGTGGAACTGGGCAATGATGGCGAGACCATTAAAGCTGGTGGTCAACACCCCGGCGGCATTGAAGATTGCCGCTAAAAGCAGTGTGGCGACCAATATCAGGTAGGTCCACCCGATGATTCTGATTGTCCCCAGCACTCGATCCGGCCGCAGGTTCAGCAGCGATCCGCTGGTCGTTGCCGTCAGAAGGACCGCGGGAAAGAAAATCGATCCGGCCAGGATCAGCGCCAGCGTCAGGATCAACCCGCTCCAGTGGGATGTGGGATCGAAGTGCCAAAGGACAAACACCGGCCAGAAACAACAGATGCACGAGGCCATGAAGTTGACCAATGGACGCCAGATATCCTCGCGAATGCTCAGATTGCGCAGAAATCGCGGTAACTCGTCGCGATCGTCGGGGCCGATCTCCTCGATCACGTTGGCGTAGTGCGCCACCACGCCAACGCCGCAAACCAGCAGCAGCGGCAGGACCAGAAACACCAGCAATACCGCCGTGACCCCCATCGTAAGGGTGATGAAAAGAACCGCCAGCGGGATGGTCCCGGCGATCACCTGGGCGATCAGCACAAAAAGCATCACGATAAGGTTCACCGGCATGAACAACTCCAGCAACGGCTGCGAGAAGTGCACTGCCCGCGCGCGATCCCTCGTCGCGTAGTGCAGGGCTGTCTTGGCCATGGGAATGTCGGCGGGGTTCACGGGCGGGTGATCGTGCAGGACCGCCAGCTCACGGATCAGCTCCCCGGTTTCCGGATCATAGCGCGGCGCCACGGGTATCGGCGGAGCCGTGCCGACGGCGATCAGGGGAATCTCCGGCGCCCCGGCGGCCGCGACCTCCTGGGCGGTCACTCGTAAATCGATCTCCTCCCCCAGCGCGTCGGTCTTCTGCCTGGCGTAGACATGATGGAGCTTTTCGAAGCGTCCGGGCTCCTGGAGAGCGGGCGGCGAATCCAGCTTGTAGGTGCCGTCTTCAGAAATGTTCCGCAGATCATCCAGGGTGGGGATGTCGTTCAATCGACCGCAATCCGGGCACTGCACCTGCCGACCCGCCATGTCGTCTTCAAATAAAAAACGATGCCCGCAATGGCAGGGAAAGTTGATCATCAGGATCGCCGGCTGCGTATTATATTCGCCTAGTTCGCCGCGTTGCCACACTCTGCTAGAATGCGCCCCACCAAAGAGGACGACCATGCGCTGGGTTTATTTCACGTTTGCATTATTGATCAGTGGAGCAACGTCCTTGGGCGCCGATGACGTGAAGCCGGATGATTACAAACGCCTTTACAACGACACGCTGGGCGAATTGCGCGTGGCGCAGGACCGCAAGGCCGAATTGGCCACTGAAAATGCCCGCCTGACGGCTCGCGTGGCGGAGCTGGAAAAGCAATTGAAGGATCAGACCATTCAAATGGACGATGCCAAGCGCCAGGCCGCCGCATTGGCGGGAAGCACCTACTTCCTGCGCAGCAATTACGCGGGGTGGGTGCAATTTCTGCAGTTCAACCCGTTGATCCGGCTGGAATGGGATTTGTTCATGGATCGCATTCCACCGCTGGGCCCCGATGAAGCGATAGGAAGTATGAACGATGAATGATGAATTGAATTCAATTCATCATTCCGCCGCCTGCCCGACTTCGAGGCGGCGGTATTTCTCCAGGGTTGCGCCTTTGCTCTTGAGAAAGTTCGCCACCGTTCCCTTGTAGACTTCGGTGTTGGCGAATTCCTGGTCCATGAGGACCTTTTCCGCGTAGAAGCTTTTCATCTTTCCGTCGGCGATTTTCTCGGCGATCTCCTGGGGCTTGCCGGTGGCCTTGGCCTGCTCGATGGCGATCTCCTTTTCCTTGGCGATGATCTGGGGCGAAATCTCCTGGCGGGTCATGGCGATCGGCCGCGACGCCGCGATGTGCACGCCCAGGTTGCGGATCAGATCCTCATCGGCATTTCCGCTGACGGCGACGAGCACGGCGATCTTTCCTTTTTCTCCCACGCTGTACACATAGCTGCCAATCGTGCCGGTGGTGGTCGTCAAGGACGCGGTTCGGCCGATGCGCACGTTCTCGCCGGTCTGCTGGGCAACGCTGACCAGCGCATCGTTGATGAGCGGATCATTGGTCAGCAAGGCGGTGGGATCGGCAAGCAATTTCTCGGCCGCGGTCGCGGCGATCCTGGCCAGCGGTTCGCTTTTTGCGGTGAAATCGGTGTTACAGTTGACCTCGACGATGGCGCCGCGCTTGCGATCGGGCGAAACGAGGGCGTTGACGCGGCCCTCGTTGGCGGCGCGCTCGCTGATCGATGTTTTCACGCCCTTCTTGCGGAAATAATCGATCGCCTTGTCCACGTCGCCGCCGGTTTCGCTCAGGGCTTTTTTGCATTCCATCATGCCCAGGCCGGTTTTGCCGCGAAGTTCGTTGACTTGTTTTGCCGTGATCTGGGCCATGGAAGCTCCTCCAAGGAGATGCCGCGTGTTACGAATTGAGAGTTACGAATCGGCCGCGCTCAATATTCTCATGCCGAATGGCCGGCGGCCATTGGCTCGGCGGGCGCCGCGGGCGGGGAGAGCTCCTCGCCACCGGATGATTCTCCATTGGGAGATCCCCCACCCGATTCCACAGGCGCTGCTCCAGGCGCCCCCCCGGGCTCTCCAATCGGCGTCTCTTCGGCGCGGAACGCGGCGCGGGTGCTGCGGCGACGCGGCTGTTGAGACTCCTCGCCCTTGGTCTCGCCGCGGCCGGTCTTGCCTTCGATCACCGCATCGGCCATTTCCTTGAGGATGATCTCAATGGCTCGCATTGCATCATCGTTACCGGGGATGGGCAGGTCGATCAGGTCCGGATCGCTGTCGGTATCGATCAGCGCCACCGTGCGCACGCCCAGCTTGCGCGCTTCCTTGACGGCGATGTGCTCGCGGCGGGTGTCGACGATGAACATGACGCCGGGGATGCGGTCCATCCTGCGAATCCCCTCCAGGTTGGCCTTGATCTTGTCCTTCTCGCGCGACAGTGTCGATTTCATCTTTTTGGAATACGTTTCGATCTGGCCTGAATCCCACAATTTTTCGAGTTCTTCCAGGCGATTGAGGCGGGCGCGAATGGTGCGGAAATTGGTCAGCGTTCCCCCGAGCCAGCGCTCCGAGACATAATGCATGCCGCAGCGCTTGGCCTCCTCCTCGATGGCATGGCGCGCCTGGCGCTTGGTGCCCACAAACAAGACGTCTTTTCCGGAGGCGACGGTCTGTTGGATGAGGCGGCGCGCCCGGACCAGTCCCTTGATGGTTTCGCGCACGTCAATGACGTGGATCATGTTGCGCTTGCCATGAATGTACGGCTGCATCTTGGGATTCCATCGCGAGACGCGATGTCCGAAGTGCACGCCGGCATCCACCAGCGCCTTGACCAGATCCGCCTGTGACTGTGCCATGAGCAAGCTCCAAAATCCTCGGCCCAAAACCCGGCCGTCAGCCCGTGCCGCGAAGGAATGGCCAAGTCATCCGCCGCCGCCATGGGGCTTAAAGTCGGAGAATAAAAACAAGACCCGCGAACGGAAATACCCCGACCGGGAATCCGCCGCGGGAGGCTCTTGGCGAACCAAGCCAAGCAGATTACTCAAATACCGCCGCGTTGCAAGTAATATTGCATTTTTCTATGCTGGTGCAAGAGTTGCGCGTTCCTCGGCATCGGCCTGCGGCCTTAAAATCCGCGCTAATCCACCGCGGAGCATCATCATGAGCCAGCCGCAAACCGAGATGTCCGACGTGTACATCGTCCTGCAGGATGAGCCGGGCATGAGCGCCAAAGATGCGGCGGAAAAGCTTAAGGGACTGGGATTGTTCGTGGAGAGCATCGACGAGGATGACGGGGTCATCGAGGGAATCATCCTTTCGGACAAGTTGAAGTCGCTGGAGGGGCAACCCTTCGTGAAATATGTGCGGTCCTCCTTCAACTATTTATCCGAGCGCGGGATCGAGCAATCCCAGGATTCCCCGGATGTAGACGACGCCGGCGCTTGAGCGGGCCAGGACGGCCCGGGCAAGCGCCGGAGCACTGCAAATCGATTCAACCTGCGACTGTTCACCGCCAACGGCCGCCGTAATAATGGTAGCGGCCGCCCGGGCCGCGATTCCATCCGCCGCGTACCCATACGGCGCCACCCCAGGGCCTGTGGCCCCAGTGACCGCCGTACCAAGCCCAGGCGCCGCCGCGCCAGCCCCAATAGCCGTCAATCCAAATAACGTCTGGCGCAGGCGCCGCGCCGACCACTTCAACCTGGGGCGGCGGCGGAGCCGACTCGACATCCACTTCGGCCCCTGGCGGCGGCGCCGCCTCGACGGGCGCCGGACCCGGCGGCGGGGGCGGCGGCGCTTGGTATTCACGCACCACGCAGCCGGACAAACCCAGCACTGAATACCCCATCGCTGCCATCAGCGCCGGAGTCAAAATCTTTTTCATCAACGGCTTCATCGTGACCTCCAAATTTCTAGTCTCTGCTTCACCTTAAAGGTTAGGTCCATAATCGGCTTTCGACCAGCACCCTCTTCACTGGATTGCCTCACTCCTTAAGGCGATATTCCGTGGCTAACTCCAGTCCTTGAGAGGATTTTTGAGAACTTCGTATTTACTAATAAAACGGCGGTTCAGCCCCACTATTGCCGACAAATTGCCGCGGTTGTGGCTCCGATAACAAAAAGTGGGTGCGTCCCAACCCGCCCATGCGGCGGCACCGCGTATTACATCGGCTCGTCTTTGACGGTCCGGTCGAAGACCTGAAGCAGCTTGGATTTGTCGAAAATCATCTCCTGGCGGGTCAGGCCGACGATGTCATAGGCATGGGTGAGCTCGATTGCATCGACGGGGCAGGCCTCTTCGCACATGCCGCAGTAAATGCACCGCAGCTCGTCGATGTCGAATTTGGCGGGGTATTTCTCGCGATCGGGCCAGGGGCTTTCTTCGGCCACAATGTGGATGCAGGCGGCCGGACAGGCGGTCGAGCACATGAAACAGGCGACGCACTTGACGCGGCCTTCTTCGTCTTTGTTCAGCCGATGCACGCCGCGATAGGTGCGCAGCAGCATTCCCCCCTTTTCCACCGGGAGGTCTTCGCGCTTTTCCTCGGGGTATTGGATGACGCGGTTCTGGCCGCGCACCACCACGTTGAACATGTGCTTCATCGTCGTGCCCAGCCCGATCAGCACCTGCGGAAGGTAAAACTGGTCGGCCAGCGAAAGCTTGGGCTCTTCTAAAACTATGACGTCGGAATCTTTCATGCGAAAAGTCCAATCACTTATGTGGCCGGCAACGGTGTCTTGGCAAAGCGGCTGCCCAGGACCTTGAGCCGGCGATTGGTCGCGGGGGCCGGGGGGATGATGCGGCTGATCACCATGATCAGCGCCACCGCAAACACGTTGGCGATAAGCAGCGTCAGCGCCATTCCCCCGCCGACGTTGCCGCCATGGAACAGGTAAACCACCACCGATGTCATCATAAGCAGCGCCAGCGAAATGGGGATCAACCCGCGCCAAGCGACCATCATCAACTGATCGAACCGGAATCGCGGCAGGCTCCACCGCACCCACATGAACACGAAAATGAAGAATAATGTCTTTGCAAAAAAGACGATCGCGCGGACGATGCAGGCCAGGAGGCTGGTGGTGATCTCGGGGTGTTGGCGATCGACGTTACCGTGCAGCGCGGGCCAGGCCCATTCAATCCAGGGCAAATGCCAACCGCCGAAGAACAACGCCACGCATACCGCGCTGGTGGTGATCATGCCGGCGTATTCGGCCAGGAAAAAGAGGGCGAAGCGCATGGCGCTGTATTCGGTGTGATATCCACCGACCAGTTCCTGCTCGGCCTCGGCCAGATCGAACGGGGCGCGGTTGGCCTCGGCGTGAATGCAGACCAGGAACATCACAAACGCCAGCGGTTGGGCGAACACATTCCACGCCGGCACGACACCGCCCCAGTAATGGGCCTGACTGTTGACGATTTGGGCCAAATCCAAAGTTCCGAACATCACCACGATGCACAGCACGGCCAGGCCCATGGGGATTTCGTAGGAGATCATGTTAACCGTCGCCCGCAACCCGCCCAGGAAGGAATATTTGTTGTTGCTGGCCCATCCGCCGATCACCACGCCGTAGACCGCCAGCGACAGCGCCGCCAGGATGTACAGGACGCCGATATTCAATCGGGCGATCTGGAAGGGGTAGTCGTAGGTGACGATCGCGCCGGTTGGATGAACGAAGTCATCCGCCTTAAAGTTGTAAACCGGCTGCCCGATGATGTTGGCGCCGTTGAGGATGCCCGAATCGACCGCCGCCTGGGCGTGGGCGATATCCGTGCCGGGTGCGAAGTTCACCATTTTGGTGCTGCGTTTCACGCCGCCCCACGGCAGCACGGCGATGCTGATGATGATCACCAGAATCATGACGCCCGGCGCTAGCGTGAACAGAATTCTATCCACCCCGGCCGGGCGATAATCTTCCTTGACGATGAATTTGATCCCGTCAGCCAGGGGCTGGCCCAGGCCGCCCATTTTTTTATCGCGCAGCTTGGGGAACATGGGCAACAGCCCGCCAAGACCCACTCGGTTGGGCCCGATGCGGTCCTGCACCCAACTTGCGACCTTGCGCTCCAGCAGGATCAGGTAGGCCACCGTTCCCAGGATTGTAAAATGCGCCACGAGCAGAATGAAAACCCACGGCGGGATGTTGGCCGAAATCCAATCAATGGCGCGATGCATCGTTGTTTCTCGCGGTGAAGCGCCGGGCAGGCCCGGCGGCTAAACTTACTACAGTTCCGCAAATTCCATCGGCGGCGATTCCGTCTGCTCGCTGGGCGCCTTGACCGAGGCAAAGGGTTCTCCCATTTGTTGACGAACCAACGCGGCATTGTATAGCCCGCTCTGTCCCAATATGGAGAGGTAAACCTGCCCATCGGCGATGATCCCTTCGGGGGGCGGGGCGGCGGGGCTGAATGCCTGAATCTTGCCGGAATAATTTTCCCAGCATCCGCTCTTCTCGGCCCACACCGCCGAGGGAAGCAGAATGTCCGCATCCTCGGTCAGCTCGCTGGGCAGAATATCCTGGACAACTTTGAAACCGGTCTTGAAGATCGGCGGGAGATTAGTGGGAATCCACTGCGAGTGGTAGCCACCGACGATCCATCCGCCGCGCAGTTTTGCCACTTCGATCCGACGGGCGCCGCCAAGCTCGTCGAAGCTGGCGCTGGGTCCGCCCAGCATCGTGATAATGCGTCGGATCCCGGCGGCGTTGGGAACCTTCTCCGCTTTGATGACAAAGGTCTGCTTGCCGGTCTGGGGATTTTTGAAAATCTCGTCCTGGCCTGTACTGGGGACCGGGCCCATGACCAGCAACGCCTGTGGATCGAGCGATCGAATCGCTTTGCCCATGAGGTAGGCCTCCTCGCAGGGCATCATCGGGGAAAGCACCGCGTAAAGACTGCCGGGCGCATCGGCCGATAGCGCCCGCAGCCGGGCCACGGCCAACTCAGATGCCTCATCGGCGCGGGTGGTGCTCAGACCCCCGTGCTGCTTCTTTGCGGCCAACTTAATCCGCTTGGGGTCCTGGATGATCTTGTAGGAATAGCGGGTATCGTCGCTGATCCACCAGGTGTTTAACTGGGCGTTGTAGCGAGGCTTGATGCGAAAGACGACGCCGTCATTGTATTCCAGATAGATATTCTCCCCCCCGCTATCCACCGGCGAAATCGACGGCGCCTGCCGCAGAAGCCATACGCGCTGCTTGAAAAGAAAATCCTTATCCAGCAGCGCCCCGACCGGGCAAATATCCACGACGTTGCCGGCCAGTTTGTTGTTACACGGCTTGCCGGGAAAAATGTCGATCTCTTCCTTATTACCGCGGCCGTCCACGTACAGCTCGCTGGTCCCGGAGATTTCCCGCGTGAAGCGCACGCACCGGGTGCACATGATGCATCGATCGGAATACAGATAGATATTCTGCCCGACGTCTTTCTTGGGTTTCTTGGCTTTGTCCTCTTCGAAGCGTGATTGGCTGCGCCCATATTCGTAGGAATAATCCTGCAGCGTGCATTCCCCCGCCTGATCGCACACCGGGCAATCCAGGGGATGGTTGATCAGCAGGTATTCCATGACCTGCTTCTGATTGGCCACCGCTTTGGGGGAACGCGAATGCACGACCATGCCGTCACGCACCGGCGTCTGACACGAGGGCACCAGCTTGTTAATCCCCTCGACTTCAACCAGGCATATGCGGCAATTAGCCGGGATCGACAACCCGGGATGATAGCAATAACGCGGCAGCTCATGCCCCGCGTCGAGGCATGCCTCCAATATCATCTGGTGGTCTTTACAATCGACGGACTTGCCGTCCAGGATGAACTTAGCCATAGCGCCGGGATGGTACAGGAATCGGCGACAAGTTTCACCAGAGGCAGGGGCATTGCGCTAAACACCTTCCCCCTGCCGTGTCCGACAAAATGGCGCGCCTGGAATGCCCAAAACCTTCACCCGCCAGACCCAATATAGGGTAAGAATATACTTGACAACTCAGGCCCATATCGCTAGAATTCGGGCATGGAAACTGAAGTTGCCAATCTCAAGACGCTGGTTGATGCCGTCCGGTACTTCTCTGATCTGAATCGGGCGCATGATTTTTTCGCCAACAGCCGATGGCCGGATGGTGCGATTTGTCCGCGCTGCGGATC
>Ga0182024_10020103_pt1 | contig 12230 bp, 10 predicted proteins | sample P32metaG_FD_120480 | JGI IMG/M metagenome (GOLD analysis project Ga0182024, IMG submission 120480) | Permafrost microbial communities from Stordalen Mire, Sweden - P3-2 metaG (Illumina Assembly) | ecosystem: Environmental > Terrestrial > Soil > Wetlands > Permafrost | place: Sweden: Stordalen...
AGAGAGACATTAAGGTGAAGACAGGGGACGGAGCCACCGTATGTGCTCTGGTGGAGCGCGTGGGAGCTTCCACCGGACCCCTTCCCGCTCTTCTGCTGTTCACGATCTATTACGACTTCGCCGACAACCTGAACGATGCGCGGCTGACTGCGGCGCATGGTTATGCCAGTGTCGTGGGATTTACGCGCGGCAAAGCATGCAGCCCGGACAAGCCGGTTCCCTATGAACATGATGGTGCTGATGCAGCCTCGTTAATCGACTGGATTACGGCGCAGCCATGGAGCGATGGTCGTGTTGGCATGTACGAAGGCAGTTACAGCGGATTCACTCAATGGGCCACAGCCAAGTACATGCCCAAGGGTCTCAAAGCGATGATGACCGGGGCACCCGCCGCGCCGGGCATCGATGTGCCGATGGAAGGAAACGTCTTCTGGAACTTCCTTTATCCGTGGACGTTCTACACGGCGAACGGGAAGGGCGCTGACGACGCGACCTACAACGACCGCAAGCGTTGGGAAAAGCTCGATCACGATTGGTACGTGAGCGGGCGGGCGTATCGTGATCTGGACAAAATCGGTGGTACGCCGAACCCGATCTTTGACCGGTGGATCGAGCATCCGAGCTACGACACCTACTGGCAGAGCATGATTCCCTACGAAGGGGAGTTCGCACGGATCAATATCCCGGTCCTGATCACGATTGGCTACTACGCCGGCGGACCCGGTGCGGGTGTTTACTACTTCGGCCAGCATGAGAAGTACAATCCCGCGACAGAGCATTACCTCGTCATTGGACCGTATGGCCACATCGAGGCGCAGTATGGCCCATTCGGGCTGTTGGGCAACAGCGTCACGTCTCTGTCGGGATTGAAGCTGGACCCGGTCGCGGTGCTTAATCTGACCGATCTTCGCTACCAGTGGTTCGATTACGTATTCAAGAACGCCCCACGCCCCGATTTGCTCAAAGACAGAGTGAACTATGAAGTCACGGGCGCCAACGTTTGGAAGCACGCGTCTTCGCTGACGACGATGGCTGGTGGTACAAGGCGTTTCTACCTGAGTGCGACGAAATCGGATCGCGTTTACGGGCTGAACGAAGAAAAGGACGCGCATGACGCATTGATCGATCTGAAGGTAGACCTCGCAGACCGAAGCGATGCGGATCGCAAGGTTCCCGGCGGCGGCGTTCTCGACAAGGAACTGGACACCTGGAATGGCATCGAGTTCATCAGCGATCCACTGACGAAAGCCACCGAGCTGAGCGGTCTGTTTTCCGGACGGCTCGACTTTGTCACGAACAAGAAGGATTTTGATTTTGAGATCGACCTGTATGAGCTGACGCCGAACGGTGACTACGTTCAGCTCGCGCCTTACTGGTCGCGTGCCAGCTATGTTGGAGACCGCAGCCATCCACACTTGCTAACTGCCGGCAAGCGACAGAACGTAGATTTTCAGAGCGTTCGTTTGATGAGTCGGCAGCTGCAGCAAGGAAGCCGCATCGTGGCGGTGCTGAGAGTGATCAAAGAGCCGGGCCGCCAGATCAATTACGGCACAGGCAAGGACGTGAGCGCGGAGACTGTCCAGAGCGGCAATGCTCCTTTGGAAATTCATTGTTATAGCGACAGCTACCTCGATCTTCCCGTTGGAAGATAAAGCCGCTCGAAATAACCTGAAAGCTCTCGGGGTAAGAGTAATCGTTCGACTTTGCCTTACGAGTTGTGTTCCGTTGTACGGGTGAATGCTTGTTCGCAGAAACACACAGGGGAGAATGAACCTATGAAGACTCACCTCAAACTGGGGCTGGCAGTGCTGGCTGGCGTCTCGATCGGTGTTGCTGGCGCCGCGGCGATTCACGCGCAGCAAACGAAGACGCCACCTGGCTATGTCATCGCGGAAGTCGAGATAAAGGACCCCACTGCCTTACACAAATATGGGGAGAAGGCGCCGCAAATAGTGGCGTCTTTCAATGGACACTATGTCGTTCGGGGCGGCGATGTCCAGGCTCTCGAGGGCGAACCGCCAAAGGGTTACATCGTGGTAATCGGTTTCGACAGCGTGCAGAAAGCGCGGGAGTGGTACGATTCGCCAGCCTATGCGGCGATCAGGCCGTTCCGGCAAAGCTCAACGAAGAGCCGCCTGTTTATCGTCGAAGGCGAGGCCCCCCAGTGACGAGACAGGTCAAAGACGAAACGCCGGACCGAGCGCTCAGTTGGTGGGCGAAGTTGCCGATTACGCTGTGGGCTATCATCTCCGGCTTTCTTATTGCGATGCCCGCCGCCAACGTGTGGCCGCTGTTGCTTCGGAAGCTTGGCGTGCCGGTCGCTGCCACGGCGGAGGCGATATTTCTCGCGCTTTATCTGTGGTGGGCGAGCGGTGGAGGTCCCCCCGCAGACAACCCAAGCCGCCCGCACCACGGCTTTCCGTCGGGGCAAGCTGCCACGCGCCCAAATGTTTTGGGGCATTGTCGCCGCGATCTTTTTCGCCGCGACCATCCACGCTTCCATTGTCTTGCTGTTCCGCCTCGTACCTTATCCGACAGCGGCGTTCCGGCACGGCTACGATCTCTCTTTCATTCCCACGTTGCCCTTGAAGTGGCTCGCGGTCGTGGTCTCCGCGGCCTCTGCGGGGATCTGCGAAGAGACTGGCTTTCGTGGCTACATGCAGCGTCCGATCGAACAACGGCACGGCGCGCCAGCTGCGATCCTGATTTCTTCACTTTTCTTCACGGCGCTGCATCTCACGAAAGACTGGGCGACGGCAGGGATGGTCCCGATCATATTTGGCGCAGGCATACTGCTGGGGCTTATCGCCTGGTCGTCCGGATCGCTCATTCCCTGCATACTCGGCCACACGCTGATGGACATTGGACTGTTCGCCTATTGGTGGAGCGGTATCGCTGGGGATTTCACCAAACGGCCGATCGCTACAACGGGCGTGGATCAGCCATTCCTCATCGCGTGCGCCGCAGTCGCGATCTCGCTTGTCATGGTGCTTTTTGCGATATCGAGGCTCCGACGAAGCGGTCCCTCCATACCTGGACCAACCAAGCCAGTCAATATAGACATGCAGGCTGGTGAAGTTTGAGCACCCTAAATCCGGGTTCCCAGTGCAGCAGTATGGGAACAGCTTCCCCCCGCGAAAACGCACTCGACCTGATTGGAAACACGCGCCTACTGGCTCTCGAACGCGTGTATCAGGGGCCTGGACGAAGCTGCGATACCGGGCTCAAGTACTAGCGACCCCGGATCAGCTACCGGAGACATCATTGCATGGACTGGAAATCTAAAAGTACGTTGCGCCGCAGGTAGCAACACGGCGACGACGGACGCGGATTTCAGGAGACCGATGTGCCAGGGCGAAGCTTGCGATCGCACGGCCCTACGGGGAGATGACGAACCAAGTTCACTGGATCTCGTTCTTGACCACGATCCCGCCCTTCATAACGAACTTCACCCGCTCAAGCTCTGTGATGTCCTGTAGAGGATCGCCGGAGAGCGCCACAAGATCGGCGAGCTTACCTGCTTCAATAGCACCGATTCTATCCTGCCAGCCCAATAGTTCTGCCGCGTCCGATGTGGCGGCACGGATAATATCCAGCGGAGGCATTCCCAGCTCGCGCAGCGACGCGAACATGGTCGCCGTTGCCTGGCCGCGAGTCTTGCCCGGATAGTCGAACCACATGTCTGACCCGATGGCGAACTTCACTCCGGACTTGAAAACTCTCTGTACGCGAAGCGGAGCTTCTCTATTCGAAAGTTCCTCATATTGCGCAAACCCTCGCTCGTACTCTGGCGAAAGAACAACCGATTTCTGCACAAGCGCCCGCAACCGGCCGCCCGCGAAAGTCTCAGTTAGATCGAAAAAGATTCCCTTGTCCTTCATCTGTTTGAGCATTTGGTCGGTGACGGCATCGCCGTGCTCAATGGAGTCCGCGCCTGCATCTATCGACGTTTGAATGCCGGTCTCGGTCGTGGCATGCACTGCAACCTTCACCTTCGAACGATGCGCCTCCTCCACGATAGCTTTCATCTCTTCCGTAGTTATGAATCGGGGCTCATCATCGGCGACCACCTTGATGAAATCAGCGCCGTATAACAGATTCTCGCGGACGGCCCAGCGGCCCTCATCCGGACTGCCAACCGAAAGGAACTCAAGATCGACGATCTTTTGGGCGATTGCGGGGTTAAGTCGGACGGCCTGACCGCCCGGGGGAGTGAGCTTGCGGCAGGAGGCCTGGATCCGCGGTCCCGGCACCCAGCCCGCGTTGATGGCGTCGCGAAGCGCCGCATCGCCATCCTCGCCGGAATGGCCCACGTTACGAACGGTCGTGAAGCCGCCCTCCAGATCCTCGCGCGCCATACGCGCGCCGAGCAGAGCACGTTGGGAAGCGCTCTCGCCAGCGACAGCGTCCAAAATGTTGTTGCTCGGATTGACAGCCGCTGAGGCGGCCATGAGCAGATGAGCGTGGGAATCGATCAGCCCGGGGAGCACAGTACCATTGCTGAGATCGACGGTGATCGCGTCCTTCGGTAGATGAGTCTGTAAGTCCGTGAATGCAGCGACCTCCTTTATCTTGCCGTCCTCCACGAGAATGCCTTGGCCGGTGAGGTATTTTCCGGTGCGCACGTCGAGAATACGGCCGGCTTTGATCAGTGCGGGCTTTGGGGGAGTTGTCGACGTTTGCGCACACGCCAGCGGCACGATGGAGAGCAACGAAATGGCCATTAAGAGTTTTCTCAACACGGTTCTCCTTTGCGATTTTGAAACTCCCACTGGTTTGTTACACATCGAAGTAGCCGATAGCTTTCCGCGCCGGTTCCAGCTAGCATTTCGGAGAGTCTCTGCCGGGTGATTTCAATGTCTGGATCGCGGCCAATGAAAGAATGCCAAGGTGAGAGTACCCTCCAATTCGCCCGGAACCGTGCGATGCGACCCCCTTCGGCCCGCTGGCGATGTCCTCTTCTTTTCGGGCAGCGCCTCAGATAGGACAACGAGCCGGTTGTTTCATCGCTTACTTACCGATCGCAGCGCTAACCATACGTGCCAGTCCCGCATCTTCTGCGCGTAGGCCTCTTCGGTCACACTTGCTACAAACAGCAGACCCTTTTCCGAAGTCGCCGTGTGCACGTAGCGCACCCGCACCCGGCAGTGCTTTTCGCCGAGAGGCTGGATCTGTACCCGCACCCGCGACAACCGCTCGCCTTCGACCACATATATATACTCCGCGATGTGTTCCTGCAAATCGGCGTCAACGATGGTCCATAGGGAGCGTTCTTGGTCCTGGTCGACGCGAAAGACGGCATTCGTCTTGAATGCCACGTTCGCTTGCGGCGGGTACAACGGCTTCGGATCCCAGCCCTTCACCCAGGCCCGTTCCCCTTCTGGAGTGAAGAACAGCAGCGCTTTGTCGGCACTGGTATCAAGTTCAAACGATCCTTCGCGAACGACCTGTTCAGTTGCCTTCTCCCGCGACAATTCAGATTGGGCTCCGGCGATCACTAGGGCCCCTACGACAAATAGTATCGTCATCCAGTTCATCTCTCCTCCAAAGGCCTTTCGAAATCGTCTGAATAACCACTTTGACCTGTCTGGTCACAGCTCGATTCTTTGGGAGTCGCTCACAGGCCGCGCGGCTTTGTCTCGCGTTCAGCGTACGACGGTCGCCGCTGCCTCTTGTTTTGCCGGCGAGAGCGCCAGCAAAACGCCTCCGATGACGCCAAAAAGCACCCCATCCGTAAAATCACGGTGAATCCCGTGGTTCCACGCTTCCACGGTTTGAATGGTCATCACCGAGGCATGAGTCAGGCTCGACCATGCCGCGAAGGCAATCAGGGAGCGATGCGAGGACGGCTTTCTGGCAGCCAGCAGCAGAAATGGGCCGAGCGCGTCATAAAAACCTGGCGAGGCGTCTGGAATGCAGCCTTGACCAAAGGGCATTGGATTCGTCCCAGTCTTCTCGCGGATTATTCCCAAATCGATTCCGCCTTGTTTTCAAGTGTTTACCATGCCAATCACCTCCGGCTCACCCGCGATTCACCCGCTCCTGCGGCAATCCATTTACGAATCATGTCGCGTGCATTGAAGGTTTTGCCCGGCCGCAGCAGAGTCGGGACAGCAAGAAAATTTACGGAGCACAGCTCCTGGAGGCGGTTATGAAAAACACAAGATTCGCAGTCACGGCAGCTTTCGCATTGTTGGTTATGCTCCCCCCGGTATTCGGGCAATCAGCCGGTATCCGAGTGGACGTGCCGTTCAAGTTCGCCGTGGGGAACACCACCCTCGCGGCGGGAGAATATAAGGTCAGCGTGATGAAGCCGGGCATGTTGCAGATACAGAGGACGGATGGTCGTTCATCAACACAGGGGATGGTTGAGGAGATTACCGCTGGCAGAGCTTTAACTGTCCTCTCCCAAAAAGCTGAAGGGGGCGATAAGGAAGCGCAATACAGGCTAGCAATCGCCTACGAGAAAGGGCGTGGTTTAGAGAGGAATTACCCCGAAGCGGTTAAATGGTATCTCAGATCCGCGGAACGGGGCTGGCCAGCGGCAGAGTACAAACTTGGACTCATGCATCAGAACGGGGACGGTATCACGAAGGATCCTACCCAAGCGATTCATTGGTATCGGCAAGCGGCTGAGCAGAACTACGCACTGGCCGAAAATAAATTAGGAGTTATTTATACCGAAGGCAGAGGGGTAGCTCCAGACTATGGTCTCGCGTTCCAGTGGTTTCGTCGAGCCGCCAACCACGGATTAAGCACGGCCTACCATGGCCTCGGTTCTCTTTACCTATGGGGTAAGGGAACTCGTCGGGACCCTGCGAAGGCTGCGGAGATGTTCACCGAGGCGGCTCAACGCGGTCTAGCAGTTGCACAAGCAGATTTGGGATTTCTCTATCTGAGTGGAGAAGGTGTGCCTCGGGATTACCATCGTGCTCTCCAGTGGCTCCGCAAGTCTGCGGAACAAGGCGAGGTAACGGCTGAAACTGGTCTTGGTCATTGCTATGCATCCGGTCAGGGGATCAAGCGAGATTATCGGCAAGCCGCAGCGTGGTTTCTAAAAGCCGCAGAACACGGAGATACCGTGGCGCAGCACAATCTCGGATCCTTGTATGAGAGAGGCTTGGGAGTGAGCCTCGATTACGTGGAGGCTTACAAATGGTTTTCTGTGGCTGCAACACATGGCAGAGCAGAAAGCCGAGGAGAACTGAAAGCGCTCGAGCACACAATGACCCCAGCCCAAATAGGGCACGGTCATGAACGAGTCACGGCTTGGGAGAATGTGCATGCTGGGGTCGAGATCATATCCGCTCTGGAGGCCGAGGAAGTCCATGAATAGCCCATCGCAGACCACTCGGACACCGAATACACACAAACGAGTCAGCACAAGACTTTGCAAAGCGATCCCCGTCTACAAGACAATCCAGAACGCAATCCGCAAGCGCATAGAGGCAAAGGAGGTCATGCCCGGGGATGCCGTACCATCCGAGCGGGAGCTCGCCAAGACGCACAAAGTCAGTCTGATGACCGCCCGCCATGTTCTGGCTGGTCTGGAGCAGGAAGGGCTCGTCGAACGTCGGCAGGGCGCGGGCACATTTGTCGCCCTGCCCAAAATTCATTTCAACAACCTGATGAGCTATTCGGAGCTCTTGGCGAGCCGTGGGCTCGTGTCGCGCTCCCGGGTGCTTGTTGCCAAGGTCATTGAACACGAACAAGAGGCCGCGGCCCGGCTTGGTTTAAGCACCAGCAGCCCTCTCGTGAAGATTGAACGCCTTCGGCTGGCGGCCGAGGAGCCTTTTGCTCTGGAAACTTGCTATCTCCCGGCCGCCGATTTCTCCGGCTGTGTGAGGGCCGCCCTGGGCAGCGCCCTGGGCAGAATCTCTCTATTCGCGACTCTGGAGCACGACTACGGAGTGGAATTGGCCTACGCCGATGAAGAAGTTGACGCGTCGACGGCCGATTCCCATATTGCCCAATGGTTAGGAGTACCCGAAAGCGCTCCCGTGCTGCGCATCCGCCAAGTTATCTACTCTACTAAAGGCAAAGCGACGCTTTACGGAGTGGGGCTGGCCCCCATGCGTTCCGTCGCTTCAGGAACACCTACCTGCGGAACAAGACCCTGTGCACAGATGGGCTTCGGAAATACTGGCTGGGTTTTAAGGGGATGAAATGAGCGACCGCTACGACAAGATCAAAGAGGACGCTCAGTTCCGCAAGACGTGGGCAGAACAGTGTGGTTTCGGCTTCGAATTACCCTCAGTTGTACCGAGTGTACCGAAATGTACCGAAAACACTGAAGCAGCACAAGCAGCGTAAACGATTGAAGGAGCGAGAGAAAGATTGGTCGGGGAGAGAGGATTTGAACCTCCGACCCCCTGGTCCCGAACTATCGCAGTACAAACTCCAAGTGCTTTATCTGGTGTCGCTTAGGGATCAGCAAGCCACCATTTCTCTCGCTCAGTTGTACCGAAGTTGTACCGAGCAATGAAGCTTCGATTTCCAGTTTGATTTTGCCTTCGATGGTTCAGTCCATGATTGCCAAAAAAGCCCAGTAACATTGCGATTTTCGACTGATTGATAGTCAGCCTTCGACCAGACCTGGATAGTCGAAACCTTGAGGAGGCAACAAGGACCGACGGGCCACCCGGCTACAGCGCCGGTTTTCGTGTACGGCGCGAAGCTCGCCATGGATGGAGGGCGCACCGCGATCTGAAGTAAAATTGCCAGATCCACTTCTCTAACTTCTTCAATCCTCAGTTCCGAGCCGCAGAAAGGGGAACGCAATGGCAAGTCTTCAGGAACGACTGGATGAATTTAAGAAATCATTTGAATCCGGAGCTCCGCCATACAACGCGCCGCACGAAGTGATCGAAACCATGCATCGCGCCACGGCCGAGCTCAAGACTACGGGGATTGAAGGGCGAGCGTTGAAGGTTGGGGACGGTGCTCCCAATTCGCCTTATTCAATCAGGATCACTTACAGGTGGACTCGACCGATCTCCTCCGCCAGGGGCCGCTGGTCGTCAGCTTCTTCCGAGGGCACTGGTGACCCTACTGCAATATGGAGCTGGAGGCTCTACAGCGGATCCATTCCGAGGTGCGAGCGCTGGGTGCACGGATTGTTGTAATCACTCCTGAGCTCGAACGGTATACGCGGGCTCTGCACAAAAAGCTGAACCTATCGTTCGATATTCTGACGGATCTTCACCTGAAGGTCGCGGAGCAGTTTCGGCTCGTTTTCACACTGCCCGATTATTTGCGCGACCTTTACAAGTCCTTTGGAAGCACTCTGGACAGATTCAATGATGAACCGGAATATCGGTTGCCGATGCCTGCACGTTACATCATCGATAAAGCTGGCACGATCCGCGCAGCCGATGTAAACGCGGATTACACGATCCGTCCAGAGCCTTCTGAAACGCTAAGGCAATTGCGGACGCTGAGTGCGGCCGCGGCAGACTAGCAAGAACGATTCACGGCCATGGCACAAAACAGAAGAGAGGAGAATACGATGCAACTTCAAGCTGACTACTTCACCGCTTATCCCAACCTCAAGCTGACACGAGACGACAAAGGTGTGCTGGTTGCTGAGTTCCACAACAACGGCGGGCCGTTCATTATGTCCGCGCAAGCGCACACGGGACTTGTCGATGCCTTCTACCGGATTTCGCAAGATCGGACGAACAAGATCGTAATCCTCACGGGGGCAGGTGGGGAGTTCATTACTGATGTCGATTGGTCCTCTTTCGGTGATGTCGCCGATCCCGGGGTCTGGAGCCAGGTTCACGACGAGGGCGTTCAGGCTTTGGAAAACATAGCCAACATACGCGTGCCGGTCATCGCGGCCATCGAGGGACGTGCCCATGTGCACTCAGACTACGCGCTGCTGGCGAGTGTAATTGTGGCGGCGGACGGTGCGACCTTCCAGGATGTGGCCCACTTCTCCGCGGGCGTTGCACCGGGCGACGGAATCTTTACCACCTGGAGTTATCGAGCGGGAGCGGGGCGAGCGGAAGCGTTCCTGCTGAATCCGCAGCCGCTGCCCGCGGCTACTGCACGCGAATGGGGAGTAGTTGCCGAGGTCGTGCCGAACGGCAAGGCGCTCAGCCGTGCCCGGGAATTAGCCGAACTATACTTGAAGGCTCCGGAGGTTACGCGCCGCAACACTCGCATCCATTTCATTCAACCGCTGAAGGAGCGCATCGTGCGAGAAGTTGGCTACGGATTGTCGCTCGAAGGAGCGTCGTCGGCCGACCTCGTCAAATCAATGCGAGCCAAGAGTGAATCTGTCGCTCGGAGAGAAAAAGTCGCATGACGACCACGGGGAGAGTCAACGACGCGACGGTAATTCCTGCGGCGTGAGTTGTGGTGAAGGAAGCAATGCCCCTTCTCGTCACAAGTGCGTCGGGCGCCAATGGGAACGGATTTGGCGCCCTGCTCGCCTTTGAATCGGACGGCGGCTGTGCGGAACCTTTATTGATGATGATCGCATTGTCGATTCGCGTGGCCTTGCCATGGATCCAAAGGAAAAACTGCTGTTTCTAAAACAGCGGGTCCGATCGGGTGTTAGCGATCTCCTCGCAGGGGAGCGTTGTTCGCGACACCGGGCAGATTGAAGGCCTGAATCCAGGCGGTGGCACTTTCGGTCCGGATGGCCGGTATTACGTTGGCTTGCGCGGCACACGCACAATCGTAGCCTTATCGCCCAGTCTCGATGCTGCCGTAGAGCATGTGTTGCCGCCTCGGGTCGTACCGTTTCCTCGCGGATTTGCTTTCGGTCATGATGGCCGCTTGTTCCTTGCATCAGGAATCGGTCCCAACGGTCAGGGTGATAACACGATACTTGCTTTTACTCCGGGCATACCTATGCAGGTTGCTCGGCTGGTCGCGGATCCCGAACTGAGTCCGCTCGATCTCGCAATCGCGCCCAACGGCAATATGATCGTTTCTAGCGAGCGTCCATTCGGGGCGGAGGACGCGGTGACAAGCGTTCGAGAATACGACACGATGGACGGGCACCTCGTCCGAGTTTTCTCTCCCGATGGGAAGGCTGAGTTCCGCAACCCCCGCGGCTTGCGCTGTGCTCCCGATGGACTCCTCTACTGCGTAGCGCGTGATGAGGTCGTTGGCTTCGACTTCGCGAGTGGCAAATGCCTGGGGTCTATCGCGCAGTTGCCGCGGTTAAATGGGCAAGCGTTGGTGTTTTTTCCGCCTGAACCGGCTATCTCCATTTCCAACTGACCGGAACAATACGTCGGCTTGTGAGAATCAACCACAGCCACGGGTGTAGAACAGGCAACACGGAAACCACCGCAGCTGACCTCGACAGGGAACCCTATTTCGAATCGAATGCGGCGCGCCAAGTCTTCGGGAAGGAGGGAGTAACAATCGGTGACAGGGCAGCGTTCTAACCAACTGAACTACGTCCCCTCTTGCTTTTCATACGGTTAGGGCCAAACCCGCATGTTTACTGTCTACTCTTGCTGTCAACCGTTTCGCCTGCTTCAATCCGTTCCACCGAATATAACCAGTTTCCGGTACGAAATGGACAGTAAATGGACAGTATGAAAAACCGCCAAAAACTGTCCGCAGGCATCGCGACGCCGAGCATCTGTCCATGCTCTGTGCTGAATTGTAACAGAGCGAATTCAGATCGGTACAGACTTCGCTATATGCTCGGAACTTCCTTGCGCCCGGGTGGTGTAGTGGTCGAAGTCAGCACGATAAACATTCCCGAACGCTCCTAACCGCATCCCCAAGCGGGTGAGAATCGACATTCTGACCCGCGGCGGCGAATCGCCGAGTGTGAGCCATTTGGCTCAGTTCAGGAGGCCCACCAGTGCATACACTCGGACTTAGGACGAGTTCACGGGACCGCGCTTCAGTTGAGCCTTCGGGAGCCACTGAAGATATTGAAGATGAACAGTAATCGACCTTAGGAGCAGTGCGATGGCAACCAGCAAGGATGTCGTGGTAACCGGAGTCTCCACCGGAATCGGTTGGGGAACCACAAAAGTGCTTGTTTCAAAAGGATTTCGCGTGTTCGGCTCCGTACGCAAGCAGGCTGACGCCGATCGCTTGCAAAGAGAATTCGGCGACGGCTTCGTGCCTCTCGTCATGGACATAACGGACGCCGACGCTGTACATCAAGCTGCCCAGAAGGTCGGCTCCATGATAGGCGACAGGAATCTGGTTGGCCTGGTGAACAATGCAGGAGTTGTGGTGAGTGGGCC
>Ga0182024_10020104_pt1 | contig 12230 bp, 10 predicted proteins | sample P32metaG_FD_120480 | JGI IMG/M metagenome (GOLD analysis project Ga0182024, IMG submission 120480) | Permafrost microbial communities from Stordalen Mire, Sweden - P3-2 metaG (Illumina Assembly) | ecosystem: Environmental > Terrestrial > Soil > Wetlands > Permafrost | place: Sweden: Stordalen...
GTAGGGTACGTCGGGCACCCTCACCTTGCCGGCGAGGTCTGGTCGAACACCTGCCAAGCGCGGATCCTCGTGCTGGCCCATGTAGTACCACGGCCAGCCGAAGAACGAGCCTTCTGGAACGCGAGTGGAATAATCCGGTACCAATTCGTCACCGAGACGGTCGCGCTCGTTGGTCGTACACCAAAGATCACCCTTGACGGGTTGGATCGTGAGACCCACGCAGTTACGAATACCGGCCGCGAACACCTTGCCTGGCGCGCCCGACCCGACCGCAAATGACAGCACCACGGCGCGATTCTCTTCCGGTCCCCATGCGGCGCCGAGTGCGTGTGTGGACTGCCACTCGCGAATCTCCTCGGGCGATTTCTTTTCCATGGTGTCGGCGACATTGGTCGCGGAACCCACAGATACAAACATGCGATTCTCATCCAGGGAGAATACGAGATCACGCGTGACGTGGCCGCCGCCGCCCACCGGATAGAGCTGCGGCACGACGATTTCTGGCAGCGCGCTGGCATGCTGATCGCCGACTTGGTACGCATAGCGCACGACGCGGTTGTTCTCGGCGACGTACAGCCACTTGGGGTTTGCCCCCGAGGGGTAAAGCGCCATGCCGAAAGGCAGGTTCAAGCCCTGAGCAAACACTTCGATCGACGCGGCGGCGGCGCCGTCGGCAGAAGGTCGCATCACCAAAATGCGCCCGCTGCGCATTTCCGATAAAAAGATATCGCCGTTCGGCGCAAGCCGCATGGTGCGCGGTCCCTGTACCTCTCGCGCGAACACATCTACCTTGAAGCCCTTCGGTACCGAGAGTTTCGCTTCCGGCGGCCTGTCGACGAGTTTCGGGAAGTTGGTGGCGGATGATGTGGCGTACGGTTTGGGCAGCTTCGCGAGATCGATGCGATGCACTCGTCCCGGTCGATCCTTGCGCCAATCGCCGCCGTTCGTCGGTATCGGAGTGGGTGTCACACCGCGCGGTACGGCCGCCGTCTGAGCGGCCGGGGCTTTGAAGCTGCCGTCGCTTAAACCTTGAAAGTAGGCAATGAGATTATCGCGGTCCGTGCTGCCCGGTACCGCGATGACCATCGCCGTACCGGGCACGACGCTCGTCGGTGCGCTGAGAAAGCGGCCCAGCGTTGGCGCGTCCCAGGTCAGTCCCGACGCCTTAAGCTCACGGGTGTAGCCGAAGTTGGAGTCGCTGGCGGCGGGGCGTCCAAACAGGCCGATCAGACTCGGCCCCTGCGCTCCCCCGTTGTCCCCCGGCGCGGCGCTATGACAAAGCGAGCATTGCTGATTAAAGAGAAGCTTGCCGGCATTCGCATCGGCCGCCCAAGCGGGAGCGGCGGCAAAAAACGCGACAAGCACGGAAAGTGCATTGCGGATAAACACGATGAATCCCCTTGGGAGCCCAAAGATTATCGCCGGCTCATGACTGTCTCACCTCGGCAAATAAGGGTCATTTTATACAGATTTCAGTGGCGTGCGGGGCGACAAGTCGGCGGTAACTGGCGCGACTACTGGAATTGTCTTCAGTTAGCTGCCGTTGGAGTCTCACTGTAGACTGAACGAATCCCGCCCTTGCGCGGCACCCAAGACGCTACTCGGATTTGGAGGGTGAAGTGAAAGCAGTTCGATTGTACGAATACGGTGGTCCTGAAAACCTGAAATATGAGGACAATGTTCCCGAGCCAGTGTTGAGCGACGACTCTGTGCTCGTGGAAAATTCGGCGACCAGCGTGAACCCCATTGATTGGAAAGTACGATCGGGCGCGCGGCAAAAGGATTTTCCACTAAAGCTACCTGCCATTCTCGGCAGAGACGTGAGCGGGGTGGTGCGGGCGGTAGGGCGCAACATTCGCACCTTCAAGCCGGGTGATCGCGTGTTGGCATTAGCCTGGGAGGCCTATGCTGAACTTGTAGCGGTTGAAGGCTCCATTCTCACCCATCTACCTGATGGGTTGAACCCGGTCGATTCCGCAGCCATACCGCTTGTAGCGTTGACGGGTGATCAGCTCGTGCGGCTGGCGGCCCGGGCGCAACGTGGCCAGACGCTTCTCGTGACCGGGGCGCTGGGAAGCGTCGGGCGGGCCGCCGTGCACACCGCCAAGAAACTCGGCGTCAACGTGATCGCGGGCGTCCGCGCTCGGCAGCTGGCGGAAGCGCGGACGCTGGGTGTCTCCGATACTGTAGCCATTGATGACGATTCCGCGATTGCGGGGCTTGCGATGGTGGACGGCGTTGCCGATACGGTTGGGGGCGAAACGGCCGCGAAACTATTTGGCAGAGTGAAAAATGGTGGAAACTTTGGCTATGCCTCGGTGTTCCCGGACGAGACATCCAAACTGAATCCGACGGTCACTGTCACCCGGGTGCTCGGGCGCCCCGATGCCTCGAAAGTCCGCGAGTTTGCCGATGACGTCCGAGACGGGAAATTCCTACTGCCAATCAGTCGCCGGATGCCACTTCGCGATGCGGGCGAGGCGCACGCATTGGCGCAAAGAGGTGGTTTAGGAAAGATCGTACTTGTGTGCGGGTAGGACTACCTGCGAAGTCTTAGTCTAACGTAAACCCCAAATCGATCGTTACTTGCCAATGCGCGATTTTGCCGTTTTCTATATGGCCTCGCATCTCGGTTACCTTAAACCAACGAAGGTTATGAACGGTTTTAGCAGCTTTTTCGACCGCGGCCCGTACCGCTTCGTCGCTTCCCGAGGTCGAACTGCCAGTGATTTGAATGGTTTTGAATACTTCAGTCTGCATGATTACTCTCGCAGTGTATGTGGCTAAAAAGAAAATCTACACTTTTTATTCCGACTATCGATAGGTTCGCCAACGGTCTTTCAAGAAGCGCGCAAGGTGGTATTCGAGTGTACGAAGACAATCTAAGCGTTATACGTGGTGGAGGCGGTGGTGCCCCCGTGTCCGGTCCAATCGGTATGAAAGAATTCTCCGCGGGGCCTATCGATGCGCTCATAAGTATGGGCGCCAAAGAAATCCCGCTGCGCCTGAATTAAATTCGCGGGTAATCGCAAGGTGCGATAGCCATCGAAGAACGCCAGGGCGGTTGAGAATGCCGGCGTCGGAATGCCGAGACCGATCGCGCTCACGAGTGCCTCGCGCCATCGGTGCTGGTATTTGGCGATGGCGGATGCAAAAAAATCATCCAACAGGAGATTCTCAAGCTCCGCGTTCTTGTCGAATGCGGCCTTGATGTCGCCCAAAAACACCGAACGGATAATGCAGCCGCCGCTCCACATGAGCGCAATTTCGCCCAGGTTAAGACGCCAGTGTCGCTCCTTCTCTGCCGCCCGGAGCAGCATGTAACCTTGTGCATAGCTGATGATCTTGGAGAGATAGAGCGCACTGCGCACATTCTCGATAAAGTCTTGACGTTTGTCCGCAGCGACGGGCGCTTTCGTCGGCCCTGATAATATCGCATGGGCGCGAAGCCGCTCATCCTTCAAAGACGACAAGCAGCGGGCAAAAACACTCTCGCCGATCAAGGTCAATGGCATCCCGAGATCGAGCGCCGAAACGGCGGTCCATTTACCGGTACCCTTCTGACCAGCGGCGTCCAAGATCTTGTCGATAATGGGTGCGCCGTCCGTATCTTTCTTGGCGAAGATGGCCGCCGTTATTTCGACCAGGAAGCTGTCGAGTTCAGTCTTGTTCCAGTCTTGGAATACTTTGGCAATCTCATCGGGCGTCAGCCCCAGCCCATCTTTCAGCAACTGGTAGGCTTCGCCGATGAGCTGCATGTCCCCATATTCGATTCCGTTGTGAACCATCTTCACATAGTGACCGGCGCCGTCGGGACCGATCCAATTACAGCACGGGGCGCCGTTAAGATCTTTGGCTGCTATTGCGCTCAAGATGTCCTTTACATAGGGCCATGCCTGCGGATTGCCGCCTGGCATGATCGAGGGACCGTGCCTGGCGCCTTCTTCTCCTCCGGAAACGCCGGTTCCAATAAAAAGGATTTTTTGCTTGGCCAGTTCTTGCGTACGCCGATCGGTGTCCGAATTCAGCGAATTCCCGCCATCGATAATGATGTCGCCGGCTTCGAGATGGGGAATCAGCTGCGCGATCGTCTCATCGACGACCTTGCCGGCCTTTACCATCAACATCACGCGGCGAGGGTGCTTCAACAGTTTGCACAGTTCTTCGATACTGTGCGCGCCGACCACGTTGGTGCCCTTGGCCTGATCCTTTAGAAAGTCGTCGACCTTCGAAGTGGTGCGGTTGAACACTGCGACGCGAAAGCCATGATCGTCCATGTTCAGCACGAGATTTTGGCCCATAACAGCCAATCCGATCAAGCCAATGTCACATTCAGTCTTATTCATATTCGCACCTTGACGTCCCTGCTAGTACGAGACGGAACACTTGGTCCAACGATGCGACCAGGCACACTGAATGTCAATTCCCAGGATTTAGCCGATCGCGATCCAGTTGCCTATTGCCGCGACGAGGGCGCACGCCCGGGAGCGGCCGGCTTGCGGGTCAACGCCTGATGTGGCAATCCACAGCGCAAACCCTGACACCCCGCGCGCCTTTTCCTCGGCGCGGCGGATATGACATGCTGCACCTCCCAACAACGACATTACCATTGGGAGAAAGAGAATGGATTTAAGAAATGCCTCGGCACTCGTAACCGGCGGCGCGGGCGGATTCGGCAGCGCCACCGCACGCCGGCTTGCTGAGAAGGGCGCGCGTGTCGTCATCGCTGACATCGCCGATGAACGTGGCCAGGCGCTGGCAAAGGAACTCGGTAATGGCGCGACCTATGTGCGCACCGACATCATGGACGAGAATTCGATTGCCGAGGCAGTCCAAACCGCAGTCGGCCTGGCACCGTTGCGCGCGGCGATCATCGTCCACGGCGGACCACCACCGCCCGATCCGGGCGGTCGCACCATCGGCCGCGACGGCAAGCGGGTTTCACTCCGGCATTTCTCGCACATGGTGAATGTCTTTCTTAACAGTGCCTATGCCGTGACCAGCCTGGCTGCAGAGGCGATGGCAAAGAACGAGCCGCTGGCATCAAACCAGCGAGGCGTGATCATCAATACAGCCTCGATCGCCGGCTTCGAGGGTCAGCCGGGGCAGGTTTCGTATTCAGCGGCAAAGGGCGGCATCATCGGCATGACGCTGACGCTGGCTCGCGATCTTGCTCCGCTCGGCATCCGTGCCGTGGCGATTGCGCCCGGCACTTTTCTGACGCTGGCCTATTCGGCGAAGATGACAGACGAAGAGGCCCAGGCCAAGTGGGGAGCGCTGGTACCGAACCCCAAGCGCATGGGCGATCCCGACGAATATGCGACGCTGGCGGCGCACATCGTCGAGAACAATTTCCTGAATGGCACGACGATCCGGCTGGATGGCGCGCAACGCTTCTGAGGAATTCTTCGGGACCCTGCGCAAACGGCTAATCGATAAGTCAATTAAACCGCGAAAAGTCCGGACGGCGCCGCTCAAAAAAAGCCGCGAATGCCTCGCGAGCTTCGGGCGATCGTAGCCGCTCACGAAATTCCTCGCCTTCAAGGATCATGCGCGACTCGATCGCTTCAATCCGGCCGTGCTTCATGAGGCGCTTGGTTGCACGCACTGCCGCTGCCGGCAGGGCGACCAGCTTGTCCGCTTGCAGCCGCGCATGTCCGACCACTGCATCGGCCGGCAGCACGGCGCTTACAAGGCCCATCTTGAGCGCCTCCTCAGCTCCGAATGGTTCGCCCAGCAACAGGCGCTCAGCGGCCCGCTGGTACCCAAAAAGCGCCGGCAAGAGCAGGCTAGACGCCGCCTCGGGGACTAGGCCCAATTGCGCAAACGGCAGGCTGAAGCGTGCGTTGTCTCCTGCGAACACCAGATCACAGTGCAACAGCATGGTTGTGCCGACACCAACCGCAGCGCCGCACACGGCCGCAACGATCGGCTTTGGAGCGTGACTTAACTCCCTAAGAAAGCGAAACACCGGGCTGTCATCGCTCTCCGGCGGGTGGTCGATGAAATCCTGCAAATCATTGCCAGCGGTAAATACGTCGCGTTTACCGATGAGCATCACGGCACGGATTTCGGGCATCTCGCGTGCCTCAGTCAATGCGTCGGCGAAAGCGCCGTACATGTCAGCGGTGATGGCGTTCTTCTTCTGCGGCCGATTTAACTCTATTGTCATGACACCGGCTTCGCGTGTAATTAGTATGTCCATGGGAAGTGGAACCTCCGATAATTTTCTTTGCCGATGCTGTGGCCCCGCGTGGGCACGGCAAGATGCTACCCCATTTAGCCAGGCGGCCAGAGTAGATTGGCCAATGATTGCGCCTGAGAGGCCTTGCCGCCTGCGATTATGCAGGGCTCAATATTCCCACGCATGACCGCACCTGAAGCGTCAGTTGACCAAACATGCTGCTCTTTATCCCAAGTGTGCAGCCGTTTGGTAACGTGAGTCAAAGAAGCGCGCAATCACTCTCTAGGAGGAAAACATGGCCACCACCACCCCCAGCGCGTCCGCCAAGTTGGATACGACTGACGTCGATCAGTGGATCGGCAAGCGCATCATCTTCGCGGAGCTGTACGATCCCTGCAACGCCACCGACATACGGCGCTGGGTCCAGGCAATGGATTATCCGAACCCGCTCCACTGGGACGAGGAGTTCGCGAAGAAGTCCAAGTTCGGCGGCATCATCGCGCCGCAAAGCTTCACCGTCGCAATGGACTATGGCCATGGCTGCCATCCCTCCTGCGTCGGCAAGATACCCGGCACGCACCTGATCTTCGCCGGCGAGGAATGGTGGTTCTACGGCGTGCCGATCCGTCCGGGTGACAAGCTGACGCAGGAGCGCACCTTTGCCGGCTACAAGGTAACCGACACGGGCTTTGCGGGCCCTACCATGTTCGCGGATGGCGACACCGTCCACTTGAACCAGAACGGGAAGATGGTCGCCAAGGAGCGCGCGACCTCGATCCGCTATCTCGTCGAGGAGGCGAGCAAGCGCGCCGTCTACGGCAAGGAAAAGCGTCCGCCGAAGACGTGGACCAAGGAGGATCTGACCGAGGTTGCCAGACTCCGCCACGAATGGATCCTCTCGAACCGCGAGGGCAAGTCGCCGCGCTTCAAGAACGTACAGGTCGGCGACAAGCTACCCCGCCGCGTGATCGGCCCGCACTCGGTCGTCACCTTTGCCAACGAGTGCCGGGCTCACCGCCAGAACATCTGGGGCACATGGCGCTGGAACCCGCCCGAGGGCGTCCGCGATCCGGCCACGGAGGAGGCAGGCTTCGGCGCGGACATGACCTACGACTTCGAGGCGCGGAAGATCGATCCGCGTTATGGCGATGGCCTCTACCACGGCCCGTCGAGCGGCCACGTCAATCCCGACAAGGGCGAGAAAGTCGGCATGGGCGGCAGATACGGCTACGGCTCGTCGATGAATGCGTGGATGCTTGATACGATCGCCTACTGGGCGGGCAGCGACGGCTATATCTGGCATTCGAAATCGCAATTCCGCAGCCCCGCCTTCGAGGGCGACATCACCTACGTCGACAGCGAGGTGATCAACAAGATCGAAAAGTCTGAGTTCAACGGCATGCCGGTCGTCGTTGTGCAGCTGGTAATGAGCAAGCAGGATGGCGAAACCATCCTCAAAGGCAAAGCGGAGGTTGGGCTACCGGTCTGAGCATTACCCTGGGAAAACCATGAGCGAACCTTGTGCGCAGTCGATCGTCCACGGCATTCCCCTGGCTGAGCAGCCGGGGATCGGTGCCCTGACCATCGGCGGCTACCTGCGCGAGGTGGTCGGCCGGCACGGCCCGGCCGAAGCGGTGGTGTCGTGGCACGGCGATCGCCGCGTCTCGTGGAGCTATGACGTCCTGCTGGCGCGCTCGCTGCAGGTTGCGCGGGCGCTTGTGGCGATTGGCGCCGGCAAGGACACCCGCGTCGGTATCCTGATGACAAACCGGCCGGAGTTTCTGTCCGCACTGTTCGGCACGGCGCTGGCGGGCGCGGTGTCCGTCTCGCTCAGCACCTTTTCAACGCCGGATGAACTCGATCATCTGTTGAAGGCTTCACAGGTGACGACGCTGCTGTTCGAGCGGCGTGTCGCCGGCAAAGATTTCCTGTCGATGCTCGCCCGAATTGAACCAGCAATCCGCAGCGCACCCGCCCCAGGCCGGCTTGCGTGCGAGCGCAAGCCATTCCTGCAGCGGTTGGTTTGCCTGCCGGAAGAGATTGATGCTGCGGGCCATGAAGGTTCGATCCTCGGCGGTGCCGTTGAGCGGTGGGACGAGTTCCTCGCCCATGGTGCCTCGATCCCGGATGGCCTGGTGCTGGCCCGCGCCGACAGCCTGACGGCGACGGACCCCGGGGGGATATTCTTCTCCTCGGGCACGACCAGCCTACCCAAGGGCATCTTTCATGCCCATCGGGCCTTCGCCATACAATGGTGGCGTTGGGGCTGGGTGATGGGCTGGCCTGGACCGGTGCGGGTTTGGACGGGGAACGGGCTGTTCTGGTCGGGCAACATCGTGATGATGGTGGGGATCAGCTTCTCGAACGGCGGTGCCATGATCCTGCAACGCACGTTCGAGGCTGGCGAAGCGCTCCGGTTGATCGAGCGCGAGCGCGTGAGTTTCCTGAGCGGGCGGCCGCATCAGTGGGCGCAGTTGCAGACGGCGCCGGGATGGGCAGGCGCCAACTTGGCCAGCGTCAAGTACGTGACGCGCGGCGAACTCATCTGGGAACATCCAACGGTCGATACCGACTGGGTGGTACCGATGGCTTTCGGCACTACCGAGACGATGACGGTCTGCACCGGCTTCCCCTCGGGCACGCCCGCCGAACTGTGCGCGGAGGGCAGCGGCAGGCCCTATCCGGGCAATACGCTGAAGATCGTCGATCCCCTCACCGGCGTCGTAGTCCCGCTCGGCGATCTCGGAGAAATGTGCATCAAGGGGCCGACGCTGATGAGCGGTTACCTTGGCAAGTCTGCCGAGGAATGTTTCGATGCGGAGGGCTATTTTCACACCGGTGACGCGGGCCACGTCGATAAACTTGGCCGCTTTTTCTGGAACGGCCGGATGACAGGCATGATCAAGACCGGCGGTGCCAATGTCTCGCCCGAGGAAGTGGATGAGGTCATTGCGCTGTTTCCCGGGGTCCGGCGCTCGCAGACCGTGGGCGTTCCGGACAAGCTGCTGGGCGAGAAGGTTGTCGCCTGCGTCCTACCACGTGCCGGCGCGTCGCTTGATGAGAACGCGATCAGGGCTTTCGTCAAGGAGCGCCTCGCGAGCTTCAAAGTTCCGAAGATCATCCTGTTTCTCGCTGAAGGCGACATCGCGGTCACCGGCAGCGAGAAGGTCAAGGTGAGTGAACTGCGCGAAATCGCTCTCAGGCGTTTGTCCAAAGGCAGAGGAGAAAAAAACCGATGAAAGATCTCGAAGGAAAAGTCGGGCTGGTGACAGGATCCGGCCGTGGACTCGGACGAGCCTGTGGCATCAATGCCTACGCGGCCGCCAAGCGGGGCTTGCTATTGAAGCCAGCGTAGCGGCCAGTGCCCGCGGGCCGCGCACCGGCGGAGTTGTGTGACAGCACGCCGGTTTATGGCCAGACCAAAGGTACATTCTCGACGGCTGCGATGATGCCCGAATGATAGATCGGCCTAGATCCCTCTTTCAGTTTAAACGTGGGAATAGCTCGGAGCCACTCTTCAAGCGTAACGGTGACTTCTAGCCGGGCTAGATGCATACCGGCGCAGCGATGCGGCCCATCGCCAAAGGTGGAATGCGAAATTTTCTGCCTGGACAAATTCAACCGTAAGGGATCGTCGTTTGCGGCTCCGTCGAGGCCATGCAACGCAGTAGGTACCAGAATCATATCGCCGCGTTTCAGGTGCACTCCGCGAAAATCTTGATCGTACGCTACCATTCGTGCCTCGGAGACCACGGGAAAACGACGGAACATTTCCTCGACGCCACGCAGAAGCTTCATGTGATCCGAGCACAACTCTGAGACTATCTCAGGATGCCTAGCCAAGTGGATCATGACGAAGCTCAGGAAATTCACGACCGTATCAAGACCCGCCAGCAACAGGAGGGAGATCAGGCCCAGAGCCTTTTGATGATCGATCGGCCGTCCGTTGACCAGACTGTTGACAACGACACTGATCAGATCGTCACCCGATTTGCCCTGTCGAGCGCGAATGATTGGTTCCACATACGCGAAGAACCCGCGGTTACCTTGATCCAGCACCTGCGCCATTTCTTCCGCTGAGTTGCCCTTGGGGCGCATCATCATTTCGGCGAATCGGCTGAGCGTCGGAGCATCTTCCATAGGCAGATCGGCGAGGGCCATGAACACTCTAACCGGAAAGATCCGCGCATACTCGATCGAGAAATCGCATTCACCGCGTGGTGTGAATCCCGTGATCAAGGCTTGTGAGACCGCGCGGACCTTGCTCTCGATCTGGCGGATATGAGCCAGTCCCAGCCCATTGTTGAGTGCTTGCCGATATGGGGTGTGCTCGGGCGGATCCATGCGGGTGGGAACCATTTCATATTTCTCACCTACTTCTTTGGGCAAGAAGATGATCTCGCTGGAGAATCGACTAGGGTCGACATAAACCTCCTGCACCGTCGCGCCATTGGTCGCAATCCAATGGCCACCATTGAAGGGGGTCCAAATAAGGTCAGGTATGCCCGCGGTCTGGATCCGCTTCCAAGCCTCGTGGTATCCCTCTTCAATTCCCGTTAGTGCGTACATATCGATTTCGTACACGCAATCCGCGGGAACATTGGCGGGTCGGTCGGCCCGGGCCTTTGAGTTGTCGCTTATCTCTGCAGTTGAAGTCGACATAGTTCTCTCCCACGCAAGGGCTTTTGCGTCGCTACTAGACTAGCGACTAGCGTCGGCCGGGTCAACACACATGTTGACACCCGTAAAACAGCAACTTGCGCGCTAACAGTTATGTCACTCGCCTTTTGTGCTAATGTATTTTTGACAGAGGACGGTGCGTTTGGCTATAAGCCGTCCAATTGTTGTAGCCATACGCGTGGCGCCTCCGGTCCTGCTTTGGGAACTGTCAATGCCTCGAGTGAGCAATATTTCCCGCCGACGTCGCTCGGCGAAAACTGATGGAAGTGCGGATTACGCGGCAAAGAGAGCCGAATTGCTGCGCATTGCCGCAAAATTGTTTAAAGAGCAGGGATTTCAGGCCACCCGGCTCATCGATATCGCGCGCGAAGCGGGACTCGACCGTGCGACGGTTTACTACTATGTCGGCAGCAAAGAAGAACTCTTTCAGGAAACGGTCGAGGGGGTATTGGATAGCAATATGGCCGCTGCCCGGGCACTGCTAGCCGATGAGTCGTTACGATCCTTCGACCGATTACACACCATCTTTGTGAGACTCATGGTGAGCTACGAAGAGAACTATCCAGCGACCTTTGTTTATATCCAAGAGCAGATGCACCACATCGCGGCGGAAGAGACCGTATGGGCGCGTGAAATTCTGAAGAAAACCCGCGCATTCCATCAGCTTTTACTTGGATTCATAACGGGCGCGATCGAGGAGGGTGATCTTCGATCCGACATTGCTGCGAGACTCATCGAGAATGCTCTGTTCGGCGCTCTCAACTGGACACATCGGTGGTTTGTGCCAGGACGCGGCATGAGCGGACAGCAGATAGCCGAGGCATTCTGGTCCATTTTCTCCGAGGGCATGGGCCCCAAGTCCCGGACGTCCTCCAAAGGTAGGCATTCCGCGGTATTACCAGCCCCCATGGATCTGTTAGCAGGCGGCCGCTAAGCGAGTCTCGCGCGCAACGCCCGTTTGTCGATCTTCGTAGCCGACATGGGCCATTCGCCGGGGCCGACGAAGTACACGGCACGCGGCACCTTGAAGTTCGCGATCCGACCACGACAATGCTCGATCAAGCTCGTCTCGTTGGCGGTGAATCCGGTTTTGAGTTCGACGAATGCGACCGGGACTTCATCGAGCCTGTGATCTGGGCGTCCCACCACCTCGGCCGTCTTCACGGCCGGATGAGTGCACAGAAATGCCTCAACTTCAACTGCGGAAACATTTTCGCCGCCAACCTTGAGCATATCCTTGATGCGACCGCCGAAGATCAAGCTGCCGTTGTCGAGACGGGTGTACAGATCCCCAGTGTTGAGACATTTATCGGGTGAAATCGATTTCCGAGTCAGCTCGGGGGCGTTCCAGTACTCCTCCATCAGA
>Ga0182024_10020105_pt1 | contig 12230 bp, 15 predicted proteins | sample P32metaG_FD_120480 | JGI IMG/M metagenome (GOLD analysis project Ga0182024, IMG submission 120480) | Permafrost microbial communities from Stordalen Mire, Sweden - P3-2 metaG (Illumina Assembly) | ecosystem: Environmental > Terrestrial > Soil > Wetlands > Permafrost | place: Sweden: Stordalen...
ATGACATGCACGACTACGATTCCGCGCAGACGCCGGTGTTGGTTGACGGGATTTTCAACGGGAAAATGAGGAAGCTCGCCTTAACCGCGGCGCGTAACGGGTATTTTTTTACGTTGGACCGAGTGACCGGTGAGCATTTGCTGACAAGCAAGTACGGATTGCTGACAAACTGGGCCAAAGGCCTCAACAAGTCCGGTGGACCGCAGCACGATCCCGGCAAGGATGCGACAGCCGCTGGCTCGCTTGTCTCGCCGAATTCCGATGGCACGACTAATTGGGAGCCGCCCGCGTTCTCTCCCGACACCGGCCTGTTCTATACCGCGGAGGGAAACGCGTATTCGATCTTCTATCTGACCGATCTCGATCCTCGGGGATCGATGGGCCTCGGCGGGAAGGAAGAGGTCGGCGTCGGGTCGGGTGGGAGTTACTTGACCGCCATCGACTATAAGACGGGGAACGTCGCTTGGAGACACCCTTACTACGCCAACGGCGGCGGTGGCGGATTGCTGACGACGGCGGGCAGGCTGCTATTTGCGGGCGATGGAGGGGGCAATCTGGTGGCGCACGACGCGGGCAGCGGCAAACCCTTATGGAACACGCGCATCGGAGGCATCACCAATGCGCCGCAGACGTACATGCTGGATGGCCGCCAGTACGTAATCGCCGCCACTGGCGATACGCTCTGGTCGTTCGTGCTCTACTGAGGCGTGCTACCAGAGAGTCTGTTCCCATCCAGACACTGTGGTGCGGATATGCGATCGAAGCGGCGGCATCTGCTCGGCGGCGAGCACGGACCTCTCCGGACCCTGTCGGGCGCGGTCACCTACGGGGCGCTGTTCGGAGGCGGTTACGGCGTGCCGCTGGATCGACGCCGCGGGGGCCTTGCCTTCGCTGCGGTTCTGACAACGGCGTGAGCTTCGTATCTGCCGCCATAGTCGCTACGCTTGCATAAAGAGCCGCGGCTGTCTTCGCGGCGGTACACTTGGGCGAGAGGTGGATCGTGTATTGTCCTCAATGCCTGGTTGAGTACGTCGATGGTGTCGCTGAGTGCTCCGACTGCCAGGTTCCTCTGCTAGCGGGAGCGCCTCCGGAGGAGCCAGCGGGCCGGTTCGACCCCACTCTCGACTTAGTTGTGGTGTTGGAGACAAATGATGGCATCCAGCTTGCCATGGCGAAGGGATTGCTGGAGGACGCGGACATTCCTTTTTTCATTCTGGGCCAGATCGCCACGCTGGTGCAGGACGTGGATGGATTTCTCCATAAGTGGGTCCGAGTGCAGGTTCCCCGCGATCGCGAGGCGGAAGCGAGAGACCTTCTTGAAGAGCTGCTCCAACCGGAAACCAGCCCTCAAGACGAGTTTGGCGCCGAGGACCCGCGAGAGAACACCTGACCCCGCAGCACTCATCTTCCATGCTGGTGGCGGAGTTGTCGCCGGCGCCCTCAGAAGGCCTGCTCGACCGTCGAGTGGCCGAGCCGGCTCTTCCTGGCGGAAGCGAGGAACTGTAACCATTCGTCCATGCCCGCTCCACTCTTCGAGGAGACTCTTAGTACCGGCATTCCGGGCCGCACCCGTTGAATATTCGAGTGCGCAGCCGCGATGTCAAATTCGACGGCTTCGGCCAGGTCCATCTTAGTAAGTACTGCCAAGTCCGAGGTATTGAAGATAGTCGGATACTTGAGAGGCTTGTCTTCACCTTCAGTTACCGAAAGCAGGACCAGTCTCAGGTCTTCGCCCACGTCGTACGAAGCGGGACACACAAGGTTCCCTACGTTTTCAATGAAAAGAAAATCCAACTGGTCAAGTTCCCAACCAACCAGGGCAGTCCGGACCATAGCGGCTTCCAGATGGCAAAGAGTTCCGGTGGTAATTTGGCGGACGGGCGCCCGTGAGCGTGCCAGCCTGGCTGCGTCGTTGTCCGTCGCGAGGTCACCCACAAGGGCCGCCACATGGTAGTTAGGCCGCATCATAGTGAGCGTTTTCTCAAGGAAGGCCGTTTTGCCCGAGCCGGGGCTCGACACCAAACTCACCACGCATACTCCGGCATCGTGGAAGCGCTGCCGGAGCTCCCGAGCCACTATGTCGTTCTGCTTGAGAACGTTCTGTCTTACTTCCACCAGCCGCGTTTGGGGAATCATTCCTGTAACTCCAAAGCGAAGACTTGAAGTTCACGCCCCTGGACGATCTCGGAAATGGGGCTTTTACATTCCGGACAAATGAACCATTGAGGCGAATCCAAAGTGCGGGGCTCAAGACATTTGGGGCAGTGCGCCACAACGGGAAGTTCTTCGATGACCAGGCGCGACCCTTGCAACACTGTGCCCTCGCAGGCCATTTCGTAAGATGACAGCAATGCCGCCTTGACCACGCCCGCCAGGGCGCCGAGTTTCAGATGCACTGCGCTTACCCGGGCGCCGCCCCGCTGGCCCGACTCTTCCTCGGCCATTTCGACGATACTCATCGCGATCGATAATTCATGCATGGAGTTTCGAGGGTTGGTTCAAGTGCATAAAGGCGGCCAGCGCCGCTTGTCCCAGGCTAAGGCCGCCGTCGTTCGGCGGCACGGAAGAATTGGTCCAAATCTCCATTTGGCTTCCGGCGAGAAACGATTTCAGGTCCTGCAACAACAGCTCGTTCTGAAAGACGCCGCCGGAAAGCACCACCGTATCCGTCGTGTGAGTCTGGCACAAAATCGCGATGGAGTCGCAGAGACCTTTGGCCACCCCGCCCTGAAAGGCGCGCGCGCAATGGGCGGGATCTCTGCCGCGCAGCCGGTCTTGCGCGAGCGCCCCGAGCAACGGACGAAAATCCAACTCTCCCCCATTCAATGGGAACTCGTAGGGCTCGACGAGGTTTGTGGATCGGGCGAGATGTTCCACCCATATGGCCGCCTGGCCTTCGAATGTCGCTTCGCGCGTGAAGCCCAACAGGGCGGCAGCCGCATCGAAGAGCCTTCCCACCGACGTGGTTGTGAATGTCCGCAATCCTTTCCGGATTATCTCCAATGAGTTCCGGTAGCGTTCCGGAAACCGGAATGGCGCGGCGCTGAGATCCGGCAGGTTGTCGATTTGAGACAGGAATCCGGCTGCGGCCTGCACGGGATACCGGGCAGCAGCATCGCCGCCGGCAAGCGCAGCCGGCCGCAAATGCGCCACGCGGTCAAAACCTTCCAGAACACTTCCGGAAAAGAACTCGCCGCCCCAAATGGTTCCATCGTCTCCGTATCCCGTGCCGTCGAAACTCACGCCCAGCACCCGCTTTTCCCATGCGGCGCGCTCGGCGAGAACGGACGCCACATGCGCGCGGTGATGCTGGATAGCGTACGCCGCCGCGCCGGACAATTCGAGCGCATACGCCGAGGAGAGATACTGCGGATGCGCATCGCGGGCCACGATCAGGTCTTGCCTTGAAACTTCGTACATCGAAAGAAGGTCGCCGATAGCTTCGCGGAATGCTTCCAGTGACTCGTATTGATCCAGATCGCCGATATGCTGACTCACCATGGCCTGTCCGTTCACGACCAGAGTGATGGTGTTTTTCAGATCGGGACCCGTGGCCAGAATCGGCTGAGCGATCGGAATCGTTGTCACTGCCGCGGGCGCATAGCCGCGGGCGCGCCGCAAAATCACGGGACCGAACGATCCGGCGCGAACAATGGAATCGTCCACGCGGCGCGCGATGGGCCGCTCGCCCACCAGAAAAGCGTCGGCAATTCCGGCGAGATGCTCAGCCGCTTCCCGATCCCGATACAGAATCGGCTCACTGGACCGGTTGGCGCTTGTCATCACCAGAAGTTCCGGCGCGCCTGCGGCGAAGAGCAGGTAATGCAGTGGGGTATAGGGCAGCATCACTCCGAAATCGTGATTCCCCGGTGACAAATAAGCAAGCGTCTCTTTAGCTCGCGCCAGTACGATGGGCCTCGCCGCTGAAGTTATCAGTGACTCCGCTTCGGATGAGAGATCCACTAACTCGCGCGCAATCTCTATGCTTCCGGCCATCAGCGCGAAGGGCTTCTCCTTGCGAAATTTCCGGTCGCGCAGAGATTTCACTGCGTCCGCATTCCGGACGTCGCACGCCAGATGGTAGCCGCCCAGCCCTTTCACCGCGACAATCCCGCCCGCTTGCAATAACTCGACTGCTTTGGCGATGCTGGCCTCGTCGCCGGTAACCATGTCGTCGCCCGATCGCAGGTAGTAGTGGGGTCCGCAAGCCGGGCACGCGACGGGTTGTGCGTGGAACCGCCGGTCCGCCGGGTCATTGTACTGCCCCGCGCAGTAGCCATCCAGGGGCCACTCCCGCATGGTCGTGTTGCCGCGGTCATATGGCAGGCTCAAGATTACGGAGTGACGCGGCCCGCAGTTGGTGCAGTTGATATACGGATAGCGATAACGCGGATTCGCGGGGTCGAACAGCTCTTCGAGGCAAGAGGCGCACACGGGCAGGTCGGGGGAAATTCGTACGCTGGGGCGTCCGCCAATGCGGCTATGGCGAATGGTGAATTCCGTGAACCCGGCGGGCTGAGCGGCGTGAACATCGATTGCATCAATACTGGCGGCGGGAGGATTTTGCACTGCCAGGCAGCGCACAAACTCGTCCAGCCCGGGCCGGTCGCCCTCCAGGTGAATCTCCACTCCGTCTTCATCGTTGAGCACCCAACCGGCTAGTGTATTCGCTTGGGCTAAGCGGAACACGAATGGGCGAAACCCGACTCCCTGCACCACGCCGCGAACGCGAATGTTGCACGCACTGGTCATCGCGCTAGTCCGCGATCGCGCAGCCTCGGCCTTGCCAGCCGATCCGCGCTACTCTGCCGCCCTCTGCCAGTATCGGCACAGTGCGTACGCCGCCGGAAATCGCGATCATGCGTGCGCGCGCTTCGGCGTCCATATCCACGTCATACTCGACATACTCATGCCCTTTCCATTGCAGCCACTCGCGCATCTCCTGGGTGTAAGGGCAGCTTCTGGTTCCGAAGAGTTCGTAGTTATGCACAGGCTATCTCCTGCAGCATTTCACGAATCACGTGGTAAGTGGACGCTTGCACTTCCTGAATACGCGGAATGTAATCGGACCGGACTACTAACGGATGGTCCACCAGCCCACGCCGCAGGATCTCGCCCCCGTCGTAGCCCAACAGCGCCACGGTGAGCAAGCCTCGTTTTCGCGCCTCTTCGAGCGCCAGGATAACGTTGCGCGATCCTCCGCTGGTGGAGATTCCGATGGCGACATCTTCTTTCCTCGCCTGCGCGATGATTTGACGAAGAAAGATCAGTTCGAGCCCCACATCGTTGGCGATCGCGGTGAGGCTTGCGGGCTCCATGGACAAAGAGATTGCGGGAACCGGCCGATATCCAGCCGGAGGGAAAACACAATCGATGGCCCAGTCGTTGGCATCGGTCGCCGAGCCACCGTTACCGAAAACGATCAGCTTGCCGCCTTGACTCAAGCGTCGACTAATGGCGCGCGCCGCGGCAACTATCTGTTCGGATTCTTCGCTAGCTACCCGGGCGCGCAAGTTCGCGTCCTCCTGCGCTTTGGCGCGGATAGAAGCTGCGGCTTCGTCCACGATGTCATCCATCTCCTGCTTGGCTTCGCCGAGAAACGGATAGAGGAATCCGGAATCGCCCACGTCACACCCCAGTTCCCGATGCTCAAAGAAGACGTGCACGGTTTCCCACAACGTGTGATAAAGAATCTCCATCAGCTCCTGATGGGCGAACGGATTCTGAGTGGGAGATTGGAACGCGTAAGATCCGCCGTCGCCGGGGAGTTCGAAAGTCATCGCGCCCCGTCTCTGCGCGGAAGCCAGCGCGGCCGCGACTTCGGCGTCGCCCTCGGGAGGGCCGAAGCCCATCACGATGTCCTCCGGTTGTAGCAGCGCGTCTAACCACGGACGAAACGCGAGCGAGAGATCGAGAGCTGGCAATGCGCGCTTGCCGACAATAATCGGATGGACGAACTCGACCGAGACATGCTGCGCGTCGGTAGCGTAAGGGCCTCGTCCGAATGCCAGCAGCCGCCCTCCCTTAAGAAAGCGGGCGGACATTTCGCGGCAGGCCAAAGCCAGCGGACGGGCCTGTTGCGCGAAAAACGCTTCAAAGATCCGGTTACGTTCGAGCAGCCGCTCTTCCACGCTGCTTGTAAGATCGTATGCCTTGACCGTTGCATTGAGCATTGTCTTAACCCACGCGCCGAATCCTAACAGATTCTCGGCAGCGGATCGCCCACCAGCATCTCCACGATCCGGCTGCCTCCGTACCGCGTCGTGACCAGGACCGCGCCCGCCGGCTGTTCGCCGATTTCACCAATCAATACGGCCTCCCGGCCGCCGGGCGTCGCGCGCACGGCATTTAGCGCAGCCTCGGCTTGATTCGCGGCAACCACGGCGAGGAACTGGCCTTCGTTCGCAATGTGAAGGGGGTCGAGACCCAGTAACTCGCAAGCGCCACGCACTTCATCGCGAACCGGAATCGATTCTTCCGATAGCAGAATCCCGAGGCCGCAATCGTTCGCGAGCTCGTTTAACGACGTCGCAACCCCGCCGCGAGTCGGGTCGCGCATCCAGTGAACACCGGCGCCCACTGTCTCCGCCAGCGCTTCCACAAACGGGAGTACGGAACGGGTATCGGAACTTAGATCCGCGGCCAGATCTAATTCGCCGCGCGCCAGCAGGATGGTGATACCGTGGTCGCCTATGGGACCCGAGAGCAGGATCTTGTCGCCGCAGCGCACCGCTGCCGGAGAGATACTCATGCCGGGTATCAGGTGACCGATGCCGGCTGTGGTGATGTACATCTGGTCGGCCTTGCCATGCTCCACGACTTTGGTGTCGCCTCCCACGATGGCGACGCCAGCGGCCGTCGCGGCGGCGGCCATGGCGCGGATCTCCGCCTCCAGTATCTCGGTTGGCAGCCCCGCTTCCAGCACGTAACTCACCACCAACGCCTGCGCTTTGGCTCCGGAGACAGCCAGGTCGTTCACGGTTCCATTCACCGCGAGTTCGCCGATCGAGCCGCCCGGAAAGCGCAATGGCCTGACAACAAAACTGTCTGTAGTCATAGCCACGCAGGTTCCGTTGACGTTGACGTGGGCCGCGTCGCCCAGGGGCGCCGGAGCCGATCCGAAAAGAATAGGCGCAAATAATCCGTCAATGAGCCGCCGGCTCGCCTTTCCTCCGGCGCCATGAGCCATCTCAACCTGCGGATCGCGGAATCGGGTTTTATTCGCTACGCTAGTCATCCGACTTGACTCCCGTCACACCGCTGTCACACCCGCTGTCACATCCGGTGTAGACACCGGCATCCGCGATAAGTGCGTCAGCGCCTGAGTCTTGCGATGCTCGTAATTGTAATATGCGGCGCAGGAACCCTCCGAAGATACCATCAGTGCGCCGATGGGATGCTCGGGCGTACATTCTTTGCCGAATAGCTTGCATTGCGCCGGCTTCAGCACGCCCTTCAACACTTCGCCGCATTGGGCGGCCTTCGGATCGGTGACCCTCACGCCAGGCACGGAAAAACGGTGTTCGGCGTCGAACTCCGCGTATGCTGCGCGAATCCGCAGCGCCGACTGCGAGATAAAACCTAAGCCCCGCCATTCAAAATAGGGGCGTAATTCGAAAACCTCGGCCATGGCTTTCAGCGCCGCGCGGTTACCTTCCCAAGGAACTGCGCGTTTGTACTGGTTCTCCACCTTCTTTTGATTTTGATTCAACTGACGCAACAGCATCACGATGGATTGAAGAATATCGAGCGGCTCAAACCCGGCGACGACGATGGGCTTCTCTTCGTTACTGGCAATCCACCCATAAGGTCTGCATCCAATCACGGTAGATACATGTCCGGGCCCGATAAACGCGTCGATGCGCATGTCGGGGGAATCGAGGATGGCCCGGATGGCCGGAATGATGGTCACATGATTACAGAAGACCGAGAAATTTTTCAACCCCTCCGCCTTGGCTCGCATCATTGTGAGCGCGGTCGATGGCGCCGTTGTCTCAAAGCCGATGGCGAAGAACAGGACATGCCTGTCGGGATTGTTCCGCGCTAGCTTGAGCGCATCCGAGGGCGAATAAACGATGCGGACATCCATGCCCCGAGCCTTGTATTCAAGCGGCGTGCCGCGCGTGCCGGGGACGCGCATCATGTCGCCGAATGCAGTGAAGATCACGCCCGGTTGTTCCGCGATGGAAAGCCCATCGTCGATTCTTCCCATGGGAAGGACGCATACCGGACAGCCCGGTCCGTGGACCAGCTCGATGTTAGAAGGCAATAGATCTTTTAGTCCAAACCGGTAGATGGAGTGAGTGTGTCCGCCGCATACCTCCATGAACCGGTAGTGCCGCTTAGTATCTGCCAGCCTGCGGATCTCCTCGGCAGTTCTGGTGATCAACTCCGGTTCGCGAAATTCGTCGACAAATCGCATAGTCTGCTCTCCTAACTCGGCTTCTCAACCCGGCGCCTTCACGGCCCGGCTTTGCTCTCCGCGGCTGTCTCCTCGGCTTCCTCCTCGCCCAGGCCGTAACCCTGCACTTCTTCTATCGCCGCATCGCTTTCACCGAGCTCCGTGAGCATGCGCAACTGCGCCAGCGCATCGGCTTCACCGATCTTGCTCATGGCAAAACCGACGTGGATCAGCACCCAATCGCCGGCCAGGGGAGGATCCTCCTGTAACAGCCCGAGATCCACTTTCCGGCGTACCCCTAAAACGTCCACTACAGCCAAACTCCGATCCTCAGGCAGTAACTCGACGACCCTTCCCGGTATGGCGAGACACATGTTATTCCTGCTTTCGCGCGACGATGTCGAATGCGAACTTCAGTTCGTCTTTTAACTTTAGAGTCCCTCCCGCCACACTCACGGGGGAAATCCAGTAATCGCTTTGCAGAATGGACAACTCGCCGTTGACGATCACCGGATATGTCGAGATCTCCAGCACTTTCTGATTCATCGTACTTTCAATTTCCTTACGGTCCTTACTGTTGATTTCATCTGTCACTCCCGAAGGTCGGGCTGTGCCCCGGCGCGGAAAGCATATCGCTGGCGAACGCGCGAACGGTCAACCAGCTCGCTGCAGTGTGTTCCATCAATTCCGTTGCGCGTTGTTTCCTTTCCTACAGCAATTGCATTGTTATCTCCGTGGTTTCCCCTTCAAGGGTCTTCGAGAGCAACGCCTCGATCAGGTCGACGGCTTCGCCGGCCGCGGCCTGCGCCAAATCGCTGAGGCCGAGCTTGCCCTCTTCATCCGATCCCATTTCGGCGGGCTCACAGCCCACGATGAGAATCCTGCCCGGCTTCCGGCCCATCGACTTAACGGTACGCAGCACAGTCGCCGGATTCATGCTGTGCGGATCGAAGCGAGCAGGGGTGTTATCCGGCGTGTCCGCCTGAATTGGATCCGGTTCCACCAGATACACCGTGCCCGGTTCCCCGCCTCGTGGGCAGGCATCCACAAGAATCACCAGATCGTACGGATCGAGGAGCGCATAGGTCAGGTCGAGTCCGCGAATTCCGAAGTCTTTCAGGATGACTCCCGGCGGCAGGCGGCGCCCCGCGAGCCTACGCGCAACTTCCGTGCCGAACCCATCGTCGCCCAAGAAAATATTCCCGATGCACGCGATCAGAATCCGTGGGCCAGTCATACCGGCTCGACCTCCTCGGGACCGAAGAAAAAACGATGGCCGGGCTGCCGGAGCATGCCCAGATCCTTGCCCGGATCGTCGTCAACTACGATCGCTAACTGAACTTTCCCTTCGTAGTCCTGTTCAATGCCCTCAATGGTCCCAACCTTTCCTGCCAGTGCGATGTCCATGATATCGCCGCCACGCCGTGGACGCAGGCGGATCCGGCCGCCAATATGGAACTCGACGCCGTTCGCCGTTACCCGATCCAACGCCGGCTTGTCCTCGAGCAACTGCCATTCCCACTCGTTCATTGCGGTCCCTCCGGGCTCATACGCAACCCGCGCAGGGCGCCGTGAAGTTTTTGAAAATGCTCCGGCGGCAGCAACTCGGTTCTTTCAAGTATCTGGCGAGCCCGGTCGTCTCCGTTCCTTACCTCAAGCTTCTCCGCATCCGTCATCGTCAAGATCCGCAGCGCCAGAATCTCATCGATCTCGCAACCGTCGAAAAGATCTCCGGCGCTTTCGGGCGCGATTTGTGGATAGTCGTGAAGGATGATCGGCGCGGAAAGAACCAGATTGCGTTGTCCCTCGTCCCCCGCCAGCACGGGCCAGGCGCCGGCGTTTTGACATCCGATCGCCGCGGCTTTGAACTCCTCCGGCGGATCGAGCAGGGATACAAACTCACCGCCCGCAACATGTAAGATGCTATGGACCGAAACCAGCGATCGCAACAATACCTGGTCTCTGCTTAGGTTTTCCGCATCCTCAATATCTGCGAGGTTGCGAATGTTAAGAGTTACTCTATAACAACTCTCGTCAAGTGGCAATGCTCCGAGTTCTAACTCCCCGTGAAGCGTTTGCATAACTCTTCCTTCTAAGTCTTCGGCCCCAGCGAACACAAACTGCTGCCGGTGCGGGCGCGCCTCGATCGCCCCGACATTGCAAGCTGAAGTGGAGACATCCCGCTCGCGGCCTTCTTGCCACTTGTGGGGCAGCCAATCCTGGCTGCAGCCGGCTTTCAGCCGGCTCTCGTCGCTGGCGGCCGCGCCGGTTTCTGCCACCAGAGACCGTCCGGCAGGGACTGTGTCTCGCTCCTGCCGCGTCCCTAACTGCAGGAAACGCACTTTCACTTCGATCGTTGTAGAAGCGCTGCCCGTCACCAGGCATTCGGTTCTCATCTCCCACGAGTCCGATCCCAGCTGGAGGTCGCAATGCCGCCGGGGATAGAGAACTCCAAAATTGAAGCGTTGCCGGTTTTTCACTGCTGACGAACGGTACGGGTAGAGAAGATAGCCTTCGTATAGCATAGCGTCGGCGATCTTTTCCACCAGGCCCGTGTTCATCGCCGCACCGCTTCTTCCTTCAGGGCGGCGAGCATAGTCGCAAACGCCTGCTCCCAGGTGGGAATGCCTCGTTCTATCTTGAAGCGATGCAAATCTTCAAACACGTCCCGGCGAATGCACAACCATGCGCTGTTGGGATAATAGGCATCCATCATGTCCTGCCAAATTTTGAGCGGAAGGCGGAACCTGGCTTCTTTATCCCAGGAGACGGGCGCCACACTCAGCGCTCCGGTAGGGCCGGCGTAGAAGACTGAGCCACTGAACATCATCAGGACGGGGATGTCTCCATCCGCCAGACCATTGAAGTATTTGGTTGTCGCGACGCTGAAATCGAAGGTACAAGGCACTTGTAAGTCGGCGGTAGTGGCGCCGGTGAATTGCGGAATCACGGCGCTGGTGTTGGTCCACAGTAGATTGCGCAGTGTCTGACCCCATCGCTCAGGCTCGCCGAACAGATCTCGCAGCCGTTCCTGGTCCCCGGCTGTATATCGGCGGCGTGTCACTTCAATCTGGATCTGACAGCGCAGCACAACCGTATGGATGGTCTCAGCCGGCTCGACGTTTGCGACGCGCAGCTTGAACGCAAGCGTGGGAGACGCCGCGTATGGAACAACCTCCGCCCCTTCCACCGTGATGCCGAGGTCAGGCATGGGATCGCTCCGCTAACTGTGGCGACTTAGCCTTAAGATCGCCAAAGAATTGACCGATCTCACGCCAGACCTCCGTGCCGCCGGACAATCCTTGCCACCGGCTTCGGATCAGGCCCACCAGTTTGAAGCACTCATCGATAGGAACCAAGTAGTATTCGGGGTTGGAGAATCCCCGGGAATGGCCGATGCGATTCACCAGGAGCGCCTCCACATCGGCTTCCATCTCCTGCAGTTCCGGGTTTTCAAGGGCAATCTCATCCCACGTATCGAGAGATAGCAATGACTCGGTAGCGCCGGCCGGGCTGGGGTACAAAGCGATCACGCGGTCCTGCGGCGTGCTCTTGAAAAAGAACGCCATGTTGATCGGCATCATCAGGCCATCCCACTGGCTATCGGTCATCCGGAAATTCGCCAAAGAGCGGATGCGCCGGGGCACGCGCCTGTATTTGGTTTGGCCTTGGTTGCCGAAGAGGATCGCGCAGGCATCGCATGCGCAGATCAGTTTGCGGCTAACCGGGTCCAGAAGATGCTGGTGAGTGGCAGTCAACTCCTTACTGCACATTTCACAGGTCTCAGCCGATGAAGGACGGCGCACAAACCGGCGTAGAGCACCGAATG